>Ga0181517_10003160_pt1 | contig 15884 bp, 13 predicted proteins | sample PEATcosm2014_Bin_31_FD_119748 | JGI IMG/M metagenome (GOLD analysis project Ga0181517, IMG submission 119748) | Peatland microbial communities from MTU Mesocosm Facility, Houghton, MI, USA - PEATcosm2014_Bin01_30_metaG | ecosystem: Environmental > Terrestrial > Soil > Wetlands > Peat | place... | reverse complement strand
TTTCCTGGAGGAGGGCCACAAGGTCAAGGTCACCATCATGTTCAGAGGCAGGGAAGTCAGCCATCCCGAGCTCGGGATGAAGATCCTGGAGGACCTGGCCGAGGAGGTCTCGGCGGTGGCCAAGGTCGAGGCCGCGCCGAAGCTGGACGGGCGCAACATGGTGATGGTCCTGGCGCCCGACCGCCGGGCCAAGCCGCCGGCCCGCAAGGCCGGGAGCGCCACGGCCGACGGCCCGGAGGGGCCCGAGGCGGCGGCGAGCGCCGATGGGGCTGGGGGACCGGTAGCGGAGACCCCCGTCCCCGCCTCTCCCCGCGCCGTACCTGCCCCTGCGGCCCCTCCTGCTCCAAGCGGGCCCGCCGGGGCGGACGATGCTGCCGGCCTGGCCACGGCGGTGTCGGCCCGCGGTAGCGCCGTCCCCGACGGCGTGGTGGGTGCGAGCAGCTAGAGTTCTGCTACCTTTGTCGTTCGGTACCCACAGTGTCGTTAGGTCTCATAGGGCGATGTCGACGCGCAGGTACGCGGACTGCCAGGGTGCGCCACGTGGAGACTGGAGAGGTAACAGATGCCGAAGCAAAAAACAGACCGGGGCGCGGCCAAGCGCTTCAAGGTGACGGGCACGGGCAAGCTGCGGCGGCGTCAGGCCATGCGGTCCCATCTCCTCGAGAAGAAGTCTTCGGCTCGGGTGCGGCGGTTGGGACGCGAGTGCGACGTCGCCCCCGCCGACGTCAAGTCGATGAAGCGCCTGCTCGGTATCTGAGCCCGATAGTGGCTGAAAGAAGGAGATCCAGTTGGCACGGGTAAAGCGCGCCGTTCACAGTAGGAAGCACCGTCGCTCGGTCCTTGAGGCGGCGCGGGGTTATTACGGCAACAAGAGCCGCAGTTACCGGGCGGCCCACGAGCAGGTCATGCATTCGGGCGTCTACGCCTTCCGGGACCGTAGGGCGAGGAAGGGCGACTTCCGCCGGCTGTGGGTCCAGCGGGTCAACGCTGCCTGTCGGGCCAACGGCTCGACCTACAGCCGCTTCATCGCCGGTCTCAACGCGGCGGGGATCGAAGTGGACCGCAAGGTGCTGGCCGACATCGCCGTGCGAGACGAGGCCGCCTTCGCCCGCTTGGTCGAACTGGCCCGAGAGGCGCTGCCATCGCCGCCTGGAGCAGGCGCGGCCGCTGGTGCCGGCGTAAAGGCCGAGACGGCAGGCGTAAAGGTAGCTGCCGCCGAGGCCTAGTGCCCCGTTGCCGTTGAGCTGGTTCTCTTGACGAGCCTCGCCTACCGCCATCAGCGGGTCCAGCGGTTGCGACGCCTGGTCGGGCGGCGCAGCGCGCGGGCGGACGAAGGCCGCTTCGTCATCGAGGGGCCCAACCTTCTCGACGAGGCATTAAAGGCCAACGCGCCCATCGAGGCCGTGTACCTGGACGCGGGCTGGAGCTCGGACCGGCTGTCCGGCCTGGTGGCTCAGTGTTACGAGCAGGGGGCCCGGGTCTTCGAGCTCGAGGCCGGCGTGCTGGCCCGGGTGGCGGGCACTGTCACGCCCCAGCCCGTCATCGCCGTGGTGGGCATGCCCGCGTTCACCCTGGACGACGTCCGCGCCGCCGGCCCCCGCCTGCTGTTGGTGTGCGTCGACGTGAGGGACCCCGGTAACGCCGGCACCGTCGTGCGTTCCGCCTGGGCCGCCGGCGTGGACGCCTTGGTGTGCTGCGAGGGAACGGTGGACGTCTATAACCCCAAAGCCGTCCGCGCCTCGGCCGGCGCCGTCCTGCACGTGCCCGTGGTGGCGGCGGGCCCCGCCACCGATGTCCTGAGCGAGCTGGGGGCGTGGGGCTTGACCAGGTTGGCCACGGCCGCCGAAGGGGGGTCCGATTACGCCACCACGGACCTCACCCGCCCCACGGCGTTCGTGCTCGGTAACGAGGCCGCCGGACTGGAGTTGGCGGAGTTGCGCCCGCACCTCGACGGGGTGGTCAGCATCCCGATGGCGGCGGGCGCCGAATCGCTCAACGTCGGCATGGTCGCCGCCGTCCTGTGCTTCGAGGCGGCCCGCCAGAGGCGCCACGGAATGCCACCGCGCGATGACGCCACGCGATGACGGGGAACTGGCAAGCTGTCGGGGATATGAACGGCGTCGCAACGGCCCTCGAACGCGGCAAAGCGCTGATCGCCGGGGCGTCTTCGCTGACTGAGCTGCGGGCTGTGGAAGCTGAGGCCTTTGGGAGAAAAAGCGGGCTTTCGGCCATCACCGCTACGCTGCGGGACCTCGAGCCGGACGACAGGCGCCATCTCGGCCAGTCCCTCCAGCAGGCCCGGGCCGAGCTCGAGCAGCTGTACGACCGCCGCCGGGCCGTGCTAGCGGCCGAGGAGGCGGCCCGCCAGGCCGGTCCCGAACGGCTCGACCTGAGCGAAGCCGCCGGGCTTTTCGCCACCGGTCACGGGCCGCTGGCCGAGCGTATGAGCCCGCCCATCGCCCGCGGCCATGCCCATCTCGTGTCCCAGGTCCGCGACGAACTGGAGGACATCTTCGTCTCTATGGGTTTCGAGGTGGCCGAGGGCCCCGAGGTCGAAGACGACTGGCATAATTTCGAAGCTCTCAACATGCCTCCCCACCATCCGGCGCGGGGCATGTTCGACACCTTTTACCTGAAGGCGGGCGAGCCCGAGAGCGTCCTTTTGCGTACGCATACCTCGCCGGTCCAGGTCCGCCTGATGGAATCGCAGCCGCCGCCGATTTATGCCGTGGTCCCCGGTCGTTGTTACCGCCGGGACACCCCCGACGCACGGCACCTCCCCGTCTTTCATCAGGTCGAGGCGCTCGTGGTGGACGAGGGCATAAGCATGGGCGACCTGGCCGGCGTGCTGGAGACTTTTACGGGCGCTTTTTTCGGGCCCGGGCGCCATGCCCGCCTCCGGCCCAGTTTCTTCCCTTTTACCGAGCCTTCAGCCGAGTTCGACGTCACTTGCTGGGTATGCGGCGGTACCGGCTGCCGCACCTGTTCGGGCTCGGGCTGGGTCGAGCTCGGCGGCTGCGGGATGGTCGACCCGGCTGTTTTCCACGCCGTGGGCATAGACGCCGAAAGGTACACCGGTTTTGCCTGGGGTTTCGGCATCGACCGGTTGGCCGCGGCCCGCACCGGGCTGGCCGATCTACGCGACCTGGTCGACAACGACATCCGCTTTCTGAGCCAATTTTGAGGACCGCATGCGCGCACCGCTTTCCTGGATCCGTGATTTCACGCCCGTAGAGGGCTCGCCGGTGGAAATAGCGCGCACGCTTTCGTTCCTCGGGCTGGTGGTCGAGGGTACGGAGGAAATAGGCCCGGCCCTGCCGGGCATCGTCGTCGCCCAAGTCCTCGCCACCCGGCCCCACCCCTCCGCCGACCGGATCCATCTTGTCGACGTTGACGCCGGCGACGGCGAGGCGCTGCAGATCTGCTGTGGCGCGTTCAACATGAAGGCGGGAGACCTGGTCCCTCTGGCCACCCTGGGCACGGTCATGCCCAGCGGCCTGGAGATAGGGCGGCGCAAGCTGAGGGGGGAGTGGTCCAACGGGATGCTCTGCTCCGCTCTCGAGCTCGGCCTCGGGCCCGAAGGCCCGGCCCCGGCCATATACCTTCTGCCTCCCGGTGCCGGCGAGCCCGGCCAGGCATTGGCGGACGTGCTCGGCTTCGGCGAGGACATCGTCTTCGACCTCGAGGTGAGCCCCAACCGGGGCGACTGCCTGTGCATGGCCGGCGTGGCCCGGGATCTCGCCGCCGGCCGGCGCGCCCCCTTCGCCATCCCCGAGCCGCGCCACGTGGTCAGCGAAGGCGTCGAAAGGGCCCGGGTGGCGGTGGACGGAGACGCCGCCGGTCTGTGCCCCCGTTTCACCGGCACAGTCATAGAAGGGGTGGCCGATGCGATGGTGGCGCCCCTGGTGGCGCGCCGGCTCGCCCTGGCCGGGATGCGGCCCATAAGCCCGGTGGTCGACGTGTCCAATTACGTGATGCTCGAGCTCGGCCAACCCAACCATCCCTACGACCTCGACCGCCTGGCCGGGCGGGGCCTCAACGTCCGCCGGGGCCGGCCGGGCGAAGAGATCGTCACCCTCGACGGCGCCGTCCGGCGGCTTTCGCCGGAGGACTGCGTGATCGCGGGCGCCACCGGCGCCGGCGTCGGCGTGGGCGGGATCATGGGAGGCGCGGCGGCGGAGATATCGGCGGGCACGACGACGGTGCTGCTGGAAGCGGCCAACTTCAGCCCGGAGGCCATCTCGTCCACGGGCAAGCGCCTCGGCCTCAACAGCGAGGCCCGCGCCCGCTTCGAGCGGGGGGTCGACATCGAGCTCGCCCCTCGGGCCGTCGACCGCTTCGTCGAACTGCTGGGCCCGCGGGTGCGCCGGGGGCCGACGGCGGACGTCCGCGCCGCCAGTGCCCCGCCCCCGCCCGTGGTCCTGCGCACCGGGCGCGCCAACCTGGTACTGGGCACGTCTCTCAGCCCGCCCGAGTGTGCCGAGCTGATCGCGCCCCTCGGCTTCAAGGTGACGGTGGCCGAGGGCACCAGCTTCGAGGTCAAGGTGCCGACGTGGCGGCGCGACTGCAACCGCGAAGTGGACCTGATCGAAGAGGTCGCCCGCATCCACGGGTACGACAACATCGCCCGCACCCTGCCCGAGCGCCCGTTCGGAGGGGCCGGGCTCACCGAGTACCAGAGAGGGCGGCGCCGGGCGCGCGAACTGATGGCGGGCAGCGGGGCCGACGAGGCGTGGACGAGCACCTTCCTGTCGGAGGCCGACTTCGACCGGGCCGGGCTGGAGAGCTCGCCGGCGTTACGCCTGGAGAACCCTCTCGACCAGTCGCAGGGCCTTTTGCGCACCGCCCTGCTGCCCGGACTGCTCCAGGCCGTCCGCTTCAACCGGGAGCGCCACGCCGGCGCCCTCAGCCTGTTCGAGATCGGCCGCGTGTTCCGCCTGGCCCCGCCGGGAGGCCCGCACGGCCTGGTCGAGGGCGTGCTGGAGTGGGAACAGCTCGGCCTGGTGGCGGTGGGCGACGGCGTCGACGCCGCCTACGCCGTGCGCGCCTGGCAGGTGCTGGCCGGGGGGACCAGGGTGTCGGGCCCGGCTGTGGTGCCCTGGCCCGGCCCGACCGTGGTGACCTGGCCCGGCCCGCCTGGGACTTCCGGCGACAGCACCGGGGCGTTGGCTGTGGCCGGGTCCCTCCACCCCGGCCGCCGGGCCGCCGTCGTGGGCGGGGGGCAGGTCGTAGGGGTCGTGGGCGAGCTGGCCCCCGAGCTGGCCGAGCGTCATGGCCTGACAGGACGGGTGGCGGTCCTTCTGGTCGACCTGGCCGGGGTGTTGGGCGCGGTGGCGGAAGGATGGCAGGTCCGCCCGGTCAGCCGCTACCCGGCGTCCGACCTCGACATGGCCTTTTTCGTGGGCGACGACGTTGTCGCGGGTGCGCTGGAGGCGACGTTGAGAGAGGCGGCCGGTGAACTGGCCGAAGAAGTGGGCCTTTTCGACGTCTGGCGGGACGCCTCTCGGGGCCGGCGCAGCCTGGCTTTCCGGGCCCGCCTACGGGCGCCCGACCGCACCCTCACCGACCCGGAGGTGGCCGAAGTGCGCGAAAGGACTGCCGCCGCCGCCCTGGAGCGCCACGGGGCCGTCCTGCGCCGGGCCTGAGGCTCTTCGTACCGGCTCACCCGTATTACTGAATCATTATGCACACGCGTGTATAGTGGGGCGATCATGGCCGAAAAGAGGACCGTTGCCATCCTGGGCGCCTCGGGCTACACCGGCGCCGAGCTGCTGCGGCTGTTGGCCGCCCACCCGTACTTCGAAGTGGTGGCCGTCACCGCCAGCTCCAACGAGGGGGCGTCCGTGGCCGATCTGTACCCGGCCCTGGCCGGTGCCTACCCGGGCCTGCGCTTCGGCCCCACGGAAGCCGCCCAAGCCGACGGCGCCGACCTGGTCTTTTGCGCCCTGCCCCACGGCGCCTCCCAGAAGCTGGTCCCCGAGATCTTGCCCCGCGTGGGCCATGTCGTAGATCTGGCGGCCGATTTTCGCCTGAAGGACCCCGGTCTTTACCCGACCTGGTACGGCGCCGAGCACACCTGCCCGGAACTGCTGGCCGGCGCCGTGTTCGGCCTGCCCGAGCTCGACCGCCAGGACCTGGCCGGCGCCCGGCTGGTGGCGGCGCCCGGTTGCTACGTGACTGCGGCCACCCTGGCCCTGGCACCGCTGGTCGGTAGCGGGCTCGTCGAGCCCACGGGCATCGTGGTGGACGCCGCCAGCGGGGTCTCGGGGGCGGGGCGCAAGCTGGCCGAGGGCACGCAGTTTTGCACGGTGGACGAGGATTTCACCGCCTACGGGCTGCTCAACCACCGCCACACCCCGGAGATGGAGCAGGCCATCGGGGCCCAGCTCATTTTCACCCCGCACCTCGCCCCGATGAACCGGGGGATACTGGCCACGTGCTACGCCCGGCCCCGGACCGGCCGGGACGAGAGCCCCCTCGAAGTACTGGCGGAGGCCTACAGGACTGAACCGTTCGTGGTCGTCTCGGCCCGCAGTCCCTCCACCAAGGCCACTCTCGGCGCCAACACCGCCCATCTCACCGCCCGGCGCGACCCCCGCACGGGCTGGGTAATTGCCATATGCGCCCTCGACAACCTGGTAAAAGGCGCCTCCGGCCAGGCTCTCCAGTGCGCCAACGCCGTCATGGGCTGGCCGGAGACGACGGGGTTGCCCCTGGCCGGGCTAGCGGCTTGAAACCCCGTTTGAATGTTGTATTCATTGGACTGTATGCTTAGTCGTTATGGGTTATGAGGTGAGCTCGGGCACGGGCACGGCGGCCCCGAGCGCGCCGGGAGTGGGCGCGCCGGAAATGGGCGCGCCGGAAATGGGCGTGCCGGGAATGGGCGTGCCGGAACTGACCGCAGGCGCCAAGGCCGGGATCCTCGTCGAGGCGCTGCCTTATATCCGCCGGTTCTGGGGCAAGACGGTCGTGGTCAAGTACGGGGGGAACGCCCTGGGCGGTGGGTCGGACCTCGCCGATTTCGCCACCGACGTCGTCCTCATGCGGTCGGTCGGGATACGGACCGTGGTCGTCCATGGTGGGGGCCCCCAGATCGGCGAGCTCATGGCCCGCCTGGGCAAGAAGCCCGAGTTCCGGGACGGCTTGCGGGTCACCGACGCCGAGACCCTCGACATCGCCCGCATGGTGCTCGTGGGCAAGGTCAACCGGGACATCGTGTCGGCCGTCAACGTCCACGGACCGATGGCCGTGGGGGTCTCGGGCGAAGACGGCGGGCTCATCCAAGCCACCGCCCTCGACCCCGACCTCGGCTTTGTGGGCCACATTTCCCGGGTGGCCCCCGAACTGTTACTGCGCTTGCTGGCCGAGGACCTGGTCCCGGTCGTGGCCACGATAGGGACCGACGGCGGCACCGGTCAGGCTTACAACATCAACGCCGACACCGCCGCCGGCGCCATCGCCATAGCGCTGGGTGCGGAGAAGCTCGTCTTCCTCACCGATATCGACGGCATCCGGGCCCGCCACGACGACCCCACCAGCCTCCAGAGCCATCTGAGGGCGGCGGCGCTCGAGGCCCTGATCGACGACGGGGCGGTGGCGGGCGGCATGGTGCCCAAGGCTCGCGCCGCGATCGACGCCGTGACCGGGGGAGTGGCCCAGGCCCACATCCTGGACGGCCGGTCCGCTCATGCGCTGGTCCTCGAGTTCTTCACCCGCAGCGGGGTGGGCACCATGGTGACCGCATGACTTACCTGATGTCGACGTACGCCGCGCCCAGCGTCACGTTCGTGCGGGGCCGGGGCTCGTACCTCTGGGACGAACAAGGCCGGCGTTACCTTGATTTTCTGTCGGGGCTGGCCGTGACTTCGCTCGGCCATGCCCACCCGGCGGTGGCCGAGGCGCTGTGCCGCGCCGCCAACACATTGCTGCACACGTCCAATCTTTTCGGTACCGTGCCCGGTCCCGAGGTGGCCGCCACGCTCGACCGGCTGATCGGCGGCGACGGGAAGGTCTTTTTCGCCAACAGCGGGGCGGAAGCCAACGAGTGCGCCATTAAATTGGCCCGCAAGTGGGCGGGCCACGGGCGCTATGTGGTGCTGAGCGCCTACGGTTCGTTCCACGGGCGCACCCTGGCGACGCTGCATGCCACCGGCCAGCCGGCCAAGCACGAGGCTTTCCAGCCCCTTCCCGACGGGTTCCGTCACGTGGCCTGGCAGGACATCGAGGCGCTGGAAAAGGCGGTGACCCCCGAAGTGGCGGCCATACTGCTCGAGCCCGTCCAGGGCGAGGGCGGCGTGTGGCCGGCCGGCCCCGAGTACTTCCAGGCCGTACGCCGGCTGTGCGATGAGCGCGACCTGCTCTTCATGGTCGACGAGGTCCAGACCGGCCTCGGCCGTACCGGCCGCTGGTGGGGTTTCCAGCACTACGGGATCCGCCCCGACGTCGTCACCGTGGCCAAGGCGCTGGGCAACGGCGTCCCCATCGGGGCCTGCTGGGCCCGCTCGGAAGTGGCGTCGGCGTTTGTCCCCGGCGACCACGCCACGACCTTCGGAGGCCAGCCGTTGGCCGCATCGGCGGCCCAGGCCACCCTCGCCGTCATGGAGGCCGTGGACGCGCCCGACCTGGCCCGGCTGCGGGGCCAGTACTTACGGGACAAGTTGTTCCCCCTGCCTTCGGTACGCGCCGTGCGGGGCCTCGGCCTTCTACTGGGCGTGGAGGTGGCCGGCACCGAGGCGAAGGCGGTGGCGGCGAAATGCATGCAGCAGGGCCTGGTCGTCAACGCCGTCACCGACAGCGCCCTGCGCCTGGCCCCCTCGCTGCTCGTCAGCGAAGCGGAGATAGACGAGGCCGTCGAAATCCTGGGCCGCGTCCTGGAGGCAGCATCGCCATGACCAGGCACCTTCTCGACGTCGACGACCTGGCCCCCGCTGAACTAGCGCGCGTGCTCGACCTGGCCCGGGACGAGAACCCTCCCCGTGTCCTGGCCGGCCGGGGGGTCGCTCTGTTGTTCCAAAAACCGTCGGCCCGAACCCGCAATTCGTCGGAGGTGGCCGTTTTCCAGCTCGGCGGGCACCCGGTGACGATCCGCGGCGACGAAGTGGGCATCGACTCCCGGGAGAGCGCCGAGGACGTGGCCCGGACCCTGGCCCAGTACCACGCCGCCATCGGCGCCCGCGTCCTCGACCACGGCGTGCTCGAGCGCATGGTGGCCGTGTCAAGCGTGCCCGTGGTCAACCTTCTGTCCGACCGAAGCCACCCCCTGCAGGCCATCGCCGACCTGATCACGTTGCGTGCCCATTGGGGAGGGCACCTCGAGGGCCACCGCGTGGCCTGGGTCGGTGACGGCAACAACGTAGCCCGCAGCTTTGCCCTGGCCTGCGCCATGGCCGGCGTCGAGGTCGCCCTGGCCACGCCCCCCGGCCACGGCCTGGACGGAGTCACCCTTGACGCCGTGGTCGCCCTGGGCGGCACGCTGCGCGAGGCGCCCTCGCCCGCCGATGCCGTAGCGGCGGCCGACGCGGTGTGCACCGACGTCTGGGTCTCCATGGGGCAAGAGGCGGAGTCCCTGGAGCGGCGGGACGCCTTCGCGGCCTACCAGGTGGACGCCCCGCTGATGGCCCGGGCGGCACCGGGCGCCGTTTTTCTCCACTGCTTGCCCGCCCATCGGGGCGAAGAGGTCACGGCCGAGGTCATCGACGGGCCCGCCAGCCTCGTCTGGCCCCAGGCCGGCAACCGGTTGCGGGCCATGCGCGGGGTGCTGAGCTGGATGTTCGGGGCCTGAAATGCCAGATGTGCGAGGCCCGAAATGAGAGCCACCAAGACCCAGCGCCAGCACCGGGTGAGCCAGATCCTGAAGAAAGAGACCGTCACCAGCCAGGCCGAGCTCGTCCGGCTGCTCGCCGAACAGGGCGTGGACGCCACGCAGGTCACCGTCTCCCGGGACCTGGAAGAACTGGGGGCCGTGAGGGTGCGCGGAGCCGGGGGCGCCCTGGTCTACGCCATCCCCGAAGGCCCCGACGACAGGCCCGCCCCCGAACTGCACCTGCGGCGGGTCCTGGGGGAGTGGATGGCCGATGTCACCAGTTCGGCCAACCTCGTGATCGTGCGCACGCCCCCTGGGTGCGCCCACGTCGTCGCCTCGGCCCTCGACCGGGCGGGGCTGGCTGACATGGCGGGCACGGTCGCCGGCGACGACACCGTGCTCGTGATCGCAGCCGAGGGTGTGGAGGGCTCGGTGCTGGCCCGGCGACTGGCGGACATGGCCGCGCCCGACCCCGAGCAGGACCGCTAACGGGGCCCCGAGACAAGTCCCTAGACAGGGGCCCGAAGACAAGGAGCAAGCAAAATGGCCAAGAAAGTAGTGCTGGCTTACAGCGGCGGGTTGGACACCTCGGTCCTCGTGCGCTGGATGACCGAGGAGATGGGCGTCGAAGTCGTGGCCCTCGCCGCTGACCTTGGCCAGGGAGGCGACTGGGACGCCATCCGAGCCCGGGCGCTGGGAGCCGGCGCCGTCGATGTCGAAATAGCGGACGTCCGCGAGGAGTTCGGGCGCGATTTCGTGGCCACGGCCGTCCGGGCCAACGCCCTCTACGAGGGCAAGTACCCGCTCATCAGCGCGCTGTCCCGGCCCATAATTGTCAAGCACCTGGTGGAGGCGGCCCGGCGCCACGGGGCCGACGCCATCGCCCACGGCTGCACGGGCAAGGGCAACGACCAGGTGCGTTTCGAGGTGTCCAGCCGCGCCCTGGCCCCCGACCTCGAGGTGATAGCGCCGGTGCGTGTCTGGGGCTTCACCCGGGAGGACTCGATCGAGTACGCCGGGCGCTTCGGCATCCCCATAAGTGCCACCAAAGCGAGCCCGTACTCGGTCGACCAGAACCTGTGGGGGCGGACCGTCGAGTGCGGCATCCTGGAGGACCCCTGGGTCATGCCGCCCGCCGACGTCTACGAACTGACCGTGCCCCGGGCGGCCGGGGGAGAGCCCAGGGAGGTCGTGATCAGCTTCGACAGCGGCCTGCCCGTCGCCCTTGACGGCCGGCCCGTGCCCCTTCACGACCTGGTTCCGGCACTGGACGCCATAGTCGGGCCTTACGGCTATGGGCGGCTGGACATGATCGAGAACCGGCGGGTCGGGATAAAGAGCCGGGAGATCTACGAGTGCCCCGGCGCTCTGGCCCTACTGATGGCCCACGCCGACCTCGAAAGCATGACGCTGGAGCGCGACGTGGCCCACGAGAAGGCCCGCCTCGAACCTCGCTGGGCCGAACTGGTCTACGACGGGCTGTGGTACTCGCCGCTCAAGGCGTCCCTCGATGCCTTTTTCGCCGAGACGCAGCACTTCGTGACCGGTGACGTCCGCCTGCGCTGTGAACCGGGGACGGCGCCCGCCGGGCTCGGTTGCTGTTTCGTGGCCGGCCGCCGCTCCGCGGTGGGCCTGTACGACCACGACCTGGCCACCTACACTGCGGCCGACCGGTTCCGCCATCAGGACGCCGAGGGTTTTGTGCGCATCTTCGGTCTCGGCGTCCAGACCTGGTCCAGCAAGCAGGGCCCTGGTCGGCCCGGTGCCGGGACTGGTGCCGGAACGGTTGAATAGCAGCCGGCGCGGGCACAAGGGATAGTGTGACCGCCGTGACGCTCTGGCAGGGCCGCTTCGGCGAGAGCAAGCAGTCACCGGAGCTCTTTGCGTTCACCGAAAGCCTTTCGTTCGACCGCCGGCTGGCGCCCGACGACATCACCTGCAGCCGGGCCCACGTGCTCGGCCTGGAGCGGGTGGGCCTGCTCACCCACGAGGAGAGCGGGGCCCTTCTCGCCGCCCTCGTCCAGGTGGAGGGGGAGCTGGCCGAAGGCCACTTCGTCTTCAGGCCCGGCGACGAGGACGTCCACACCGCCATAGAACGCCGGGTGACCGAGCTGGCCCCCGAGGTCGGGGCCCGCCTCCACACCGGGCGCAGCCGGAACGACCAGGTGGCCACCGACCTCCGCCTGTTCACCAAACGGTCTCTGGGGCAGGTGGCCAAAGCCATCATCGCCCTCCAAGACGTCCTGTTGGCCCGGGCGCGCGAGGCCGGCGATGCCTACCTGCCGGGCTACACCCACCTCCAGAGGGCGCAGCCGGTCCTGCTGGCCCATCACCTGCTGGCCCACGGCTGGGCGCTGGCCCGGGACGTGGACCGTATCGCCGCCACCCGCCGGCGCCTGGACGTGTCGCCCCTGGGCGCGGGTGCCCTGGCCGGCTCCTCGCTGCCCCTCGACCCGGACTGGGTGGCGCGCGAGCTCGGTTTCTCAGCCCGCTTCGACAATTCCCTGGACGCCGTGTCCGACCGTGATTTCGTGGCCGAAGCCCTCTTCGACCTGGCTCTGGCGGGCACCCATCTGTCCCGCCTGGGCGAGGAGATCGTGCTCTGGTCGACCGAGGAGTTCGGTTTCATCCATCTCGACGACGCCTACGCCACGGGCAGTTCGATGATGCCGCAGAAGAAGAACCCCGACATTGCCGAGCTGGCCCGGGGCAAGACGGGCCGGCTGATCGGCCACCTGACGGCGCTCCTGGCGACGTTGAAGGGCCTGCCGCTGGCCTACAACCGGGACCTCCAGGAGGACAAGGAGCCTCTTTTCGACGCCCTCGACCAGTTCGAACGGTCGCTCGAAGCCCTGCGGGGCCTTATGGCGACGGCGATCTTCGACACCCAGGCCATGGCCCGGGCCGCCGACGCCCCCGCCCTGGCGGCCACGGACCTGGCCGAGTGGCTGGTACAGAGGGGCATGCCGTTCCGCAAGGCCCACGAGCTCGTCGGCGCGGTGGTGCGTGACTCGATGCAACGTCGGGTGCCCCTGGTCGAGCTGGTGGCGGCGCACCCCGCCCTCGGGAGCGAGGCGACCGCGTTGTTCGAGCCGGGTGTGCCGGTGTCGCGCCGCACGACGCCCGGGGGGGCCGGGCCGGTGCCTGTAGCCGCCGAGCTGGAGCGTTTCTCCGCCGTCCTGCGTACCGACGCCGAACGCTTCGGGATGTCCCGGCCCGCCGGTCCCGGCAGCCATGGGCCGCGGGGGGGCGCGGGGGGGCGCCAGGCTCCGAGGGGCCCTTCGGGGCCTGCCCCGTCCGAGTAGTCCTCTAGCGCGGCCGTGACCTCGTCGGGCGGGGCAGAGATCGCCCTGACAAACGGGTTTTTTGCCGGTGATGCCCGCGACGTGGCCCGAGCCCTGATCGGCAAGCTGCTCGTACGCGACGACGGGCGTAAGGCCCGCCTGGTGGAGGTCGAGGCTTACCTCGGGGCCGACGACCCCGGGAGCCACGCCTACAGGGGCCCGACCCCGCGGGCCCAGATCATGTTCGGCCCCGGTGGGCGGCTCTACGTCTATTTCTCTTACGGCGTGCACTGGTGCGCGAACGTGGTGTGCGGCCCCGAGGGCACCGCCTCCGCCGTCTTGCTGCGGGCCGCTCAGCCCGTCGGCGGTGTGCCCGCCATGACGCAGGCGCGTTGGCGGGGCCAGCGCCAGCTGCGGGAGCGGGACCTGTGCCGGGGCCCGGGCCGGCTATGCGAGGCGTTCGGGGTCACCGGGGCCGACAATGGCCTGGACCTGACCACCCGGGCCAGCGGGTTGTGGCTGGCCGATGACGGTGTAGGGGCGGGCGGAGAGGTCGTCGTCACGCCCCGGGTCGGCTTGACCAAGGGCGCTGACCTGCTATGGCGTTACGTTGTAGCCGGGAGCCCGTGGGCTTCGGTGGCGTCTGCTCCACCGGCCCGGGCGGCGTCGCCCCCTGGTCAGCCCGGAGCAGCCCGGCCCGCGGCCGGGCCGTGACAGACCGCCGCCGGGCCGTGAAAGACCGCCCCGCGGGGAAGCTGGGGTACCGATTGCCGCACTGGCGTCCAAAGTCGGCTACTATGGCCTGTGCTCGCCAATCCGGCGGGCCGAGGCGGTGCCGTCAAGGTGCTCCTCCTCCAGGGCTTGCCCCGGGGGTGGTCCAGCGTTTGACAAGCCCCGCCGGGTGAGTTAAGCTAGAAAGCCGCTTAGGTGAGCAAGTCTCGCCGAGCGACGCCACACGGCGGGGTTAGCGCTCCGCAGTGAGGCGCTTAGCGGTTGGCACCGCCGCCTGCTCCCAAGCAGACGTGTGCCGCCGCGAGCAGTGGACCTTGAAAACGGAACAGAGGAAGCAAAAAGCTAGTGCGGGTGCGCCGGCGAGAGCCGGAACACCAATCTTGTCAAGCATTAGACGGACAACAACTTCCGTTTTGTGCCATCCAGCCCTGAAGGCTCAGGGCTGGCGCTCTTCAATAAATGGATTCGAAGGCGCGCTTCGGCGTGCTGGAGGTCTCGATGGAGAGTTTGATCCTGGCTCAGGACGAACGCTGGCGGCGTGCTTCACACATGCAAGTCGAACGAGGCTCATTCGGTGGCAACACCGGAGAAGGCCGAGTGGCGAACGGGTGAGTAACACGTGAGGAACCTGCCCCGAAGACTGGGATAACAGCGGGAAACCGCTGCTAATACCGGATGACTCCATCAGGCCGCATGGCCAGGTGAGGAAATGGGCCTACCGCTTCGGGAGGGTCTCGCGGCCTATCAGTTTGTTGGTGGGGTAACGGCCTACCAAGACTACGACGGGTAGCTGGTCTGAGAGGACGACCAGCCACACTGGGACTGAGACACGGCCCAGACTCCTACGGGAGGCAGCAGTGGGGAATCTTGCGCAATGGGCGAAAGCCTGACGCAGCAACGCCGCGTGAGGGATGAAGGTCTTCGGGTTGTAAACCTCTTTCGAGCAGGGACGATAGTGACGGTACCTGCAGAAGAAGCTCCGGCCAACTACGTGCCAGCAGCCGCGGTGATACGTAGGGAGCGAGCGTTGTCCGGATTTATTGGGCGTAAAGAGCTCGTAGGCGGCTCAGTAAGTCAGGTGTGAAATCCTCAGGCTCAACCTGGGGCTGCCATCTGATACTGCTGTGGCTAGAGCCCGGTAGGGGCGCACGGAATTCCTGGTGTAGCGGTGAAATGCGCAGATATCAGGAGGAACACCGGTGGCGAAGGCGGTGCGCTGGGCCGGAGCTGACGCTGAGGAGCGAAAGCGTGGGGAGCGAACAGGATTAGATACCCTGGTAGTCCACGCCGTAAACGTTGGGCACTAGGTGTGGGACCTTGTCAACGGGTTCCGTGCCGTAGCTAACGCATTAAGTGCCCCGCCTGGGGAGTACGGCCGCAAGGCTAAAACTCAAAGGAATTGACGGGGGCCCGCACAAGCGGCGGAGCATGTGGCTTAATTCGAGGCGACGCGAAGAACCTTACCTGGGTTGAACTACGCAGGAAAAGCCGTAGAGATACGGTGTCCGAAAGGGCCTGCGATAGGTGGTGCATGGCTGTCGTCAGCTCGTGTCGTGAGATGTTGGGTTAAGTCCCGCAACGAGCGCAACCCTTGTCCTGTGTTGCCAGCGGATAATGCCGGGGACTCGCAGGAGACTGCCGGGGTCAACTCGGAGGAAGGTGGGGACGAAGTCAAGTCATCATGCCCCTTACGTCCAGGGCTGCACACATGCTACAATGGCCGGTACAAAGGGCTGCTATTCCGCGAGGATGAGCGAATCCCAAAAAACCGGTCTCAGTTCGGATCGCAGTCTGCAACTCGACTGCGTGAAGTCGGAGTCGCTAGTAATCCCGGATCAGCAACGCCGGGGTGAATACGTTCCCGGGCCTTGTACACACCGCCCGTCACACCACGAAAGTCGGCAACACCCGAAGCCGGTGGCCCAACCGCAAGGAGGGAGCCGTCGAAGGTGGGGTCGGTGATTGGGGTGAAGTCGTAACAAGGTAGCCGTACCGGAAGGTGCGGCTGGATCACCTCCTTTCTAAGGAGCGACGGCCGGGAAATTCCCGGTCCATCTCCGAAGTTG
>Ga0181517_10003159_pt1 | contig 15898 bp, 15 predicted proteins | sample PEATcosm2014_Bin_31_FD_119748 | JGI IMG/M metagenome (GOLD analysis project Ga0181517, IMG submission 119748) | Peatland microbial communities from MTU Mesocosm Facility, Houghton, MI, USA - PEATcosm2014_Bin01_30_metaG | ecosystem: Environmental > Terrestrial > Soil > Wetlands > Peat | place... | reverse complement strand
GTCCTCCACCGAGGTGCCGCCAAACTTCATGACAACGATGCTCATTTGAATTTCCCCAGGCTGGCCAGCAATTCGGCATTGAGAATGGTCGCGCCCGCCGCTCCGCGAATGGTGTTGTGCGAGAGCACGGTGAACTTCCAGTCCAATAATCCACAAGGCCGCAGGCGGCCAACCGTCACGGCCATGCCGTTGCCGCGATTGCGGTCCAGGCGCGGCTGCGGGCGATCCGGCTGCGGAGCCCACTCGACCGGCTGATCGGGCGCGGTGGGCAGCTTCTGCCCGGCCAGCGGACGAAACTCCGTCCATGCGGCCAGAATTTCTTCGCGCGTGGCCGGCTTTGCCAGCTTGACGGAGACGCAGACGGTGTGGCCGTCGATGACGGCGACGCGATTGCAGGTGGCGCTCATGCGCGCCGGTAGCGGCTTGACAGCGTGACCGTCGAGTGTGCCCAGCAGCTTGAGCAGCTCTTCTTCCATCTTCTCTTCTTCGCTGCCGATGAAGGGAATGACGTTGTCGACAATGTCCATCGAGGGCACGCCGGGATAGCCCGCGCCGCTGACAGCCTGCATGGAGACGGCAAATATCTGCTCGATGCCGAAGCGGTCTTGCAGCGGCTTGAGCGCCAGCACCGGACCCATGACGGTGCAGTTGGAGTTGGTGACGATGTAGCCGCCCGACTCCTTGCGCCAGGATTGCTCTTCGATAAGCCGCAGGTGATCGGCATTGACCTCAGGAAGCACCAGAGGCACATTGGGCGCCATGCGGAAGGCGCTGGAGTTCGAGACTACGGCGCAACCGGCGGCTGCAAACTTTGGCTCCAGCTCACGGGCATAGGCCGCATCGACCGAGGCGAAGATGATCTTCGGCGCGCCTTCCGGCTCGGCGGGCGAAACAACCATCTTGGCGATGCGCTCGGGCAGAGGCGTGTCCAGACGCCACTTGGCCGCTTCGCCGTACGATTTGCCAGAGGAGCGGTCGCTGGCGGCGATCCACGCGACCTCGAACCAGGGGTGGTTTTCCAGCAGTTGAATGTAGCGTTGGCCGACCATTCCAGTCGCGCCCAGGATTCCGATTGGGTGTCTTTTTTGCATAGTCATGAGTATTTTACAGGAGGAGGGGTTTAAGGCGGGAGTTCTCGGAAGAAATGCCTATCGGAAGCGCGGTTTTCTGCCGATAAGCGAACCTGGGAGAGTTCGCAATGAACCTCGGATGGGGCAAGAGCCAGTCCGTTGCGGTCAGCGAGGAGCCTGCTGTCGATAAGCGGGGGGCGTACCTGACGGCGCTGGTTGAGGGTGTGGCGGAGGCAATGCCGCGCATCGACGACAGGGTCTACAGCGAGTTTCGCGGAACCGCCGCGCGCATGGCGTTGCAGATTCCCGACAACATGGATGACGCCGAGATGCAGAAGGTGGTAAACACGATTCTGCATCAGTTTGAGAGCTATCGCATCGGCGTGGAAAACGCGCTGCGGGAGCGGCAAAAAAACTGGCGGGCGCTGACAAACAGACTCATCCGCGAGTTGCTGTGCTCGCTTGGCGTAAAGCTGGATACCGCCGAAGCGCTGTCGCTCACGGATGGAGTTGAGAAGCTCGCGTCGGGAGATGAGATCAAGGATTATCGCGATCTGCTGGATGGATTCCTGCGGCTGCGCGCTGAGGGCGCCGAGGATACAAAAATATCGCCGCTGAAAGTTGCAGATACATCGACATCCAACGAGAATGCCGCCGGATTGATGGGCGGCGGCGCGGCAGTCGAGCATCTGCGCAAGGTGATGGAGCGCGGCCTCACTGGCTTTGTAGCCATCTTCCAGCTCAGTTGCCTGGAGATGGTCAGCCAGCGCTTTGGGCAGGAGGCGGTGCAGGATTGCCTGATGGCCGTCTCAGCCTGTTTGACAGCCGGCCTGCAAAGCGAGGACACCATCTTCCACTGGAGCGACTCCTCGCTGGTGGCCATTCTGCTGAACCGTGCCAACGAACATCTGCTCAACGCGGAGCTGCGCCGCATTGTCGCCAAGAACAGCGACATCAACGTAAACATCGGCGGGCGCTCCATCATGCTGCGCATCCCGCTTACCTTCGACCTGACTCCAATTGACCGCTTCAAAACCGCCAACGATCTGTACAAACTCTCATTGCAAGGCGCCAAAAGATGAAAAAGTTGATGAAGAAACCTGAGGATAGTGCGGTCATCGAGGGCTGCTTTGATGCCGTCGAGGAGTTGCCCGTCGCTTACGTCGAGATGGATGCGCGGGGAGCAATCACGCGCGCCAATCGGCTGACGCGGCAGCTTCACTCCAGCCATGCGGGCAAGCTGATCGGCAAGCTGGTCTGGGAACTGATGCCCAGCGAGGAACAAGAGCTGAGCCGCGCATTCATTATGAAAGCGATGGAGTCAGGCGCAGACCCTCCCATGACGCGGCGCTCCATCTATACAAGCTCTAACAACTTTCGCGTATACGAAGTGCATCACCGGCTCATACGCAATAGCGAAGGCCGGCCCACGGGAATGTGCGCGGCCAGCGTGGATGTGAGCGAGGCGCACAAGGCGCAGCAGGAGGCCGAGCGAGAGCGCGCATGGCTGGAGAGCGTGCTGGAGTCGATGGCTGACGCGGTCATTGTCACCGACGCGCTGGGCTTCATCCGCACCGTCAATCCCGCGGCGGAGGAGCTCTTCGGATGGAAGGCCGGGGAGTTGATCGGCAAGGAGATTGAAAAAGCATTTTCGCTGCTTTCCTTCGTCTCCGGCAGCGAAACGCAGGCCGAATTCATCCTGGGACTGGAAGAGCGAGCGCGCGGCGTGGCGACAATGCTCGACCGCGAGGGCCGCGAACTGCTGGTGGAGATTGGAAGCTCGCCGATTGTGGACAAGACGACCGGCTTTACCAGAGGAGTGGTAAGCGTCCTGCGGCGCGTGGAAGAAACAAGCGCAAACAAACCCTAGTTTTTTCGCTCGACCAGGAAGCGCGCGACGGCCTTCAATCCGTCGGCGCGGCTGCCGTAGGGCGTGAGGGCGGCAAAGGCCTCCTCGATCAAGCGAGCGGCATCGCGTTCGCTCTGCTCGATTCCGTAGACCGCCGGCCATGTGGCTTTTTCTGTGGCCTGATCCTTGCCTGCGGTCTTGCCCAGATGCGCGGAATCAACGGTCAAATCCAGCACATCATCGACAATCTGAAAGGCTAGTCCAGCCTTCGAGCCGAAGAGCGTCAGCCGCGCTACATCATCGGCATTGGCTCCGGCATAGACGCCGCCTGCAACGATGCTGACGCGAATCAGCGCGCCGGTCTTGGCGCGATGGATGGCATTCACCAGTTCGGGAGTGGGTTTCTTGTGCTCGCTCTCGATGTCCAGCACCTGGCCGCCGATCATGCCTTCAACGGTGCCGACGGCATTGGCGACGAGGGCGATGATCTGCACAGTCGCGGTCGGCGGCGTGTCCAGCCCGGAGAGCACCTCGAAGGCGCGAGTTTGCAGCGCATCCCCGGCCAGAATGGCGATGGCTTCGCCGAATGCCTTGTGGCAGGTGGGAACGCCGCGGCGCAGATCATCGTTGTCCAGCGCGGGCAGGTCATCGTGGATCAGCGAATACGTGTGCAGCATCTCCAGAGCCGCGCCCAGCCGCGCAATTCCCTTGGGCACTGAGCCGGCGATCGTGGCTGCGGCCTGATAGGCAAGCACCGGACGCAACCGCTTGCCTCCGGCAAAGGTCGAGTGGCGCATGGCGCCGTGAATCGAAGCGGGCACAGTCTCCGCGCTGGGAATCAACTCCTCCAGCGCCCTCTCGGTCAGCGCCGCGCCTTCCCGCAAAAGAGTTTTCACGTCGATAGACATTTCACTCATGATAACTGAGATATGCTGGAATTCCTGAGCCTTCGCTCCATTAAAAATAGTCCGGCGAGCAGCAATGCAAATATCCCGCTCAACCAGCGTCCGGCTATTACATCGGAAGTAGTTGTCCAGTCCACAGCCACGTCGACTGGCCCACGCGGCACCGGGACGGCGATCAGGCCATCGTCGCGGCTGGGAAGCTCGGAGATTTGAGAACCATTCACTTTCAAATGCCATGCGGGAAAACTGAGCAGGCGCAGAATCAGGTAGCCGGGGTGAGAGATGGTCGCTTGGAGGCGCTTGTGCTCCGGCTGATCGAACTGCCAGTTCATCGTTGCCTCGCAACTATTTTGAGCGATATTCCAAACGCGGATTGGATTGTCGGGATCAGCATCGCTGGGAAGCACGCCCAGCGCCGTGTTGGGATCGCTCGCCAAACAGGCGGCAGGCAGGCCCGTGGCGATCAGTGAATTGTCGGAGCCGATAGGCTCGTATTCGTCGGTGCCCTGGAAGTCGTGGCCGCTGCGATAGGAGTCCAGCATTCCCGGCACAGCGTCTTGAGCGTCGCAGCGTTGGAAGTATTCTCTGTCCGCGTAAACGGTCATCGCCAGAAAGATCGCAGCGCAGGCGCTGCCAACGGCCACGCGCCGCCACAGTCGCGCGGAAGAGCTGGGCCAGATTGCTTGCACGAACAAGATGGCCATCGGCGCTTCAGAACCAGCAGCCAGCGCCAGGGAAATTGCAGGAAGCGCAGTTCGGGAAGATTCCAGAGCGGCATCGAGACGGAAAACTGGAGCAAGAGCACGGCAAAGGGAATGAGCGCGAGTGGCAGCCACAAACGGAAGCGTGGATCAGTTTGAAGGGTACGGGCTTTAGCCCGTATATAAATAGCCGTAAAAAAGCGGGGCTTTAGCCCCTGAGGGAAAACCTGCCGCAGCCAACTGATCAGCAATGCGGCCAGCGCCACAGCGACCATCACAACAACGATCATCGAAGCCTGATGCAGCACCACGTCGTGATCCGCGAGCGCGGGATCGCAGTGCAAGGCAAAGAGCCAACTGTTTTCCAGCGTCTGTCCAGGGTCTCGCGTGACTTGCAAAATGTCCACCCAACGCTGCTCCCACGTAGCGGGAACGAGATATCCCGCAATTAGCCCCATGCCCAACGCGCCGCCGATGAGGCCGCGCAGCAACGGCGCCCACGAGCGCGATGTCGCGGCCAGAACCAGCGCAACAGCAGCGAGCAGATAGCAGCCCATCACACCGACAGTGGGGTTGGAAAGCCAGCAGCCCGCGACGGCCAGAGCAAGCGGCGCGCTGGAGCCGTCGAGCGCGCGCTGCCAGACGGGAGCAGTGGGCGTGCGCTCACGCAGGATGAAGAGCAGCAGCAGCGGAATCCATACGCCCCCGGCAAACTCGGCGAAGGCCGCGCGCTCGTAAGCAGTGAAGAGCGCATAGCCGGAGAAGAGCGCCGCGCAGCCGACCAGCGTCGCAGCGCCTTCCTCCAGCATCAGACGAGCCAGCGCCCGCGTCGCCAGACCCGTTCCCGCAAGGCAAAGAAAGGTCATCGCAATCGGCGCGAGCGTCCAGGGCAGCACGAGGCCGAGCGCAGCGCCCAGCATCCAGGTCAGCGGCGGATAAAAGATGAAGCGCGGCTCGCCTGCGCCGTAGTTGGCGCTGGGCGTCCAATGCGGATAGAGAGTCCCTTGCCGCCAACTCTGCGCGCATTCAAACCACGAAGCCAGATGAAAGTCGAAGTCGTGGCCGCAGGAGGGGCCGTGGAGGAGTTGCGGCGCAACGGCCACAGCCGCCGCGAGCAGGATGACGGCGGGGCCGATGAGGCGGCGCGATTTGAACGAGAAGCCGAATGAAGCCATAAAGCCCAAGGGCCTGTCATCTAATTCCGCGGTGGTAGCGTTGCAAGCGAAAACGTGCTCAGACGAGACGGAGTCCGCAGGGCTTGGTTGTTCCAAGCACAAGGACGACAACGAAGTATGGGCGCGTTTTCGCCGCAACCCTCCGGGACGGGGCCGATTTTCCTCATTTCTTCGTTGCTCGTCGCTCACAGACGCTCGGTATGCGTCGCTCCTCGCGCCTTGAACTGAGAAAAATCGGCTCCCGTCGCTGCCCCGGGGAATTAGATGACAGGCCCTATTATAGGAATAACCCACCGGTTTCGATTTTGATACTGGCGAAGGCAAACCTTTTATCATTTTGTACGAGGGTCATCATGCAATTTCTGGTTTTAGGCAAGGGAAAGACCGGCAGCCTGGTCGCAGAGGTTGCCCGCGAGCGCGGCCACTCGGTTCGCGCGCTGGACATTAACGAGAACCCGAAGGCCGCGGCGCTCACCGCCGCTGCATTGGATCGAGTCGATGCGGTCATCGACTTCACTGCGCCCGAGGCCGCTGTCGAAAATATGCGCGCTGTCCTCACGCTCGGCGGACGCATCGTCGTCGGCACCACCGGCTGGTATGATGCACTCGACGAGATGAAGGCACTCGCCGCAAAGCACGGCGGCGGGCTGCTCTACGGGACCAATTTTTCGATTGGCGTGCAAAAGCTCTTTCGGCTTACCGCTGACCTTGCGAAGCTCGACGGCTATACATTCTCGATCGCCGAGACGCATCACACCTCCAAGCTCGACGCGCCCTCCGGCACCGCCATCACGCTGCGCGAGATTATTCATGCCGCGCAGCCGGGCGCGAAGGTCGAGGTTACATCTCACCGCATCGGCGACGCCAAGGGCGAGCACATCGTCACCGCAACGAGCGATGTGGACACGCTCGAAGTTCGCCACGAAATCCTGAGCCGTCGCTGCCTTGCCGAGGGCGCGGTGCGCGGAGCCGAGTGGATAGCCGGCAAGAAAGGCGCTTGGGAGTTCCGCGATATCTTCGACCAGTTGTGAAGAACCAGGGACTAAGGGACTGAGGGACTAGGGACTAGCCCCTGAGGGATTTTTCTTCATACTAACCAAACATCCAAGAATTTCTGAGGAATAACGACGTGGTTTTGGAATTGCAGAAGCGGTTTGAGCAGCATCTTCGCGCGGTTTTGGCGGCGAAATACGATCTACAGCTTGAAAGCATTCCGATGGAAACTCCGCCGGAGTTGAAGTTTGGCGAGCTGGCCACGCCGATTGCCTTTGAACTGGCGCGCAAGCTGCGCAAGGCACCCAAAGTCATCGCGCAGGAGATCGTCGCCGCGCTCGGCGTGCTCGAAGGCTTCGCCGGCTTCGAGGTCGCCGGCGCGGGCTACATCAATGCAAGGCTGGATCGCGCTAACATGGCTCGTATGCTTGCCGCTGGAAAGTGTACGACAGTGCGCCCCGGCGTGGCGAGCAGTGTAAATGTCGAACACACCTCAATCAATCCCAACAAGGCGGCGCATATAGGCCATCTGCGCAACGCTATCTTGGGCGACACACTGGTCCGAATTCTCAAGGAATGCGGGTATTTGGTCGTTGTGCAGAATTACATCGACAATACTGGCGATAAAGTAGCGGATGTGGTTGTCGGCTTTCAGCATCTGCTGGGCAACACTCTGTCAGATGTCCGTTCGCTCTTCGTGGAACTCATTGCCAAGGGTGAGCGCATCGACTACTACTGCTGGGATCTGTATGCGCGCACAACGCTGTGGTACACGCAGGGAACGGAAGAGGAAAAGGCGGCGCGCAAGCGATTGCAGATCGACACGCTTCACCAGATCGAGGCGGGAGGAAATGAGACCGCCGAGCTGGCTGAGCTGATCTCAACCTCGGTCCTGCGGCGTCATCTGGAAACCATGCTGCGCCTGGGCATCGAGTACGATTTTCTGCCGCGCGAGAGCGAGATTCTCCACCTCAAATTCTGGGAGGCGGCCCGCGAACTCATGATCCAAAAGGGCGTTCTCTATCTGGAGACCGCCGGGAAAAATGCAGGATGCTGGGTAATGAAGCGCCCCGGAACCGTCGCGGTCGAGGATGGTCCTGACGAAGACGCCAAAGTCCTGGTTCGCTCCAGCGGAACGGTCACATACGTCGGCAAGGACATCGCCTTTCATCTTTGGAAGTTCCATCTGCTTGAAGATCGTGAGTTCGGTGACGAGCTCTTCCATGCCTATCTGGATGGCAGGCAATGTTACAGATCGATCGACAATCGCTGCGTCGATGCGAAGGGAATGCCTTATGGCACGGGAATCCCCGTGCATTTCAAGGCCAGCGGCGCGGAGTTTGTCTATAACGTTATCGATGCGCGCCAGTCGGATGCGCAAGCCAACGTCAGAGAAGCGCTCCGCGGCATGGGATATGCAGAGCAAGCCGATCATCTGATTCATTTCGCTTATGAGATGGTCGCGCTTACTCCAAGTTATGCACAAGAATTAGGCTATGAAGTTTCAGCAGCCGACCGTGTTAGACCTTACATCGAAATCAGCGGGCGCAAGGGCTTTGGCGTGAAGGCCGATGACCTGATGGACCTTATGATTCTGGCTGCTAATTCAGAGATTCTGGAGCGTCATCCCGACTGGGACAAGGCACGCACGAATAGCACAGCCAGGCAGATTGCGTACGGTGCACTTCGCTACTTCATGCTCAAATTCACCAGGAATTCCGTGATCGCATTTGACCAAGAAAGTGCATTAGCTCCAGAGGGCGAGACCGGCCCATACATTCAGTACGCTGTGGTGCGCGCGCGCAACATCTTCCGCAAGGCGGGCACAACACTGGAGGCGGAGTTAGTGAAGGTAGCGGGGCTAGCGGAGTTAGGCGGCTATCTTGAAAGCGACGCTGCCGAAGACATTTGGGCTTTGTGGATGCGCGCGGCGCGGCGCTCACTCGTGCTGGAGCAGTGCATTGCGGCCTCCGAGCCGGCCTATCTAGCCAAGCACGCCTTCCAGTTGGCGCAGGAGTTCAATAACTTTTATCACAAGCACCACATCCTCACCGAAGAAGACCCGGCGCGCAAAACATTTTTGCTGGCGACGGCGGCGGTTGCTCTGCGCGAGTTGGTGCTGGCGCTCAGTTGGCTGGGCATCGAAAGCCCGGAGGCGATGTAAGAACGAGTTACACGCCCAGAACCTTCTGCGCTATCGTTTCTTCGTCCGCATCGCTCTGGATGATCTTGTTGTGCAGGCTATAGAGTGCCAGTTCCAGGCGGTCGCTGACGCCCAGCTTGTCGTAGATCTTGCGCAGATAATTCTTGATCACCTGCTCGGTGGTTCCCAACTGGTAGGCGATCTCCTTATTGCGCTTTCCTTGCGTAATGCAAGTGATAATCGCCATCTCCTTGGGAGAGAGCTTGGGCTGCACGCGCGGATTTACCAGAGCCGAAGCCTGGGCGCGATAGGCCTCGATGACCCAACTGACCGACTGGTTGTCGATCCAGGTTTCGCCGGCGGCAATTCGCCGCACACATCGGACCAGCAGATCGGGCGAGATGGAGCGGCTGACGATGCCGCGCACACCCCGCCGGTAGAGCTCGACGGTCTGGTTCTCATCGGCGGCAACGGCCTGCACTATCACCTTCACATCGGGGGCGGAGCGCAGCAAGTCTGGGATGATGTTGGCTGTGCCGGTGAGGAGGCTTCCCTCCAGCAAAACAACGTCCGTGGGATAGCGCTCAACGGCCAGACGCAGATTCTCCAGCGAGTCGGCCTGCGCCACTACGCGAAGATCGTCCTCTAAAGCGAAGACCTTACGAATTCCCACGCGATAGATTGCCTGTGAATCCGCCAGAATTACGCGGATGGTTCCCGGTTTGACCGGAGCGTCGAGAACTTCTCCGTTCGCAGTGTCGTCTAGAAGGTCCATATGTGGTAAGGCCCAGCCTAATCCGGCTGTCACTGTTCAGCGAAACGGTACTCGTCGATGGTGGCGGCAGCCTGATAGTTACTTTGGTTCTTAGAGCAGCGTACCACACGTCCGAGGCAATGGACTAGTACATCTCGCGGAGTACCCAAAACAGCACCGGGCATCCGCAGTGAAAATCGGATCTCCAGACCGGCCTGAACAGGGGTTTCAAGTTCAAATACCGCGCCGCTGGCGGAGACATTCCGGGTTATTGCTGGAATCTCACCTTGTGGCGAAGACAATACGACGGGCAGTGCAAGCGGAAAACGCACCGCGCAACGAACTTCCTGCTGTTGAGCAGCCGAACGGGATTGAGCAGGGGAGGGAGGTACGGCGGACTTCGAAGTATGCATTTTAATCATCCAGACCCAAGAAGGGCCATATTCACTCTACCGGAGTTTTCGCGCCAGTCACAGGACACCAAAGTTTCCTATTAAGTAACACATTCCGTTGCACGAAACTGTCGGTGACTTTCTGCTGTTTTTCGCGCCAAAAAATACGCATCAAATCTGATAATTGATGCGTATTTTATCGTTTTGCATCATAATAATAGATCTGATGACGCCCCCAGAAAGAGTTGCGGGCGTTATTGAGGGGGCGGATATGAGAACCACTCTCGACATACGGGACGATGTACTGGAGCAGGTGAGAGAGTACGCGGCGGCACGGTCGATTAGCAAGGGTGCCGCTGCCTCAGAAATTCTTGAGCGCGGCCTCAATGCAGAGGTGCCAACGAAGTGGGAGAACGGCATTCTGATCTTTTCGCCGGGACCGGGAGGCGCGGTTACTACGGAACACGTAATGAAGCTCAAAGACGATCTAGAAGGTGAACTTTAGTGAGTATTGGGCTGCTGGACGTGAATGCGCTCATCGCGCTCTTATGGGAAGAACACCCGTTTCACAACCGCTGCGCCGAGTGGTTCATCCGCTCGGCAAATGCTGGATGGGCCACTTGTCCGATGACGGAGTCTGGCTGCGTTCGGGTTCTCTGCACCCCCGCTTTTACAGCAAACCCGCCGTCGGTTCACTCCGCCATCCGGCTGATACAAGCCGCCACTTTGTCAGGAAGCAGCCATCACTTCTTCACGGGCGATCTTCCGTTATCCGCAGTAGGTTCTCGATGGAGCAACCGGCTGGGCCACAAGCAAATCACGGACGCCTACTTGCTCGCCCTGGCCATGCACCACAAGGCGAAGCTCGTCACATTTGATCGCCGGATGGAAACTCTGGCTCCCGAAGGAAGCGCGGAGCGGGAGGCATTAGAGATTTTGCGGGCGTGATGACGCTCTACACACTCTGATTGAAGTTACTCTTCATAATTACTGGACAGGAAACATACACGCGCCGCAAATCTTGGCTCTTGGAGTACGTAATGGCTTTTGGCAATTTTTGCATGGCGGGCCGTAGAGCGAGATTCTGTGCTTCATGATTTCATCATGGTCTGATTCTTTCACGCCCGTTATTCGCTCGTATTGAGTACATACAGGTCCATATAGCTCATGCAATGGAGTATCTTTCAGCAAAGTTTCATGAGCGCGTCTATACTCCTTTACTGCTGATGTTGCCTCTTGATACAAACGCGCGATCTCGGCATACTCTTCTTCATCCAGCATCGGCATATCTTGTTTGCACCGCCAACACCGCATCGTTTGCATATCGAGTTCCTTTGTAAAACCAGCACTTCCTCAGGGGCTGAAGCCAGGCACATTGTTATCGCTTTGCGGCACGACTGAAGTCGTGCCCTTTTACAAAGCCCTTGCACGAAAGGCAATCCTGCTATTCCAAATCACGCTCTTGCTATAGCGCCTTATTTACAGGCCGATGCAAATTTCATTTAACGGGTCTTTTCTTTGTTGCCTTTGCGGTTTTGGCGGGAGCTGTCGCACCGCCCAGCAACCCCGTCCCCCGCAGTTCCGCTCCTCGCCGCGCGCTCTTCGCTTTGGCAATCGCCAGCTCAGCAACCTCCTCGACAACCCAGTCAAAGTTCGCCTGGCCGATCGAATGCACATCGGCGTCGGGCACGGGGTTCATGAAATCGATGGCGTAAGGAATGCCGCGCTCCACGCCAAACTCGACGCTGTTGAACTCATAGCCCAGCGCGCGGCAGAGCTTGATGGCGTCGCGCCGGATGCGCTTGAGCAGCATCTTGCCGACGCGCGGCGAGCCATCCAGGTAGCGCTCGGAGTGCGGTCGGCGCGGGTCGTAGGGCATGATGCGCACCTTCTTCTGCCCCACCACATAACAGCGAAAGTACTCTGTGTAATCGACGGCCTTTTGATAAATCATGCACAGATCGCGCGTCTGATCGTAGGCGCGGAAAAACTCCTCGCGATTGCGAACCTCATACACATCGCGCCCGCCGCCGCCATCGATGGGTTTGAGAAAGCCATGTTCGCCCACGCGCGCGAAGACCGCCTCCCAGTCGAGCGGAAATTCCAGGTTGCGCATGGTGCGCTCGGTCGCGCCTTCAGGCAGTTGCTTGTGCGGCAGCATCACGGTGGCAGGCACGGCGATGCCCAGCCGCGCGGCCAGCGCGTAGTTGAAAAACTTGTCGTCGGCCGAGGCCCGAAAGGGATTGTTGATCACCGCTGTTCCATTGAGCGCCGCGTGCTTCAGCAGGGCGCGATAGAAGGGAATGACGTGCGAAATGCGGTCAATGATTACCGCGTACTTCGGCGGCCTGTCGCTTGCGACGGTTCCGGTCAACAGAAACTCAGCGCGGATGCCGTCGGGATTGCGGGTGTTAATCCGCTCCACCAGAGAGCCGGGAAAGCTGTTCTCTCCGCCAAAGAGTATGCCAATCTTTTTCATCGCTTCCCTCCCACAAAACACTCGCATCCAGTGTACGGCAGAGGCACACAAGTGCTGTGAGCGCCGTTACTGGAATCCGCCCGCGGAGAGTAGTAACGTGGATGGTGGTTGGTTTTCTGGAGGGATAAGTGACATATCGCGTAATGACAGTGAACCGGGAGTTCGGCAGCGGCGGCGGCCGTATTGCGCAAACCATCGCCGAAAAGCTGGGCTGGAAGCTGCTGGACCGCGACATTATCGACGCCATCGCCTACTCGGCTCACGTGGACTCCAGCCTCGTCAGCCACTATGATGAGCACGTCGATTCCTGGCTGCGCCGCATCAACCAGCAGGCGATGCGCTCGGCCGCGCTGGCCGCTGGCATCGAGCTTGGGGAGCACGCTACCTTCGACACCGAAGAGCTTGTGAAGATCTCGCGCAAGATCATCGAACAGGCCTACGCAGAGGGCAATTGCGTCATCGTGGGCCGCGGCTCACAGTGCATTCTGCAACACAAGCCCGACGTCTATCACGTCTTCATCTACGCGCCTTATCTGGATCGGCTGGAGCGGCTGCGCGACCGCCTCGACAAGGGCGTCCACGCCGAGCAGCGCATCCGCATCGTCGATGATGAACGCGCAAGATATCTGCAACAGTACTTCGGCAAGTGCTGGACCAATCCCCACCTCTACGACCTGATGATCTCCTCGCGCACCGACGAGGAGTGGAGCGCGCGCGCAATTCTCTACGCGATGAATGGGCAAGTGTAGCGCGGCTGAATGGTTGCTGGGCGACTCTCGTTCGAGAGACATTGCCGCTGCTTTACTTTCGTGGTCTCCCACCCTTGAATCAAAGAACGATTCAAGGATGGGGCACACGCGAACTAACGCTAGCTTCCATTGATCCGAGAATGGTCACGCAGTGAACTCTTCGATCATCTCCACTTGGATGATCTTGTTCTGCGCATCAAGCCTTCCCGTTACGCGGACGGACTTTCCCGCATAGGGTTCGGCCTTATCCTGCGCGTCGAGCTGATACACGGTTCCCGACATATCCCGCAGGACAAAGTTGGAGCCTCTCTTGATGATCTTGCCGGTAACAACCACAGGTTTGACATTTGATTGGTCTGGCTGTGATGTATCTGGTTGCTGTGCGTCGGGTTGTTGCGCCGCTATCATTTCCTGGGAATTCAGCGGGCCTGCAAGAGCAAATGCCGAGGACAAAAGAAGCGCTGGTTGCATGGCGATGGCAGTAGTGCTTGTCGCGAGGGCAAAGGCCATCACGCAAAGCACACCTTGGATGGTATGAGCTTGGTTGCGAAGTTGCATGGAAATCTACCTCCTGACGGGGGAATTTGGCTCGTTCTTGTCTCCCCTCTGCAACTGCCATTCCAAATTACAAGTCGCTGCGCGCCACAGAGATGATCGAGCCTGCCCAGTTACCGGGAGACTCCGGCCAGCAATGTTTACCCTGAAAATGTGTAAATTATTCCGAGCAAGATCAAGGAAGATATATAGAACAGAATCGGGAGGGCCGTCTACGCCGTCAGCCGTTCAAGCTGATCGGGTTTGACGATGGTCAGGCTGGAGCCTTTGATGCTGATCCACTGGTCGCGGCGGAATTGATTCAGCAGCCGCGTGACGGTCTCGCGCGAGGTGCCGGCCATGTTAGCGATCTCCTCGTGCGTCAGCGCCATCGTAAAGCGAACCTCGCCTTTGCCATTGCCGCCGGCACTGCCCCAATCCAGCAAGAGGCGCGCCAGCCTGCCGGCCGCCGAGCCGGAGAGCGCCAGCCGCTTGGCGTCGTGAAAGACTGTTAAATACTCGCCGGAGAGCGACTGCGCTGCGTGCATCGACGCGATGCCGTGGCGCGAGAGGAAGTCAACGAACTCCTGCTTGCGAACGGTCTTCACCTGGCAGGGTTCGATGGCCTCTGCGGTCACTTCGTGGGGTACGTTGGCCAGCACCGCGCTGAGGCCCATCACGTCGCCGGGGCCGGCGATTTTGAGAATCATGGTCTTGCCGTCGCGCGAGGTCGAGGAGATTTTCACCTGCCCGAAGCAGATAACAAAGACGTTGCGCGCCGGATCGCCCTCAGAAAACAATTTGGCACCGCGGGCATGGCTCATCATGATCCCGATGCCGTCGTAATCGGCGAGCGCCTCGGGCGTAAGATTGCAGAACATTCGCAAATGGCGATGCTCACAATTGATGCAATCTTCCGGGGGGTGATGGGGATGAAATGATGCCATGGATTCTCAACTGCGCTAATTGAGTATAGCGCACTTGGGAGTTGGCAGGGCAGGAATTTCCTTCATCTTCGTTCCGGTCTTGAAATGCCCCGGCGCAAAGATCGGTCAAATCAAAAACTGGTGCCGCTATGCGCCGGAGCCAGCTCTTCGCGGCTTCTCCGCTCGACTCATGCAGCAACTGTAATAAGCGCGGCAGACCTCACGGGCCAACTCCTCCAGCAGCCGCATCCGCAGCGGCGAATAACTCTGGAAGGCTTGGCAGAGTGCCTCCATCGGCAACATCAGCACCGTCCCGGCACTTTGAGCTGTCATCGTGTAGGTGTGTCGCCCGTCGCCCAACGCGGCAGCCAGCTCCAGCAAGTCCCCGGCAGAGGATGGCGAGAGCGCAATCTGCTTCTGCTGCCGTTCGGTCTGGCGATGGAAGCGGCCCGATATCACCAAGTAAAGCCCCTGGCAGGCCTGGGACTGACGAAAGACAGCCTCTCCGGGGGCAAAATTGATGCTCTGCGCCGAGCTGTTCAGCAGCACTCCAACCGCGGCAGGGCACTCCAGCAGCTCAGCCACGGGATGCGCCCGCACGGCCTCTATGCGGCTCGACCTGGATTGCACGCTGGCCTCTCCCTTGTTCTCTGTCCTCGGCCCGCTCCGGCGGCGGGTCGATCCCGCAACCTTCCCGCCGGCCGCTGCTGTGCGAGCGCGTTTGCCGCTGCGAGTTTTCGGAGAACCGGATTCCATAGCCTGCAATACGCTCCAAAAGCAAATATCTCCGGGAAAACCGGACGTTGGATATGAGGCGGCGTCGTTTCCTGCCGCCAGTTTGTTTCGTGTGATACGCCGAGCCGAGCCTGCCGCGCCAGCCCTCGAACCATAGACTGCGCAGGCCTCCATGACTGCGCCAGCGGCCACACAGCAGTGGCCACACAATTTCTACCTGTTGGACTCAGAGTCTGCGCCCCTCGAAGCGGCAACGGCAGTGACCATATTCACCCCGCGTTGTGATTATGGTCACAAACTCTACCGCAAGTAGGAGTTGCGCGCCACCGGAACAGCCTTACCACCGGCAAGGCGCGGGCGAAAGTTCATAACAGGCGCTAGGTTGTATCGACATATAGGGGTGCGCGTCGCCGGGAGCCGATTTTTCCGGATTCGAGGAGCAAGGAGCGACGGATACCGGGTGTATCCTAGCGACGAGCGACAACGAAGCCGG
>Ga0181517_10003156_pt1 | contig 15906 bp, 13 predicted proteins | sample PEATcosm2014_Bin_31_FD_119748 | JGI IMG/M metagenome (GOLD analysis project Ga0181517, IMG submission 119748) | Peatland microbial communities from MTU Mesocosm Facility, Houghton, MI, USA - PEATcosm2014_Bin01_30_metaG | ecosystem: Environmental > Terrestrial > Soil > Wetlands > Peat | place... | reverse complement strand
CCTCCGCGCGAAACTCGCGCCCGCACGCCACGATGGGTTCTTGCATGCGGATCTTCTGCCCGAACTTGAAGAGCGTGTCTAGAGCAAAAATATAAGTGTAAAGAGCAGCGAGGACGGGCGCACCCCGAACGCTGCGCGACAGGGCGTGGCGTTTCTGGAACCGGTTTGACGGAGCTTTCGGGCGAACCTGAGGGTCGGTGCGGGGGGAAAAGAGTCTCAGCAGCGGGTCCAGGCCGAACCGCCGGGAGGCGGGATAGAACAGGAGGGCGCGGAGGGAACAGAGGAGTTTGAGCAGCAACTCCAGGCCGAGCCGCCGGCTATGCCCCGGGCTGAACAATCGGGTCGGTGGTGACCGACCTATTCGTATTTCGTCTGCCATACTGACGCTACTTTGCACCAAGGACGGCCACGAGCTCAACCTCCGCATTTTGCACCTTTTTGAACCCTCACGGGAGGCCGTCGTAGCGGGCCTGAAATGGGGGTCGAGGGGGCGAAAAAAGACGAAAACGCTTGTCGTCCGACCGTCCGGCCCTGCCTCTGGCTTTGAGATCCAACGACGGTAGTATCTTTGACAGGATTAACAGGATTCACGGTGGACAGGGATTTGTGTTGGTGGCGGAGCACCCGAGGCATTCGGGTGATGGCTTGGGTGAGATTCATACTCACCCTTACAAGCGCAATATCGGGGTGGAGTCCAACAAATCAACCCTGAGTTGGAGAGGTTGGGGCGGCTCCGTCGCCCAAGGGCGTGATTTAGAGTGGGCGAGCTTGGTTCCAGAAACGCTCAGTTCCGCCCTTGTTCCGGAGCGACCTGTCTCTGCCCCGCCCTTGCCTTTCCTTGTATCCCGGAGGGACACTTGACAATAGCCCAACGCTTCAGCGTTGGGAAACCGGAGCCATGGCCGTCAAGTCCCGAAGGGACGGCTGAAAGGGCGTCTCACCCGCGTCTAATCGCACCCTTTTTGCCTCCCCCCAGTTTCACTCACCCGGTGTCTTTTAATTTGAGTCAACTCGCCCGCCCAAGTTGTGCTACTTTGCCGCTTGACTCTTTCGACCCACCGTCTAAGGTGCGCCCTTGGGTATGGAGATTTGCCAGGAAGCCAGTTCGGTGAATGGGAGTTCAAGGGCTTGCCGCCCTTCCGTCCTGGATCCGAGGGTTAATAAACGAATCAGCTTAATCAATAGTTAAGCAATGAATCCGACCAGCCAGCTCTCGTTTTCGGGAATGCTCCTGCTTAATACGGCTTTGACCTGTTGGTTTGGGTTTACCGTTGTTCGGGCATTGAGACGCGGGGGAATCACGCTCCGGGGTCGGCGTGGACCCGCGAGCTACGTAAGCCGCAACTCAAATCCTCTCGCCTATTGGGGCGTTCTGGTCTTGTTCGTCCTGTTTATCCTTATGGTTTGGACATGCTTCATATATGATTACGTGCTTCGATCGGCTTAACCATCGTGCTGCACTGGACGCGGCGATCGCGTTGAGGGTAATTTCCGGAGCTCACCGGCGCCGAGCCAGTGAGCACGGGCGTTAGCCGCTATGTTCGTCGGGAAAGACACATCAAGGCCAGTTAGCCCTATCTGGGGTTTGCTCGGCGCCGTTGCGTTGTGGGGGGTGGCGGCTGTGCTGTTCTGGATAGCGATAAAGGGGCTCGACCATCGAGAGATCTTCACGCCATCGAAAGGGCACTCCACCCTCGCGACGCGCCGAGACAGCCCAGGATGGTATTGGTCGTCCGTCGGCCTCTACGTTTGTTTTGGGGCTGGTGGTGTGGGACTTGGAGCATTTTTGTTCCGCTCATCATGGAAAGAATTGCGACATTGATGGCTAACGAGCGCGGTGGAGCGGACGCCGGGGGCGCCCTCCGTTTGCATGTGTTGCGGTGTTGGCCCGGCGCCACTCGCCGCGAGTGTTCGGCGACACCGGGAGCATGAAGATCCTTTCCACCATTGTCACCGGGCGGTTGAAAACCGGCCACTCCGAGGCCCTTAATTCGTCTCAGGTTTCTTGATGCAAACAAGAGTTTTTCAGTTCGTTCCCGTCTGCTGGCTTCCGTTCGCCGCCTGGCCTTGTCCGGCGGCATAAACTCTGGTGGCCGCCGGGCTGGATGCGAGCGAAACCAATGAGACGAAGCCGCTTAGGATGATGATAAAGCCAAGCACAGCGAGTGTCGGCAACAGCACATGGTCCTGCGCGCCCCAACACCTGTCTGAAAATTGGAGTGACGGCTCAATAACCATTGGCGAAGTTATCGCCAGAGCTGTCAGCGTCCACGCTCTCCCCGCTTCCGGCCGCCACCGCCTCACCGCGAGTCGCCGTTCGGCGGCGATGAGCAAAGGCTGCACCAGAAAGAAAGCACCGAAGACCACGGCAATTTCCCACCTTCCAAATGCGAAAACAGCCATGAGTCCGTGACCAACCGCGCTGATGGCGAAAGTCGCGAACATCGCGAACACGGCGCCCCACCGCGCAAGTGGCGCAAAACAACACCGGCGCAGAAACTCCCCTGCCGCGCGATTCCAGCGTTTATTCCAGAACTCGCTGATCGTAACGGATCGGTGCGGCGATTGGAAGAAGGGCGGCACCTGGATGCCCAGAGCCGCCATCACAAAGTTCGGACCGGCCGTTGCCATCTCGCCGAGCGCGAGAACTCCGATCCCTCCGGCGAGCCATCGTACGGGCAAATCAAGACCCTTGGCGGAGATGGTCTTGACAATCGCCATGGCGGCCGCGAAAACTGCCGTTGCTAAAAAGAGATTTCGAAGGGCTGCCGCATCGAACCTGCGCGCGCGCCGTTGCAAGGGATAGGTGTCAGACCAGGCGCATAGGTGCGCCAGTCGCGCCCGAAAGCCGGCATTCGGCTGGAAACTGAGCAGCCCTGCGGCCGCCAGGAAGGGCACGGACAGGAAGCCCGCCAGCAAAAGAACATTCAAAGGGGCTGTCCACACCAGGCAAGGAATAGCCATGAACAGACCGGCCATAAGGACCCCGACTCGCGCGCCGATTGGATTCGCGGCAAGAACCACGACGAGCAGAGCATCGGCAAACCAGGCTGCGATGCCCGTAGGAAGCGTGATGGGCTTCACATGAAGCGGGTTCGTGGCGGCGATGATTCCGAGAACCATCCCCGCTACGGGCCAAATGACCTGCTGTCGATTGCGTGATTTCAGGTTGGCATTCACGGTGAGCGTAAGGCCGCTGAACCGCTAATGGACGAACCATCCGCCCGGTCCTTTTGCATTTTGAGATCGAGCGTTGTCCATAATCAGTCAGCGCCACGATAAAACGAGCCGGACCGGATGGCGAGCCATTCAGGGCCAATGTCCATCCTCACCGTCCAGCCGCCGTCCACCCACTCAGACGGCTGGTTCTTCCTGTGGAAGGAGGTTCCAATGGTTCCCACGACAGGCCGGAACGCACGTCAAATCCATGCGGTGCGTCGTCCTGCGTGCGGAAGTCCCACTTCATGTCGCCGCGTTGGGTGTGGATGACATTAAAAGGCAGTTTGCCTCGAACCTGGCGGACGCCGGCATCATCGGTGATCGTGCCGATGATCTCGACCCCCACCTCGCCTGTCAATTGGAAGGAGACCACATCGTCTCCAAGAGCATCCAATTCCGCTCTCGTTACACCAAGCTGGGCCAGGTCCTGGTCGGTGATGGTAAACGTAAAAAGCTTCTCCGGCAGTCGCGCGTTGAACTCTGAGAACTCACATTCCGTCAGTAACACCTCGGGAGCCACTTGCGGATAGGCCGTGCTCCAGCACTGAATCCGGGCAGGCAGTTGATTGGTGCGGTTCACCCAAATCCGGAAAAATCTTCCCGGATTGTTAGTGCCGTCGGGGCACTCGCCAAACCAGAAGGCCTTGGCCTCGCCGGGGCGCAACCCCGGCACCTTGTCGGCGCGCACTTTGCGCAGCTCCGGTCCCTGGGCGATGGACCATAGGTCCCATCCACACCCCGCGAAGGGAAACCGCGCGTTGGTAAGTTCCAGGCGCCGGGTGCCGGTCTTGCGATCCACTATCACGAGTCGGCTGTTTTCCCGCCAACGGTCTTCCTGCGCGGATGTGGTTCGCAGTTGGCGGTGGCGAGGGTTGCCGGGGTCTTCTCGAAACCAAAACTCGGTTGTGAGGAATGGATCCTTGGGATCATTGCGATATCTCCACACCACATGAAGTGACTTAACCTCGGTCAGCAGCCGTAAGGAGTCCGCGAACGAAGGGGCGGTACTGGCCGAAATGAGCGCGAGCATGGCCACGAAAAGCACCACGGCGCTCGCCAATCCCGCCAAAGGCAGCCAAAAGCGCCGCCACGACAGCCGAACCCTGGCCTGCGGCTCCCCTTGAGGCAGCAGAGCTTGCTCCATTTGCTTTTCCAGGGTGGCAAGAAGGTTCTGCGGCACCTCGGGACGAGGGGCTCTTCGCAGGAGTGTTTCCAAATCAGGTGTCTTGCTCATGATTCTGTTCCGTTGAAATTGTGAATCAAAAACGGCTCCTTAAGCTGTCGGCGTAATCGCTCAAGCGCGTTGCGGAGTCGGTATTTCAAAGTGCTTTCAGGGACCTCCAGCACTTCGGCGGTCTCCGCCAGCGACAAGCCTTGGTAGTAATGCAGATGGATGGCCTGTCGATTCTCCTCGGGCAGCTTATCGACAGCGGCATAAAGCCGTCGGCTGGCGTCGCGCTCGGCCGATTGCTCGAAGGGAGTTCTGTCGGCCGCCGCTATCTCCTGCCACCACTCTTCAGTTTGCTGCGTGGGCGGTCGGGACTGCCGAGCCCAATCCACGTAGCAGCAATAGGCGATGCGATGGATCCAGGTCGAAACGCTCGAAGCGCCACGAAAACGGGCCATCGAGCGCCATACCCGCGAAAAGGTCACCTGTGTCAGGTCGGCTGCGTCCTCGTCGTTGCGGCTCAATCGCCGGTGGTAAGCGAAGATCAGATTGCGAAACTCGCGCAGAAGTTCCGATCCTGCCGCGAGGTCCCCCTTTGCCGCTCGTTCGCACAACCGTCTGGCCAGTGAATCAGCAATCATCGTCTCATAAGCTTAGTCGGAAGAAACCCTTGAGGGGGACAACAAATTTTGAGCACAGAGGTTTGTTGAGCACAGAGGTTTGAACACCAAGGGAGCGAAGGGAGCGAAGAAGAAGGGCGTGCGGCAAGAGGCAACTAGCCTGGCAAGTGTCAGTTCCCGCGATTGCAACCGGAGCAAGGTGTTTCCGGGGGCAAACAAGAACAAGTCCGCCGGTTATTATGTCGTCGGCCCGCTTTGAAACGGCCCAATAATCCTGTCAATCCTGTTAATCCTGTCAAAACCCTCCATCCAAGCTGGCGATCTTCATGGTGGCCTGCCTTCTCCTCAACCAGGCGGGCTCGGCTCAGTCCACAGGCCGTACGACTTTGACCAGCCAACCCGCCGCCCAGTCCGTTTGGTCGGAGGGAGCGCACAGATGAGCGTCGCCGCCACCAATTCACCCTGCCCATTTGACGGGACGGGCACGGTCACCAATGTGATCGACCCCGGCATGACCTCCGGTATCAAGGCTGTTTCCCCCTCGTTGACAGGCCTGGTTGTGCAGGCGAGGATAGAGTAACGGACTTTTCGTTTCCTGGTTTGATTTTGAAGGAGGATAGGTATGAAAGACAAACTGAAGATTGGAATCATCGGCGCCGGCCACATTGGCGCAACCCTCACCCGGCATTTTACCCGTCTCGGGCACGACGTGGCTGTAGCCAACTCACGCGGCCCGGAGACGCTGGCTGACTTGGCGAAGGAAACCGGCGCCAAAGCTGTCCCGGTGGCCGAAGCGGCACGCGGACGCGACCTGGTTGTGGTCACGATTCCGGAGCGCAAGGTCCCAGAGCTGCCACCCGGATTGTTCCGGAACGCCCCGGCTGGGCTCATCGTGGTTGACACCGGCAATTATTATCCGCGCCAACGCGATGGAAAAATCGAGGGCATTGAGAACGGCCTGCCCGAAAGCCGCTGGGTGGAACAGCAACTGGGCCACCCAGTCATCAAAGTGTTCAACAACATCAATACGGCGTACCTGGCGACCGGGGCCAAACCCGCAGGCACCCCGGGCCGCATCGCCCTGCCGGTCTCAGGCGACGATGCCAACGCCAAGGCTGTGGTCATGGAATTGGTGAACGACGTGGGTTTTGACGCGGTAGACGCCGGCGGGCTGGACGAATCCTGGCGCCAGCAGCCCGGGACGCCCGTGTTCGCGGCGCCCGGAACGCCCCTGTCGCGCGCGGCGGATTTCGATGCGGCGGGCGTGCGCCGCGCCCTGGCCCAAGCCACGCCCGAGCGCAAGCCGGAGTGGCGCGCCACAGCGCGCAGCGCCGGCGATTTTCAGAAAGCGGCATGAGGAGCTTTTAGGGAAGGAACAACTACGGAGATACGGTCATTGTGTCTATTTCGCCTGGCAGCCTGTGCGGCAAGCTCAGCGAGGGCCAAACCCAGGTCGCAGTGTCAATAGTGAGCACCGACACCTTGTTCGCAATTACCCGCAAAGTCTGTTAGAGCGCCAGGAGGGTGCGACGAGGCTTCCAGGATAACTGCCGACTTCCTCTGCGCCTTGGGAGGATTCCTGGCGTCTTGCGACCAACTGGCGGGCGCGCCGCAATCGCTTCATCTTCCCGGGATAGCGCTTCAAAAAGCCCGCGAAGGCACCGACGAATAGGAGGAGAACAAGACAAACCAGAAAGAGCAGGTAGAGCAGCGTACGCATAACTTTATTATCCTTTAGCTAATGGCGGGCCAACCTGAAACCCGGCCTTCTAACTCCTTCAATCCAAGCCACTTTGCGGGTTTTGGCGTCGTTTTGGGTGATCGCTAAGCCATTGCAACTTGCACTGGCAGAATCGCCGCACCATGCATTCTACAAAGGGGTACAATTGGATAGGCTCTCAGCGCGAGACCCCCTGCCCGCGAGCGTAGCGAGCCTGGAGCCAGAGTCCTGTAGGGACGAAATATTTTGGGTGACTACTCACCCGGCGGCGGAAAAAGCCGAGTCGCGCCCAAGCCGTCGCTCCTGATGCCCCACAACTCGTGATCGCGCGAATAAACAACCTCGTCGCCATAGAACCGCGCGCCGGCGTACTGGCCTTTATTGTCGGGGAGAACAAGGGTGGTGATGGTGTTGCTGGCTAGGTCCAGGAGAAAGACGCCACCGTTGCCACCCCTCCCAACCTCACCGGACTCGCCATCATACACGTACTGCGTCTCCGTAGCATTGAAAGAACCCAACCAGCGGAACTTGAAGTTTTGGTGCGCCAGAGTGAGCGCAGGGCCGGAGCGATCCACGCGAACCATGAAGGTGCCATTCGAGTACCAATTCCAGCCTTGTTTGGCAACCAGATTGAATTCGTAGTTGCTGCCCCTCCAAATCGAGTAGGTGATGAGGGTCGCCGGGTCGTCGTGGATCCCCAGCTCGGCCAGGCGTCGCGACAGGGTGTCGAGACTGAACAGCGTGGAACTGCTCCCGCCCAGGACGTCGTACAAGACCAGATCGCCCGCAGGCTTCTTGATTAATAGGCGCTGGTCATCCCACCAACCACGAACACTGCCGGTGAATCGGATTTTATGGAAGGTTTCTTGCCCTAAATCGCACACGAAAAACGAGGAACCCTCCTCGCTGTTGTTGGGAACATTGCAGCCGAAACGGAATCCAGGAGAAGGCCGCCAACGGCTGCCGGTGCCGGGCCACTGGGAGAGTTCACCCACCCGGCGGGCGGAATTGTTTCGCAGGTCGAGAATCCAGTAGGTATCAATCCGGTTGGTGTTGAAACGAAGCTTGCCAAACGAGAGTTGTTTGAGCCAGCCAGCCACGCGCCCTTCGACGGAGTTATTGAGCGATTCGTGCCCTTCACAAAGCAGCCGGGTCTCTTCCTGGTTGGCGAACACCGCCGCGCCGTTGATCAGCTCGCCAAGGACTTTCCGTTGCTCGAGGTCGAACAGAAACTCAGAGTGGTTGGTGCGGCTCGGGACGGTGAAGATCCAAACCTTCCCTCCCGCGAAAGGCACGGCCCCACCCCAATCGTAGAAAACCCTACCGAAAGGCCCCGCGGGCTGGATCTTGCTCGCAACAAACTTCGGGGCCTTGGAGTCAGGCGACGACAAAGAAACCCATACCAAGGGCGCGACCAAAAACAAAAAGAGGACAGGCACGAAGATTCTCGCGCGGTTCATGGCATGCTTCCCCAACTCAGGCCCAGTTCCCGGCGGCAAAGCGGCGATCGGACAACGGCGTTTTTCACCACCGCCAAATGCAGCCAGACAGCAAAACACATGTCAAGTCCCGCATCGAGATATCGCATGTCGAAAAAGGTGTCAGCCCATAGTTTGGTTCGTTTTGTGGGTTGAACACAAAAATAAACCCAACTTGTTAAATCGCTCTACGGCGAAACCACGCGATACAAGCGTACCGCGCTGCCGGCCGCTTTTGTGTCAGCGAATTGAAATTGCCCCGGGAAAGGTTCGGGGACTGGGCCAAGCGATGTCCAATTCGTCAACGGCAGCCCTATGTTCGTGCTCATCAGCACCCGAAAGCGGGCACCCGGGTTGTTGGTGAAGACGATCCGGCATGACCCGTCGGCCGGACAATTGGTGGCCGCCAACGTGATCCCCGGCGCCGCGGGCACCAGCGGCCACAAGACCGGACCCGGACTGTACTGGGAATTCGTGGTGCCATTGCCTAACTGTCCATGATCATCGATACCCCATCCCCAAAGCGTCCCATCAGACTCGAGCGCCAAGCTGTGCCAATCCGGCGTGAGCGCCGCCGTTACGTAGCCTTTGCCGAAAGCGGGCACTTGGACCGGCACGGGATGGGGATCCAAATCGGCGGTTCCGATCCCAAGCTGTCCGTTGTAGTTCCGGCCCCAAGTCCAAAGGGTGTGATCGGCGCGGATGGCGCAATTGTCCCGGTCTCCGGTAAGCCCGGGATAGATAACGTTCGTCAGATTCAACACCTGGCCAGGAGAGCCCTCATCCGATTCGTTTCCGTTCCCCAGTTCTCCCAAATCGTTGTAACCCCACATCCAGAGCGTGCCGTCCGACTTCAGGGCCTCCGGGCACTCGAATCCACTGGAGATAATGACTACGTTCGACAATCCCGGCACCTGGGTTGGAGTGTAATTGTGATTGCCGCGCGCGACAACACCCTGGCCGAGTTCGCCATCGTCTCCGGTGCCCCAAACTTGAACGGTGCCATTGGACATCAATACCAGGCTGTACTCCATCGCGGCGGAAATCGTTGCTGGATTCGTGATCCCCTGAGCCTGCACCGGCGTTGGGTGGGGATTCAAATCCGCACTATTGATTCCGAGCTGTCCATACTGGTTATCGCCCCAGGCCCAAACGGTTCCATCCGACTTCAGCGCCAAACCATGATAGGCCCGCGCGCTGATGGCAACCACGTTGCTCAACCCGACCACCTGAGTCGGGGTGTGGGCATCATTGGTGGTTCCGTTTCCCAATTGGCCAAAAAAGTTCCAGCCCCAAGTCCACACGGTGCCGTCAGATCTCAGCGCCGTGTTATGACTCTCGCCGGCGGAAACCGCCACGATCGAGTTCAGATAACCAACGTTGCCCGGCCCGTGTACCCGCAACGGAAGAAAGCTGTCGTTATTGGTGACGCTGTACGACGGGGAGACGTTGTTGTCGCCCAGCTTCCCGGCAAAATCACTTCCCCAGGTCCACACACTGCCGTCTGAGAGCAGCGCCATGCTGTGCCGGCCTCCTCCCCAGAATTGGACGATGGGCCAGGGTGGTAGATTGGTGGTCGTTTGCGCCGCAGCAGATAAGGTCGTCCCGGCAAGTGCCAGTGTGGCGAACCCGGTCAAACTCTTGCTCATGATGGTCTCTCTCTCAAATAGAGCAGATCCCATGCCTTTCAGGATTGAGATTCTAGTTTGCAGGGGGCAGTCCCGCACAATGGTATCCTCTTTCCTTTCTTTCCGCCCTGGCACAATTGGCTGCATAAGCACCCGCACCCACCCCGCTTTCAAACGGCCTCAATAATCCTGTTAATCCTGTCAAAACCATCCCTCCATGTTGGCCAAGGTCTGTTCGGCGGCCCCGTCCGCCAAAGTCCCCCCGGCCAGGATGTCGACGGCGTGAATTCCGGGGCGATCCAGTCGCGCGTGATTTCCGGGGTGCTTCTGGCGCTCGGGCTGTGAGGCGACCCCGTAGTGAATCCAGAGGCTTTCAGCGCGTCAAGGCCGGCGGCACCCGATCCGGTCAGTGCTAGTTTCCGTTGCGGAGGCGGAAGAACCCCCGCGGCGCCGCCACGGTGGAATTCGTGTACGAGTTTCCGCTCCCGGGCAGGTCGCTGAACGGCCCAGTGACCTCGGGGGCCCACTGAAGCTTTGCGTTCCCCGCCCAATTCAGGATCAAACCCGAAGGCGAAGGGGCGGCCAGAAGTACACCCGCCCCCGGAATAAGCGCCAAGCCGTCGTAGTTCCCTGACGCAATGGTGAGCGGGTTTCTCACAGGTGCGGGGACGTCCGTCTGTCCATAGGAGTCGTCTCCCCAACCCACCATCTGGCCATTGGCCAGGAGCGCAAGAGTGCTGAAATCGCCCGCCGCAATGGCCACTACATTTGTAAGCCTCGCCGGAACGTTGGTTTGGCCGAACGAGCCGTCGCCCCATACCACAACAGTTTGGTTGGACAGCAAGGCGACGCTGTGGAGATAGCCCGCCGCGATGGCGGAGACGCCGGCCAAGCCCGCGGGCGGCGACGCCTGGTTGTAGGCGTTATACCCCCAGGCCGCCACAGTGCCCTTGGAAAGCAACGCCAAGCAATGATCCCGCCCGGCCGCCACGGCGCGGACGCCGGAAAGCCCGGGAGGAACGCTGACCTGACCGAAGGTGTTGTCGCCCCAGGCGGAAACCAGCCCGCCGCCTGACAGCGCGAGGCTGTGCCCCTCGCCGGCGGCAACAGCAAGAACTCCATTGGACGCCGCGCTGGGGATATTGCATTGCCCCGAGTCGTTGCAGCCCCAGGCCACCAAGGATCCATCCCCGCGGATGGCGAGGTTATGACTGGTGCCCGCCGCGATGGAAACGAAAGGCAACGTTCCTGTGGGAACCGTGGTTTGCCCGTCGCCATTATAGCCCCAGGCAAGCAAAGAGCCGTCGTGCCGGAGCGCCAGGGTATGGTAATCGCCCCCTGCGACCGCCACCGCGTCTCCCAAGCCCGCCGGCACGTCCCCCTGGCCGCCGGAATCGTCGCCCCACTCAACCACCGAGCCCGATCGTCCCAGGACGCTGACTCGTGCCGTGGACGAGATGCCGCCGTAGGCGTTCAAGGCCACGACGCGGTAATAGCCGCTTTGCGGAAGCGATATGTTACTGAGCACGAGGGTGGAGTTGGTCCCCGCGATGGATTGGCCGTTCAGAAGCCAGGAATAGCTCAGCGGGCTGCTCCCGGAGGCGAGCGCCGTGAGGTTGACGGTCGCGCCTACGTCAACCACCACGTTGGATAGAGGGCTTTGCCAGGTTGGTGGCTGATTGATCGTGAGCTGGGCCACCGCGCTCGTGGCTGCGCCGAATGGATTGGTGGCGACCACGAAGTAAAGGCCCCCCGCCGAAGGCGAGACGGGATTGATCGTCAGCTGGGAATTGGTTTGGGCGGACAGTGGAGCCGCTTGGAAAAACCACTGGTACTGCAGCGGGTTGTTCCCGATCGCCAGGCTGGTGAAGGAGACGCTGCCACCGGCCATGACGGATGCAGACGCGGGCTGTGACACGAAAACCGGGGGCGTCACCGTGACCGTCACTTGGGCCACGGCGCTGGTGGAGGAACCAACGACGTTGAACGCCACCAGAGCGTAGCTGCCGCCATTAGTCACCTTCAAGTTGGTAAACGTCACGGAAGGCTGGCTCGCGCCGGCCACTTCCACATTATTATGGAGCCACATGTAACTGATAGGCTCCGAACCGCTGGCCATTCCCGTGAGAGTCAGGTTGGTCCCCGCCGGCACCATGGCGCCCGCGGGCTGCGCGATGAACCTTGGAATGACCGGGGTCACGCTCAGGGTCGCCACGGAACTCGTGACGCTGCTAAAACCGTTGCTGACCGCGACCTGGTAATTGCCCGCGTTCCATGCCTGCGCGTCGGAAATGGAGTACTGCGAACCTGTTGCGGCCGGGATCGGAGCGCCGTTGAACAACCACTGGTAGGACATCGGCTGGCTCCCGGTTGCCACCACGCTCAAGACGACGTTGGTTGCCGCCGGAACCCTCAACGACGCCGGTCCAGACACGATGGTAGGCGCGGCGGGATCGACTCGAACCATGATCGGCCCGCTGACAACCGAGCCGACGGCGTTCTGAACAAGGATGCTATAGATCCCTTCGTTTACAGCTTGCGCGTTCGAGACGGTTAGCGTGGCGTTGGTTGCCCCCGGCAGATTCTCGTTCTCAAACATCCATTGGTACGCAAGCGGCGACGTGCCGGCGGTGACAACCGATAGAGCAAAGGTTTGGCCGGCCAGTACGTTTGTTCCAACCGGCTGCTGGGCTATGCTGGGAGGTGCCAGGACCGTGATGTAGGCGCAAGCGCTAGGTACTGTGGCGGCCGTGTTGGATATCACGACGCTGTAACATCCCGCCTGATTCGTGGTTACACCATTGAGAATCAGCGTTTGGTTGGTTTGGCCCGTCAGCGGATTCGAATCTAAATACCATTGGTATGAAAACGGCGCTTGGCCGCGATTCTGGACGCTCAAGACCACTTCGCCGCCCGCCATGACGGTCTGGGATGCCGGTTGCTGGGTGATGAACGGATCCGGGAGGGCTGGATTCTGAAGCCGCTGGAAAAATGTGCCGCTGGACGTGGTCCAGGCGATAAACACGTCTCGGTTCGTGGCATAGACATAAGTCGGACTGTTGGTCAGCGTCGTGTTGTCGAGCAGTTTCAAGGAGGACAAGTCATAGTGGCTAAGCACGGGCTCCCCGCTCAAGGAGCCGATCGCGAGCAAGGCCGAATGAGGCATGTCGAACGCGATGGCGGCTACGCCGCCTCCGGACAAGGTCGTCTGGTAAATCATGTCCTTGGCTTGCGTGGCGGAACTGCTGAAAATATCGCCCGGCGGAGTCACCAGGTTAGTTCCGCCGGGGGAACACCACACCCCTCCCATCCCGTAATTCCCCCAGTACGGCGATCCCCACGACGAACCAAACACGCCGGTGGTCGGATCGAAATCGTAGCGGTAGATGTCCGCGGGATCCAACTGCGTCGTGGCCAGATAGACCGCGTTTTGCGCCGGAAACAGCGCCAGTTTGCCCAGCATGAAAACTTGGCCTGCCGTTCCCAGCAATGCCCCGTCGGCAGTTCGAAAGGTCTGCAGGTCGGTCCACTGGCCTGATCCCCCCGCGACCACCAGGATGCCATTGTCGGTCAAGGCCAAGTCGCCTGGGTCGATCGGGATCTGAATCTCATTGGTTTTCGCCTGCGCGGATAAATCGAACTCGGCGATGTAGTTCGTGTAGGGGCCGAACGCGTAGTAGTTATGCGGTTGGGTCAGCAGCGCGACGCTCATGCTTTGCCCGTTCGGCGAGATGGTGATCGACTCCGGCTTCCAATCGAAGGTGAATTGGCGCTCGATGAATCCGTTGGTCAGGTTGACCACCAGCAGCATTTGCTGGTCGTACGCGGTAAGATAAGCGTACGGGCGCACCGGATCAAACGCCACGCGGGTTGCCACGACACCGACCTGGAACGGCGTGTTCGTGCCCCCGGGTGATCCCGGGTCCGATCGGAAAGCCACATTGACGACCATCGAGGCGTAACTGGTCGCCCCATAGTGATCTTCGACCTCGAGCGTCACGGTCTTGGTCCCGGCGATGTCGTAATTGTGCGTCGCCGCGGGCGAGTTCGTCCATGTCGTGTCGAATTGGCCCGGGATGTCTCCCCACGACCACCGGTATTGTAGAGCGCTGCCACCACCTTGGTCGCCTGTCGACGCGCTCGCGTCGAAGGAGATCGTTGTCAGCGTGGTCGGATTGGCGGGAGTCGTCGTGAACCTGGCGACCGGGGCTTGGTTGGTTGCGGCGCCGACGGCTGGGTTGCTGTAGATCTGAAACACGGTCTGGCCGTTCTGGACGGACACCACGAACAAGTTCGTTCCGGCCGCGTGGACATAACTGGCGCCATTCGTCAGCGCCTGGGTTTGCACGAGTTCGAAGGACTGCAGGCTGTAGTAGCACAGCTCTGTTGCCGACACCGTGAAAAACGCGGCGTCGTTCACATCAAAGTCCACGCCGGTAAACCCGCCACCGCTCAGCGCGCCTTGGTAAACCATATCCTCCGCCTGGGTGGCGGAGCTGCTAAACACGGTGCCAGCCGGAGCCACCAAGTTAGTTCCGCTGGGGGAACACCATACCCCTCCCATCCCGTAAGTCCCCCAATATGGCGATCCCCACGACGAACCAAACACGCCGGTGGTCGGGTCGAAATCATAGCGGTAGATGTCCGCGGGACTCAACTGCGTCGTGGCCATATAGACCGCGTTTTGCGCCGGATGCAGCGCCAGCTGGCCCAACATGTAAACTTGGTCCACCGTTCCCAGCAACGACCCGTCGGAAGTCCGGAAGGTCTCCAGGTCGGTCCACTGGCCTGATCCCCCCGCGACCACCAGGACGCCATTGTCGGTCAAGGCCAAGTCGCCTGGATCGATCGGGATCTGAATCTCATTGGTTTTCGCCTGTGCGGACAAATCGAACTCGGCGATGTAGTTCGTGTAGGGACCGAACGAGTAGTAGTTATGCGGCTGGGTCAGCAGCGCGACGCACATGCTTTGCCCATTCGGCGAGATGGCAATCGATTCCGGGGGCCAGTCCAACGCAAATTGACGTTCGACCAGACCATTGGTCAAGTTCACAACCACCAGAGCCTGGCCTCCGGAGTCGCTCAGGTAGGCATAAGGTCTGGATGGGTCAAACACCACGCGGGTTGCCGGAAACGAGACGGTGAAGTTCGTATTGGCGTTCCCCCCAAAAGCGCTCCAGTTCAGAGCTGTCGTTGACACACATAGAATCGTTAAAACTAGACCAAATGTCCTTTTCATATTTCGAGATTCGGGTTAAAACCGGGAGGCGGTCCGACGAATTTCGCCACGCCCAGGCGGCTGCAAACCATGAAGCGTCCCCAAGTCTTGATTTTGCTCCATCTTACGGAATTAGTCCGCAAAGTCAAACGCAAAGTGAAGGCGCGTGGATTTCGCTTCCAGGCAGGGTAACAGTTTAGCGCCTGGGGTGTTGTTTTTGTAATAGTTTAGCGGGTAGTCACGGCGGTTTTTTCTTCGTAAGGGGTCTAAAGATAAGTAAAGGGTTCAGTCCCACACAATGGTATCCTCTTTCCTTTCTTTCCGCCCTGGCACAATTGGCTGCATAAGCACCCGCACCCATGGCCAGCTTCTCCGCGATCCAGTCCCAAGTCATCGTGGTCTCCTGTCGCAACCGCGTGGCGATCCTTGCCTTTTGCCGGTCCCCTTTACGGCGAAAAAGGTCGGCCCATAGTTTGGTTCGTTTTGTGGGTTGATGGATGGGCGCGCGGATTTGCAGCCTAACCGCACCCACCCCGCTTTGAAACGGCCCCAACAATCCTGTCAATCCTGTCAATCCTGTCAAAACCCGCTCCTTCCCTGCCTTCGTTCCCTTCAGTTCAACTTTGCCGATTGCCCCGTTGCGCTTTCCCGCTGCTCGCCTCATAACTCCAGGTCCGCGGACAGGCGGGCGGGACAAGTCGGCGGGGCATCCATGGGTAAAAATCGCCCCACCTGCCAGCGGTGAAGTAGAAATGGATCAAAATCACCGGTCTGGAATTGGATCTTATTCGCTGGCATTTTCTTCGAAGGATTCGCTGAAGTCTTTTCTTCCTTCTTCTCCGAACTGAGTCTTCT
>Ga0181517_10003153_pt1 | contig 15909 bp, 7 predicted proteins | sample PEATcosm2014_Bin_31_FD_119748 | JGI IMG/M metagenome (GOLD analysis project Ga0181517, IMG submission 119748) | Peatland microbial communities from MTU Mesocosm Facility, Houghton, MI, USA - PEATcosm2014_Bin01_30_metaG | ecosystem: Environmental > Terrestrial > Soil > Wetlands > Peat | place... | reverse complement strand
GCGTCGTCCAGAGCGATCATGTCCACGGTCGGCGTCTTGCCCACCAGGTCGTCATTCAGCGAGAGCCGGTAGCCACCATCCCGCTTTGCGGCCCTTCGGCTTCGAGCGTGCTCCACCAAAATCTGTCGCATCAGTTGCGCGCAGACAGCAATGAGATGCTCGCGGTTCTGGAACGGGCCTGTGCGTTGTTTTTCGAGCCGCAGATAGGCCTCGTGCACGAGGGCGGCACTCTGCAATGTGTGGTCGGGCCGCTCCGTTCGCAGGTAACGATGGGCCACTCGCCGCAGCTCGTTGTAAACACGAGGGAACACGGCGCGCAAGGCCTCTTGGTCGCCGGCCTGCCAATTCGCCAGGAGTTCACTGAGAGTGTTGGACGGCAGTTGGGACAACTTGCCCCCCGACGCGGCCCCCGCGGAGCGTTTGTAGACAAAGATAGCCGCATGGGCAGTCAATGTCAACCTATTGAAAATAAAGGTAATTCAGCGGAAAGTGCGCGGAGTTTCTCGTGGCCCCGATTGCGCATAGTGGAAGAATCTTCAGATTGCATGGTCCGATTCGCCGATGGTTTTCGCTTTAACAGATAGCCAGGCTTCCCGCACTTGGGCGTGGGTTACACGAAGACACGTTTGTCCGGCTTCGCTCGTTCGCGCCGCGACTTTGGCGATCCACGGCGGTCTTCCTTCGCTTCGCCCGGACGCGTGGCGGTCAGAGTGGTGTAAGGTTGACGCACGGCAAGAGCTGCAGGAGGGAATTGCCGGTTGCACGAGCGGCAGTTTCGGAGATTTAGAAGAGGGACACCGGAGAGGAGAGACAGGATGAGGACAAACGGTAAACACGAGGTCGTCGCACGAATCGCCGCACCGGGCCTGGTGCTTGGCGCTGTCTTCGCTTTGATGCTTTCCAGCTCCAGTGCGGGGCGCGCCCAGGCCAGTGCAGCCTCGTCCGCGGTTCCTGCCGCAACTCCCGCCAAGGCTGCGCCTGCCTCTCAGGCCGCGCAGGCAGCGGCGACAGGCCTGCGGAAGCCGGGGGGAAACCACGAGGGCATTACAATTCATGGCCACTGGACGATTGAGGTCAGGAATCCCGACGGCAAGCTGGTGACTCACCGCGAGTTTGAGAACGGGCTCTCGGCGAACCCAGGCACTGGGGCAACGCTGTTATCAGCCATGCTTGGCGGCGCCGTGACACCCGGCAGTTGGTGGGTCCTTATTACCGATCCTACCCTTCAGCAGGGCGGTATATTTTTCAACCAGGCAAACTCCGCGGCTTCGACGTTGTGTGGCCCCGAGGTGTTGCATCTCAATGCCGCAACTGCTGGGTCTCCCTGGGTCTGCTCAAACACCCTGAGCGTGACGAGCGCCCAATTGCAGGGGACCTCGTTGAGCGGTGCGGCTACCGTCACGCTGATGGGCACTGGGACGGTGCCCGCGGACTACTCCGCCTCTACGATCGGGTATGCGGAAACAGATAACCTTCCTTGCGCTCCATCCAATTCAGCCAGTGGCTGCTTCTCTGCGCAGAGCCCCGGGATTGGGCAAATCCCGCTGACGGCCAGGGTCCTGAACGGGGCAGCCGGCACCGCAACTGCCCCGGTCCCGGTGGCGCCCCTCCAAACGGTCTCAGTCACGGTAGTGATCAGCTTTGCGTCCGGCAGTTAGTTTGCGGCCATAAAACCCTCAGATCCGTCAGGGATTGATCACCACGGAGGCCGGCCTTGAACAGAAAGACCAAAAAACGCGCAAAGGCTCCAGCCAGGCCGCCTGACGGCGCCGGCGACCAGTTGCCGGGCGTCACGGACTCCAGCGGCGGAAAACCGGCCGCAGTTCGCCGGATCCTGGCGGGAGCGATTGCCTGCGAGGTAATCCTGCCGGCCGGTCTGGCCGCCCTGGCGCTGATTTGCGCCGTGCCGAGCTGGGCGCAATCGAAACCGGCACAGACCGAATCCACTGCGGCGCGACCCTCCCTGACGGCTTACGCCGAGATCCCTGCAGGCGCTCAATCCGTCGTCTCGGCGACCTTGGGGAAGGCTGATGAAGCTTATCGCGCGAAGAGCTCCGGACAAGGATACGTAACGGAGAACCCGGCAAATCACCTGGCCGCCCAATACGCTGCCGATGGCGTAAAAATTCGATTTCAGAATGCCGATATAGACCTAAAGTTCGAAGGGTGGGGCTACGGCAAAGCTGGCGTCCGTGACGACCCGGCCGCGGTTGCGCCCCTGGCGGACGCCAACCGGGTTGCATACCGGCGTGGAGCTTTAACGGAGTGGTACGTCAATGGTCCGCTGGGGATTGAGCAGGGGTTCACCATTTCGCAGCCGCCGGTTGCGACTGCGTCCCCGGATTCGCAGCAGGAGGGGTTGGACATCTCGCTGCGCCTCGGCGGAAACCTGAGCGCGTCGGTTGAACGTGGAGGACATGCGCTCACGCTGCGGGATCAGAAGGGTGTGGAGACGCTGCGTTATGGTACTTTGCTGGCCTATGACGCATCCGGCCGCGAGTTGGAGTCGTGGATGGAGGTGCAGGACGGCAGTCTACGGCTGCGGGTGAACACCGCCGGCGCACGCTATCCCATCATCGTAGACCCGTGGTTACAAGCAGCCCAACTGGCCGACGGAGTGGTGGGGGACAGGTTTGGCCAATCGGTGGCCGTCAGCGGGAACACTGTCGTAGTCGGCGCTCCTTATGCCAATGCTGGTCAGGGCGCGGCCTATGTGTTCGTCGCGCCCGGAGGCGTCTGGGCAGCGACCCCGACATACACCGCCGAGCTGATCAACAACTCCGGAGAGGCGGGGGACAACTTTGGCGCTGCGGTGGGTATCAGCGGAAACACCGTGTTAGTCGGCGCCCCTTTTGCCAATGGTGGTCAGGGCGCGGTCTATGTGTTCGTCGAGCCCATCGTGGGCACCACTCCCACCTGGCCAGCGAGCCCGACCTATAACGCCGTATTGACCGCCCCCACGGGAGGTGCGTTTGGCTACTCGGTGGGCATCAACGAGAGTGGGAACACGATCGTAGTCGGCGCGGTCGGCAGTGCGGCCTATGTGTTCGTCGAGCCCATCGTGGGCACCACTGCCACCTGGCCAGCGAGCCCGACCAATAACGCCGTATTGACCGCCCCCACGGGAGCTGCGGGGGACGACTTTGCCTACTCGGTGGGCATCAACGAGAGTGGGAACACGATCGTAGTCGGCGCCCCGGGTGTCGACATTAACGGGCTCCAAGGCGCGGCCTACGTGTTCGTCGAGCCCACCCCCGTGGGTAGTAGCGTCCCCGTCTGGTCTTCGGAGACCGACACCGCCGAATTGCCCAACTCCGCCGGAACGACGGGGGACCACTTTGGCAACTCGGTGGGCATCAGCGGGAACACGGCTGTAGTCGGCGCCCCTGGCGTCCAAATTGGGTCAGTCGTTGATCAGGGCGCGGCCTATGTGTTCGTCGCGCCCATCGCAGACGGCGTTCCCAACTGGGCAATGCTCACGACATACAACGCCAAATTGAACGCCTCCTCCGGGACCTCTTATGCCTCTCTTGGTAACTCTGTGGGGATCAGCGGCAACACGGTCGTAGCCGGTGCCCAGGGTGTCTCACTTGCGTCGGGTGCGGCCTACGTGTTCGTTGAGCCCACCCCCGCGGGTAGTGGCGCCCCCACCTGGTCTTCGGAGACCGAGACCGCCGAATTGACCGCATCTGTCGAATTGACGAATACCTTTTTGGGCTTTTCCGTGGGCATCAGCGGAAACACGGTCGTAGCCGGGGTCCCGGGTATCGCACTTGGGTCCGTTGGGACCAACCCGACTCAGGGCCTGGCCTATGTCTTTACGTCGCCGGGCTCGCTCAATGCGGTGTATACGCCTACCGGGCCGATTGATTTTGGGGCGGTGCAAGTGAATACCACCGGCACCCAACAAGTTATTGTGTCGAATCCGCTAGGTCCCGCGTTCACGATCAGCGGCATCACCCTGGAAGGCTCGAGTTCGGCATTCACTGTTTCGGGTGTTGTCTGCAACAACAGGGCCGTTGCCGCCCCGTATTCTTCTCTTTCCATCACTCTGGCGGCGGGTCAGACCTGCACAATCACTCTGCAATTCCTTCCCATGGTCGATGAGAACGGCTATGCCGAGGATCTGGTGTTCGCCACGACGGCCACAAGCAGCAACGCAGCTGCGGGGCCGGGAGGAACGGGACAGGCGATTCTCCTGTTGGGAGACGGAGTCGAGCCGTACGCGAGTTATACCAATGCGAGCTCAGGTTCTCCGACGCAAGTGACGTTTGGAAGCGTCGACGAGAACACTCCCGCCACGCAAACGCTCACTTTGGCGAACACCGGCGATGGGCCGCTGGTAGTTGGAGGCACCATCGTGATGCCGGTGGGCGTCTTCTCTTACACCCAGGTCACGTGTAACCCGGCAATGCCCACGCCGCTGTCGTTTCCGTTCACAATAAGCGCGGGCGGTTTCTGCAATTTCACGATGCAATTCAAACCAAATGCTGTGGGAGCGGCGGGAGGAGGGATCACTTTTATTGACAACGCCGCGGGTGGAGAAACCAACCTGCCGAGCGTCGCCGGCCAAGCGCCTTACTTTGACCAATCTGTGCAACTCTCCGGCACCGGCATTTCGACGGGTCCAACCGGCGCGACGGTTCCCGACAACGAGCCGATTACCATAAGTGACTCGGTAACTGTGACCCCGCTGATCAATACTGCTCCCGGCGTCCTGTTTGCCGGACCTGCCGCGTGGTATTCCACGAGCGGCCTTGGATTTGACGGGACCAGCGGAGAAACGCAAACGCTTACCGTTTCGAACGTAGGGGAAGCGGCAATGGCGCTCACCGGCGCGCCCGCTATCTCGTCAGGCTCGTTCACGATCAGCCAAACCGCATGCTCGAACGGCGCTGCCTCCTTGCCGACTACGCTCCCCAGCGGCGGCGCGTGCACCTTCACCATTCTCTACACTCCAGTAGCGGGTGCGGCGAACACTGGGACAATCGTATTCAGCGACAATGCCGCCTTGAGTAGCCCTCTCAGCGTACAGTCGGGCTCGAATTACACGCAGACTATCTCGCTCGACAGCGCGGGAAGCAATGCGGCTCTGCTTTCGCCGCCGTCGGGAACGGTCACGATCCCCACCATCAACGAGCCGATTATCGTCACGGATCAGGACAGCGTTACCACGAATCTGATCATCACCACAGCTGGTACCGCGTCCACCGGTTATGTCAACGCGCCGTATACACCCATCGCGTTGTTCACCGCCAGCGGCGGCTTGCTGCCTTATTCCTGGAGCGCCACAGGGCTGCCTCCGGGAATGAACATCGCAAAAGCCACAGGCATCATCTCCGGCACGCCCACCGCGGCGGGAGATTTCCTGGTCACAGTTACGGTCACCGATTCGCTCGGTAACAGTGTCTTCGCGCAATCTCCGCTTAACGTCGATGCGGCCCCTGCGCCGATCGCGAGCTTGAGCCCCACTTCCCTGACCTTCGCGGCGCAGCCATCGGGCACGGCTTCCGCGGCACAGACCGTCACGCTGTCCAACACCGGAAACGCCCTACTCAACATCACTGGAACCGGAATTAATATCTCGGGAGCGAACGCAACGGACTTCTCGGAAACCAATGCGTGCGGCACGAGCGTAGCGGCTGGGATCAATTGCGTGATCAGCGTTACGTTCACTCCCAGCCTATCGGCCGGCTCGGAGACGGCAACGCTGAATGTGGCCGACAACGCCGGCGGCACCCCGCAGCAGGTGCAACTTTCGGGAATCGCGCTTCCGCCACCGAACGTGAGCTGCACCATCCCAACGATCAACTTTTCCGGGGACTCGGCAACAGCAACATTTACATGCACTGCGACGGACTTCACCCAAGCCATCCCGCTGGAATGCAATCTTCCTTCAGCATTTTCAAATTACACATGCAGCTTTAGCCCGAGCAGCCTGAACTTCACGACCTCGAACACAGCCAGTACCACCTTGACCATTCAGCCGGCCATGGGCGCCTCGCTTGAGCGGAGGTCTCGGCCCTGGGCTCCGTCATCTGGAGGAGTGGCCTTCGGCGCTGCGCTGTGGTTGCCAGCTTGTGTGTTTGTCGTACGCCGGAAGAAGGGGAAATCGAAGCGAGGAATGCTGTGGCTGCTGATTCTGCTATGCGGCCTGCCGATGATTTCGTCGTGCGGCGGGAAGAAGGGACCGGCGACGCCGCCCGCGGGAACCTATCAGGCCTCGATCGCGCTCAAGGGGCCTGGGCTCAATGAAACCATTTCCTTCAGCATCCAGGTGCAGTAGAAGTTTGTACAAACCTCTTCGGCGGTGTCCGTGGATTCAATTCCTACTTCCCGGTCACCGCTGGTCCCACCGGCGCGGCAACTGATTTCGCGATGATCGCGGGCGGCGGATTCGACATTCGGATTGCCCGGCGCGTTGGCATTCGCCCTGTTCAGGTGGATTACCTTCTCGCCCGGTTGCCAAACGGGGTGAATGGAACCCAGAATAATCTCCGCTTGAGCGCCGGTGTGGTGCCGCGGATCAAGTAATTCATAACAACTGTCGCCGGTAGTCGATCTTCTCGCGTGCGGCTCAATCAATGAGCGACAGGGGCCTCTTGCGTCATCGCAAGCGCGTTCATCGATTTCAGATCGGCCCTGAGAGGCCGGCGACGCGGTGCGAAACGCAGAAAATCCCTGCGTGAGACCGTCGCCCGGTCTCGCTTGATTCTCCGAAGCTAAACAATGATGCGATGGCCGGGACCCTGTTCCCGTCCGGGGTCGCAAGTCTCCTTTCAAGGGGTACGCGCCGACCCGGCTTCTGGATTCGCAAATCCGAAGATTCATTTTCTGCTTTCAATGCAATCCGGTGGCGACGTTCCGGCGTACTGGATTCATTGAAACCAACGGCGGGTCCATGAGCCTTCCCTATCTGCCCGCCTGGCTCAGGACTTCTCGTTCCCCACCGCAGCGAATTGAACAAGGAGAACCCATGTCAAAACTGAGGTCTGCAGTCGGACTCGCATTGAGTCTGCTGATTGCCATTCCGCCGGGCGCATTTGCTTCAAGTCACAGGGAAGCGCCCATTACCGCGCTGGATCACGCAGCCGACATTACGGATTTCTACGCGTTTGTCAGCTACGATCATCCGGATCGCGTCACCTTCATCATGAACGTCGATCCGTTTCTGCAGCCGAGCAACGGACCGAACTACTTTCCGTTCGATCCGTCGATCTTGTATCGGATCAGCGTTGACAACACACAGAGCGCATTGTCCAACGTATCCTTCTCGTTCGAGTTCCAAACCAACATCCTTGCCCCCGGCGTATTCACGGGCTTCGTAGGCGCCGGCAATGGCATCGACGCGCCGGCGAACTCACCCGCGCCAGTGGCTCCGGGCACGCCCATCGTGCCGCCGGCGATCACCTCTCTGACTGGGCCTGGCGCCGCGGGTCTTAGTTTGCAGCAAACGTTCAAGGTGTACATGAATGTCAAGGGCAAGACCATTCCTCTGACCAATGAAGCCGGCAGCCCGCTCATTGCTGTTCCCAGCAACGCAGGCCCGCGCACCATGCCGGATTACGACGCGTTGGCGGCGCAAGGGGTCTATTCTCTCCAGGGAGCCAACGGGATCTCCGATATCCGGGTCTTTGCCGGTACGGTTGCCGATCCGTTCTTCATCGACCTGGGCGCGGCCTTCGATAGCCTGAACTTCCGCACCAGCGCGGGAGGCGGAGTTCTTACCGCAACGGAGGACGCAAGCAACTACTCCAACCTTGCCCCCAACGCCGTGGCCGGTTTCAATGTGAACACGATTGCAATCGAGGTCCCCATCAAATATCTAACCCGCGACGGCGCTATCCACGCATCCACCGACCCAAAGGGAACCATCGGCGCCTGGGCAACAACGTCGAGGCCGCAGAACACCATTCGCAACTCCCCGAATCCTGTTACGTACGAGGGCCTGGATGCTCAGGTACAGCGTCTTGGCAACCCGCTGATCAACGAGCTGATCATCGGAACCGGGAGCAAGGACTACTGGAGCATGTCGCAGCCGGTAAACGACAGCCAGTTTGCCAGCTTCGACCTTGATCCGCTTTTGGCCAGGGTCTTGAATGCCGTCTATGGGATAGCCATCCCGACACCGCCACGCACCGATTTACTTCCCCTGGTCACCTACGCTCCACCGATTGCACCGGCAGGCACCCCGGCAGGCCCGATTGCGGACTTGCTGCGGCTGAACACCGGCGTACCCCCCACACCGTATGCCAGCCGCAAACGCCTGGGGCTGCTTGCCGGTGATCCGGCAGGATTCCCCAATGGCCGCCGCCTGACTGACGATGTGGTTGACATCGCGGCGCGGGCGGTAGCAGGCATTCTGGCAGGTCCACAGTACAACTACCGCATCGGCGATGGCGTGAACGCGCCGGACGTTCCCCCGCAGGAGACGTTCCCCTACGTTCACTATGCATACAGCGGACGCGACAGCCGCCACATCAGCGCGGGCGATCCAACCGGTTGCGGAAACCAGCCGAATCCCACCAGTGCGCAAAACTCCGACAATGCGCCGCTTAACCAGGGTGGTCCCTCTCCCTGCCCCGTCAACTAATGTCAATCAACCCCCAGTAAGGCCCAGTCGGGTGGATTGAACATTCCCTGTTCTCTGCGCGGAGTCAATCTCTGCGCAGAGAACCCTTACGAAGACCTCTTGAGAATGGGACTTTCTATGAAATCACTCCACGTAGCGCTATCCGTTCTTGGTGTCTTGCTGTCCGGGTCGGCAGTCGCCCAGCAAGCAGCTTTGCCTGATAAAAGTCCGTATCGCCAGTCTGCCGTTTCGGTCTCTCATGAAGATAGCCCGGCACAGCAGCGCATTGCGGGGGCCAGACAGCAACTCAAGGCAGATCCGAAGAAGGTGCAGGCCTATAACGAATTGGCGCTCGCCTTGCTTCGCAGAACCCGCGAGACCGCCGATCCAAGCTACCTGAATGAGGCGGACGATGTTCTCGCTCGGGGTTTGAAACTGGATTCAGAAGACTTTCTATTGCAGAAGACTCAGGTAGCTCTGTGGCTGAGCCGTCATGAGTTTGATGAAGCCAGAGACCGGGCGAAGGCTCTCAACCGCCGCACACCCGACGATGTTATGACCTATGGATACATTGCCGAGGCAGACATCGCGCTCGGCAACTATCCCGAAGCAGAGACGAATGCTCAGTGGATGATGAATTTGCGTCCCAACAACACTCCAGCACTCCTGGTTGGGGCCAGATTGCGGGTGTTGTACGGCGATAACCGCGGAGCGATTGAGTTTCTCGACCGTGCCGCTCAACAGACATCGCCGGTTGAGGTGGAAGAACAGGCCTGGATCGCAAACCAGATCGCTTCGATTCTGATCGATTCGGGTCAGACTGAGCCGGCAGCGCAGGTCCTGCAGCAGGCGACTCAGCTCTTTGCAAACTATCCCTATACCATGGAGAATCTTGCGCGCGTTCGCGTGGCTCAGAATCGAGCCAGCGACGCGGTTCAACTGCTGCTACAGGCTACTGCGCTCGATCGCGACCCGCACGCTCTTTATCAACTGGCAGCGGCGCAGCAAGCCGCGGGGCAGATGGGAGAGGCCCGCGCAACGCTTGAGGAGTTCGAGAAGCTAGCCCGCGATCCCGGACGGGCCTCCGATGAGTCGAGGCGCGACCTGATTCTGATGTACGCTGCAAGCTCTGTTACCGCGCCTGATTCGCTGAAGCTTGCCCAACAGGAGATTGCTGCGCGTGAGGATGTATGGACCCTGGACGCCTACGCGTGGGCGCTCGATGCCAATGGCAAATTCCAGGAAGCAGACATCGCCATTCAAAAGGCCATCGCGGTTGGAATCCAAAGCGCCCAGATCTTCGATCATGCAGGCCACATCGCGCAGAGGCTGAACCGCAGCGAAGACGCAGCCAGATACTTCAAGCTTGCCGTTCAATCGAACCCCGCATCAAAGTTTGCCGGCGACGCATTCAAGTCTGCAAGTCCTGCCCAGGCAACAATCGATCCCCAGACGAAGACGGCGAAGAATGCGCAGGCGCCCGATCCGCCGGCGTTCGCCGATACGCATGCATCGCTGCCAGCAGCGAATCATCCTCAATCGGCAGTGACGTCCACGCTTCCCGCGATGACCAATCGAGCGCCGGTGTTTGCTCCTGTGCCCGAGCGCCTGCTCACGCCAGAACCGACAGACACCAGCCGTTCCATTCAAAAAGCCCAGCTCAATCTGGCGCGGAACCCGAAGGATGCCGCGGGCTATACCGCGTTGGGCGCTGCGTATTTCCAGCATGCCCGGGAGACCGGTGACGTAGCCGATTATCAGTTGGCTGTAGAGTCCCTAACCCAGTCACTCGACCTGGATTCATCGGACTTCTCAGCAGCCGACGCTCTGGGGAGCCTGGCGGAAGTCTGCATGGGAGAGCATCGCTTCGTCGACGCGCTCAACTATGCGCAGAAGGCACTCTCCCTGGGAACCGGCGATGTCTCGCCCTTCGCGATCGTAGGCGACGCTTATGCGGACATGGGCGAATACGACAAGGCTGGCGTTGCATACGGTCGATTGACGCCCCGCGATATGACGCTTTCCCCCCGTGCCGCCTACGCGCGCGACAGCCGGCTTGCTTATCTCAAGTTCATTGCAGGCGACACCGCCGCGGCAATTGACCTGATGAAGACAGCCGTCACCGAGGGAGTTGAAGCTCAACTGCCGAGAGAGAACCTAGCCTGGCTGTACTACGAGCTGGGAGAGTTCGAAACGCAGGCCGGCGACGCCGGCTCCGCCGATGCGGCTTACCTGGCCGCGCTGAACGTACATCCGGGTGACTATCGCGCTCTGGCGGCGCTCGGCAAGCTCAGAGCGAACAACGGCAGGTATGCGGAAGCGATTGTTCTTTACCAGAGCGCCATCGCCGTTGTTCCCATGCCGATTTTCATCGCGGAGCTTGGCGATCTGTACGCACGGACCGGAATTCAAGCTGAGGCGCAGAAGCAATATGCGCTGGTGGAATACATCGGATTGCTCGGAAAAATCAATCAGGTGCTGCACAACCGCGACCTGGCGCTCTTCTATGCCGATCACGATATGAAGCTCGCCGAGGCCCTCGATCTGGCGCAGAAAGAGCTGGAGGTGAGGCATGACATCTATACATGGGATGCGCTGGCGTGGGCTTTATTCAAGAATGGCAAGCTTGCGGAAGCAGCCTCGGCAAGCGAGAAAGCTTTGCGCCTGGGCACGAAGGATCCAATCCTGCTTTATCACGCCGGGATGATAGCCGAGGGGCTGGGGCAACAAGAGAAGGCACTCAGTGAACTGAAGGAAGCGCTGGCGATCAACCCGCATTTTCATCTTGTATACGCAAAGGCAGCGAGTGTGAAGGTTGCTACGTTGAAACCGCAACTTGCAGCCCGGGGAGGTTCGAATGACTTTGCTCGGTAAAAGGATTGGCCAATTCCTGTCCCTGCTTTTCCTGCTGGGCTCTTTTCACGCGGCGTGGGCTCACCCCATGGGCAATTTCAGCGTGAACCACTACTCCAGACTGACCCTCGAGGGCGACCGGATTCGGGTGCGGTACCTCATCGATCTGGCGGAGATTCCCACCTATCAGGAGCTGCAGGAGGCGAATATTCCGGCAACCGCGATCGATCCGAAATCCACGGCAGTCATGAACTACGTGACTGCGCGGGGCAGGGAACTCGGGCGGGGGCTCGTTCTCGATGTGGCTGGTCAGCCGGTTTCTCTTCGTCTCATCTCGAGCGGGGTCATCTTTCCCCCCGGCGCGGGCGGCCTGCCCACAATGAAGATGGGCTTTGACTACGAAGCGCAGTATCCGGCGACATTGTCCCCGCATGAGCGGCAAAAAGCGTCCCTTCATTATGTGGACAACAACTACCCCGGACACACGGGATGGAAAGAGAGTATTGCGGAAGCTCACGCAGGTTCACTGCTACGCAGCTCAGTTCCAGCAACGGACCGAAGCGGCGAATTGAGCAACTATCCCACCGATCTGCTGACAAGCCCGCCACAGGATCTGGAAGCCTCGCTGGTAGCGGCGTTGCCGACCTTGCCGGCAGCGCTTGTCGATGGGAAGCGAGCAAGTTCATTGCTGCCTGAGACAGCTCCAGCGGCGGAGACCGCGCCCATTCATGCGCAACGCACGCTTCCAGCACAGCTGAAGCAACCTGGGGTTCCACCCACTGCAGCTTCAGTCGATTCTTCGCAGGCCGCAGGAGCAGCATCAGCCACGATGCATCTTGAGGCGAATCGACAGCAGACGCCCCGGAGCAGATTTACCGAGTTGATTCAGGCCGAAAGCCTGAGCCCATGGTTCCTGTTCACCGCAGCCCTCATCGCCATCGGCCTGGGAGGACTGCATGCGCTGGAGCCTGGCCACGGCAAGACCATTGTCGCCGCCTACCTTGTGGGCTCAAAGGGGACGGCGCGTCATGCGGTCCTGCTTGGAATGATCGTTACGGTGTCGCATACGGCCGGCGTATTCGCTCTTGGGGCGATTACGCTGTACGCATCGCGCTATATTGTGCCCGAGCAACTGTACCCGTGGCTCGGCGCGCTCTCCGGTATCACGATTGCGGGGCTCGGCTGCTACATGCTTCTGCGCCGATTGACAGGCACGGCTACGGAACATTCTCATGCACCGGGTTCGGGCCACGCACATTCTCATCTCCCTGGCTTCATGCACTCCCATTCGCATGCACCGTCGCACTCTCACTCTCATGATCATTCTCTTTCTCATTCGCATGACCCCGCGGATGAACACATTCACAATCAGGCTCATGGCCTTTCGGCCCAATCCGTAAGCCTGACTCAGCTCTTTACCCTGGGTATCACAGGCGGAATCATTCCATGCCCGGCCGCTCTGGTTGTGCTTTTGAGCGCAGTGGCCCTGCACAGAATCGGTCTAGGGCTATTTCTGATCTTGGCCTTCAGCGTCGGACTGGCCGCCGTTCTGATTGGGTGCGGAATGCTGATGGTTTATGCGCGCCGCTTCATGACGCACCTTCACATCGACGGGCCGCTCACCAAGCGTTGGCTCCCTGCGGCGTCCGCCGCGTTCATTGCAATTCTTGGCCTGGTGCTTGCGATTCAGGCGCTGTCCACCGTTCACCTCGGCATCCATCCGCTTTCCCAAGAGCGGATCGGACCCGTCCTGTTCGTAACAGTTCTTGGCCTGATCCTCGGAATGCGGCACTCTACCGATGCCGATCATGTGGTTGCCATTTCGACCATCGTCAGCAAGCAGCGGAGCATTCGCAATGCCGCGTTCATCGGGTCTGTCTGGGGATTGGGGCACACCATCACCATTTTCATCGTCGGTTCGCTCATCATTCTATTTGGAGTCGAGATCCCGCCCCGCCTGGGGCTTTCCATGGAGTTCAGCGTGGCGATCATGCTTATTCTGCTCGGCGTCCTGAACCTGACCGGTGTGATGCAGAAGATGACAAGCTACTTCACTCCGGCAATTGCCGGGCCGACTGACATTTCGATGCCCGCTATCCCGGACAACGGCAAAACAAAAATGGAGGGGTGGCTGGACAAGTCGATTGGCCGATTTGGTTTGTATCAATGCCTCAGGCCTCTCGTGATCGGTCTTGTTCATGGACTCGCCGGTTCCGCGGCCGTGGCGCTGCTGGTTCTGTCTACGATTCATAACCCATTGTGGGCAACGGTCTATCTACTAATCTTCGGCGCCGGAACCATGATCGGGATGATGTGCATGACTGCGGCGATTGCCGTTCCGCTCACCTTTGCCGGAGATCGATTTGCGAAGCTGGGCCAATATCTTGGAGCGGTTTCAGGCATGGTGAGTCTTTGTTTCGGCTCTTTCCTGGTGTATCAGCTGGGCTTTCTCGGAGGGCTTTTTACCAGCCATCCTCAATGGACGCCCAGATAGGCCTGTCGCATTTCAACCCGTTCTGATTGGCCCCCGAGGGGCGGCCCCGCCCTTCACAAAGATGCCTTAGGCCAGAGGAAGCCTGACCGTTGCGCGCGCCCCATCCCCGTTTTCGCGATTCACCAGCGTGATCTCCCCGCCGTGCGCTCGCGCAATCTGCTGCGCCAGCGCCAGTCCCACTCCGCTTCCCGTTGGCTTGGTCGTGTAGAAAGGCACAAACAAGTTCTCGGTGTTGGCAATCCCCATCCCATGGTCTTCAATCGTCACCAGCAGATCGGACTCTGCCGTGTGCCATGCCGCGTGCACCGGGTGCGACCCATTTGCCAGCGAGGCATCCACTGCATTCGCAAGCAGGTTGATGAACATCTGTTCGAGTTGGTCGGGGTCGGCGTTCAACTCCACCTCCGGCCCCGCATCGAGCTCAACCGGAAGGCGCTGCTCGAGCAGCACGACCCGTTCGAGCAAGGCCGCGAGTTGAACCCTCTTGCGGTGAGGCGGCGGCAACTGCGCCAGCAAGCGGTAGGACTGCACGAACCGATGCAGCGCCTCCGCTCGACTTTCCACTACGCCAAGTCCGCGACGGAAATCATGGAGCTCGGCTTCGTCCCCACCCATGCGATCGACCCGGGCCAGCAGACTTCCCGCTATCGACTTGATTGGCGCCAGCGAATTGGAAAGCTCATGCCCCAGTACGCGCACCAGCCGCTTCCATGCAGCCTGCTCCTCTTCCTTCAGGGGAACGGTGACATCGTTGAGCAGCAACAGCGTGTGGGGCGCGCCATGCTGGCGAAACTTTGTTTTCCTCAGCATCCAACGCGTCGGCTTGTCCTGAAACGAGTGAATGCTCTGGTCCGCAGCCTCCACCAGATCTGCGAGTCCAAGCTCTGTGGCCGAGCGGCCAAAGCAGCGCGCATACGAGAGCCCCAGCATCCGGGTTGCAGCGCGGTTGACCAGTTGCAATTGATTCTCCCGGTCAAACGCGAACAGCGGCGCATGCATCACCTCGAGAATCCGCGCCAACAGCGCCGTCGCCTCCAGCGACCGCACGCGCTGCTTCTGCAGCAGGTCTGCCAGCGCATTCACCTCCGCCGCCAGCTCCGCAAAAGCATCCTGCGTTCCTGCCCCACGCGCGCGAAACGAGTAATCTCCCTCGCGCAACGACGAAACCACATTGGAAAGTGTCTGCAGAGGACGCACCAACCCCTCAATCAGCGCCGACGCCACGAGCAAGAGGTAGAGCAGCAGGCACACGCCCAACAGAGCCGTACTCGTGCCGCTCAGTTGCTCCTTGAACACGAAAATAACTCCGGCAGCCAGCGCGGGCAGCGCCAGCAGGAGGCAGAATAGCCACGCGCGGCGAACAGCCGACCGGCGGCGGCGGCGTTGTCGTTCAGATCCCATACTTTTCAATACGACGATACAGTGCGGCCCGGCTCAGCCCCAGCGACTCCGCGGCCTGCGAAATGTTCCCATCGCACCGCCGCAGCACCTTGCGAATCAGCACCGACTCCATCTCGTCAATGCTCATATCATCGAGCACCTGAGGCGACTGGGTGGCCGACGCGATCGCCAGGTTGGACGGCTCAATTTCTTCGCCACGGCACAGCAGCACTGCGCGCTCCACCGCGTGTTCCAGTTCGCGCACGTTGCCCGGCCAGGTGTATTCAACCATCATTTTCATCGCCGCGGGAGTGAACCCCGAAACCTGCTTGCGATACCGAGTGCAATTACGGCTTAGAAAATGTTCCGCAAGGGGCGCAATGTCTCCTCGCCGGTCGCGCAGTGCCGGCAAATGAATCTCCACCGTATTCAATCGGAAGAGCAGATCCTCGCGAAAGTTCCCTGTTTTGGCCTCTTCGTAGAGCTGTGCATTCGTAGCCGAAAGAACCCGCACATCCACGCGCCGGGTCTGCGACGAACCCACACGCTCCAACTCACCCGTCTCCAGCACGCGCAGCAGTTTGGCCTGCTGGCGCAAGGGCACGTTCGC
>Ga0181517_10003147_pt1 | contig 15929 bp, 15 predicted proteins | sample PEATcosm2014_Bin_31_FD_119748 | JGI IMG/M metagenome (GOLD analysis project Ga0181517, IMG submission 119748) | Peatland microbial communities from MTU Mesocosm Facility, Houghton, MI, USA - PEATcosm2014_Bin01_30_metaG | ecosystem: Environmental > Terrestrial > Soil > Wetlands > Peat | place... | reverse complement strand
TCGCCGAGGGCCAGGAGACCTTCGGAACAGCCGGCCGGGCGGCCGGCGCTACAAAATCCGGCCGCCCGTGAGAAATGGAGTTGGAGGCTAGCAGCTAGAAACTTGTTTCGCAGCCCGCAACGTCAACCGAACAGCTGAACAAACGCTATCCGAGGGTACGGTAGTTCCGGTTCATCTCTTGGCGCCCCACATTACGCTGTCGGCATCCAACTCCGGCGAAGTGCTGCCCCAAAGTATGCTGTCGGCCACCACCGAGTTACTGCCCCAGAGTATGCTGCTTCCCGAGAGCGTGGCGGAACTGCCCCAGAGTATGCTGTCGCTCGCCACTCCGGAGCTGCTGCCCCAAAGAATCGAGCTTCCCCACAAGATCGAGGAGCCCCATAAGATGGAATTGCTGTTGAGGACCGAAGAGCCGTTCTGCACCAGGACAATGTGACCGAGCGAGTTTTCCGTTACGGTCGGCGACAAGGCGCTGCCAACCGCCGCGGGAGCCAACGCGGTGCTTGCCAGCGCAGCCTGGATGTCAAGATAGCCAGCCCCAACGGTGAATATATCGGCCTGCTCGTAGAAGGTTTGACCGGTCGTGAAATCGTCGACTGTGCTGTATTGCACCAGGTTCTTGAATGCGGTCAACATCAACCTGGCTTTAACCTGATCGGGAGTCAGAGCGGGACTCTGCTGCAGCAGCAGCGCCGCGGCCCCGCTTACCATTGGTGCGGCCATGCTCGTTCCGCTTAGGGCATAGTAGGTGCCCGATGGCTTGTCTGGGCCGTTCTTCGTGTAGAGGGTCTGGGGAATCTCGTAGCCTGGATTCTTCTGGTTCAGAGTCGCCGCCGAAAAGTAGAGAGAGTCGATGAGGTTGCCGGGAGCCACGATGTCAGGTTTCGCAACCCAGTCCCAAAGCGTCGGACCTTTTGAACTGTAACTCGCAGGCACGTCGTCGGTGCGATCTGCGGTGCCCATGGTGTTCATCGCGCCAACCGTGATCACATAAGGATCATTGGCCGGTGATGTGATGGTGAGATAGCCGTAGGACTGCATGGCGTTGTCGCGGCCGTAGTTGCCTGCTGCGACAACCACCACAATCCCCGCCTTCCATGCCTGTTCCACTGCTTGGCACAACGGGTCTTGGGTGTAGCTTTCCCACACCGGGCCGCCCAGCGAGAGGTTGATGATGCGAATGTTGTAGGTGCTCTGCAGTTGAATGGCAGCCTGAATCGCCGAAATCACCTCACTCACGGTGGTCGCGCCATTTTGGTCGAGTACCCGGAGGTTGACCAGGTTCGCATTTGCGGCGATACCCTGAAATGTGTACGAGTATTTCGATCCGGTAGACATGGCGCCAGTTCCAGCGATAATCCCGCTTACATGGGTGCCGTGACCGTACTGATCGGCGGCGCTGCCCAAACCGGTGAAGTCCTGGCTGTAAACAACATTGCTTCCGTTGTTCTTCTTTTTCCCATGCATGTCAGGCAAATCGGCAATGCCGCTGTCGATGAGCGCCACGCCAATGCCCGTACCATCCAGGCCCTGCGTCCAGGCTGCGGGAGCGTTGATCGTAGCGGTATGAAAGTCGTTGACGGCGTTGCTTGCACCGTAGAGCGGGCGATTGGGTGAGACGTAGACGACTTCGGGATCTTCAGCCAGATCGGCCAGCGCGGAGGCGGGCATCGTATAAGTTGCGCCCTTGAACTGACCGAGTTCGTGCTTGAGCGTCCCCCCTCGGCTGACTACCTTTTCATGATGTCTCGCTGTCGGAACCTGGGTGAACTGCACGATCACTTCCACCTGATCCGTGGCTTTCTTCCCCTCAAGATCTTTTGACAGTTTTTGGCCGCCGGCAAATGCCAGCTGGCTGGCACTCAGAATCAAGACGCACACCGCCAGCATGACTCTTCCCCACATCCCATACTTAGTTTTTTCTGGTTTCACTCTGTTTTCTCCTTGTGCGCTGCTTCAACTCGCCGACTTTTGCCGCGTAGGTGCCGGCCCACATTAGGGTTTTCGGAGCAATGAAGCGCCTGAGCATCACACAAAAGAGGTACATTAGGTATCTTTAATGGGAGCCAGTGACCGCATCTTCCTGGCTTCCACAGAGTGTCCAGGATTACGACAGAAGGCGGGGCCACTTATTTCGAACCACTGAAGCGGGTGCCTAACCCTCCCGCAGCTTTATCGCGGAAGCGTGGGATAGCATACTGTATATCAGCGCGCGCCCCCGGCCCGATCCTCTCCCATCAATTCAGTTCTGCGTCAGCAGCGAGAAATCAGGATGCAGGACCCTGTTCAGGCACTCGGCATGACAGGTAAATTCCTGCACTTCTTCGCGGTCGCGATTGGTGCTCAGATTCAAGAAGCAGGGGTCGGTGAAATCGGCGTGGATTTCCTGACGGCAGAAGCAGCAGACGTGCTCGGAGTTTTTCATCTTCAACGCTTTCCATACTCACGTGAAAATGCGTTTGGGCCGGCACTGCCGGCCCCTCCTCAGCTAAAGATCGCCTTGGTCCCGCCACAAGACCACGCCGCCCAGCAGCCCGGTCTCGTTGGAAATTATGCTCACGTCTTTGCCCGGTGTAAACAGAATTTTTTTGGTGTTGCCGCCGCCCAGGTAGAGGTGGTCCCAATTGAATAGCTGCTCGGTCTGCGCGATGGCGGCTTCAAGAAAGTCGTTCCAGCGGGCCTTGCCGAACTTGTCCAGGCCGCGGCGGCCAATGTAGTCCTCGTAGGTCATGCCTTTTTTGCGCCAGGGATGGTGGCCGAGTTCGAGTCCGGGCACGAGATGCCCGTTAGTAAACAGGGCCGCGCCCAGCCCTGTGCCCAGGGTCAGCACCAGTTCCACGCCGTCGCCCTTGATGGCTCCGTAGCCGGCCACATCGGCGTCGTTGCCCACGCGCACGGGCTTGCCCCACCGTTTTTCGAGTTCCTTCTGCAGCGGGAAGCCGCCCGACCACAACGGGTGAAGGTTAAAGCCCAGGTAGGTGCTGCCGTGCTTCACCACGCCGGGAAAACCGACACTGACGCGATCGAAGGGGCCCATCAGCTTGCGCAGTTCTTCAAGCCCGCCGAGTACGGCTTCAGGGGTGGGAACGGCCGGTGTGACCACGCGCTTGCGCTCACTGACCGGCTTGCCGGCGGCGTCAAGCAGCAGGGCTTTCAGGCCCGAACCGCCGATGTCGATGGTCATGGTGATGGGGCCGATTGGCATGGTGGACGCGACAGGGACGGCGACGGCAGGCGTGGAAACTGCGGGCTTGGACGCGACGGGAGCGGAGGCGGCGGGCGTTGAGGGATTGGGAGTCATCAGCACGAATTGTACCGCCTGCGGCCCGGAATTTAATTATGCAATTCATTCCGGGCCGCAAGAGCTATTTGGTTGCCGTTGGCTCGGGCTGAAACTCCTCGTTCATCCAGCTCTTGATGGCGTCGAATCCCTGCGGACGGCCGAGGAAATCCTTCACCAGGTCGGCCGCCGGCTTGCCGGCTCCCGGCTCAAGCACCGTGCGGCGGTAACGCATGGCGGTTGGGCCGTCAAGCAGGTTCTTCTTGTCGAACTGGGCGTAGAAGTCGAGCGCGATGACCTTGTCGAGCACATACGTGTAGTAGTTTGAGGCGTAGCCGGTCAGGTGGGTAAAAGCGGCATAGAAGCGGTTGCCGTCCAGCGGCGTGAACGAGCTGAAGCGCAGCCGGTCGGCCTTCCAGAGCGCGTCGAAATCGACCGTCGCGGGCGCCTGGTCGTGCACCTGCAGCGAGTAGGTGGCATAGACCAACTGCCGCTGCAGCCAGTTGCCGCGGCCGAAGGCGCTGGCGCGGTTCATTTTGGCGATCAAGGCTGTGGGAATGGTTTCGCCGGTCTGGTAGTGCTTGCCGAAGGACTGGAGGATAGTCGGATCGTGGAACATCTCTTCCAGCATTTGCGAAGGCGACTCGACAAAGTCGCCTTCGACGTTGAAGCCGCCCGCGCCGGACCATTGGCCCTGGCTGCCGAGAATGTGGTGCATCAGGTGGCCGAACTCGTGGAAGAAAGTGACCACCTCGTCAAACTGCATCAGTCCCGGGTCGCCTGCCTTACCGCCTGAGAAGTTGCAGGTCAACATGCCTTCCGGAATCTGCCGGCCCTTGACCCCAGGAACAATCGGCGAGCTGGAGAACCACTTGTCCTTGCCTTCGCGCGGATGCATGTCGAGGTAGATGCGGCCGATGACGGGGCGCTTGCCGGGCTGTGCGGCATCCAAAACGTCAAACGTGGCAACCGACTTGTCCCACACCTGCGCGTCGGGCACCGGCTTGAACTCCAGATGGAAGAGCCGCGCGGCGGTTTTAAGGATGCCGGCCTGGACCTGCTCATAGGGGAAGTAGGGGCGGACCGATTGCGCGTCAAACGAGAACTTGGCGCGGCGAAACTGCTCATACCAGTAGTTTCTATCGGCCTCAGAGAGGGCGGTCAATCCGGGCTGTTTCTCCTTGGCGAAACTGAGCAGGTCTCCATACTCACGATTGGCTGCATCGCGAGAAGCCGCGTCAACCTGGTCGAGCAGGGTGCGCATGTTGGCCGCGGTGCCGATCATCTGGTCGGCGGTGGCCAGGTCGGCGTAATGGGGGTAGCCGAGAATGGTGGCCAACTGCTGACGAGCCGTGAGCAGATCCCGGAGCACTTGGACGTTCTTCGGATAAGCGCGCTGGTTGTAGGTCAGGTACATGCGCTTGCGCAGTTCGGCGTTGGAGGCGAAGGAGAGCAGCGGATCAACGTCTGGCTCGTCGGTGGTCAGCGTATAGGTGCCGTCGGCCGCCGGGGGATGCTTGGCGATGTAATCGGCGGGCAGGCCTTCGAGTTCGGCCTTGGTGGCGGCAATCTTCAGAGTGCCGTCGGCCACGTTGCGTTCAAAGGTGAGCGAGAGCGCGGTGATCTTGTCCTGCAAGGCGCGAATCTGGGCGCGGGTGGCGTCGTCCTTGTCTACGCCGGAAAGGCGATACTCCAGCAGCGTCCGCTCAAGGTAGTGCCGCGTCGGCGGGTCGTTGGCCGGCAGGGGGATGGCGGCCAGGCGCTGGTAGACCTTCTGGTTCAGGCTCAGATCGGTGAAAGCCGAAGAGACGACTCCCTGCATAGCCTGGGCCTTGTCGCGCAACGGCGCGGTGTCGCCCACCGAGAAAAGCAGCCCGGCATTGGAGCTGGCAATGGCCAGCAGATTCTGGGCGTCGTCAAAGGGGCGCAGGGCGTTTTCCACCGTTGGGGCTTCACGGACGGCTAGCATCTTGTCCACCGCGGCCTTTTCTTCGGCCAGCCGCTGGTTCACCCAGGCCTCGAACTGTGCCGGGTCGTTGCCGCCCTTCCAGGCGTGCAGCGGGTCGGCAGAAGCGGTTTGGGCGGAGGCTAAGTGCGCGCCGGCGGCGAGGGCGGCCAGCAACAGGAAGCAAGTCAGCGACTTCGGGAAAAATCTCATGGCGACCTCATCTTACTAAAAATTAGGCGCCAGGCGAGAAAATCCGGCCAGCCTTGCCCCATCCCCTAAACTGGTTCTTGCCTCCCATGCCCGCTTATTGCGAAATCGCATTGCCCGTGCCGTTGGACCGCGTGTTTACCTACGCGGTGCGGGAGGGGCAGGCGCCGCGGCGGGGAGCGCGGGTGATTGCACCGTTCGGGAGTCAAAAACTCATCGGGGTGGTCACAGCGATGGGCACCAAGGCCCCGGCGGACTTCGAAGTCAAGTTTCTTGAGGCGGTGCTGGACGAAGAACCTCTGCTGAGCGACAACCTGCTCGCCTTGGGCGAGTGGATGGCGCAGTACTACCTGGCCCCGCTTGGTGAGGTGCTGCGCGGCATGTTGCCGCTGATGGCCGAGGTGCGCCGCACGGTCTACTACCGGATTACCGATCTGGGCCGCGATGTGCTGGCCGGAAGCATGGATGGGGATTCAAAGCGCTTCAAACGCGGAAGAACCGCAGAGCCTGCCTCAGGGGCCAAAGCCCCCAATGAAGTTGATGAGCAGTCTGCGTACTGGCTAAAGCCCGTACCCTTCACCAATGCCAATCTCTCCCCGGGTTCGGGGAGGCCCGCAAAGCGCAAAACCAGGCTCTCGCCCGAGGAGCAGGACCTGGAGCAGCGGGTGCTTGCGCGCCTGGCCTCTGGTGAGCCGGTGAAGGTATCAACTCTGCGCACGGCCACCGCGGCCACGCTTCCGGTGCTGGCGGCGCTGGTGCGCAAAAAATGGATAGCGCGAGAGAACACCGCCGTTGGGCGCGACGCGCGCCGCACAGAGCGTATTGCGGTGCTGATTCCCGAGGCGCGGCTGCCCGCTCTGACCGAGAAGCAACAGGCCATTCTGGCGGAGCTCGCGGCCTGCGGCGGCGAGTTGCCGCTAGCCGAGTTGCGCAGCCGGGACCTGCCGTCCTCGACTCTGCAAACGCTGGTGCGGCGCGGCCTGGTCCGCATCGAGGAGCGCGTGGCCGCCTTCCAGTTGGGCGGCATTGAGCCGGCTTCCGGGCCCTTCCGGCTCAACGAGCCGCAGACCGATGCGCTTGCTTCGCTGGCGACGGCGCTGGGGGGGTTCCACCCTTTTTTACTTCATGGGGTCACCGGTTCGGGAAAAACGGCGGTGTACCTGGCCGCGATGCAACGGGCTCTCGACAAGGGCCTCGCGTCCATCCTGCTGGTTCCGGAGATCGGGCTTACGCCCCAAACCGTGGGCCTGCTCGACGTGGCTTTTGGAGACAAGGTTGCGCTGCTGCACTCCGCGCTGACGCCCGAGGAGCGCAGCGAGCAGTGGCGGCGGATCCGGCGCGGCGAGGCGCCCATTATCGTGGGCACGCGGAGCGCCGTCTTTGCCCCTGCGCCGAATCTGGGTCTCATCCTGGTGGACGAGGAGCACGACCAGAGCTACAAGCAGGAAGAGTCGCCGCGCTACAACGCCCGCGACGTGGCCGTGGTGCGAGCCAAGCTGGAAGGCGCCGTGGTGGTGATGGGGTCGGCAACGCCGTCGCTTGAGAGTTGGCAAAACTCGGTCGCCGGCAAGTACACCTGCATCGAGATTCGCGACCGTGTCATGAACCGTCCGCTGCCGGCAGTGGAATTGATCGACATGCGGCGCGAATTTCAAGAAACGGGTAAGGAGCAGCTCTTTTCCCGCGCGCTGATTACCCAGACCCAGGAAGCATTGGACCGCGGCGAGCAGGCGCTCATCCTGCTCAACCGCCGCGGTTACTCGTTTGCCGTCATCTGCCGCGCCTGCGGAGAAAAGCTGGAGTGCCAGAACTGCGCCATCTCTCTCACCCACCACAAGCCGCCTGCCGAGGACGCCGGAATGGCGCGCGAAGGGCAGCGGCTGGAGTGCCACTACTGCGGCTTTCGCGCCGTAGTGCCGGCACGCTGTCCCAAGTGCGACAGCGAGCATCTCTACTATCTTGGTGCGGGTTCTGAGCAGGGCGAGGAGCGGCTGGCGGAGATTTTCCCCAGCGCGCGCATCGGCCGAATGGATCGCGACACGGTGCGCGGACGCCACGATTTGGAACGGCTGCTGGCCCGGCTGCACTCCGGCGAAATCAACCTGCTGGTGGGCACGCAGATGATCGCCAAGGGCCACGACATTCACGGCGTCACGCTGGTGGGCGTGGTCGGCTGCGACCACTCGCTCTCCATGCCCGACTTTCGCGCTGCCGAGCGAGTCTTCCAGCTCATGACCCAGGTCAGCGGCCGAGCGGGCCGCGGCGACCTGCCCGGCCGCGTGGTGGTGCAAACCTACTACCCGGACCACTACGCCATCGTGGCCGCCAGCACCCACGACTACTTGAGCTTTGTTGAGCGCGAACTCAAATTCCGGCGCTGGATGCACTACCCGCCCTTCGGCGTGCTGGCCAACGTGCTGGTGCAGTCGCCCAAGCTCGAAGAGGGGGTCGCCTGGTCGTCGGAGATTGGCAAGTGGTTTCAGAAAGCCGCCCCGGAGGGAGTGCGCGTGCTGGGGCCTTGCACCGCGCCCATTGCACGCATCAAGGGCACGTACCGGTTCCACCTGATTCTGAAGGCGATCTCACGCAAGGCGCTGAACCATGCTTTGAAGGGAATGTTGGCGCATGCCGATACAGCCGGAGTGCCGCGACGGAATCTGATTGTGGATGTGGATGCTCAGCGGCTGATGTGAGGCGCAGCCTTGTTGCAGAGTGGCGAAGCCGGCCGGTTGCCGCCCGGAGTAATGGCGCCGCCGCCTCTCCTATATAATCCCCCTCGCATAACATTCCTGAAAGAGTGATCGCATGAAATGGTTTGGGTGGGCTTTATTGTCGCTCATGGCAGCTTCTCCCGCGTGGGCTGCCAGGAAAATCAGCGTAGAACAACTCAAGGATTTGCTCGTGTCGTTGCAGCAAGCCAAAAAGACGGACGCCGAAGTAGCTTCGGAACTGATGCAGGTGGAACTTACCGAGCAGTTGACCCGCTCCACCTTGAACCGCGTCGCGCCTGGCGTGCCGGGGCCACTCTCCTCAGTGCAGATTTATGTTCTTGAGATACGCAGCGCAGTGTTTCTGCCCCCCGCCTCCGACCTGCCTTCCGCGCCGGCCCCCGATGCGGCCACTCAGAGAGGCATCCTGGACAAGGCCATCGACTACGCAACTACGACCTATGCACAATTGCCGCACCTTACCGCTATTAAAACCACCTACCGCTTCGAAGAAAAGTGGCCCGATATTGACAGCCCGACGATTACAGCAGGAGTAGGCGCACTGAGCGCGGAGTTCGACCTCGACAAGAGGCAGTTGGGACAGGTGATTCACTTCAGCAAATCCACTGAAATCCCCGTAGATCTTGAGCAGGGAGCCGAACGGGACCAGGTACCGGCGGACAAGACGCATTGGGGCGAAAATGGCCAGATTGCGTTGCGCGGAAAAGAACCCGATCTTGCCGAAGTGCTCAAGGAAGCCCGCGCCGCAGGGAAAATCGATTGGCTTCGTTGGGAGAAGGTCAACGGCGTGCAAACCGCCGTCTACGCCTTCGCGGTGGGTAAAAAAGAGACCCACTACACGGTGGACTATTGCTGCTTCAGGAACGAGAGAATGACCAGCATGGGATTGATAGGCAGTTCAGCCCTCTCCGAGCACTCGGCCAGTTCAGACACATCCGATTGGGTAAGCCGCAAGATTACCGTCCCTTACCACGGCGAGATCTTCGTCGATCCGGAGACCGGAATCGTGGTCCGGCTGGTGAATCAGGCTGAATTCAAGCCTTCTGAGGATATTCGCCAGGAGGACCGACGCATCGATTTCGAGCGCGTAACGGTGGGCGCCAAAACCCTTGTCTTGCCGGTCAGAGAAATGATCTCCGCTGTCACAATCAACAAGAAGACCATTTCCCAGACGAGCGCAGTGCGGATCAGTTCTTCCGAATTATTTACCAAGACCTGCAATACCCTGTTTACCGCCGAATACAAAGGCTACCAATTGGCCGGCGGGACCTCACCGGCGCCAAAATAGGCAGCAGCCCACGAACGGGGAATTCTCTGCTCCAGCGGTTGACCCTCTGGTTTACTGCGGCGCGTTGCTGTATGGATCGGCGTGAAAAAAGTGCATGAGCGAGCTGTCGTAGAACGGTGTGGGCGTAAAGGTAAGCACCAGGATCACGATGCCCACAATGCCCAGAACCAGGCGCTTGGGGTTGAGCTTGGGCTCCAGAGGAACCCTGGGGTGCCGCATGGCAGGGATCAGCAGGAACATTCCCCAGAGGATCCAGCCCACCCAGAAAATCGCTCCGGCCAGAAACAGCAGAAACGGCAGGGCGATGGTGAGCACCCGGTGCAGTTTCGGGGAGATGGCGTAGAGGATGTGCCCGCCATCCAGTTGCCCTCCCGGAATGAGGTTGAGCGAAGTGATAAACAGGCCGATCCAGCCGGCCACCAGCACCGGGTGAGGCGCAATCTGGTCAAAGGCCGGGATGTTGGGGTCCCATTGCACCAGCAGCGCATGCAGCAGGCGAATGGTCAGCGGTTCTCCGCCAAACCGGACGATGGCGTGCGGGGCGTCTGCCGGAGCCTGAAAGCTGAGCGCAAAGCCAACTGCCACGGCCGCCGCTGAGGCCACATAGCCGGCCAGCGGTCCGTAAATGCCCACGTCCAAAAGAGCGTTGCGGTTGGGGATGCGGGTCTTGATTTGGATGATTGCGCCCACGGTCCCGCTAAGCGTGGGCGCCGGCAAGACCCACGGCAGCGTGGCGTCAATGCCGTGCCAGCGGCAGGCAAAATAATGGCCGAACTCGTGGATGAGCAGAATGCCGAGCAAGGCGGCGGAGAATGCCCAGCCGGAAATGTAGAGGTCGGGATGCTCCGCGAGCCATCCCCAGGGCCAGAGGTCGCTGTCTCGGACCACCGGCGGCATGCCCTCCAGAAAGTTCTGCATGAACCGTGCGCCATTGGCGGTGGTGGTGGCCACACTCGCGGCCAGCAACAGCAACGGCAAGTAATATTTCCGGAAAACAGAATGCACCGGACTCCCCTACGTCAGCTACAGAAGACCTCGGAGCCCGACCTTCCCCCGGATAGATGTGTCCGAAGAGCCCGGTCATGCTGGGCCGCCGCTACTTTTGTAATCGGCCGAAGTGCTGTTTCGATCACCGGATGCGGCATCAGGCAGTGGGCGGCGTGGCGCCGTCGAGCGAGTGCAGTTCCTTTCCCGGTTTGAAACGCACCGCCTTCCCGGGAGTAATGCTGACCTCGGTGCCGGTTCGGGGATTGCGGCCAATACCGGTTTTGCGGGCGCGGACGCTGAAGACTCCAAATCCGCGCAGTTCAATGCGCTCTCCGGCTGCAAGTGCCTGCTTTAGGCCCTCGAAGACGGTATCCACGGCGGCTTCCGCCTTGGTGCGGGGCAGTCCCGTGCGCTCGATCACATGATGGACGATGTCCTGCTTAATCAATTTGAGTAACCTCGCTAGAGCGGTTTCGTTTTTCCCGTGCCATTGCTGCGATCGTGAATGTCAGCTTCACCTTACAGAGAAAGCAACCGGCAGTTTTGATTTCGAGGTACAGCGATTTCTGGGAACCGCTGTAGCGCGTCTGGACTGAATGTACTACGCCCTATGGAGATGATGGTAGAGGTTTTACGCCATTTGTGGAACCGCGGCCATGACTTCCATGGTTCCAGAAGCTTATTTTTCCTCTGAGGAAAACTGGTCCCCATGCCCTCCCCAGTGCTTTTTGGCACCAGGAAGGCAAACATCTGGCGGAATTTGTCACTTGAAATCCCGCCAGGGCATTCCGTAAGATTGGGTTTCAAATTCCAATTTAGAGAAATTGCGTCCACAATTGTTGAACCGGATCGGGGACTGGGGTGGCATTTTGATTCAATGGACGACTTGATTCGGAAGCAGAAAATGAAGCAACGGAAGACCCAGCCGATGAGCAGCAACCTCATCTCGCCGGGCTTCTCGATCGGGGACTCGGTAGCTTTGGCTCGAACGGCCGCTATGGCCGGCTCGATGGAGTTGTTTGCCAGTTAAGAAACAAGGCCGGAATCAAACCCCGCTTCCAGGGCAACGGGGGCCGGCAGATGATTTGGAGCGGCAAGATGGGCCAGATTGGCATTCCTGAACCGGTTCGAATTGGTTTGGTCGTTGGCGAACCCATCCGCATGGAGGGACTCACAAGTGTCTTTGAAGAGATCCCCGGCGATGGGCACGCGCACCTGCTGCCGGTCCTGGGCAGCATGGAAGAGCTATTGTCCTCAGCGGAACTGGGTTACCTGGTGGTGGACTTGAACTCCGCCCCCACGGGTCTCAGAACGCTGGAGGAGATTCGCCGCCAACGCCCGGACCTGCGGCTGATTGTGATTGGCCCGGCCGGCAGCGATGAACTGGTGATGGATTCGGTCATTACCGGGGCCCGGGCCTACCTGGACTCAACGGCTGGGCCCCAGGTTGTCCGGCAAGCCATCGAGGTGGTCATCAACGGCTCAATCTGGGCGCCAAGGCGGCTGTTATCGAAACTCATTGACCGGCTTCTCAAAACTTCTGACGCCAGCCTCACCACGGTTTCCCCCCACCTGACGGAACGCGAACTCCAGGTTCTTGAACTGCTCCTCATGGCTCAGTCGAACCGGGAGATTGCACGCCAGCTTGGAATTGAAGAGCGCACCGTAAAGGCCCACGTCGGCCGCCTGATGCGGAAGACGGGAGCCGACAACCGGATTGAACTTTCGCTCCGGGCGCTGAACCAGTCCCTCGTGCCCGGCGCGGCAACCGGCGAGCATCGAAAGGAAAAGGGACTTTCGTTACCGGAGTTTCAGGTTTGAAGTTACCTGTGAGGGTGACCGTAGGTTACTAAAATCTATACTCCTTCTGTAATCTTGCCCTAACCGGTTGTTTTCCACAGACTTGTTTACAGAAACAACGCAGATCTGGGGAAAGGAGTTCCCAGGCCGCATGTTTTGCATGAAGCCTGGGAACTCCTCTTTTTTCTGCCTCCGCTGAATGGCCGCCGATCCGATTGGCCGCCCTCCCACCCGATTCACAATCCAACAATCCTTAGAGATCGAGTGCCAGTTTCCTGATTGGAAACTGCAGCATTGGCTCCATGAGACGATGCGGCCGTATCTCCCGAATGCGCGCCGTGTAGCCTACCTTCCCACCAAACCCTGCATGCGAAGTTAAAGGCCTGAAGTCAGGTCGAAATTCAACCGATGGCGACCGGGCCGGTGCCGCAAGAGGTTAATTTTCAAGGACTCGAGGGCAAAGCGGGTGCGCGCAGTGCAGGGAATGCGATAGGCTGTGTCGGGATGTCCTTTTTGCTCGCCGGATGTCGAGGGCATCCACATGACTTTGAACTTCTCCAGGGAACCTCAACCATCTGCGCCGTAAGCGGCAGCGAAATGGAAAGGATTAAAAACATGAAGAAGACAATCGCAATGGCTTGCATGTGTTTCATGATGGCAGCGCCCGCATTTGCCGCCTCCTCGCGGGCAGACTTGCAGGAGCGCATCGACTCCGCCAAGATCGTGCTGGACCAGATCATGGCCGCCGGTGACAAAAGCATTCCCATGAACATCCTGCAGTCGGCAACCTGCGTAGGCGTGGTGCCGGGAATGATCAAGGGAGCATTCGTGTTCGGCGGTCAATACGGGCAGGGCGTGGTCACTTGCCGCACGGGCCACGGCTGGAGCGCGCCGGTGTTCATTCGCATGGCTGGCGGGTCGTTTGGATTTCAGATCGGCGGCCAGGCCACCGACCTGGTGCTGGTAGCGGTAAACGACCGCGGCTTCCAGGACCTGCTCAAGAACAAATTCAAAATCGGCGGCGACGCCTCGGCGGCGGCGGGACCCGTGGGCCGCAGCACCCAGGCCGCCACCGACTGGAAGATGAATGCCGAACTGCTCAGCTACTCGCGCAACAAGGGAGTGTTTGCCGGAATCAGTTTGGACGGCACCAGCGTGAGCCAGAACTCCGACGACACGGAGATCTACTATGGCGCCGCGCACAGCTTTCAGACCATCCTCAAGGGCAGCATCGAAGTTCCGGCGGGAGCGGTACCGTTTGTGCGGACCGTGGCCCACTACTTTGTTGAAGCAAAAAACCGCTAGTAAAAACGGGCGCAGATGAACAGGGGCGGACCGGCGTGTGCCGGTTCGTCCCTGTCTGTGCGTATGGGGGAAACGGGCTCAAGCAATTACACTTGGCATTTGCAATTGGTGCCATTCACGATGCGCGACAAGATTGAGTATTGGCTGGTGCGGACGGTGGCAGGCGCCCTGGGATGGATGCCGCGCACCCTGGCGCGCCTGCTGGCCGAGTTGATCGCCATCGCCTTCTATTGGGCGCACGGCCGGTTGCGCCGGGTGGGCATGTGCAACCTCGAACTGGCGCTGCCTGAAGTCTCTGTAGCCGAGCGAAAGCGCATCCTTCGTGGGGTCTATCGGAACCTTGCCCGGCAACTGGTCGAGTTCTGCCGCATGACCCGCTACACCCCGGAAAACACGCGCAACTGGATCGCCGCCGAAGGCTTGGAGAACTATCTCGCCGCCAAGGCCAAAGGCAAAGGTGTGCTGGTCGTCACCGGGCACCTGGGCGCCTGGGAGCTGTCGAGCTTTTATCACTCCCTGATGGGCTATCCCATGGGCATGGTCATCAGGCGGCTCGATAACCGGCAGCTGGACGAGTTTGTGAACGCCATCCGCTGCCTGCACGGCAACCGCGTGCTGCACAAGGACGACTTTGCGCGCGACCTGCTGCGGGCCATGCGCGACGGCGACACGGTTGGAATTTTGATGGACACCAACATGACTCCACCGCAGGGCGTGTTTGTGAATTTCTTCGGACGCCTGGCGTGTACTGCCTCCGGCGTGGCACGCGTCGCCCTCAAGACCGGAGCGGCTGTGCTGCCCGGGTTCATGGTCTGGGAGAAGACTGAGCGCAGGTACGTGCTGCACTTTGGGCCAGAGATAGATTTCAAGCTGAGTGCCGACCACGAAGCCGATATTCTGGCCGCTACGCAGCAGTGCGCCGCCGCCACCGAGTCGTGGATACGGCGCTATCCCGACCAGTGGCTGTGGATTCACCGCAGATGGAAGACCCGGCCAGCGGGCGAGGCGGGGATTTACTGAGCCTCAAGATTGGGATAAACGCCCAAATGGGAGATTCAATGCACATCTCGGCGGGATGGCTCTGGCTTCTTGGTGGTGTCCTGGGCGCATTGAGAAATGCAACCGCCAAGAGGTATTACAAGTCTGACTTTAATGGGGAGTTTCTCTCTACCGAGGAAGACCGAAAAACGGAAGTCCCGATGACACCAATGAAGCGTTGGGCAATCGTGGCAGCATGCGTTGTGATTGCATTGGTAGGAATCTGGCTTATCCAGCGGGACGGAAACTGGAATCCATTTCAGAGTGCTGGGAACGTCATATTCGTTCGGTAATGGCACGCAGGAGAAGCGCATGACGTTGGCAGAACTCATCGAACAAATCGGCGGCACGCTGGCCAAGGGCCGTCCGGATACGGCGATCACCGGCGTGAACGACTGCGAGCGAGTCACGACAACCGAGTTGCTCTTCGCCGAAGATCCCGCGGCAGCAACCGAAGCGCTTGCCAGCCCCGCTGGTGCGTTGGTGCTCAAGCCCGGCCTTGCCGAGAGCTACGCAACCAATCCCGATATCGCCGTCATCGAGTCCGATCAGCCGCGCCTCTGGTTTGCGCGCGCGGCCAGGCTGCTTCGACCGGAGCTGCCCTGCGAGAGAATCCATCCCACGGCTGTCATCGGAGAGGATGCCGCGCTCGGCGATGGGGTAACCGTGGCCGCCCACGCGGTCGTCGGACGCGATGCCGTCATCGGCGACTGGACCCGCATCGAAGCCGGAGCGGTCATCGGCGAGGGCGTGCGGATTGGCGATCACTGCCGGATTTATCCGCGTGTCGTCCTCTACCCCAACACGAACATCGGCAATCGCGTCGTGGTTCACGCTGGAGCGGTTCTTGGAGCCGATGGATTCGGCTATGTGCGCGACCGGACCACAGGGGCCTACACGCAATTTCCGCAGCAGGGAACACTGCTGATTGAAGACGATGTGGAGATCGGCGCCAACTCCACCGTCGACCGCGGGGCCCTGAAAGCGACAAAAATCGGCAGGGGAACCAAGATAGATAACCTGGTCCATGTCGGCCACAACTGCGAGATCGGCGAAGACGTCATCCTGGTCACGGGAACCGGCATCTCCGGGTCGAGCACGGTGGGCAACGGCGCAATCCTAGCCGGCCAGGTTGGCATCGGCGACCATGCCCATGTCGGCCCCGGCGTGATTCTAGGCGGCCAGGCCGGCGTGCTCAGCGGCAAGACGGTGACCAACGATATGTTCGGCCTCAAGCCCGGATCCGTGCTCTGGGGCACTCCGGCGCGCCCGTTAACCCAGGTGCTGCGGGAGATTGCATTGTTGGGGCGAATGGTCAAGCGCAAGGGAATAGGGAATAGGGAATAG
>Ga0181517_10003146_pt1 | contig 15931 bp, 11 predicted proteins | sample PEATcosm2014_Bin_31_FD_119748 | JGI IMG/M metagenome (GOLD analysis project Ga0181517, IMG submission 119748) | Peatland microbial communities from MTU Mesocosm Facility, Houghton, MI, USA - PEATcosm2014_Bin01_30_metaG | ecosystem: Environmental > Terrestrial > Soil > Wetlands > Peat | place... | reverse complement strand
TGACCGCTGCGAGAGGTCCAGGCACCTGCGATTTGAGGGCTGCCTCCAAAGCTACTTGGCGGGCCGTCCGCGCGGTTAGCTCATTCTGGTAAAACTTCTCTTCTGCGAGGGTCGATTTATAAAGCCTCAAGAAGAAGAACGCGAACACTTCGATGAACGCGATCGTCGATACCCGGGGAATGTAGTACGAGAGGACATCCGTCAATTTGGCGAATCCAGAATTGGCGCCGTACGTGGCCCAAATAAGAATTCCGGCGGCGAGCAGCGTAATTGCGACTCCGATCGCCAAGTTCAAGTTACCGCGCTTTCGGAGGAGTGCGATCTGGTCAAAGAGTCTCTCAAAGTCAGACTTGTACATTTCGCGCATCAGGGAGAACGCGAGGCTTTCTAGCGCCTCGGATTTGAACCGGGCCTGGAGTTCCCCCGCAAGATCGGCCGTCACCGTTGCGCGGAGGTTGGAAAGAAGTTCGTTCTTGTCGAATCCTGCGTGCGCTTCAATCTGCTCTGCAATTAGCCTCCTGATATCCGAGGCTACATCGGAGAGGCTGCTGGGGGCTTGGGGCGGCGCAGTTTTCGTGGCCCGATCTGATGGTCTCAGATAACCAAGAACAAGCGCGATCGTGATAACGACCAAGGAAGTTATAGTGACGACCGCAATGGTGACAGTGCTTCCGCTTCTCAGATCAGCCAGAACCCCACTAATGCGTTGGGAGTTGGCGGAGTCGTGTTCCAACTGTTCCTTGAGTGCATAGAGGCTGGGGCGGTTTGACTGTTGAAGATCGATTATTCTAAGCTCCGCGTCTTCCCGTTCGCGGGAAGTCAATAGACCATTTGCTTCCCTCTCTTTCAAGAGGGCAACCTCAGCTTGGGTAGCGGCCTCCTGACTTTCGGTCTTGGCTAGCTCAACCCTGACTGCCTCTTCAGTCGCCTCACTGTCTCGGAGCTGATTCAAGAGGGTCTTCTCATGGAAGGCGGAAGAGAGATAGGCAGACGCCGAAAGGACAGTCGCAAAAATGACTGCGCCGATCGGGACGATGAACTTCGAGCGTAGACCTACTTGGTACATTCTCAAATCCATCCTTACGCGAGACCTTGGCCCGATGATGATGGATTCTATCAGTTGTGAGCCGCTCCTTTTGGCGTTGGCCATTTTGGATGGGCAGGTCGGATTTCTTGCGAGCAGCCCCGGGGGCCATTTGCCCTTCCCCTGGTGGACGTTTCTCTCAAAATATGGTCGATGAACTTCCGTGTCTCCTCGGAATCGAGCTACACGCCTCTTTGTTCCACCCTCTCCTGCCGCTGGTAAACTCGGAACCGTGACTGAACAAGTGAACCAATCTGTTTCCCCGAGCCGGCCTGTGTTTTTGCTGGACACGATGTCGTTTATTTTTCGCGCGTATCACGCGATGCAGCGCAGCCGGCCGATGTCGAATCGGGATGGGCTGCCGACGGCGGCAACCTATGTGTTTGTGAACATGATCAAGAAGCTGCGGCAGGATTTTGCGCCGGTGTATTTTGCGGCGGTGTTCGACGTGAGCGGGGCGGTATTTCGCGATGAGCGCGCGAAGACGATGGGGCCGCTGCGCAAGTGGGATGCGAAGACGCAGAGTTTTCAGGATGTGAGCTACGAGGGGTACAAGGCGAATCGCGAGGCGATGCCGGAGGATCTGCGGCGGCAGATTCCGTATATTCGGCGGGCGCTGGAGGCGCTGAGGATTCCGATTCTGGAGGCGGAGGGGTTTGAGGCGGACGACGTGATCGGGACGCTGGCGCGTCAGGCGGCGGAGCAGGAGCACGAGGTCTTTATCGTGAGCGGCGACAAGGACATGATGCAGCTGGTGACGCCGCGGGTGAAGGTCCTGAATCCACAGAAGGACAACCTGATTCTGGACCCAGAAAAGGTGACCGAGGTGTTGGGCGTGCCGCCGGACAAGGTCATCGACGTGATGGCGCTGCGAGGCGACTCGGTGGACAATGTGCCGGGCGCGCCGGGGATTGGCGACAAGGGAAGCGTGGAGCTGATCAAGGAGTTTGGGAGCGTGGAGGCGGTGCTGGACCGGGCGGCGGAGGTGAAGCGCAAGAGCTATCGCGAGTCGCTGGAGCAGAACCGGGATGCGGTGCTGCTGTCGAAAGAGCTGGTGACGATTGACTGCCATGTTCCGCTGGCGCTCGACCTGGAAGCGATGACGACGCAACAGCCGGACGTTGAGGCGTGCAGGGAGCTGTTTACGGAGCTTGAGTTTACGTCGATGCTGCGGGAGCTGGCGGGCCCTGCGGACGGCCCTGCGGGCGGCAGCTCATTGGTGGAGAGTCCGGACGAAGAACAGGCGGCGGCGTTTTATGCGGAGGCGCGAGCAGAGGGGTTCGCATTTGCGCTAGAAGCAGCAGGGCCGGGGACGGTGGGATCGGAGGGTGCGGAAGATAGTGAGGATACGTCGCAGCAGAATTTGTCGTTGCTGGATGTGGCGGAGGCTGTGGAGCGGAAGGCGCGATCGGCAGTGGGCGTTTGTGCGGAGGCGGGCAAGGGGCTGACGCTCTCGCTGACGCCGGAGTTGCGGGCGCTGCTCGAAGATGCGGCAGTGCCGAAGCAGGTGCACGATTGGAAGCAGGCGCTGCATGCGCTGAAGGCGCAAGGCGTGGAGTTGCGTGGCGCGGTGGACGACACCATGCTGCTTTCCTATGCGCTGAACCCGACACACGCGACGCAGTCGCTGGCGGATGTAGCGGCGCGGAATGGACAGGCTGCGCCGTCGACGCCGGCTGCAGGGGCGCTGGCGGTGCGCGCTATGGTGCCGGCGCTCAAGGCAGAGGTCGAAAAGGCAGGCGTGGAGCGCGTGTACAAGGAAATCGACTTGCCGCTTGCGCCGGTGTTGTTCCGCATGGAAGAGGCTGGCGTTCGGATCGACCTGGGCGTGCTGGATGGGCTGTCGAAGCGGTTTGCGGCGGAGCTGGAGCGCGTTGGCGAGAAGATTTTCGCGCTGGCGGGAAGGCGATTCAACATCAACTCGCCGAAGCAACTGGGCGAGGTGCTGTTCAAGGAGTTGGGACTGACGGCTCCGGCGGCGCGGGGGAAGAGCAAGAGCGTTTCGACGGCGCAGGACGTGCTGGAGGCGCTGGCCGAGCAGCATGAAGCGCCACGACTGGTGCTGGAGTTCCGGCACTTATCGAAGCTGAAGGGAACGTACATCGATGCGCTGCCGGCGCTGGCGGACAGGGAGTCGCGCGTGCACACGACGTTTCAGGCGGCGGCGACGGCGACGGGACGGCTGTCGTCGATCAATCCGAATCTGCAGAACATTCCGATTCGCACAGAGCTGGGGCGAGAAATTCGCGCGGCGTTTACATCTGCGCCGGGAACGCAGTTGCTGTCGGCGGATTACTCGCAGATTGAGCTTAGGCTGCTGGCGCATTTCTCGCAGGATCCGCTGCTGGTGAGGGCATATCGCAACAACGAGGACATTCACACGCTGACCGCGAGCGAAGTGTTTGGCGAGCCGGCGGAGACGATGACCAAGCAGACGCGGAACCGGGCCAAGGCGGTGAACTTCGGAATCGTTTATGGGATCTCGGCGTTCGGGCTGGGGGCGCAGCTGGGGATTCCGCAGCAGGAGGCGCGTGCCTACATAGAAAGGTACTTTGCGCGATACGAGGGCGTGAAGGCGTTCATTGAACAGACCCTGGCAGAGACGCGCAGGACGGGAAGCGTACGGACGATGTTCGGCAGGGTGCGGCCGATTCCGGATATTGAGAGCCGCAATCCGAACCAGAGAGGGTTTGCGGAAAGGACGGCGGTGAACACGCCGCTGCAGGGGACGGCAGCCGACCTGATCAAGCTGGCGATGATTGCGCTGGATCGAGAGCTGACGGATCGGAAATTGAAGACACGGATGGTCTTGCAGGTTCATGACGAGCTTCTGTTTGAGGTTCCGGCGGACGAGACGGCGGAAGTGGAAGAGCTAGTGCGGACGGAGATGGAAGGCGTGGTGAAGCTGGATGTACCGCTGGTGGCGGATCTCGGATTTGGGGAGAATTGGCGAGACTTGTAGAGTGAAAAACATACAGACGCAGATCTTCGACTTCGCGAATCGCAGAAAACGCGACTCGCTCCGCTCAGGATGACAGCGGTGCTGCTCCCTCTAGTTACACGCCCAACTCCGTGCGAATCGCATCGGCAATAGCGTTCGCGTGGCGGCGCATGGGCTCTTCGCTTTCGGCCTCGATCATGACGCGGGCGAGAGCCTCAGTGCCGGAGTAGCGGATGACGACTCGGCCGGAGTCGCGGAGCTCGTCTTCAGCGGCCTTGATGCTGGCGGCGACGGCGGGGATGGAGTCGAGCGGCTTTTTTTCGCGGACCTTGACGTTGACGATGACCTGGGGAAAGACTTTGAGGTCGGCGGTGAGCTCTTCGATGTTCTTGCCGGAGCGAGCGATGAGATCCAAGACGACGAGTGCTGTGAGCAGGCCATCGCCCGTGGTGGCGAGGTGGGGAAAGAGGATGTGGCCTGACTGCTCGCCGCCGAGGGCCGCGTTGTTGAACTGCATTTGCTCGAGGACGTAGCGGTCGCCGACCGGTGCGCGGAGCATGTGAATGCCGGAGCGCTGAAGAGCGGCTTCGAGGCCCATGTTGGACATGGTTGTGGCGATGACGAGGTCGCGCGTGAGCATGCCGCGGGCCTTGAGATCGCGCGCAGCCATGAGCAGAATAGCGTCGCCGTTGATGACGTTGTTGTGTGCGCCGGAGAGCATGCACCGGTCGGCGTCGCCGTCGAAGGTGAGGCCGAGATGCGCTCCGCGTTTTTGCGTTTCAGAGGCGACGTGGTCGGGATGGAGTGCGCCGCAGCCGTCGTTGATGTTGCGGCCGTCGGGCGCGATGTGGAGCAGGGTGACGTCGCCGCCGAGGCGGCGGAAGAGCTCAGGTGCGATGGAGGACGCGGCTCCGTTGGCGCAGTCGGCGACGATTCGGAGTCCTGCGAGGGAGAGGCCAGGGACGCAGGCAAGAAGGAATTCTACGTAGTCGGCCTGGAGGGCGGGATTGTCTTCGACAGAGGGAAGGGATGCGGGATCGGGGGCCTGGATCTCAGAGGCATGGCGGAGGATATCGTCTTCCATGGCAAGCTCGACCGTGTCGGCGAGCTTGAATCCGTCTGCGCCGAAGAGCTTGATGCCGTTGTCGCACCAGGGATTGTGAGAGGCGGAGATGACGACGCCGGCCCGGAAGCCATGGGTGCGGGCGAGGAATGCAACGGCGGGGGTGGGGACGATGCCAGCGGATTGGACGGTGGCTCCGGCGGCGCGGAGGCCCGCGGCGAGGGTGGCGGCGATCCAGGGGCTGGACTCGCGTGTGTCGCGACCAAGCAGGACGGCGGGCTGGGTGCTGGACTGAGCGGGGACCGGCTGGTCTGGGTCGGGCTGGAGAGAATGGCCGAGGGCAAGGCCGACTGCGTAGACCGTGGTGGGGTCGAGGGGTGATTCTCCGGCAACGGCGCGGATGCCGTCAGTGCCGAAGAGCTTGCGCGTGCGGGGTGCGGTCATGAGTGCCTTTATGGAGAGACACAAGTTCGGATGGGGATATAAAGGACTTCAAAGCACGGCCGGAATCAAGGGCCGTTCCTAGAACAGGATAACGCAGGGGCACCTGCGATGCGGCGGGAGGCCCTGGGCGTATGTGGATGGCTATTTCCTCTTTTTTGGCTTCGCGGGGCCAGCAGGTGGTTGGGCAGCGGATTCGACGCGGCTGGTGAAGGAGCCGTCGGCGAGGCGGGTGCTGAGCAGGTCGCCGGGGATGAGCTGCGCGGAGGAGCGGACGAGGGCGCCCTCGGCGTTGAGGACGAGAGCATAGCCGCGCTCCAGGACCGAGAGTGGGGACAGAGAATGGAGACGCGCTTCGAGGGAGCTGAGGGCGGCGGCGGAGGTGTGGAGGAGGCGCTCGGCGGAGCGGTCGAGGTGGGTGCGGCAGGCGAAGAGGCGCTCGCGGGCCTGAGCGAGGGCCTGGCGCGGATCGTGGCGGAGGACAGTGGCGGCGAACTCGGCGACCCTGGACTGGCGAAGCCGAAGTGCGCGGTCGAGACAGGAGTCGAGGCGCTGGGAGAGGTCGTCGATGCGCTGGGCGGAGCGATGGACGTGCATGGAGATGCGGCTCTCGGCGCGGTCCGCCGCGGCGGAGCGGGTGAGGCGTTGTCGGGCCTGGAGAAGCTGGAAGCGTGCGGCGCGCTCGAGGCGATGCTCATACGTGGCGAGGTGCTCGGCGATCTTGTGCTGTGCCTCGGTAATGAGCTCGGCGGCGGCGGAAGGCGTGGGGGCGCGGAGATCGGCGGCGAAGTCGGCGATGGTGAAGTCGGTTTCATGGCCGATGGCGGAGACGACGGGGAGCTGACTGGATGCAATCGCGCGGGCGACGCGCTCGCTGTTGAAGGCGGAAAGGTCCTCAAGCGATCCGCCGCCGCGGGCGAGGACGATGAGATCGACGATAGGGGTGCCGAGCTGTGCGGCGTTGTTCAGGTGGGCACTGTTCAGGTAATTGAGGGCTGCTTCGATTTCGGCGGGGGCCTGCTCACCCTGGACCGACACGGGGACCAGGAGCACACTCAGGCCGGAGTGGCGTCGGGCGACGATGTTGAGGAAGTCGCGGATGACCGCGCCAGTCGGCGATGTGACGATGCCGACGGTGCGTGGGAATGCGGGGAGTGGATGCTTGCGGTCGGCGTCGAAGAGGCCTTCGGCCTTGAGGCGCTCCTTGAGCTGCTCGAAGGCGAGCTGGAGCGAACCTGCGCCGACAGGTTGCATTGTCTCCGCGACGAGCTGGAGCTGGCCCCGCTGCTCGTAGACGCTGACGCGGCCGCGGACGAGGACGTGGAGGCCGTCCTCGGGGCGAAAGCGGAGCAGCATGGCCTGGCGGCGAAAGAGAACGATGGGCAGTTGTGCGTCGGCGTCCTTGAGCGTGAAGTAGAGATGGCCGGAGGGGGCGGGGCGGTAGTTGGAGATTTCGCCTTCGACCCAGACGTCGCCGTACTGTTGTTCGACGAGTTCGCGGACCTGGGAGACGAGCTCGCGGACGGGCCAGATGCGGCGTGTTGGATGCGGCTCGTTGAAGGTGAGGTCGAGCTGCGGCGCGAATGGGTCGGAAGGCATCACCAAAGGCAGTTTACGCTTTGCGATTGGCGATGAGGGAGCGGAGTTCGGCAGTGAGGGATTCGATGTATTGCGCGGAAGCAGATGTGGAAACGGCCGAGTAGTAAAGCTCGAGTTGGCGGGCAAGGTCGGTGCCGCGGGCGAGGCCGAAGGTTCCGAGAACGCCGGCCAGTTTGTGGGCCGCAGAGGCGGCGGCGGCGCACTCGCTGGGGGAAAGGGCGTTTGCGGCGAGGGCGTTGGCGGCTGCCTCAAGCGTGGTCAAGCGTTCTTCCATTTGCGGGCGAAACTGGAGCCACATCCGATCGAGCGCGCTGGTGAGGTCGGGTTGTTGGGGCGTGGACATTGGGATTGGATTGAAGTTGTGAGAATCGAAGGTTTGTCGGGCGATGACAGGAATTCGAAGAGGTGTTTGTAGTTTTGACTTCCTGGTCTCCCGCCCATTCGCCGAGAAGAAGGCGAATGGACGGGGCACGGAACTGATTCAAAAAGCGGCCGGAGAATCATTTCCAGCCGAGGACGGTTGAAATCTGTTGCGCAAGCGTGAGGGGGTCGAAGGGCTTGAACAGGATGGCCCGGACGCCGAGATCGGCGAAGCGGCGCTGGTCGGAGGCCTGGACTTTGGCGGTGAGGAGCAGGACGGGGATCGAGGCGGTGAGGGGATTCTTGCGGAGTTCGCGGAAGGTGCTGGGTCCGTCCATGCCGGGCATCATGACATCGAGGAGGATGGCGTCAGGCTGATGCTCGATGGCGCGGGCTAGTCCCTGCGCGCCGGAGTTGGCGGCGATGACGGTCCAGCCGGCAACTGTTTCCAGGCTGAGAGCAGCGACCTCGCGAATGTCTTCTTCATCGTCAATGATCAGAATCTTGTGGGCCATGGAACAACCTTCCCGGGTGGATGAAATAGGAAAAAGCGGATCAGCGTTTCTGGACTTCGGAAGGGGGAGAAACTGAATCCCCAGCGGGGCCGGGGGTGCGGAGCATGGTGAGGACCAGTGCTTCAAGCTGGCCTGGCTGGATGCGACCGTGGACGAGAAGCTGGCTGGGTGTGACGGGAACCCGGAAGTCGGCAAGCGAAAGATTGCGGCTGGAATAGGCAAGGATAGGCAGGCGATCGAGGCGGTTGTGAAGGCGGAGCCAGTCGACGAGATTGAAGGAATCGCCATCGACGAGGCCGAGGTTGAGCAGGAGCACATCGGGCTGAAAAGTGAAGAGCTTGTCCATCGCTTCCTGGTATGAGAGAGCGATATGAACTTCAATGGTCTCTCCCGCAAAAATCCGAGCGAGCGATGAGGCCAGTTCGGCGTCGGGCTCGACGAGGAGAAAGGTGGCTTTCTCTCCGGGCTCGCAGAGCAGTCGGGAGAGCTCGGCAAGGAATTGGTCGTCCCGGGAGTGCAGAGAGACGGGCGCTGCGGGCCGGGTAGCCGCGGCAGGGTCGGGTGGGGCGTGGCGGAGTGTGGCCGGGACTGCTGCGGCGATCCCGTTCGCGGTGAGTTCGGAGTCGGGCCGGTCTTCAACGCTGGTGAGCACGATGACGGGGCTTGACTCGCGGTCGAGGCGATGAAGCAGGGGCAAAGCTTCAAAGCCATTGAAGCCGTCGAGGGATGTCTGCAGGAGGATGGCGTGGAGCGTTTTTTGATTTGCGGCGGCCGCGGCCTCGATGGTGGCTGCTTCAAGCAGCCGGTAGCCGTGGCGGCCGAGGACGGAGGTGGTCTGGAGGCGGGAGAGCGGATTGGAGTCGGCGACGAGAATGGTCAACCGGGCGAGTTCGGGATCCGGCGCGACATCGGGTGCATCGTGAGTGGTGGGCTGGTAGGGCAGGAAGACGCGGAAGGTAGCGCCGCGGACGGAGTTGCGCTCGGCCCAGATGCGGCCGGTGTGCTGCAGCACGATGGTGCGGCAGATGGCGAGGCCGAGACCGCTGCCGCCTTTCTGGCGAGAGTCGGAGGCATCGACCTGCTGGAAGCGGCCGAAGATGGCTTCGAGCTTGTCGGCGGGAATGCCACGGCCCTGATCGATGACGGAGAGCGTGACGCCGCTGACGCCTGGGCGCAGCATGACGGAGACGGTGGAGTCGGGCGGAGAGAACTTGACCGCGTTGGAAAGGAGATTGGTGACAACCTGCAGGAGGCGGTCAGGATCGGCAGTGATCTCGACCTGGGTTGTGTCGTGGATCAACTGTACGCCGGCGGATTCGGCGACAGGCTGCATGCCTTCGATACCCTGGCGGACGATATTGGCGAGTTGGATGGGGCGGAAGGCGAGAGGCTCCTTGCCGCTTTGGATGCGCTCCAGGTCGAGGATGTCGTTGATGAGGCGGACGAGGCGGTCGGAGTTGGTGAGAGCGATGCGCAGGAGGTTGGCGGACTTCTCGTTGACCTGGCCGAGGATGCCGGAGGAGAGCAGACCGAGCGCGCCGCGGATGGAGGTGAGCGGAGTGCGGAGCTCGTGGCTGACGGTGGAGATGAACTCGTCCTTGAGGCGATCGAGGGAGTAGCGCTGGGTGATGTCGCGGAAGCTAAGGACGGAGCCGGAGAAGCGGCCCTGATGGGAGATGGGGGTGAGGACGTACTCGGCGGGGAAGGAATTGCCATCGGCGCGGAAGATAGTGTCTTCGCCGGAGTTGGACTTCTGGCGGCCGGCAGCGCGGAGGAGCGGGCAGTCGTCGGCGCAGCTTCGATTGGGCGGGGCAAAGCCGTGCAGCAGTTCGTGGACCGGCTTGCCGACGATGCTGGCCGCGTCAGTTCCGAGCAGGCGGGCGGCGGCGGGGTTGGCGAAGCTGACGCGGCCACGGCGATCGACGCCGCAGATGCCGTCCGCGACGGAGTCGAGGAGAATCTCCTGACGGCGGGACAGCTCTTCGGCGCGGCCCTGCTCCTGAGAGCGGGCGATCATCTGTCCGACGGAAGCGGCGACGGTCTCGACGGCTGCGAGGGCTTCGCGGTCTTCCTGCAGATGGAAAGAGGAGTAGAACTCAAGGACGGCGAGAACCTTGCTGCCTACGCGCACCGGGACCGACCAGCCGGAGACCATTTCGTGGTTGATGGCGGCCTCGATGCGATGGCTGGCGGGCATGGAGGCGAGTTCGGCGATCCAGACTGAGCGGCCATCCTGCCAGGCGCGTCCGGGCAGGTCAGCGCCGCGTGAGAGGGTGAGCCCCATGCTCTCCTGGATGAAGGTTTCGGCGTTGCGGCCGGGAGCACCCCAGGCGGAGCTGAACTCGAGACGCTTTTCGTCGGCGTTGACGACCCATTTGACGGCCATGTCCCAGCCCTGAGAGACGCAGACAGCCTCGAGTATGCGCATGGCGGCGGCTTCAGAGGAGGTATTTTCGCCGACGATCTGGCTGACCACGAGTTGCAGGGCGAGGCGATGCTCGCGCTGCTTTTGATGGGTGACTTCGCGCAGGAGGCAGCGGATGGCAAGAGGGTTTCCGGCTTTCTGACGCTGGCTGAGGCTCAGCTCAAAGTCGAGAACTCGACCGTCCGGAGTGTGGTGGCGGAGGGGAGTTCGGTCGACGGCTTCGCCGTCGAGGGCGCGGCGGAAGAGGGTGGCCACTTCCCCGCGAATGGAGGGCTGGAAGAGCTCTTCGAATGAGTTGAGCTCGAGCAGCGCGGTATTATCTTTGCCGAAGCAACGCTTCCAGGCGGGATTGGCGTAAAGGAAGCGGCCCGCAGGGCTGAGGGTGGCGATCATCTCGCTGGAGCTTTCGAAGAGGTCGCGATAGCGCTCCTGCGATTCGCGCTGATCCTGGTCGTGGCGCTGGGTTCCGGTTTGCTCGATGGCGATGGCGACGAGGCCGGTAACGACACCGCGGGAGTTGCGCAGTGCGGAGAAGTGGAGAGTGACGGGGAGCTGGGTTCCGTCCTTGCGGCGGAGCTGTGCATCGAATCCGGGAACGCGACTGGGAGGCAGGGAGCGGAGCAACTGCATGAATCCGGCCATCCGCTCGGCAGGAGTAACGGGCACGGGCGCGTTGCTTCCGCAGAGGAGGGCCAACTCCGCCAGGAGGCGCGCTCCTTCGCCGGGAGCCAGAATCTCGATCGTCGTCCACGCCTTCATCAGTTCCTCGGCATGGTAGCCAAGCATGCGCTCACCGGCGGGGTTGATGAAGGTGAGCCGACCGTCGGCGCTGATTGTGACGACAGCGGGGCCGGCGGAGTCGAGAAGCTCGCGCAGGGGCTGGGAGATGAGAGCATCGAGTCTGAGCACGTCGACGGCGGGTGGGACCAGGCGAAGGGCGAGCACGCAGACGGCGGCGCATGAGGTGAGCACCAGCACGCCGTCGATGATCGGGCGCTCTGCGAGCCGGGCGAGGACGGCTCCGACTACGGCGGAGAGGAAGAACCCAGCAACGATCTCCCATGTGTGAGAGGCTCGGGCCGGGGTTTCCGCTGCCGGCTCTTCCGGTTCGTTTCCGACTGGTGCATTGACGTCTTCCTGCATCATTCCCCCAGAGCGGAAATCCACGTGGCACCAACTGCCCCGAGACGGTCTGCAAACCTCGAAACCGTTTTCAAACCCCAAGACGTTCTCTGGATTTGGGGTGGTGGCCGTTGATCGTCCATGACGAACCCTCCCGTGCCCCCATAAGAGGCGTCGGGCGTCCGGCGCGGATTGCCCGTAGTATATGCGTTCGATTCAACACTCTCCACGCAAATTAAAACGCCGCGCCGCCGGATGAAGCGAGCCAGTAACGGGCCGCGGTTATACTTTCGGCATGAATCGCATGAAGTATTTATCGCGTGGGACTGGATGGGCCGCGGCCGCGGCGCTCGTGGTTGGTTGGGTCATGCAACCGGAGCCTGCGTTTGCATGGGGAAACGAGGGCCACCGGATGATCAACCGGCTGGCAGCGGCGATGCTGCCTGACAGCGTGCCGGGGTTCCTTCGGTCGGAGGCCGCGGTATCGGAGATCGAATACCTTGGACCGGAGCCGGATCGCTGGCGCTCGAGAGCGGAACCTGAGCTGAGCGCGGCACAGGCGCCGGAGCACTTCATCGACCTGGAGCCGGCGGATGCGCTGGGGCCGCTGCCGAGAAATCGGCTGGATTTTGAAGCCAAGGTGTTTGCCGCGGGGGAACGGCCGGAAAAGATCGGACTGCAGCCGTGGGAAGCGACCGAAGTGTGGGAGCGGCTGAAATCGGCGCTGCGCGAATACAGGACGCTTGCGGCGACAGGCAAGAGTACGCGGGAAGTGGAAGCGGCGGCGATCTTTTATGCGGGATGGCTCGGACACTATGTTGGCGATGCTTCACAGCCGCTGCACACGACGATTCAATACAATGGCTGGACCGGGCCGAACCCCAACGGCTATACGACCGGGCATGAGATCCACTGGCAGTTTGAGGGGCCGTTTGTTGCGGTCAACGAGCACGAGTCCGACGTGCGGCCGAAGATGACGGAGCCGAAGGTGATCGAGGGCGACATCTTCGACAACTATGTGAAATACATCCGGCACACGAACACGTTTGTGGAGAAGGTGTATCAACTGGAGAAGGCAGGCGGGTTTGCGGGGGCAGGGAGCGCGGAGTCGCGTGCGTTTACGGCGGAGCGGCTGGCGGCGGGCGCGAGCATGCTTCGGGACATGATCCTGACTGCGTGGGTGGCGAGTGCGCAGCCGGTGCCGGACCCGTACGCGGGGAAGTGAGCGGCAGCAAAGAGACTGGAAATCGCGGTGTGTAAGAGGGGTGGTCGTGCCGAACGGACCAGTGTGGGGCTTCAGTTGCCGGCTTCGGTGGCGGCGAGAGCGGGGACGCGGCGCAGGAGCGGGGTGAACGCGGCGGTGAGCAGGATGACCGTAGGCACGGCAAGAACGAGCCAGGCTAACAAGGCCTGAGCGGCGAGGCCGCCAAACTCTCGAACGATGACGAGCGGCGAGGCGTGGGCCAGCACAGAGGCGCGCGCGGCCTGCACCTGGCCTGAGGTGAGGAGCCAGCCGCCGAGGCGGACAAAAGGGACAATCAGCAAGATCTGAAGCGGCATGACCGCGTAGTTGGCCGCCTGGATGGCGGGCAGGTTGAGACGCAGCGCAAAGGCAACGCCAAAGCAAACCAGCGTGGAAATTCCAAAGACCGGATTGCATCCGATGGCGAGACCGAGCGCCAGGGTGAGGGCGAGGCGGCGTGGCGAGACGCCCTGGCTGAGCCAGAGGGCGTAGTTGCGCTTCAACGACGACAATGAAAAGCGTGTCATCATGCCTGCCTTATCGGTACGTTAGATGCGGGAAAATGGATTTGGGGTGAAACTTTGGTAAGCGAACCAGAAGAAGCAGCAGGGATTGGAGGGTCCCGGTTCTGAACAGGAACCAGAACGAAAGAAAAACTTAGAGATTGACGGGGTCGAGAAGGTCACGGGTGCGCATCTCGGAGAGGACGCGCTCGACCTTCCAGTCGAGGTCGCCGGTGCCGTCGATAATGAGGTCGGCGTGGGCGGCGGAGGGGCGGACAAAGGCGATGCTGGACGGGCGGACGGTGGCCTCATATTGCGAACGAACAGACTCGGGCGTGCGGCCGCGCTCTTCGATGTCGCGCCTGAGGCGGCGCTCGAAGCAGACGTCGTCGGGAGTTTCGATGTAGACGCGAAGGTTGTAGAGCGGAAGCAGATTGGGATAGTAGAGCGCGAAGAGGCCTTCAACGAGGAGGAAAGGCGCGGGATGGATTCGTTCGGTCACGTTGGGGACGCGCGTGTAGGTGGAGAAGTCGTAAGTGGGGCGCTCAACGGCGCGGCTTCCAGCGAGCGCGGCGACGTGAGCGATGAGGAGCGGGCTTTCGATGAGCGCGGGGTCGTCGAAGTTCTGCTTGATGCGCTCAGCGAGGGGCAGGTGGGCGAGATCGCGGTAGTAGTTGTCGAACTGAAAGTGAACACCGCCCAGCGTGTGAGCGAGTTCTGCGGCGAGCGTGGTTTTGCCGGAACCGGAGCAGCCTGCGACCGCCAGAACGATGGGGTCCTGCGTGCGGCGGAGTTTTGGTGGAGGGTCGTGCTGGTCGGGCTGGCTCACGGTTGCTGTTCCAGATGGGCGGCGATTCTGGGGACGAGGCGCTCGAAGAGGCGGGCGAGGCGATGCTCGACCTGACGACCGGCTTCGAAGACCTCTTCGTGGCTGAGCGGGGTCGCGCCCAAGCCTGAAGCGAGGTTGGTGACGCAGGAGATGCCGAGGACCTCGAGGCCCATGTGGCGGGCGACGATGGTTTCGGGCACGGTGGACATGCCGACCAACGTCGCGCCAAGGGTGCGAAAGGCGCGGATCTCGGCGGGAGTCTCGAAGCTGGGGCCTGGGACGGCGAGGTAGACGCCCTCTTCGAGGGGAAAGCCTTCTTCTTCGGCCGCATGGCGGGCAAGGGCGCGGAGGCGGCCGGAATAGGCTTCGGTCATGTCGAAAAACCTGAGGCCTGCGCCGGGACTGAAGCCGAAGCGCGGTTCATTGGGCCCGTTGAGGGGATTGAAGCCCATGAAGTTGATGTGGTCGGCGAGAGCGATGAGCTGGCCGATGTGGTAGCCCTGCTGGATGCCGCCGGCGGCGTTGGTGAGGATGACGGCGCGCAGGCCAAGCGCGCCGAGGACGCGCATGGGAAATGTGACCTGAGCGGGCGAGTAGCCTTCGTAAAAGTGGACGCGGCCCTGCATGACGACGACGGGTGTGCCATTGATCAGACCGGCGACGATGCGGCCGGAGTGGCCGACCACGGTGGATTGCGGGAAGTGGGGGATTTCGGCGTAGGGGATGAAGACGGGATTGGCGACTGCGTCGGCGACAGCGCCGAGGCCCGAGCCGAGGACGATACCGATTTTTGGCGTGAGCGAGCCGATGCGGGATTTGAGAAAGGCGGCGGCTTCAGAAACCTGGTCGAAGTAGGTCATTATGGTGGGCCTGCCGAGAGGCTTTTGGGAGATTCTACAGGGACAAGGGCGGCGTGGGCGGGCGATGATGGGGCTAGACAGGATTTTGAGACGGGAGGCCAGGCGATGTGCAGAAATATCAGGGTGCTGTTCAACTTCGAACCGCCGGTGACGGAGGAGGAGATTCGCGCGGCGGCGTTGCAGTATGTGCGGAAGGTGAGCGGGATGGTGAAGCCGGCCAAATCAAACGAAGCGGCGTTTCTGCGAGCGGTGGAGGAGGTGTCGGCGGCTTCGGCGCGGCTGCTGGGATCGCTGGAGACGACGGCTGCGGCGCGAACGCGCGAGGAAGAAGCGGCCAAGGCGAAGGCGAGGAATGCGGTGAGGTTCGGCGATGGAAGGCGTGCGGGATGAAGGAAATTGTGGCGGTGATTTTTGGGCTGGGGCTGGGGTGCAATGCGCTGCTGTTTGTGCCGCAGGTGCTGGCGGTGTGGCGGAAGAAGAGCGATGAGGGGATTTCGCTGATCACGTTTGGCGGGTTCAGCGTGCTGCAGGCGATTGGGATTGTGCATGGGGTGTATCAGCGGGACTGGTCGCTGATATTGGGGATGGCGGCGAGTTTGCTGACGTGCGGGAGCGTGACGGGGCTGACGGTGTTTTATCGGGTGAGGCGGGTGCGGGGGGAAGCGGAGGCGGGGTGAAAGGGGCGTCCGACTCCCAGGTCTCAAAATCGAGACCTGGGGCACCCGGCGCAGTGGGAATTCATCGGCTTCCGGTCAGGAAGAGGCCTCGATTACGGGGTCATACGATGAGTCGCCTAAACTGAGTTGATCCCGGCTTACTTCGAAAGCGTCTCCGTGGTAGTTCCCAGCCTTGCCTTGGGCGTAGTAAAGGTGGGCGTGTGCTCGGAAAGCGGAGACCTTAACTTCCGGGTCTATCCCAAGTTTGACCGCAAAAGCTCGCAATCTGC
>Ga0181517_10003143_pt1 | contig 15952 bp, 13 predicted proteins | sample PEATcosm2014_Bin_31_FD_119748 | JGI IMG/M metagenome (GOLD analysis project Ga0181517, IMG submission 119748) | Peatland microbial communities from MTU Mesocosm Facility, Houghton, MI, USA - PEATcosm2014_Bin01_30_metaG | ecosystem: Environmental > Terrestrial > Soil > Wetlands > Peat | place... | reverse complement strand
TAGAGCATTTTCAGCTCAAGTGTTTACAACTGAACCCGTACGTTGTGCTTTCCCACCCATTCCGCAAAATACGCGGAATGGATGGGGCACCCAAAGTTTTGTATGCACCAGAGCTGAAAACGCATCTAGAGGCAGGAAACGGAACGGGCCGCCCCACTCCGGAGCGGCCCGAGGAACTGAAGATCAAAGCAATCGATTCGATCCCCGGTCTATGTATTCACGCCCCGCGCTTCACCCAGAATCAATTTGAGGGTCATCTGTCTGCGTCCGCGATAGATGGTGACGCTGATCGTGTCGCCAGCCTGGTGCTTGTCCATCAGGGCGTTGATGGTGTCGGGATCGGTGACTTCCTGGCCGTCGATGGCCACGATCAGGTCGCCGCCCAGCATGATCGGGGTATTGCCCACGTAAGCCTGCTGGGTTCCGCCGCGCAGTCCAGCCCGCTCGGCCGCGCCGCCGGGAACCACCTTCTGGATCAGAACACCGTAATCGGCTGAAAGACCCATCTGCGAGGCTAGATCGGGGCCGATGGCGTAAGAAGAGATGCCCAGCGAAGGCCGCTTGACGCGCCCGTAGCGGGTCAGGTCGGCCAGCACGGCCTTGGCCGTGTTGATGGGAATGGCGAAGCCGATGCCGGAACTTTGCTCCGCGCCGTTGGAGGCAATCATCGTGTTGATGCCGATGACCTCGCCGCGCGAATTCAGCAAGGGACCGCCGGAGTTGCCGGGATTGATCGCCGCGTCGGTCTGGATGGCGTCCTCGATGGGCGCACCCTCGGCGCCGCGAATCGAGCGGATGGAGCTGATAATGCCGCGCGTCATGGTGCCGCTCAGGCCAAAGGGATTACCGATGGCATAGACTTTCTGGCCCACGGAGAGCTGGCTGGAGTCGGCCAGTGTGACCGGCTCGAGGTTGGGGGCTTCAATCTGCAACAGAGCCAGGTCGTGGACCTTGTCCGAGCCCACCACCTTCGCCGCATAGCGGCGCTTGTTGCTGAGCATCACTTCGATGCCGCGGTTGGCGTTCTCGATCACATGGTAGTTGGTGAGCACATGGCCCGCCTTGTCGAGAACGAAGCCCGAGCCTTGCCCATGCGAGGGAACAACTCCGTTGAAGAAGTCGAAGACCAGGGTGGTCGAGGTGATATTCACCACCGACGGCAGCACCCGTTTATAGACGGCAATATTGTTCTGCTCCTCGGCGTCGTAGGCGGGCGCGGCCTCGGCCTCGGTCAGTTGGAGCGGGGAGCTGGAGCCGCTCGCATTCAAGAGCGAGAAATGGCTCAGACTGTTGGGCAGATGCGTTGTGAGGAACCAGAATCCACCCACCAGCAGGACAACCAGAAAAACCCGGCGCAGTTTCATGGCTTTTGGACCCGAATGACCTTTCTAAAGTCGTCAACTGTCGGTGGTCTGTCTCCAGTCGGGAACCGCACGCGGCTGAGTCGACGATCGCTGACAACTGCCAACGGAAAGCTGACAACTGAAATACGGCGAACGCGCGGCCCAGTTCCATGGGGAAGGGCGCGGCCGCCTGCTCTTATTCTAATGACTCCTCTGGCAGAGATTTGTTGCTCTCCGCCTTCAGCCGCTGCCAAAGCGCGGCTGTCTGGCTGTGCAGATCGGCTTCCGTGCCTGCATTGTCAATGACATAGTCGGCGCGGGCGGCCTTTTCGCCGTCGGGAATCTGGTGCGCCAGCCGCAGGCGGGCATCGGCTTCGGCAGCCGCGCGGCCAGCGCCATCGACGGAGATCCGCGCGGCATAGCGGGAGATTTTCATCTCGTCTGGAGCGGTCACCACCACAATGCGGTCGATGCGCCGCCGCCAGTCGGCCAGCACGGTCTCGCTTTCGCCGCGTAGGCGGGCATCGCGCTCCACCTCGAAGATCAGCGCCGACTCCACCACCGCCACGGCCGCCGGATCGCGCCGAAAGACTTCGTCCATCCAGCGCCGCTGCGCCGCAATCACCGCTGGATGCACAATCGCGTTCAGGTCTTGCAGACGGCCGCCCCTGAAAGCCAGATCGGCCAATCGAGCGCGGTTCAAACGGCCTCCGGGAGCCACGACTTCGGGGCCGAATGCGCGCACAATTTCGTCATAGACCGGCTGGCCCGGCTCCATCATGGCCCGGCCGAGTTCATCGGCCTCGACGACCTCGGCGCCGAGACCGCGCAACAGGCCCGCGACGGTGCTCTTGCCGCTGCCCAGGCCGCCGGTAAGGCCGACTCTCAGCATCTTCTAGAGTCCCCGTCGCATTTTGGCCGCGCGCACCGTGTTGGCCATCAGCATGGCCACGGTCAGCAAGCCCACGCCGCCGGGCACGGGCGTATACGCGCTCGCCAGCTCGTAGGCTTTGGGATCGGCATCGCCCACAATCGTCGAACCCCGCTTGGCAAAGGCAGCCTCGCGCTTGGCGTTGCCGGCAAAGAAGCGGTCGAACTCCTCGCGGGAGTCGATGCGATTGATGCCCACATCGACGATCGTCGCACCGGGCTTGACCATCTCCGGCGTGATGAAGCCCGCGCGGCCGATGGCAGCCACCAGAATGTCGGCCTGGCGAGTGACCTCTCCGAGGTTTTGCGTTTTGGAGTGACAAATGGTCACCGTAGCGTTTTGATGCAGCAGCAGCATGGCGGCGGGTTTGCCCACGAGGTCGCTGCGGCCCACCACCACCGCGTGCTGGCCGGCGATGGGAATGCCGCTGCGCTTCAGGATTTCAATGATTCCCGCCGGCGTGCAAGGGGCCAGCGCGGGGCGTCCTGCCTGCAAGCGGCCCGCGTTTATGGGATGAAAGCCGTCCACATCCTTCGCCGGCGAAACGGCATCGAGCAGAGCCTTTGCATCCACTTGTTTGGGCAGCGGCAACTGAATGAGGATGCCATCGATCTCGTCGCGGTCGTTGAGAGCGGCCACCAGGTCGAGCATCTCTTCCGTGGTTACCGTATCGGGCGGCGTGATGAGGTCGCTGTAGATGCCCAGATCGGCGCAGCTCTGCACCTTGCTGCGGACATAAATCTCCGACGCGGGCACATGACCCACCAGCACCGCCGCCAGCCCCGGCCGAATACCTTTGGCGGCCAGCAGTTTCACTTCCTCAGCGACTTCCTGCTTGATCGCCGCGGCAATCGCCGCGCCATCGAGAATTCTTGGCATCCTGCGCTCCAAACTCCCATCCTATCGCGTCCCGCCTCCGCACGGGGCTCATGCGCTTTGCGAGCCGAAAGGAAGGGCTGCGCGGCCCTGGAAGCAAACTGGATCACGTTGATGTGTGATTTGCCTCACATACAGTTACGAGACAAAATCCTATACGGTCATCTGCACGGAGAATGTTTCAGGTCACACGGAATAGCTTCGCAGCGCTTCCCGGCGGTCGCCAAGGAGATGGATCCTGATGAATCTCTTCAAGGATGCAGGGCATCTTTTCCGGTTTGCGGGTCTCTTCGTCCTCGCCTTCCTGGCCTTTCTGGTGGTGCGCCACTACGTTGTTCCCAAAAGCTTTGGGCAATATGGACATTATCGCGGAGCGGCCATTGGCGAGATTGCCGCCCATCCGGTCCACTTTGCCGGCCACGAAGCTTGCGAGGCCTGCCACGTGGACGTGGTGGACGTGAAGAAGACCGGGAAGCACGCACACGTGAACTGCGAGGCCTGCCACGGCGCCCAGGCCCAACATGCCAGCGCCGACGATCCATCGACGGTCAAGGTGGTTCTGCCGGATACGGCTGTGTTGTGCGCCCGATGTCACACGGCTAGCGCCGCAAAACCGAAGGGCTTTCCGCAGGTTGTGCCGGATGACCACTCCCAGGGTCTGCCCTGCGAGACATGCCACAAGCCGCACAACCCAGGGATGGACACGGGAGGCGCGAAATGAAGATTTCCCGGCGTCAAATGCTGATTCTGTTGCCGGCCGCGGCGGTGGCATGGGAATCCGTCCTGGCCGGAACCCCGGAAGCCTCGCCCAACTATGCGATGACCGATCACTGGTGGAGCATGTTGATCGACATTCCCAAGTGCATCGGCTGCGGCAACTGCGTGCGGGCCTGCCAGACGGAGAACGACGTGCCGGATGGAAACTTCCGCACCTGGGTCGAGCGCTACCACGTGTCGGACGAGAATATGACCAATCCTCAGGTCATCTCGCCCGACGGCGGCAAGGAGGGATTTCCGGTCGCAAAGGAAGATGAAGGAAAGTACTTCTTCGTCCCCAAGCTCTGCAACCACTGCGCGGATTCGCCCTGCACCCAGGTCTGCCCTGTGGGCGCGACCTTTATCAGCCCGGATGGCGTCGTATTGGTGGACCAGACCTATTGCCTGGGCTGCGCTTATTGCGTGCAGGCCTGTCCCTATGGATGCCGCTACATTCATCCGGTGAAGAAAGTCGCGGACAAGTGCACGCTTTGCTATCACCGGATCACCAAGGGGCTGACGACTGCGTGTTGCGAGGCCTGCCCCACCGGAGCGCGCCAACTGGCGGACCTGAAGAATCCCAAAGATCCGATTCACGAGTTCATGAAGACGCACGCCGTGCAGGTTTTGAAGCCGCAGATGGCCACCGGCGCGAAGGTTTTCTATAACGACCTGGACGGTTCGGTGCGATAGGTAGGGCAGCTACCAGCCGCTAGCCGGGTAGCGGAAGTGTTGAGCGATCAAGGTTGCGCATACGGGAGCTGGTCGCTGAAAGCTAACAACTGGATGAGTGAGGGGTTATGAGCGGTGTTGAAGGCTTCATGTATCCGAACGAAGTCGGGCTCCAGTGGAGCGTGCTGATCGTCCTCTACCCCTTCATCACGGGTCTGGTGGCCGGCGCATTCATTCTGGCGTCGCTGGAGCGGGTATTCCGGGTCGAAGCGGTCAAGCCGACCTACCGGCTGGCGCTGCTTACGGCGCTGGCTTTTCTTCTGGTTGCGCCCTTGCCGCTGCAGTTGCACCTGGGCCATCCGGAGCGTTCGCCGGAGATGTATTTCACGCCGCATAGCTCCTCGGCCATGGCCATGTTTGGCTATGTGTACCTGTGGTACCTGATGGCTGTGCTGGTCTTGGAGATATGGCTCGACTACCGGCGCGAGATCGTGCTCCTGTCGCAATCGAGCAAGGGCCTGCTGCGCCTTGTCTACCGGGTGATGACACTCGGCTCCAGCAACATCAGCGAGCGCTCGCTGGCCATTGACGACCGGGTGGGCTGGATCGTGACATTGATAGGCATTCCCTCCGCCTTCTTGCTGCACGGCTACGTCGGCTTCATCTTCGGCTCCATCAAGGCCAATCCCTGGTGGTCGTCGCCGCTGATGCCGGTGGTCTTCATCTTCTCGGCCATGGTGTCGGGAATTGCTGGGGTCATGCTGCTCTACATGGCGCTGACTAAACTACGCAAGCAAAAGATCGACATGCACTGCGTGGACACCGTCGCAATGTACATGTTCTATATCTTCATCATCGACTTCAGCCTGGAGATGCTGGACCTGATTCACCGCATCTACGAGGCCGACGAATCGTTCCGCAGCCTGGATTTCATGGTTCACACCCAGCTCTATTTTTCCCAGATCGTCCTCCAGATATGCCTGGGCACGATCGCGCCGCTGGTTCTGTTGTTCCTGACGCAGGTGGTGAAGCTGCCGGAAATGGCTCGCAAGCGCATCTACGTCCTCTCCGGATGCCTGACCCTGATCGGCATCTTTGCCATGCGCTGGAATGTGGTGATCGGCGGGCAGTTGTTCTCAAAGAGTTTTCTCGGATACACGACCTACAAGATGAGCCTGGTGACACGCGAAGGCTTGCTGGTGGCGATTGGGTTGATCATCCTGCCGCTGGTTTTCCTGTGGGTGCTGGTCAAGCTCCTGCCTCCCTGGCCTGAAAAGAACGCGCACGAAGCCGTTGCGGCGGATTGATCGCAACGGTTTCTGTTCGAGATCGGGTGAAGACGATGAACGATCTTCCCGGCGCATTCGACCAGCTCGCTGAACGTGTGGAAGCTCTGGAGCGGCGGGTCGATGCCCTGGAGCATCCCTTCGCTGCGGCCCGTTCCCTTCCCGCACTGGAGGCGAGCGCGGCCCAGACGGCGCAGGCTGTCGAAACGCCCTCCTTTGTGCTGGCCGGCGGAGTCTTTCCCGTGCTGGGCAAAGCCATGCTCGGCATTGCCGGTGCCTATCTGCTGCGTGCCGTGACGGAATCCGGTTCGCTGCCCCGGTTGGCGGTCGCTGTCATCGCTATTGCGTACGCGATCCTGTGGCTGGTGGGCGCCGCGCGCGCCAGCGAATGGTTTGCCAGCACAGCCTATGCCTGCACCTCCGCCCTGATTCTCGCTCCCATGCTCTGGGAACTTACGCTGCGTTTCAGGGTCCTGCCGGCGGCGGCCGCGGCCGGCGTGCTGGCCCTATTTGTCTGCGCAGCCTCGGCCCTGTCGTGGAAGCGCAATCTCGCCTCGGTCTTCTGGGTAGCCAATGTTACCGCGGTCCTGGTAGCTCTCGCCTTATCCATCGCCACGCACGAGATGGCGCCCTTTCTCGCTGTGCTTCTGTTGATGGTTGCGATCTGCGAGTTCGCGGCGGCGCGCAATCGCGAACTGAACGTCAGGACTCTGGTTGCGCCAGCCGCCGACCTTGCGGTTTGGGCTCTGATCTATATCTACTCAAGCCCGCCAGCCGCGCACGAGAATTATCCGAGCGTCGGCACGGCAACTTTGCTTGCTCCCGGTCTTGCTCTCTTCCTCATTTTTGGTGTCAGCGTGGCCCTCAAGACCGCGGTGAAGCGGGGAAAGATCACCGTCTTCGAGACCGCCCAGACCATGATTGCGTTTCTGCTGGCGGCTTCCGGCTTGCTCTATTTCGAGCCGCGCTGGGGCGCAACCGCACTGGGAGTTCTCTGCCTGGCCCTTTGCGCCGCAAGCTATGCAACTGCCTTCGTTCTCTTCGGCCGCATTTCGGAACAGCGTAATCGGCAGGTCTTCGCCGCCTGGAGCGCAACGCTCTTTTTGGCCGGCAGCCTGTTGTCTCTTCCGCCGTTTCTTGCGGCGGCGAGCCTGGGAGTGGCCGCGATTGTGGCTACGGTTCTGGGCGTCCGGCTTAGCCGGCCCACTCTCGAGTTCCACGGCCTGGTCTATCTGCTGGCGGCCGCTGCTGCATCCGGCCTACTGGAGTATGGCTTTCGCGCCCTCGCAGGGACGCTCGCCGGCGCGCCTTCGCCCGGCGTGCTTCTGGTCTCGGCTTGCGCGTTCTTCTGCTATGCGGTCGGGAAGAGTCGCCAAGCAGAGTCAGGGCAGCGCCAGTTTCTTCACATTGCCAGCGCATCCGTGGCTCTTTGTACCGCGGTTGCGCTGCTGGTCGAGGGCTTGATGAGCGTGACCGCGCTCGGCGTGAATCCCGGCGCTCCTCATTTGGCCTTCATCCGCACCTTGGTTCTCTGCGCCGCGGCTCTTGCGCTGGCTTATAGCGGAGCGCATTGGCGCCGGATGGAGCTGACCCGGATCGGCTACGCCACTCTCGTACTGGTTGTCCTCAAGCTGGTGCTCGAAGACCTGCGCCACGGACACCTGGAATTCATTGCCGCTTCGATCTTCCTTTTTGCGATCACGTTGATCGCACTTCCCCGGCTAGCGCGGATGAGACCGAGAGTGTAAGCCTCGGTCCTGCCACATCGGAGGATAATTTCTGTGGGTGAACAAAGGAGTCCCAGACCTTCATCCCGAGATCTGAGACTCCTTTGCTCTAAGCAGAGGCCAGACGCCGATCAGCGGTAGATCTGCGGAGAGTAGAACTGCGGAGGCTTGATGCGATGCTCCGCGCTTCTCAGCTTCAGTTTGCTGATGTGGACATCGTATCCGGTTGCAGGCAGCAGCGACTCCAGCACAAAGGTTTCCGTGCCACCGGAGCGGAGTTCGCGGTAGCGGTAGATGCCGACTTCGCCCTCGCTGGATTCGGCGCCTCCCGAGGGCGCGTCGAGAAAGTGCTGCACCTCGGCCACGGTAGGCGCAGAGTGGGTTTCGCCAGGATTGAGGCTCTCCGCGGCATAGGAGCGGACCAGCTTGGTCCAATAGCGGGAGAGAAGGTCGGTGTCGGCAAAGAGGTCGGCCCACACAATCTCGCCGCGCACGGCCACCACCACGCCGATGGCGTGTTCCTGGCGAAGCTGGGCCAGCACCTGCTCGCGCGACCTCATCACCGGCGCTGCCGCCTCGTCCACCTTTTCGCTGATCGCGCTATCCTGCATGGTCTTGGCATAGCTGGTGGTCGCCATGGCGCGCGGATAGGCTGTCCCTCCAGCCAGCCCTCCGTTTAGCCCGGTTACGGCGGATGGCGCAGCCGCAAGTTCCATCTGCGAGATAGCGCCGTGTACCGAATCCCACACCTGCCGCTGATCCTTGGCGACCATGGCCTGCTCCCGCACGGTGGGCTGCACCATGAAGCTGTGGCCAGGCATCTTCGCAGCCGCGCCAAAAGTGGCCGAACTCTCCGTCCAGCGGCCCGGCTCGATGCAGAAGACCGAAAGATCGATCGGCTCGCTGCCGGCCGGCACAATGCGGTCTTTGGCAATCACGCGATCCTGCTTCCCTCCGGTTACGATCTCGCCGGCCAGCAGCAGCAGTGGCTGTTTGGAGTTGTTCACCAGAACCAGGGTGTTCACCTGATCGCCGCGATAGGGATTCTGAATGGGAGGAGGGCCGCCCCGAAATGGGTCATCGTGGTAAGGCGGGATGCCCACGCTTCCTCTGGGCCGCACCAGTCCCTGCACCCGGCCTGCCTCGGTCACTTCCACCTCGCCGCTCCTGATGCCCTCGTCCAAGGTCAGGAACGGCGTTGCGCCGGGCGATTTGCTGCCGGCCCGGACGACCGGGAAGAGCAGCAGATTGCCGCTCTCAATGGGGGCCAGCACACGGTACGGATCGCTGGCCGCTTCCGCCGGTCCGCCGGCCGCTTGCACTCCGCTTTGCCGGCAAGATGCCGCGAACGCCAACAACAATGCCGCCGCCAGCCCGAACCTGCCCAGATGATTCATCGCTCACCTCCGCGCCGGAATCGTCTCCGGCTTCTGACTCAGGAACGCCAGCCTCACGGTTTCTTGCGCAGTTTTTTTGGCGTATCTTGAGGGCGTGGGAATCGCTCCCTTCCAATCCGTTGAAAACGCACAAAGGGCAAGCTTTTCCATCCTGCCCGATGGCATCGATCCCGCTTTGCTCGAGGAGTTGTGGAGGGAATCCGATGCTGCGGCCTGCGGCGTGGCGAAGAGTGAGTTCGACCAGATCTTGCAGCGCGTGGGAACGGCGCAGAACTACGGACTGGCTGAGGGAGAGACGCCTTCACGACGGCAGCAGACGGCGTTCTTCCGCGGCCTCAAGCTGGCCGATCTGGTGTTGGCGCGGGCCTGCGCCAGCGGCAAAGAGCCTGCTTGGGAGCGATTTCTTGCGCTCTACCGCCAACCACTGGTGCGCGCGGCTATCGCTATCACCGGCGGCGATACGCTGGGCCGCGACCTGGCCGACCAGCTCTACGCCGAGCTCTTCGGCCTGGCCACGCGCGATGGCGAGCGGCGCTGCCCGCTGGATTCTTACCGGGGACGTGGATCGCTGATGGGCTGGCTCAGGACCACGCTGGCCCAGCGCCACGTGGACCATCACCGCCGCAGCCATCGGGAGCAGCCTCTGGAGGAATTCGACGCTCCCGCGCCGAACCCTGAGCCGGAGAAGCCCCTGGCCGAACTTACCGTGCTCGGCAAGGCGATCGAGGAAGCTTTCCGCTGGCAAGATGCCGAGGATCGTTTCCTGCTGGCTGCCCACTATCTCGACGGGCGAACCCTGCTGGAGATCGGCCGGGTCCTGGCCGTACATGAAGCGACGGTCAGCCGTAGGCTACGGCGCGCGACCGATGGCATCCGAAAGCAGGTTCTCAAAAACCTCCAGCGCTCCGGCATGAGCCGGCGGGCGGCCGAGGAGGCGCTGGGAACCGATCCCCGCGATCTGGATCTGAATCTGAAGAATCTGCTGCAAAACTCTCAATCCGGAGCGTTCCAAGAGAAGGCTGCACGATGAATCCGACCACCCAATTCGATCTTCACCCCGACGCGGAGAGCCTCAACGCCTTCGTGGAGCAGGCCCTTCCGCGGCGGGAGCGCGCGCGGCTCTTGGCTCATCTGGCCGATTGCGGCCGGTGCCGTCAGGTGGTCATGCTTGCCCAGCAGGCGGCCGCGAACGAGGAGCCGGCTCAGGTTCCCGCAGGGTCTTTCGCCGTTCGCCCGGACGCGTGGTTCAGAAATTGGCGGCTTGTCTGGGTTCCCGCAGCGGCACTGGCTGTGGTCGTTGCCCTGGCGTTCCTGGTTCACCTGCGGCAGCCGCGGCCAGGACCGGAGTTGGCCAGGTTCGAGCCTCGACCCGCTCCGCAAATCGCGGCAAACACCGCCAAACCCTCCCTGCCGGAACGGGCAAACGCGGGTCGAGCTTCCTCCTCCGCCTCGCTTGCATCCCCCAGGCTATCGCCGGGCGGCGAGAGTTCCGTGCCAGCGGAAGCTGTCTCCCGACCGCAAGCGCAGGAGAACGCAGCTCCGGCTGCACTTGGGTCCGAGGCCGATGCAATCGAATTCAGGAAGACTGAGCCCAGCGTGAGGGTACCGCCTCTCGGCGTATCCGGCGCTTCACCGCAGGGATTCCTGGAGCCGGAAACTCCAGCGCAATTCAAGCCGGCGCCGGCAGTAGCGGCCTGGGAACAGCAACAGCGTGTTGAGAGCGCGCGCAGGAGCCAGGCCGTGGCCGCCAGGGCAACCCAGGCAAAAATCAGCGACGCGGCAGAGCACGCGCAGATCAGCCGCAGCTTGACGGCCGCGTCCCCTGCGCCGCAGTTTGAATTGAAGTCCGCGTCTTCGGCCAGCTTCAAAATTGCGGCACAACAGCCGATGGCCGGTGTTTCCGTTCTCCGCAAGGCGCAGATGGGGAGGTTGCCCAGCGGCCTGACCGCTGTTTCCTCTGTGACGGCGCTTCATCGCACGCTGGCCGTCGACCAGGCCGGCACGGTCTTTCTGAGCGAAGATTCTGGGAGTCACTGGGAACCGATCGCCCGGCAATGGGCGGGCCGCGCGGTTGAGGTCCGATTGCAACAGCCCTGGAACAGCAACGCCGCCTTGGCGCCCATCGGGGGAGCCGCGCAGGATGCATCGAAGCTGGGAGCTGTTGACGGCGCCCTCCAGCCGGCGCAGGTCTTTGAGATTGTGAACGATAGCGACCTGACCTGGGTGAGCGCCGATGGAAGAAACTGGAAAGCGAAATGACGGTGAATTATTCGTAGCTTCCCCTCTCCTCAAGCGATTCCGGCTGTAGAAAAACCTCTTTTGTGCCGACATACTCCTTACCGGGAATGCGGACGATGCGAAAATTGTAGCGCTCGCTGCTCTTCGGAGGGGAACGGCCAAATCGCCGCGTCTCAAGATCAAGGGTTCGATGAACGGGGATTCCGGGGATGCGGAATGAGGGTCAAAACAAGGAAGCGATGAGCCCGCCCTGGGCTCATTTGCGCCTTCCTGCGTTTCCTCAGGTTGCCATCCGCGTGTTGCAATTGGCCCACAATGAGGACGTGCCGTTGAATCAGTTGAGCGAACTGGTCTCGTCTGATCCGGCGTTCGCCAGCGAAGTCCTCACCATCGCAAATTCGTTCCTGTACGCTCCTCGTTTTCCGGCCAGCACCATTATGCAAGCGATCGCCGTCCTGGGCTCGAACAACCTGCAAGGCCTCTGCCTAACCGTCGGTGTACGAGGGTTTCTTGGTAAATCGCTGAGCCTTCCTTTGATGCGTGGCCTGTGGCGTCATAATCTGGCCTGCGCCCTGATCGCCGAACAGTTGGCCGCGGCTGGTTTCATGGATAAAGACTTGGCGTATACCTGCGGCGTGATGCACGATATCGGCCGGCTCGCCTTGGGCGTGATCCGGCCGAAAGAGTATGCCGTCCTATTGGAGACGCAGAGTGGACCGGCCGCCGGCATTCTCCAGCCGGAGCGGGCGCTGTTCGGGTGGGACCATTGCGAGGCGGGACGGCGTCTCATTACCGAGTGGAAACTGCCCGCCTACTTTGAAGCCATCGTCTCCGAGCATCACTGCCCGGGAGAGACCGAAGGAGCCTGGGGCATGGCCGAGCTCATCAACATGAGCTGCCGGATGGCAGACACCGCCGGTTTTCCCGCCTTTCCGGGGTGCGAAATCACCCCGTATCCAACGCTGCGGGAAGAACTGCCCGAGCGGGAACGCCGGCTCTTCTATGCCGAGGTCGAAGCGCTCACCACCGAAGTCACCCGGAGAATGAAGGCCGTAGAGTCGGTTTGACGCCCCGCAGCAACCGGACACCGGCAATTCCCCGCCGCATTCTCGAGGGTACTGCCTGCCGTGTCAGTGAGCGGAAGAGGCTTCCGCCGCAGCCATCCGGCCGCGCATGCGCCGCTCCGCATCCGCGCTCCAATACTTGCAGTCGAGACGGATGAAGACCGAGGTGTACGGCAAGGTCATTTTCGTCTTGAGCACGAGAACGTGAAACTGGCTGCCGGCTTCGCCGATGGTCGCGATGAGCTTGTCGTGCGGCAGGGATTCGATCGGGACGCCGTGGAGAAGAGCGGCGATCTGTGCCCGGTACGCCGAGATGCCCGGTGCATCCTCCTCCGCGACAAAGGGCAGCTCCGCATCCATCGAAAGGAGCGGACGAACGTGAATCGAGCCGCCAATGGCGCCTAAGACATACCGAATCACGTCCACCTGATCCGCGTTGGTCTCGATGGTCTCGACCCCAGGAGAGCTCTGCAGCGGATAGGCAGAATCCACGATGAGAATCCAGTTGCGATGGCCCAGCAGGGGCAGGTTCTGGGTGACCTTTGCCTTCCAGCCCGCCGGTGCCGCTGGCGGTGCCGCCCAGGCGATTGCCGACGCCGCCAAAAGACCGAGAACAAGAAACAATTTCCGCATTCGAAGAACACCCTCCCGGATGCAAAACCGGATACGGCGCCACACAATCCTCCTGTCGCGCCAGCCCGTCGTGTCGGTGCGAAACTCCCCGCAGCCGGCTTGGTCAGCCCAGGCCGGCTGCGGGGCAGATCTACTCGGTCAGCTCCTGGGTCATGGTGGCCCCGCCCATTGAAGCCACGATCGCGGAGACCTTCACCACCTTGTGGGAATCCTTCGCCACCCAGAGCGTCTTCTTGTCCGCGCCTCCATCTGCCGAAGAGATTTCAACCCGGAAGGCCTCGAACTTCCCGGCGGGCACCGTGACGGTCTCAACGCCGGCAACGTTCAGTTGCAGCAGTTTCACCTTTTGCGTCTGGATATCGAAATTCCGGAAGGTTGTGCTGTATCCGACCGCCAGAGGCAGACACGCGATGACCTGATCTCCGCCGGCCGCATCCCCAAAGAGCGGGCCGCCGAGATCGGCCGCGATCGGCCGATCCTGCCCGTTCATGCTCATCTTGCCCGTCGCCTTGTCGCCGGCAAAGTCCAGGTCGATGATCACCGGGCCCTGGCTTACGCTCTCCTTGCGCGGAATAAGAGTGCCCTTTTCGATGGCTGTGGTGATCGTCGCGGTGCCACCAGGAGTCTCCATCTTGTCCGTTGCATTCCACGAGGCGCTGCCGTCCTCAATGGTCGTGGATACCTTGAGGGCCATCTTCTGGCCTCCCATTTCGATCGTCACCTGATAGTGGTAAGTGGCTGGCTGAAGATCGGTGGCCGGTTTGGGCAGGCCTACGGCTCCGGCATCCACTTTCTTGGCCAGCACAACGGTCTTAGGATCGACCGTGAGTTCCTTCAGCCGCGCGACGGACTCGGCCGATCCACCCTCCTGGAATCTTCCTCCCAGGTGCAGAGCCAGGAACTTCTCCGACTCCATGAACAGGGCCAGATTGTTCACCGGCCGGGCAAATCCGTGGCCTTCATCCGGGGCGAGAATGTACTCCACCGGGAAACCGCGATCGCGCAGGGCGATCACAATCTGTTCAGCTTCGCGGCGGTTTACCCGCGGGTCGTTGGCGCCTTGCGCTACCAGCAGAGGCGTTTCGATCTTGCTGGTGAAATTCAGCGGTGAGCGCTCCGTCAGCAGCGCTTTGCCTTCCGGAGTGCTCACGTCGCCCATGCGCACGGCAAACATCTTGCGGGCCGCTTCCCAGTAAGGAGGAATCGATTCCATCAGCGTAATCAGATTTGACGGGCCAACAATATCCACGGCCGCTGCATACGTTCCGGGAGTGAACGCGACCCCTGCCAGCGTTGCGTAGCCGCCATACGATCCGCCCAGAATGCCCACGCGCTTGGGATCGGCGATGCCTTCGGCTACCAGGTACTTCACGCCCCAGGTCAGATCGTCCTGCATCTTGCGGCCCCATTCGAGGTTGCCCGCATCCAGGAACTTTCTCCCGTAGCCCGTCGAGCCGCGGAAGTTGGGCTCCAACACGGCGTAGCCGCGATTGGCGAAGAATTGCGCCAGCGGATTGTAGCCCCACACGTCGCGCGCCCAGGGACCGCCATGCGGCATGATGAGCGTGGGCAAATTCTTGGCCGGAACTCCCTTGGGCAGGGTCAGAAAGGCGGGAATCTCCAGACCGTCGGAAGACTTGTAGGTGACGAACTTCATCTCCGCCAAATCCTGGCGCGGCAGCTTCTCCCATATCGTGTACTGCGGCGTCAGGGCGCGGGTCTTGCGGTCGAAGAGCAGGGTCTGGCCCGGTTCCTGGTCGCTGGTGGCCGTGAACAGCCAGTATCTTTCGTCCCTGGTGTGCGAAGTCACCTTGATGTCTTTGCCGGGGAACTGCTTTTCAAGCCAGTGGTTGTCGTCGCCGTACGCCTTGTCTCTGTAGTAGGCCTTGGCGCGGTCGTATTCGTAGTAAGTCTCCACCAGTTGGTCGGTGGCCTCTGAGAAGATCGCTCCGCCGAAATCGACCTTGCCCAGCGGGTCCGATTCCACCATCTCCGTTTTGCCGGTTGCCGGATCGAAGAGCACCAGCGAGGTCAGGTTCGCGTCCTTGTTGGTCTCCATGTAGACGCGGCTGCCGTCGGGAAGGAAATGCAGCGGCGCGCAGGCCTCAAAGACTGTGCACGAATAAACTTGGGTCAATTTGTCCGGTTCCACGCGGAGGATTTCGGTATCACCGTTGTCTGCATTGCGCGTCGCCAGCCGCAACTGGCCCTTGAGATCGAAAGTCCAGCCGACGATGCGATCTGTGTTTTTCCGCAGTAGCGTCTTTTCGCCGGTGGAGATCTTCAGCTTGTAAAGATCGTGCCAGGCCTTGTCGCGGTCGTTCAGGCCGATATAGAGGATATCTGGGTCGCTCTTGGGAGCCTCGTAAAGCGCCACCCGCACGCCTTTGAGACCCGTCAGATCGCGGGAGGGCGGAGCATCCGCGCCGGCTGCCGCCTTGGCCGAAGGATCGACCGCATAGACGTTGAAGTTCTCGTCGCCATCGTTGTCCTTGGCGTAGACAATGTATTTGCTGTCCCGCGTCCAGAGATATCCGGCAACGGGCCGCTTGCTCTCAGTGGTCAGCAGACGCGCGGCGCTGAACGGCTCGCCCACCGCCTTCACGTAGATGTTGCGGGTGTCCTTCCACGGCTTGAGGAATGCAAGGTACTGGCCGTTGGGAGACAACTCCGCCGCGGCTATCTCGGGATTGCCGAAGATCAGATCGCGATCGATCAACGGCGGCAGGCCGGCGGCCTTCTTCACTTGCGCTCCGGCTGCCGGGGCAAGCATCAAAATGCATAGCAAGCTGTATAGGAAGGTTTTCATCGCTGGATAAGTGCCTTTCTTCTTGCGGATTCAGGGTGAGCGCGTTGGATAGTTTCAGCGTGACCGGGATGCCGATTCGGCGATCCGCGCAAGTTTACTCTAGTCATCATGGAGTGACCGGTTCCCTGCGCTGGCCGTGGGTTAAGCTGTGAGCCAAGCAGGATCACAGATCAGAGCCACAAGCGGAGAGGAACCGGCCATGAAAAACAAGGTACGATTT
>Ga0181517_10003141_pt1 | contig 15965 bp, 13 predicted proteins | sample PEATcosm2014_Bin_31_FD_119748 | JGI IMG/M metagenome (GOLD analysis project Ga0181517, IMG submission 119748) | Peatland microbial communities from MTU Mesocosm Facility, Houghton, MI, USA - PEATcosm2014_Bin01_30_metaG | ecosystem: Environmental > Terrestrial > Soil > Wetlands > Peat | place... | reverse complement strand
CTGCGGGCCGTGATCGTAATCGACCACCGCAACGCGCGCGCCGACGATCTTCCCGCCGAAGGCGTTGCCCATGATGAGCAATTGCAAAATCGGCATCATCAACGACATGATCATGAGCGTGGGCGAGCGGAAAAACTTGCGCATCTCGCGTTCGACAATGGCGAACATTCTGTTCATGGCCGTTCTCCGGGGCGCGGCGGCATTGAAAAGGCCGCGGGCTTTACCTGCTCATCACGAAGCTGGCGGCCCGTGTAGTGGACGAATACATCGTCGAGAGTGGTGTTCTGCACGCTGAGCGAGGTAACCGTCTCGCCGAGCGACGCGGCCAGCTCCACCAGTTGCATGGTGGTTCTTGAGCCGGAAGAAGTCAGCACGCGATAGAAGCCGGCGCTCTCAGCCTGCACGCTGGTGACGCCTTCAAGGCCTTCCAGGCGTTCCTTCCACTCGTTGGTCTCGCGGTCAAAGTGAACCTCGACCACATTTGCGCCAGGAACGCTGTGCTTCAGTTCGATGGGCGTGCCCAACGCCACCAGCGTGCCGTGATCCACAATAGCGATGCGGTCGCAGAGCTTGTCGGCCTCTTCCATGTAGTGGGTGGTCAGCAGCATGGTCAGGTTGCGGGTCCTGCGCAGGTTATCCAGCATCTCCCACACCGCAATGCGCGAGACGGGATCGAGACCGGTCGTGGGCTCGTCGAGAAAGAAGATATGTGGGTTGTGCACCAGGCCGCGCGCAATCTCCAGGCGGCGGCGCATTCCACCGGAGAGGGTCTTGGTCTGCGCTCCGCGCCACTTGGTCAGATCGACAGCCTCCAATACCGACGCAATGTTCTTTTCGCGCTCCGCCCTGGGAACGCTGTAGAGCTTGGCGTAGATACTCAGATTCTCTTCAACGGTCAGGTCCGGGTCGCTGGTCAGGGCCTGGGGAATGACGCCGATCACACGGCGCACCGCATCAGACTCCGTGGCCACGTCGTGGCCCGCGACAATGGCGTTTCCGCCGGTCAGCGGAATGAGCGTGGTCATCATGCGGATCAAGGTGCTCTTGCCTGCGCCGTTGGGGCCCAGCAGCCCGAAGATCTCGCCCTCTTGCACCGCGAAGCTCACGTCTTTGACGGCTTCAAAGTCGCCATAGCGCTTCACGGCATGCGAGACCTCAATGGCCGCGGCAGTTCCGGGAACCAGGTTCTGGTCGGGATAGAAGGCTTGTGTGCTCACTGCTTCACCAGCTTGTTTTTGGCAATGTAGACTTCCGCGGTCATGCCCGGGACCAGGCGTTCGCCTGGATTGTCTACCAGCATCTTCAGTTGAATGGTCTTGATGTCGCGTTTGCGAGAACTCACATCGCGCTGGGTGGCAAAGTCGGCCTCTGCCGCCTTGTTGATCACCTTGCCCTGCATGGTCTGGCCGCTGGGCATCACCACCCGCAGGCTGTCGCCCAGTTGGACGGAGTCGGCCTGCGTCTCGGGCAGCGGCGCATAGACCCATGTCTGAGTCAGGTCCATGATGGTTACAATCGGCGCGCCGATTGTAACCACTTCTCCCTGCCGGGCCGCGCGCACGTTCACCTTGCCGCTGACCGGCGCAAACACCTGCGAGTAGCCCACCTGCACCTTGGCCTGCTCGGCGAGCGCCTTGGCGTTGGCCACATCGTTGCGGGTCGAGTCCACGGTGCGCGCCATAACCGTGGTGAGCATTTCGTGAGCACGGGCCTGCCGCAACGATGCTTCTGCGGCTGCAACATTTTCGGTGGCTGAATCCACGGCGGCCTTGGTGGCCTGGAGGCTGGTTACAGCCTCGTCCTTGGCCTGCGCGCTCATGATGCCCTGCTGCGCAAGGGCCACGGTGCGGGTGGTGTCGGCGTGTTGATGTTCGTAATTCGCCTGGGCCTGGGCTAGCGCGGCCTGTGCCGCTTTTAGAAGAGCCTCGGCATTCACGGTGGCGCTGCCGGTCTCGCCGCGGGTCTGGCGCACGGTTTCCACCGTTCCCGTCAGCTTCCACTTCTGGCTCGCCGCCGTGGCTTCGGCGGCCATATGGGCTGCTTGCAAATCGTCGCTCTCGATGATGGCGATCAGTTGTCCCGCCTTTACGTCGTCGCCCTCGTCCACCAGCAGAGTTTGAATGCGGCCCTGGATCCGGGCGCTCACCACCACCTCGTTCGCGTCCACGGTGCCAATCAGCTGCATGTCGCCGGTGGGACGGACGGTGACGAAATACCAGATCAGCGACCCAACGGTCAGCAACCCCAGCATCAGAAAGACTTTATTTCTCGCGTTCATTTTGGCCTCAGTTCCTCCGCCATGGTTGGGGCAGAGTCGATTTTCTGATTTCCGATTTTGGTGGCGAAATGGGTTGGCGGTTTGATCGTGAGGGGCATCGGAGTCGCCTCAAGAACACGCGCTGCAACACGCGATCCGTGCTCGCGGTCCATAAAAATGGTTTGTCCCAGGTACTCGATAGCCGCCTTGCGGCGGAACTCGAGCGACGAGCGCTCGAAGGGCTCCGGGCCGTTCATCAGCCGCATCATGGGCGCGGAGAGAAAGAAGAAGACGTTGGCTCCCAGTGCCGCGTACATCACCTGCATGCTGTCTACCGGAACCAGTTCGCCAAGGCGAATTCCTTCCGCAATGACAGCGGTCGTCTTTTCTCCGAGGGGCTTGAAGAGCGTTTCAACCAGGGGGCTGAGCACGTTCGGCTCACCCTTGGTGAGGCGGATCATCTCCTGTTGCATCAGTTTCTGGAAGACCGGCTCGGAGTAGATGCGGTCAAAATGGTTGAGCGCGAAATGAAGGTAGCGCTCCCCAGCCGAGCAGTCGAGGAACAGACCGCGCGAGCTGTTGGCCACTACGCGCTGGGCTACCGATTCAAGCGCTGCGATATAAAGCGCCTCTTTTCCCTGGAAGTAGTAGTAAATCAGTGCCTTGTTGACGCCAGCCGCCTCGGCAATCTGTTCGGTACGCGCGCCGACCAGGCCATTTTCACTAAATTCCCGGGTAGCGGCGTCGAGGATGCGGGCGCGCGTCTGGTCCGCGCGTTCGGTCTGGGTGCGAATTGGGTTGTTCTCAGCCATATTTTTGACTAACCGGTTAGTCATATTTAACTAACTGGTTAGTAAAGTAGCGCAGGATTCAGAAAAATGCAAGGGCTTTTAATCACAAGACGGATAGAGGTACCCGGATATTTTGAATTTGGGGTAGATCGATGGGAGATGTGCCTCTTTGGGCAGTTCCGCGGTACAAAAAGAAGCCTCGCGCGGGTGCAGGGGGCGCTTCATGGCGGACATCGCAGCCGGTAAAGCGCAGCCCTACAGAAATGTAGGGCTGCGGGAAGCGAATTTTGCGGTTCTTTAAGCGAAGAAGCTGACCTGGATGGCGCCTTCTTCCAGGGGATTGGCTTTTCGTTTCGGCTGAACTTCGCCTTCAGGTTGGTCTTCGGGCTCCGGCTGGTCTTCGCTGGCAGACTCGTCGAACTCGTCTTCTGCACCGTCGCCTGCGGATTCGCCGCCGCTGGGAGAGTAAGTCTCATCGCCAATGCGGGCAGTGTTCTCGACGTCCGAAACGACGACCAGCGTGATATCGGGAGGCGGGGCCTTGATGACGGGCAGGCTGACGATTCCGGTGATCGGACTGATTTCCATGGTTGCTCCCTGAATAAGGACTCCCCATGACGGCACTTATCGCCTATTGGACGGGAAACTTTAGTTTTTGTAGGAATTTGGACACCCCGCTGCCCCTCGGAGGTAACCAGGCGCCCCCGTAACGGCGCGGATTCCCCCGCCCTTCCTTCTCGAAAAAGCTTCGCCGGACGGGGCTATAGTTGAGGCTGGCGATTCTCACGACCTTGCTCAGGCGTGAAAACACAAAGCAGCAGAACCCGTTCCCAGGTTTGGGAGGACGAAGCGCCCACGGAGATCCCGAGCCGGCGCGTGCGACAAGCTGTGCCCCCTCTGGGACGCACGCTGGAGAGCATGCCCGCGGACAGGCCCCCCTCTGAGGACGAAGACTCTCCTCGCTTTGACTCCGGCCGTACACCCTCCTGGCACCCATCCAGCGGGTGGGGACGCACCTTCCTGTCTCTCGCCGCCCTCATCCTGCTGGGCGGGCTTTGCACCGCTGGATACCTGCTCAAGACCTATCTGAACCGCGACAACCGCTTCCGCATCGCCGGCGCAAGCAACATCCAGGCCACCGGCCTCAACGAAGTGAGCCGTGCCGAGATGCTGCCTATCTTTGGGGAAGACATCGGGCGCAACATCTTCTTTGTTCCCTTGGCCGAGCGGCGCAAGCAGTTGGAGCAGATTCCCTGGGTTGAACGGGCCACGGTGATGCGGCTTCTGCCTGACCAGATTCGCGTCTCGGTGGTTGAGCGGCAGCCGGTGGCCTTTATGCGCCAGGGTTCGCAGGTGGGCCTGGTTGACGCCAACGGGGTTCTGCTGGCCATGCCCCCAGCATTGATGGCCCAGCATCATTATTCGTTCCCGGTGGTCACCGGCATCGATCCGCACGACCCGCCCGCTGCCGCCAAAACACGGATGGCGGTGTATCAGCGCCTGCTGGCCGAGTTGGACGCCAACGGCCAGCATCTCTCCGAGCAGATTTCCGAGATCGACCTGACCGATCCCGAGGACGCGCGGGTGCTGATGCCGGAGCAGGGAGCGGACATCCTGGCCCACCTTGGCGAGGACCGTTTCCTTGATCGCTACCTGCGCTACAAGGCGCACATTGCCGAGTGGCGCCAGCAATATCCCAAGTTGGCGTCGGTCGATTTGCGCTACGACGAGCACGTCGTATTGGACATGGCTCCTGGGACCGACGCTCAATCGAGCGATCCCGAAGACGCGGCAACTTCAAAGGCCACTGAAACCAAGCCACCTGCTGCAAAGGCTACACAGAAAGCGGAGGCTGTAGCAGGCAAGCCGGGCGCCGGGCCAGCCAAGAAAACGGCCGCAAAGTCGAAGGCCCAGGTGGCGAAAGATAAAGCTGCCAAAGACAAGAAGAAGCGCGCGGCAGCGCAACGAGCGGCGCTTAGCGCAGGCAAACAGAAGAAACCCAGCCCGGCCGCGACAGCAAGGCAGGGGCAGTGAGTTCAAGACCATGAGCCAGAAGCAGGACAACCTGATCGTAGTGCTCGACATGGGCAGCGCCTACACGCGCGTGCTGGCGGCCGACTTGAATGACGGGGCACTGCGTTATTGCGGCCACGGCGCGGTGGAGTCGGGCGGCATGCGCAAAGGCCTGATCGGCGAACTGGCCCCCGCAATTAAATCGGTAAAAGCGGCCGTTCAGCAGGTCGAGCGGATTGCGCGCATCAACATCGACGAGTGCGTAGTGGGTGTTGGCGGGCCGCATATCCGCGGATTCAACGCCACAGACGGCATCGACTTGGGAACCCGCATGCGCGAGATCGATAAGGACGATGTGCGCAACGCGGTAGAGCGGACCCGGGCCGTCCAACGGCCTCCGGATCGCGAGATTCTTCACCTGCTGCCAAGGCAGTTCATTCTCGATCGGCAGCCGGGCATCTTTGACCCCATCGGCATGGTGGGCGCGCGCCTCGATGTGGACCTGCACATTGTTACCTGCTCCGGTTCGGCGCTGCAAAGCACGGTAACCTGCGCCAATCGCGCCGGCCTTGAGGTTTCAGAGGCGGTGCTTGAATCGGTTGCCGGCGCTGAAGCCGCACTCAAGGCCGACGAGCGCGAACTGGGCGTTTGCCTGCTCAACATCGGCGCCCACTCCAGCGACCTGGTGGTGTTCTTTGAAGGCGCGGTGGTCCACACCGGCTCGGTGCCTATCGGCGGCGCACACTTTACCAACGACCTGGCGGTAGGCCTGCAAATGCCCGTTGCCCAGGCCGAGGAACTGAAGCGCGAGTTTGGCAATGCTGTGGTTACAGCGGTTCCGCAGAACGATGAGATCGAGATTCGCAACCCCAACCCACAGATTCTGCGGCTGCGCTCGATTGCCGAGATTCTGGAGCCGCGGGCGCGCGAACTCTTCTATTTTGTTAAAGAGAACCTCCGCAAGAGCGACCTGGCGGAGACCCTGGACGTGGAAGACGTCATGGACATCCTCGGATCTGGCTGCGTGCTCACCGGCGGCGGATCCATCCTGCCCGGTATGCTTGATGTAGCTCAGAGCCAGTTGCGCGTGGCCGCGCGAATTGGAGTGCCGGTGCCTTTGTCCAAAATGCCCGGTGAACTCGTTCATCCGGCCTGGTCTACGGCCGTCGGCATGCTTTTGTACGCCCACCGCACCCGCGTCACCCGTGCGGCAGAGAACAATACCCTAAGCGCAAAACTGCGCGCCATTTTTGCAGCTACATTTTAGCGAACCACCAGGAGGCCGAAGCCCTTATGCAACCCGAAATGAACCAAGCTGGAGAGATGCGCATTCAGTACTACGACGAGAGCGTGCGCGGAGCCCGCATCAAGGTAATCGGCGTCGGTGGCGGCGGCGGCAACGCGGTCAATCGCATGATCCAGGCAAAGATGGAGGGCGTGGAGTTTATCGCCGCCAACACCGACGTGCAGGCTCTCAAACTATCGCAGGCTCCCGTCAAGCTGCAGTTGGGCGTTCGCCTTACCTCGGGGCTGGGAGCCGGCGCCAACCCCGACGTGGGCCGCCGCGCCGCCCTTGAAGACTCCGAGAAGATCATCGAAGCACTGGAAGGCGCCGACATGGTGTTTGTCACCGCTGGCCTCGGCGGCGGCACCGGCACCGGTGCAGCCCCGGTCATCGCTTCACTGGCCAGCGAGATGGGCATCCTCACCGTAGCCGTGGTCACCCGCCCCTTCGCCTTTGAAGGCAAGCGTCGCCTGCAACAGGCCGAGCGCGGGCTGAAGGAGCTGTTGGAGAGTGTCGACACCATGATCGTCATCCCCAACGAGAAGCTGCTGGCCGTAGCCCGGGATGCGGGCTTCTTTGAGAGTTTCCGTATCGCCGACGACGTGCTGCGTCAGGGCGTCCAGGGCATCAGTGACATCATCACCATTCCTGGCATCATTAACCGCGATTTTGCCGATGTGAAGACCACCATGGCCGGTATGGGCCACGCGGTCATGGGCACTGCGGTCAAGGCCGGAGAGCATCGCGCTCTTGAAGCCGCTCAGGCGGCCATGGCTTCTCCCCTGCTTGAGGCGGGAGCCATCGACGGTGCGCGCGGCATCCTGATCAACATCACCGGCTCCAGTTCGCTGAAGCTCAGCGAAGTTTACGACGCGTCGTCTCTCATTCAATCTGCAGCCCATGAGGACGCGAACATCATCTTTGGCGCGGTTCTTGACGAGAAAATGGGCGACGAGGTCAAGATCACGGTTATTGCCACCGGCTTCCGCGACCAGATGCCCGAGCGGCGTGCGCGTATGCTCACCCTGGAGGACGTGCCGGTAACTTCCGTTCCTGTGGTGTCCTCTGAGAATTGGCTCGACGTGCCCACCCAGCCGGCGGCTGCCGAGCCCGGCCCGCCGCGCTTCAAAAGCGAAGACGAGGATATCGAAGAGGAACCGATGGAAGAGGCTGAGCCGGTCTTCTTTTCTGCCTCCAGTCCGGTTGCGGCTAGCTCTTCAGTTGCGGCTCCTCCGGTTGCGACGGCGGCCAAAATTGAATCGGAAAGCGATCCTTTTGAGCCACAGTCCCGTCCGCGCTTCGCCGAAATAGCCGAAGAACCTGCTTATACGCCGCTGCCCAGGGACTACGCGTCGGACTTCGGCAGTGCCGTACGGAGCCAGGAAGCACGGGTTTCAGAAGCTGACCGGTCCCCGGAGCCGGCAACGCTGTTCCCGGAAACGGACGAGGCGCAGCAACCTGATTTGGATGTTCCGGCCTTCATGCGCCGATCACAATTCTAGTAAGCGATGAATCTGCCTTTTCGGGTTCGTAGTCCCAAGATGGGCCTTTGGGGTGCCGTGCCAGAGCTTTCGCACTTTGGGAGAGTTTGCGACCGTCCAGATGAGCTGTATAGTTCAATAAAGCTCAGCAAATGCGCGGTTCCTTGCGCTTTGGCAAGACTTTTGGGTTGCGATGGGGTCTATTCTCTTAGGAATCAGCTTTTTGGGCAAGCGGTGATTTGGATCACAAGTGCTAATCTGAACTTCTGGGATAGTAGAGAAAACAAGTTGCAGACAAAAGTGTATTCGACCTGGGGATGGCCGATAAGCAAGGGTGCAGGGCCATTGGAGAGAGATTCACGGCACGGAATCCATGGTTGAGAGGAAGCTGACTGGATGACGGACATTCGCGTTTTGGCAATAGGCTTGGCACTGATGGGTCTTGGCTTCGGCACGAGCACGCAGGCCTTGGACGCACCGCACACCCTGCATCGTCCCAGGCTGCCTGAGCGTCATCTGATCGTGCCCCATCACTCCGGCAGCCATCGCGCCGCTGCAGCCCACACGCCAGCCAAAACATCGAGTGTTCGCCACCAGGCTGCTTCGACCAAGAGAAATGCATCTGCCGCCACGCTGCGTCGAGCCTCCCTCAAAGGCAGCCGCCACTGGCACGAGCGCTTCACCGCCAGTTCCTTTGCCAGCGGAAACATCTTTGAAGGCGACGTAACGGCCGGCGAAGATCCGGTGGTTCGCCAGGCTGCCATTGACGCGTTAGGCGACATGAACGGCACTGCCGTGGTCATCAATCCGGCCAACGGACGCATCCTGGCCATGGTCAACCAGAAGCTGGCGCTCTCGCCCGGCGCGGAACCCTGCTCCACCATCAAGCTTTCTGTCGCTTTGGCCGCATTGTCTGAGGGCCTGGTCACCCGCGACACGCCGGTGCAATTGTCCGGCTTCCGCATGAAGATGACCGATGCCCTGGCCAAGAGCAACAACCTTTATTTTGAAGAATTGGGCCGGGAATTAGGCTTCGACCGCGTCAGGCATTATGCCACGCAATTCGGTCTCGGCGAACTGGCCGGCTATCACATTGAGGGCGAGCAACTCGGCGTTTACCCCGACCAGGAAATTCCCGCCGCGGAAGGCGGCGTAGCCCGCATGTGCAGCTTTGGCCAGGGCGTTTCTCTTACCCCGCTTCAGCTCGGAGCCTTTGTTGCCGCCATCGCCAACGGCGGAACCCTCTATTATCTGCAGCATCCCACCACTCAAGCGGAAGCGGCCAACCTGGAACCGAAAGTCAAGCGGACCCTGGACATCGCCAAGTACGTTCCGGACTTGCAAGACGGCATGGCCGGCGCGGTGGAGTATGGTACCGCCCGCAGTCTGCGCGTCAATTTCAATCAGCTGCCGGTATTCGGCAAGACCGGGACCTGCTCCGACAAGGGAACCCGCTTCGGCTGGTTCGCCTCGTACTCCGATTCGCCCCAGGGCAGCCTGGTCACGGTCTTCTTCCTGGAGGGTGGCCGGCCCACCTTTGGCCCCCGTGCTGCAGAGCTAACTGGCGAATTCTACAAGAATCTGTGGGATCACAACTATTTTGCTGACAAGTCGCAGCAGACCGCCCAAGTGGCGCCTGCCGCGGCTCCGGCACAAACCGCCGCGCAGTAACTAAAGCGCACAAGCGGTGGGATTCTGCTTGAGCGGCCGTCCCCCACGGGATGGCCGTTTTTGCTTTTATGTGTTTTCATAATCGCGGTACCACGATGAAAGTTCAATTCGCACTTCTGCTTGGGATGTTTCCAGCGCTTTCTGCCCCCCAGCAGGCGCCCTCGGTGGATGCGCTGCTGCCGCGACTCTATGCCTATGCAAGCGAGTACCGGGCCAAGCTGCCTTCCCTCTCCTGCGATGAATCCATCACCTCCCAGTTGGTGGTCGACGGAAAGATCATCAAGGAGACGAAGATCGAGGCCACGCTCCGCGAAATCCGGGACGGCGCTGGGAGCGACCCTTTTATCGAACATCACACCTTTAAGACGGTGGACGGCCGCCCTCCCAAAACGCATTTCAAGATTCCCTTCCTGGTTCAAGGCGGCTTTGCCAATGCATTAGGCTTTTCGCGGGAAGATACGGCTTCCTGTTTCAACTACCGGCTTACTTCGCAGGACGGAGGGATCACCCTCCGGCTCGACATGGCCCTCAAGTCCGAAAGCAACGCCGATCCGCATTGCAAGGAAATTCATGAGGGCTTTCGCAAAACCGTGCTGGTGGATGCCGAAACTGGGCATATCACCCACGTGGAGAGAACCATCTCCGCAGAGGCTGCCAAAACCGCGAAAGAGGTGTACTTCGCCTCCATCGACTACGGTCCGCAAAAACTGGGTAAAGACACGTTCTGGCTCCCGGCCAGGATCTACGCGCACGATCTCAGCGGCGAGATGCGCATGTTCGCGGTTTATTCCAACTTCCACCGCTACGCGGGCGAGATGAAGATCGTGCCGGAAAACAATTTCGCAGATCAGAACAAGTGAAAAGACACTGCAATGCCCGACCGCGGCCGGGCATTGCCTCATTGGCGCTTGCACCCGGCTTGTCCGTACCCTGGACACAGGGTCCTTATCCCTTGAAGCGAAATCCGGCTGCCAATCATCCAACTAGATGAGACCTGCCCGGCATCATAGAGCCGGCGGTCTGATTCCGCGCACGCAGAACAGGGCCCTCGCCATGGCACTCCCAGAGCATATTCTTCTCACCTACAGCTACTTCCTGCTCTTTGCCTGGGTGCTGGTGGAGCAGCTTGGCTTCCCGCTGCCCGCCACGCCGGTGCTGTTGGCCGCTGGGGCGCTTTCGGTTGCGGGTCAAATCAACTTCGTCTTTGCCCTGATCGCCGGACTGCTTGCTGCCCTGGTGGCGGACAGTTCCTGGTTTTTCATCGGCCGGCGCTATGGGCACCACGTGCTGCGCCTCCTGTGCAAACTCTCGATGGAGCCGACCGTCTGCGTGCGGCGGACCCAGGACTCGTATGGGCGCCGCCGCAACGCCACCCTCCTCATCGCCAAGTTCGTTCCCGGCCTGGCCACCCTGGCGGCGCCCGTGGCGGGCCAGAACGGAATGGACTACGGCGAATTCCTGATCTTCGACGCCATGGGAGCCACGATTTGGCTGGCGACCATTCTTGCCGCAGGCAGGTTCTTCGGCGACCTGCTCAAGCGCGACCCCAACGTGCTCGACTGGGCCGGGCGATTTTCCGGGGCTCTGCTGATCCTGGGCATCGCCGGCTTCTTCGTGGCGCGCGTTATCCGCCGCCGAATGGTAATCAAAAAGCTGATAGCGGCGCGTCTTGAACCGGAAGAACTGAAGCGGCAGCTCGACGCCGGCGAGCCGGTCTTCATCGTGGACCTCCGCCATCCGTTGGAGCTGCTGCCCGATCCATTCACGCTGCCGGGCGCGCTTCACTTCTCGCCTGACTCCCTGGCTGCCCGGCATCTTGAGATCCCTCGCGACCGCGACATCGTGCTTTTCTGCACCTGCCCCAGCGAGGCCACCGCCGCCAAAACCGCCATGACCCTGCACAAACTGGGCATCGACCGCGTGCGTCCCCTGCGCGGCGGCTACGACGAGTGGAAACGGCTCGGTTTTCCTCTTGATGCAGTGCCGCCCATCTTTCCGGTTCCGGCCGCACGATAATCCTCAAGAGGATGCGGGAAACAATGCGGCAATGCTGGTTCCGATCGGCGACCCGATCCCGCTGCACGGGTCCGGACCGACTGCCGCGTTGTAAAAGCCGTTGCCGCCGACGGTGATGTCGTTAAACACGGTTTGGTTCTGCCAAAGCTTGGGCGTGACAAAGCCAAGCTTGGTCCCGAACGAGGCAAAAAGTCCCGCGTAGAGCGGAGCCACGGCGCTGGTGCCGCCCACGATCGAAGCCGCGCCGTGGACATAAATCTCGTACCCGGTATTTGGATCGGCATCGGCGCAGACGTCGGGCACCATCCTCCCTGTTCCGGCAGTGGAACCGGCCGGAGGGGCAGGCGCGCCAATCTGGAATGCCTGGACCGGGAAAATGGTCGAATAGCCGCCGCCCGTTCCTTCGCCGTCGGTCTCGCCGGGATTGTCGTTCCAGACCGTCTCCTCTGTCGCGGTTTTGTAAGTTCCTCCACAGCCCACCACATGCGGGCAGGAGGAGGGACAATCGACGTTGGCTGGGGTTGCTCCGCCGTCGCTGGAATCGTTGTCCCCCGAAGCCGCAAACACGATCATGCCAGCGGCGGTCGCAGCCGCGGCGGCCGACTCCATTTGCTGCGCCGGGGTGGTTCCCCAATTGGCTTCGTCAGAGCCCCAGGAGATGGTGCAGACGTCGCACCCGTCGGAGGCTGCCTTTTGGACCGCGGAAGCAATATCCTGCGACCAGTACATGCGGATGGTTGCCGCCTTCCCCGTGGCAGCGAAATATGCCGCGCCAGATACCTGAATATCCAGAGCCACCTCGTAATCCGGATCGTCCGCCGAGCCGACACTCTGGTTGGGGCTGTTCGTGGTACCGTCCACCGAGACATCGGTAATCTGCGGCGGGGGTTGGCCGATTCCGTTGAAATATGCGTCGATATCGGACTGCACCCAACCGCCGCCGAGTTCGACGATCGCAATCACTCCGCCGCCGGCAAGGCTGGCAGGCCAATTGTAGGCGGTGCACAGGTCGGGCATGGCCCATGCGGCTGCAGGCACGGGCGCCTCAGGTGTGGGCTCCCAAAGGATGAAGTAGGGCCTGCAGTTGTAAGGCAGAGGTTGGCTCATGCAAACTCCTTTTTGAGAAAGCGAAAAAACTCGTGGATTTGAGACACCTATTAAATTCTTAAGATGCGCAAACGGCTTCTCCGGTCACTGAGGCAGTGTCACGCCCTTGAGCCTGGGCGGAGGGATGCGGGCCGTTCATGCAACGCGCCGGAAATGAGATGACCAAAGGCCTTAGTATGGGTTGGGATACTGGAATTTCAGAGGAGCTGGCATTTTGGCCTACGACGATTTGCGCGACTGGATCAATGCTCTTGAAAAAGCAGGCGAACTGAAGCGCATCAAGGAAGAAGTTTCGCCGGAACTGGAAATCACCGAGATCACCGACCGCGTGTCAAAGATCGGCGCAAGCGGCGGCGCAGCGCAAGGCAAATACGCCCCCGGCGGCCCTGCCCTGCTGTTTGAAAACATCAAAGGCCATCCCGGCCACAAGGTCTTCATCAACCAGTTTGGCAGTGAGCGGCGCATGGCCATGTCCCTCGGCGTCGAGCGGCTGGAAGAGATTGCTGCCCGGATCACGAGCCTCATGAACATGAAAGCCCCGGAGGGGCTCTTCGACAAACTCAAGATGCTGCCCCAGTTGGGGGCGCTCACCGCTGCATTTCCCAAGACGGTCGCCGCCAAAGATGCCCCCTGCAAGCAGGTCATTCTCCGCGACAACTTCGACCTGAACCAGTTCCCCATTCTCAAGTGCTGGCCGCACGACGGCGGCCGCTTTATTACCCTGCCCTGCGTGCACACCAAGGACCCGCGAACCGGCAAGCGCAACATCGGCATGTACCGCATGCAGGTCTTCGACGGCCAAACCACCGGCATGCACTGGCAGCGGCAGAAAGTTTCCGCCGAGCATTATCGCGAGGCCATTCGCCGGGCAGCCTCCGCCGAGGCCGGCCAGGGCCAATTCGACCCGAAGGTGGCCCGCGTTGCCGCAATGGCCGAGTCGGCCGGCGGTGCGGTAGCCATTCCCGACGGCCCCATCGGCGGCCTGCCCCAGGTGTCGCTGGGCAATCTCAAAGGCTCCCGGCTTGAGGTTGCCGTGGCCATCGGCACCGATCCGGCAACTACCTTCTCTGCCATCGTTCCCGCCCCTCCCGAAGTTGAGGAATTCATGATCGCCGGCTTCCTGCGCGGCAAGCCCGTCGAGATCGTGAAATGCGAAACCGTCGATCTCGAAGTTCCCGCTAACGCCGAAATCATCCTCGAAGGCTATGTAGAACTCGGCGAACTGCGCGACGAAGGCCCCTTCGGCGACCACACCGGCTTCTACACCATGACCGACAGCTACCCGGTCTTCCACCTTACCTGCATCACGCATCGCAAGGACCCAATTTACGCCGCCACTATTGTGGGCAAGCCCCCCATGGAAGATGCTTGGCTAGCCAAAGCGGTGGAGCGCATCTTTCTGCCGGCGATGAAGATGACCATCCCCGAGATTGTGGATATCAATTTGCCCGTAGAGGGCGTGGCGCACAACCTGATGCTGGTGTCGATCAAGAAAAGCTACCCGGGGCAGGCGCGCAAAGTGATGAACGCCATCTGGTCGCTGGGCCAGGCCATGTTCACCAAGTGCATCGTTGTTGTGGATGAAGATTGCGATGTACAGGACGTGGGCGAGGTGGTGCTGCGCGTGGCCAACAACATCGACCCCGAACGCGACATCCAGTTCACGCTAGGCCCGGTCGACACGCTCGACCACTCCTCGCGCATGCCCAACTATGGCTCGAAGATGGGCATCGACGCCACGCGCAAGTGGAAGGCCGAGGGCTTTGACCGCCCGTGGCCCGCAATGATCGAAATGGACCGCGAAACCAAGACCAAGGTCGATGCGCTTTGGCAGAAGCTGGGACTGTGAATGGGATCAATGCATGAGCACAACGTCATTTACCTACAGGCTTTGGAGCCAGATTCTGGATTGGCATCGTTCTGATATACATGAATTCATGCGTGTTGTCCGGGTTGGACGCGTTTGCGGATTGATGTGTGCGGTGCTGGCCTGCGCGAGCTCTTCGCTCGCGCAGCAGGATCCCTTTCGCTGGATGGATTTTCACTCGCCCAAGGACCAGGATGTAATCGTCTGGGTTACGCGGGCGCTGGACGCTGAAAAGTGGACGGCCATCCGCGAGATCGGCGTGCAATACGATGCGGCGCTGGTCGTGACCACCGAGCGCCCGACTCCGCAATCACCGGCCGGCGCGGACCCATTCAGCATTTACAGCGTTTCGCTCACCACCCACCTGGTGACCCCGGTTCTGAAAGGCGTAAATCTTCGCTGGCTTGACTGGATGCACTTTTCCGAGGGCCACGCGCCCGAGCCCACCGCTCTCTATGACAATTGCAATGAGTGCAGTGCGGATACCTATTTCACGGCCTTCCATTACGACAATTCACAGCACATGTGGGCCGCCCGATGGATGCGCGGCGGACAGGCGGCTCCCATCTCCACCGCCAATGTGCCGCCCGGCAGTGCCTGGACCGAAGTCTACGCAGTGATGGCTGAGAGTAACGGGCGCGGACTGCTGGCTACCTGGAATTACTTTGACTACGGCAAGCTGAAACCGGCGGACGACTTTGTCTACCAGTACGACGTTGACCCGGTAAGCGGCCTGGAGCGCACCCAGCGCCTGAGTGGCAAGGACGCCGACGCCATGAAGCAGCGCCTCTGCCGCGCGCAAGACGCGATTCCGGACCTCGCGCGCGGGCAGAACTCCGCGCTGTGCCAGGAGACCCTGAAGCCCAGTTACGAGCGCAAGCCCGTGACCACGCCGCCAGCCAACAACCGCGGCAAGTCAGCCCCGGGCGGCGCGCACTAAGCAAAACCCACCGGTGGTCAATACTGCACTGTGTTTCTCAATACACTCCCGATAGCATCGAGAGCGAATGGAGCGTGAGATGAGTCCTAACCCAAGATTTGCGTTATTCCCGCTGCTCGCCATGACCGTGGTTCTTTTCACTACCGGATGCCCGGCAAAGCAAGATCAGTCTGCCAATGGCGATCAGGCCGCCACGCAGGATCAGTCCCAGGATCCGGCTGCTGCCAACCTGGCCCCCGTTTCAACCGATTCCGGCTCCCAGCAGCAACCGGCTCCGAACAACCAGCAGAGCGCTCCGCCCCCTGCCAATAGCGGCAGCTACCAGGCTCCCGACCAATCCAACGATCAAGGTTCGTACGATCCGGGGTACGGACAGCAGCCGGTAGACTACGCTCCCCAGCCTCCGCCTCCTCTGCCCGACTATGACCAGCCGCAGGCTCCGGGCGACGACTATCTATGGACTCCCGGTTATTGGGCCTGGGGCCAGGGTGGCTATTACTGGGTGCCCGGCGCATGGGTTGAAGCTCCCTACCAGGG
>Ga0181517_10003135_pt1 | contig 15999 bp, 9 predicted proteins | sample PEATcosm2014_Bin_31_FD_119748 | JGI IMG/M metagenome (GOLD analysis project Ga0181517, IMG submission 119748) | Peatland microbial communities from MTU Mesocosm Facility, Houghton, MI, USA - PEATcosm2014_Bin01_30_metaG | ecosystem: Environmental > Terrestrial > Soil > Wetlands > Peat | place... | reverse complement strand
GGAGCTTAGCGTTTGGGGGTAGTAGCCCCGTGCTGCCAAGCGTCATTGCCGGCATCACATCTCTTCGGAAAACTAAGAGTCGAAGCCCCACTCGATGGAGGAAGGCGGCGGACATCCTTGTTCTATATGGCCGGCCGCCATCCCGGCTCTCGATCTGCGAGTGGTTAGAGAGAGTCCCTCGCCTGATCTTGTTATGTTAAACATTCTCCGCAGAAATCTGGGCGACCCGCCCAATCCAGCAGAAGGCGATGGAACTCGGCCTCGGTTAGCTCGAAGGTCGTTTACTTCCCGCCGTTGTGGTTCTTATCGCTGACTGGTTCCTACCAGATTGCCTTTCCTTGTGAGTAGGTGTCGCCGCGATATAGGCAAAGTTGCTCCCGGTGTCGCGGCGTGTCATTGATTTAGGCCCGGCGGAGCGCATTTGATTACGTCGCCTTTGTGGACCACACGGACCGGCTTTCTTCGTTCCTCGAAATAGCCGGTGATGTAGCCAGAGACGCGCGCTCAACAGATCCGCTCACTGATTTGAGTGAGATCAGAATCGCGAGTACACTCATTTGCCAAACGTCAGAGAATTAAATCGGCCCGGCAGGGCGGGATCTACTGATTCCCCGCCGAGTCTGGTTCCAGGCCAATTCGATCGTTGACCGCGTTGCGGAAGCGCTGTTTGCAACCCAGATAGCGTTCCGTCGTCTGAACAGAAACGTGCCCGAGTAAGAATTGAATCTGCTCCAATTCACCACCCGCTTGGTGGCACAACCGGGCGCAGGTTCGACGATAATGCCGCATGCGGCATTATCGACGCTATACCGAATGCCGGATTATGCCGAATCGAAATCTTAGCCCCCAGGATGTTCGATGCCCCGGGATCATCTCCGGCGAGTCGATTCGGCATAATCGAGGCAGCTTACAGGCTTTTCAAGAACCCAAGAAGCTTATCGTCTGGTTGGTAACGAAGACTTCTGCCATCCGAGGGTGTAGTTTTGCTTAGGGCCCGTTCTTTCATTGCAAGATCGGCGTCGAGATAGATTTGTGTTGTCTCGACGGATTCGTGTCCAAGCCACAGTGCGATCACGGCTCGGTCTACGCCTGCCTGAAGCAACTCCATTGCTGCGGTATGTCGAAGCACGTGTGGGCTTATTCGCCTTGCATTGAGAGTCTGGCAATTGTGTTGGGCTGCGAGCGCGTATTTTGCGACCAGGTACTGAACCGCATCGGCACTGAGCCTACCTCCTCGACCGTTCGGAAACAGGATCCGCGTGTTCTCATAACCCTGCTCGCGATTCCATTCTGCGAGCACCGCAGTGGCCGATTTCGTCAACGGAGTACATCGTTCCTTGCGTCCCTTTCCTTCACAACGAACATGGGCGCCAGTGCCGAGGACCAGATCCTGCTGACGGAGCGACGTTATCTCCGATACTCGCAGCCCCGTTTGAATGGCTAAAAACAGGAGCGCATAGTCTCGCCGTCCCAGCCATGTGTCTCTATTCGGTGCCGCCAGGATCGCATCAACTTCTGGACGGGTAAGAAATCCAACCAGAGGTCGCTGCTGACGTTTGTTTGGGATGGCAAGTACGCGCTGAATGAGGAGTGAATGCTGCGGCACCTCCAATGATGCGAATCGAAAGAATGAACGAATTACGGTCAGTCGGAGATTTCGACTCCGAACGCCGTTATTGCGTTCGCTTTCCAAATCATCGAGGAAAGCAGCGATGAGGGAGGCATTCAGGTCTTCGAACGCTATCTCTGAAGGGCTTTTCCGCAGAGTCTTGCGAACGAACTTCAGCAGCAAGCGGAAAGTATCTCGATAGGACGCGATGGTGTGCGGGCTGGCTCGGCGTTGCGCAATTAGTCGCTTTGTGAAGAAGGACTGCAAGATGGCCGGGAAGTCGGCACGCTGATTCATTGTTGGTCCTCCCATCGTCTCTCCAGTCGCTCACCGGCGGAAGCCATCAGCTCTGGAGTGTTTGTCAGATACCAGTAGGTATCTGTTACGTGGGCATGACCGAGGTAGGTGGAGAGAACTGGCAGGCGCCGAGTGACGTCTTCTCCGCTGCGATACCACCGGAGCAAAGTCTCAACGGCAAAGCGATGCCGAAAGTCATGCAGGCGAGGGCCACGACTGGCCGAAGCTCCGCGGATGCCAACTTGCCGAGACAATCGGTAGAAGACCCGCCTAACCTGACCTTCGTCTAATCGTGCCCCGGTCTTCGAAGGGAAGAATGCCGAGGTGGGGCGATCGGAGAAACACTCATTACGCAGTGAGACATAATCAGAAAGAACCGTTTTGGCCGTTGGATGCAATGGCACTAAACGAGACTTTCCAAATTTCGTGCTGCGGATGGTCAGCAACGCTTCCATCCAGTCGATGTCGCGCAATTCTAGATTGAGCGCTTCGCTAATACGCATACCGCTCACTGCCAGAAGACCGAGAAGGCAATGATAGATAGGCCGATGCAGCGGGAACTGTGCCGGCATGCTTTTTGCTGCGTCGAGGAGTTGTCGGATCTCTTCATCTGTGTACAAATATGGATTCGCGCGACCGGGGCGGAAAGGCAACAACCCATATGGAGGAATTTCGGTTGTCGTATCAATCGTGCTCCAGTAGCGTGCAAATGCGCGAACGCCGCTTAGCCGTGCGGCCCACTCAGATGGATGAAGTTGTTGTGGATCCGCGGCCCATTCGATTGCGAATCGAGTCGTGATCCGTGTCTCTCCACGTTCTTCCATCGCCGCTGCAAATTCCCTCGCGAAGCGACTGTGTCTCTTCAGCTTGAAACCCAGGCCGCGCCTGAGCGCCAGGTAGTCTTCAACACCATCTCGCAGATTCTTCATTGGGCACCACCCGGCCATGGGAGAGCAAGCGGACGAAGTGCTGCGAGATCGACCTTGGCATAAACCGCCGTTGTGTTCAGACTGCGATGGCCCAATACATCGCCTATCTCGTCAAGCGAGGCTCCCTTGCGCAGCAGATCAACTGCGAGTGAGTGGCGCAACAGATGAGCCCCAGTCCGTGCGGAATCAACACCGGTGCGGATCAACAGCCGGCGAACAATCGATGAAACGGTTATAGTGTGGGAAAATCCACTGACAGGTGCGCGGTGGCGTAAAAATACACGTCGGCAGTAAGACTGCGGTCTGCCGGAATGCAGGTAGTTGGCAAGCGCTTCGCCGACGTCGTTCAGTAGCGGAAGCGGCGTCCAGCGGCCTCCTTTCCTTCGGATTCTGATGACACCGTTCTCCCAATCAATATCCTCGAGATTGAGCCGAACAACCTCTCCGGCGCGTAATCCCAGGCGGGCCAGCAGCAACATGATCGCGTAATTCCGGCGTCCGATTGGAGTCGTTCGATTCTGTTGCTCAAGAACTCGCTGCACGGTCTCAACCGGCAAGGATTTAGGTGTAGTCGCAAGGGACCACGTGGCCACAGAAGGGATGCAGTCGGCCAGGGCGACCGTGATGTCTCCCTGATGCAGAAGATAACGGAGGTAAGAGCGCAGCGCAGTGACAAGGAGCTTGGCGCGTCCTCGTGACAGTTGTGATACCTGCAAGGTTATGAACGATGTCACATCTGCCGAGCAAAGATTTGCCAGACATGGCTCGTTTTCTGCAAAGCGATTGGAGAGGAACTTTTCCACGAATGAGGTGTAGTTCGGCAGACAACTTTCGGCGAGCCCGCGCTGCTGTATGAGGTATCGACGATATTTCGCAACATGACGCTGAACGGCTGTCAATGTCACCGGCCGTTCCGCTCTGAGCACTCCGGCCTCTCGGAGTACTGCGACGAGTCGCCGGATGGTTGAGCGTTCGGGATGATGCACGACACCGGGATCGCGGCCCAAGAAATCCTGCACTCCAGATTCGTTCAGGCTCTCCAGAGAAACATCCATCCGCTCGAGCCATCGGCTGAATCTGGCAATGGCATATGCTTGGCATGGCACTGACGAGGGCAAGAATCCTTCTTGCTCAACGCGTGTCAGGTAGATGTCCAGATATGGCGAAAGCGGCCCGACGTGGAGACGCTCAAAGAGTTTGGAATCAATGATCGTTTTCATGTCCTAAAGGATGGCAGGTGCCGTGTGGATGACGGGATTATGCCGCACGGCCAGCGAGATTCAAGCTATCCCCCGCAACTCTGTTCAATCGATTCGGCATAATCCGACATTCGGCATAGCGTCTTAGGTCGTGTGGGGCAAGAGAAGGTATTTCACAGGACCTTGCTTTGTCTTTCACGATGCCCCAAATGACCTTGTGACTGAAGCCGGTTCCCCAAATTCTGCCGGCCTTGTTGATCGAACGAAGGAGAGTGCCAGTCGAAATCCCGGAAGCTGCCGTCCAGGCGTCGATGCCTGCTTTCACCCAATCTGGAACTGGAATTGTCCGTATGTGGCCGCCCTTGCCCACAAGATCTGCAATCACCCAGTGCTCCTCCCTCTGCTGGATATCCTCAACTCGCAACGCTGTCAATTCCGCCCGGCGCAGTCCGCATCCCAATAGTATCGCCAGCGTGGCATAGTCGCGCTTGGCTCGAAGGCTGGTGCCACTTCCCGTCTGCAAAAGGCGCCTGCCTTGTTCGGCAGTCAGCCAGTTGCCAACGGGAACGCCGAATCGCCTGGCTCCCTTTACCCGGCGGATTCCTGCAGCCAGATCAGCGCTCAGCAACTCGCAATCGGCAGCCTCGTATGCAAGCCTCCGGACAGCCGCCAGGCGAAGGTTGATCGTGTTTGGAGCATAATGATGCTGTTCCAGCGATATTCTGTAGCGGGTGACCACCGTCTTATTGAAAGCAAGGCGGGGTTCCGAGCAGTACCACTCGATGAATTCCCGGATCGCATGATCGTAGGTCCGTTGAGAGCTTTGAGATGTTAAGCTGTTGAGCACGGCGGACTTGGATTGCTCAAGGTCTGGAAGTTTCAGAATTGATTTCGGTACCCGCTTGCGTTTTGTCTTGCTCTTTGCCATCGGTACGGCCTCCAATCGCCGTGGCAAACAGCATGATCCAGATCGCGATCCTGATCCATCACACCCGGCGGCGTTTTTCAGGAGCGATCTTTGACGGAAGAACCTTGCGGCGACTGTTTCGAAATCAGAAGCCCCCGTTGATCCAGAAGTTGGACGCAAATCAGTTCATTCCAGCATGCAGCGGGGAACCGACAATCGAAACGTTGTGCCCTCGTGTTCCCTGCTGACAACAGAGAGTTCAGCGTGATGCATTTCAGCGATCCATTTTGCGATTGCCAGGCCCAACCCACTGCCTTCAACCTGACTGCGCGACGGATCCGTGCGATAGAAGCGGTCGAAGACATGCGGCAGATCGGCTTGCGCTATACCGATGCCGCTGTCGCTGACTTGCAAGACCGCCTCCTTCGAAGTCAAGTCGAGGCTCACTTCGACCTTGCCTGGCGCCGGCGTGTATTTCAACGCGTTATCGAGCAGGATCCAGACCAGTCTGCGCAAGCTGGAGAAGTCACCGAGTACGAAGACGGGATGACCTGGCCCAACTGAAACAGTGAGCGTGAGATCCCGTTCATCCGCCAACCGGCGGGCCATTGCGCAAGCCTCCTGAACAACCGCAGTCAGGTCGACTTGTTCCAAAACCGCATCGAAGGAGCTCGCATCGGCGCGCGCCAAGGTAAGCATTCCTTCCAACAAATCCGAGGCTTTGGCAGACTCCTCAACGATTTCCTCAAACGCTTTGCGGCTATCTGCATCCGCCTTGGGATTCCTGAGCGCAACCTCTGCCACTGTGCGCGTGAACGATAGCGGCCCGCGCAATTCGTGAGAAGCATCGGCAGTGAATTGTTTTATCTGGCCGACCGCAGACTCCAGGCGTTGCAGCATCGCGTTGCATGTTTCTGCGAGACGCTGCAGTTCATCCCCGGTCTTGTCTACCGGCAACCGCTCGGAGAGGTTTCGAATGCTGATGGAACGCGCCGTTGCAGTGATTCTATCTACCGGCTTCAAAGCTTTTCTGCTCATGAGGTATCCGCCTGCGGATGAAATCAGTAACAGGATTGGAGCCGATGCCAGCAGCCCCATCAAGAAACTATGGAGAACAACAAGGTTGCCCGCCTCAGGACCCGCCGTAAGGAGAAAGAGCGACTTGCCCCCGAGCGTGCAAGGGCGCGCCAGCACCCAATAAGGTTGTCCGGATGAATCAACGTGAACAAACTGCTCGGGATCGCCGCTCTTCATCGAGGGCCATGGAAAGGCCTTTGCTGCTGCCGAAGGCGAAGGAAAGACTCGGTGCCCATCGGCACGGAATACCTCCGCAAGGCCGTTGCCTGTGGCACGAGCAAAGTCGGCAAAGTCGTGGCCGCGGTCCTCTTCGTCTTCATCCTGAGATTTGCTCAACAACTGTTGCAAGCGGTTGATTCGCCGGGAAAGCGTTTGATAACGCTCGTCCTTTAAAGTGCTCTTCAGATTGAGCCACATCACCATGCCAAAGAGCAGCCAGCCAAGAAAGAAAATACCGCCAAACCATATCGTAAGTCGAAGTGAAATTGAAAACGGCGGCTTCAGCAAGATCCACCCCGCAAGCAATAGCCGACTCCGCGAATCGTATGCAACAACTCCTCTTCTCCCTGATGCGTAATCTTCGCCCTCAGGGCACGAATGAAAACGTAGAGGCTGTCATAACTTACATCGGTATCGGCACTCCATCCTTCTTCGATGAGCACTCCATGCGGCACCACGGATCGCGCACGCCGCATCAAGGTTTCCAACAGCGCGCACTCGGTTCTGGTAAGAGATACGATGCGATTGCCGCGCTGTAACTCAAACAGATGAGGCCGAAGGATCAGATCTTCGAACAATAGTTCTTGAGGAATGGGAATCGGAACGCGGCGTGCGGCAGCTCTAACTTTGGCCAACAACAGGCTAAGCGCGAATGGCTTTGTCAGGTAATCGTCCGCTCCGGCATCGAGGCCGCAAATAACGTCCTCCATTGAATCTCTCGCGGAAACGATAATTGTTTGAGTCGTCAGCCGATCGTCGTGCAATTTGCGAATTACAGTGAAACCATCGATGCGGGGCAACATGATGTCGAGCAGTATCAAGTCGAAATTGTTCGTTCGGCCTTGTTTGAGGGCGACCTCCCCATCAAAGGCCAATGTCACCGTGTGGCCCTCGCCTTCAAGTGCCCGCCCTATGTGTCCGGCAAGGCTTTGCTTGTCTTCCACGATCAGAACTCGCATTTTTGGATCGTATCCGGCCTACATGAATCTTCCGTGAAAATGGCCGCCCGGTAGAGGAGTCCTCAGCTTCCGCTTAGATTCGATTGGGATAATCCGCCCAGATCAAGGGATTCTGCACGTGTGCGGAGACCGGGTTCAGGAGAGGCCAAATGTCAGTTTGCAGAAGGTTTTTGGGCGCGTGCCCCGTCGTACTACTGTTGCTGTTCGCTTATTCTTTCGCCACTTTAAATACTTTGGCGCAATCCGCGACGGGCGTTCTTACGGGAACCATCGTGGACAATTCGGGAGCAGCTCTCAAGGGCGCCCGACTGGAATTAAAACCCCTTAAAATGCTTGGCGCTACCGATGCCGAGGGCACATTCCTGCTTCCGGAAGTGCCGGCCGGCAGCTACACTCTGGTAGTCTCCTACGTCGGTTTTAAACCCACGGAAACCAAAGTCGATGTGGCCTCAGGCCAGACGAAAAGCATCGCGGTGAAACTAGGTGTCGCTTCCGCAAGCGAACAGATTCTGGTTACTGCCGAACGCGTGCATGGAGAAGCGGACGCGATCAATCAGACACTTACAGCCGACAATCTTGTGCAGGTTCTGCCTGCCGAGTTGATCGTCAGCCTGCCCAACGCGAATGCCGCAGATGCAGTCGGGCGTCTTCCTTCGGTGACGCTCTATCGCATCGAGGGTGAAGGTGTTTACATCCAGGTTCGTGGAACGGAACCCCGGTTGACGAACGTCACGGTGGACGGAATCACCATCCCTGCGCCTGAGCCTACGGTTCGCCAGGTTCGCCTGGATGTACTGCCTTCGTCGATGATTGATGCGGTCGAACTGAACAAGACTCTTTCAGCGAATCAGGACGCCGATGGCATTGGTGGTTCCGTGAATATCCGCACCAAGACGGCCGGCGAACGTCCGACCATCGACGCATTTTCCGATGGCGGATATACCAACATTCTGAATGGGCGCGGATCGATCGCCGATGGATTAACGGTCGGCAATCGCTTTGGCAAGTCGAAGCGCCTGGGTATTCTTCTCAATGGCGCGTACGACTACAACGGCCGCGGTATCGACAACTTCCAACCCGCGCTCGATCCTTACTCGACATTCGCCGCGCCCTTTTATGACAGCAATACCATTCGCGAATATCGTTATTACCGCTACCGTTATGGAATCTCGGGAAACGCGGATTACAAACTCAATGAAAACACCAGCTTCTTCGCCAACGGAATCTATTCCGATCTGAAGGACTGGGGCGACAAGTGGTACTACAAGCCGGTCTCGCAAGCACTCTCTGCATCTGGTGTTTATAGCAGCAAGGCAGCAAAATCCCCTGCCTTCTACACCTCCAGCAAGCGTCCCAACGCCTCAGTGGGAACCATCATCCTGGGCGGTCGACACGTCGGCAACAAGTCCTGGTTTACGGCCGTCGCTTCCGCTTCCTACTCGTACGAAGTCGATTCGGCGGGTAACCCCAAAGCCGATTTCTCGTGGATTGGGCCCTCCCTAAAGAACACTTGCGATTACAGCCTGACCGGCGCCGCGGACAAATATCATCCTCATTTCGGCAACTGCGACAACAGCGCCGCCTCCCCTCTGCTGGTGGCTGCCAACTGGGCCTTCGCGGACATTACTACCTCGACAGGCAAGGATTCGCAGCTCAATCTCACAGCGGCTTCGTCTTATGCCAGGAACTATACGAACCACGGCCACTTTGGCACTTTTGAGACGGGTTTCAAATTCACCAATGGCCACAAGGCTCAGGACGCCACAGAGACTGTCTATGATGGATGGGCTACCAGCGGTTCCGGCACCGCCGCCTACACCATGGCCGCGTTGCAGAGCGACTTTCACAATACCGACTACTTTGGCGGAAACTACTTCGGAGGCAACTTCGGGCCGGTTTCGGACTTCAACAAGGTTGTCGATTACACCATGACCAACTTCACTGGATATGTGGACAAGGTGAAGACGGCAGGCGATACGGCGCCGAATTTGTTCAGCTTTGTCGAGCAGGTGACCGCCGGGTACGTGATGAACACCATCGACTTCGGCAAGCTTCACATGCAGACTGGGTTGCGCTTTGAAAACACTGGCATGCAAACCCTGGGCCACGAACTCTGCTATTACAGCAACCTTGCCGGCGCACAGAAATGCGGGTTGACGGCTTATACCGGCAGCGGCGAACAGTGGGTGGTGAATCCAATCACGAACAATCCGTCCTACCTGGATGCTCTGCCCAGCTTACAGTTGCGCTATGCCCTCAACTCGAACTCCTCTCTCCGTGCGGTGTACGCTCGCGGCGTCGCCCGTCCCGACCCCTACCAGTTGGTTCCGTATGTGACTGAGGACTCCACGGCGAGCCCAGTCACCGCTTCGGTCGGCAATCCGAATCTCCGCCCCGAGCACGCCAACAATTACGATCTGCTCTATGAGACCTCCTTGCATCCGCTCGGCATGATTCAAGCTGGCTTCTTTTTCAAGCAACTAACAGCTCCTCAGGTTCCGACAACCATCTCTGGGAGCGTGAATATCGCTAACCTTCCTCCCGGCATGATTCCGCCCGCGGAATTGCAAGCCATTGCGAACTATCCCGGAGACTCGGTCTCCATTATGGTGAATGGCCAAAACGCGTACCTTTATGGCTTCGAGGCCAGCTATCAGCAGCACCTGGCCTTTCTGCCAGGAGTGTTAGGCGGACTCGGCATCAACGCCAACTACAGCTACACCAACTCGCAGGAGAAGGGTCTTCCTCTGCGCACCGACCAGCCGCACCTGATCGACCAAGCGGCAACCACCTGGAAGATCAGTCCTTCCTACGACACCAAGCGCTTGTCGGCTCGGGTGGGATTTGCCTACGACGGTCCGAGCCTTTTCACCTACAACTACCTTTCTCCCTCCTTCTTCTCCACTGCCAACAATCCCGACCCCACCGGCCTTGGCCCCACGGGTCCAACCGGCGACATATGGACTTTGGCTCACTATCAGGTGGATGCTCAGGCCAGTTTTCGGATCTGGCGCGGTCTGAGTGTCAAGGTGGTCGGCCTCAATCTCAACAACGAAGTCTTCGGCTACTATCAGGGCAGCGATCAATTCATCAACCAGCGCGAATACTACAAGCCAACCTACACGGGCGGCCTGCGGTACAACTTCGCGCAGGGGCGTTAGCCCGAGCAAAGGCCCTACGCAAGGGCAGATCGGGGCATATGCAAGGGACGCATATGCCCCGATCTGCATCCCTGAGTTTGGTTTTCAGTGGTGGATGGCTACATCATTGACGGCACCAGCCGATTCTCGTTCAAGCATGCTGGCCGCAATGATCAGAACTGGGGAAGCACGAGGATATGAATGACTAGGTTGATTCTCTTTGTTGCAAGCGTGTTCCTGGTGGGCGGTCAAGCCGCGCAATCACAGGCCATTCCAGTTCCTTCGACGAACAAGGACGCGGATCTCAAATTCGTTGTTTATGTAAGTCGCCACGGGGTTCGCTCGCCCACAGGCAAACCAGCACAATACAACACCTATTCAGTGGCGCCGTGGCCAGAGTGGGATGTGCCTCCCGGTTATCTGACGGCGCATGGTTATCACCTGATGGAACTCTTCGGTTCGTACGACCGGCTGCAACTGTCGACCGAGGGATTGTTGACCGCAAAGGGCTGCGAAGATGCTTCCAGCGTGACCTTCTATGCGGACTCGGACCAGCGTACGCGCGAGACTGGAAAAGCGATTGCCCAGGGACTCTTCCCCGGATGCAATGTTCCGGTGAAGTCGCTTCCTGAAGGTACGAACGATCCGCTCTTCCATCCGCGCCCGGGAGACTTTGGACCTGTTGATCCAGCATTGGCCACGGCGGCGATTGCCGGACGAATTGGGAACGATCCAGCCAGCGTTACAGAAGCTTACCGCACGCAAATCGGCGCGATGGACAAAATCCTGGCCACTTGCGGCGTCGCACCTACCGCAGCGCAAAAACGGGTCTCTCTGTTCGATGTTCCCGCCAGTCTCGCTCCTGGGAAAGGCGAACATCTTGCTGAATTGCGCGGCCCACTCTATGCAGCATCCTCACTTGCCGAAAACCTTCTCCTCGAATACGCAGAGGGCATGAGCGCCGACCATGTTGGCTGGGGCTGCGTTACGGGTGCGAACCTGCGCTCCCTGATCGATCTACACACGGCTGCCACAGATTTCACCCTTCGAACTCCGGCGCTTGCGCGCGTTCAGGCATCCAATCTTCTCGATCACATCGTTCGCAGCTTACAGCAAGCCGCCGAAAGCAAGCAAATCGTCGGGGCGCCTGGAAAGCCAACCGACCGGGCACTGTTTCTAATCGGCCACGACACGAACCTGACAAGCATCGCCGGCCTGTTGGGCTTGACCTGGATCGCAGACGGACGCCGCGACGATACTCCTCCTGGAGGAGCGCTTGTGTTCGAACTCTGGAAAAACAGGAAAAGCGGAGAGTACAGCGTTAGAACCTACTCAACGGTGCAAACGCTAGAGCAAATGCGAGCCAGCACGGATTTGAACTTGAGCAACCCACCACAACGCGTTCCGGTATTCCTCCCTGGCTGCAGTGGAAAGGACTTTTCCTGCAGTTGGCCTTCCTTTCAAAAGGCGATTCAGGGCTCGATCGATCCACTGCACGTGGACAATCGATAAGTCGTTGCCAAACAGTAGGTGTCCATTTTGGGGATCTCAATACAGCTCGGCAGGGCTTCCATGGGATCCTCAGTGCACGTAGATCGGTATTCGCTTCTCCTTCCCTCTACGTCGGATTTTGGCGCTGGAATCTTTATAGTCGGTTCAAGACCTGACTCTTGCATTCAGTTCCGATGAAGAACCGAACTCCCGGGTGGAACTCCTTCAATTCGAATAAAAGATTGACCATACGGACTCGATTCGACGATTGGCAATGAAAAGCCGCCCAGCGAAACTGGGCATATTGAGGTCCTGCCGAGTCTGTTCCCAGGCCAATTCACCGCGGCTTGGTGGCACATCCGGGCTCAGGTCCCCTGAGGCCGGGCGGAGCAAGAGAAGGGTTTTTGCAGCCTCCTGTTCTCCGCTTCACCACGCTCCGAACACCCCTGGGTTAACCCGCGCTGTTGCTCTCCGCGAACTGTGACAATTTGCCGCACCATGGGAGCCACTTCTCTTTGACATCATGTTGAGGGGAGTGGCTTTGTGCATTTTGCGCTGGCCGGTTCCCGCCAAATAGACAAGCATCACGGAGCGGTTGCAGCGTCCGTAACACTCCGCTTTCTGCCAGAACGAAGCTCGACTTCATACAGCGGTCTTTGCACAAGCAAAAAAAGAGGGAAGCAAATGCGAACCAGACTTTGCATGGTCATTGTGGCAACCGCCTGCCTGTTTACCTCGGTAAATTGCATTCATGCACAGTATTCGTCTGCGGTGGCTTCCACTTCGACCGGCAGTGTTGCCGGTGTACTCAAGGACCCTTCCGGGGCCGTGATTGCCGGCGCGCGTGTGGAATTGCGCTCCACCATCGCGACCTTTCACCAAACCCGGATCTCCGATCATACCGGTCATTATTCCTTTGTCTCGGTTCCGGTTGGCGAGTACCAACTCACCGCCACTGCTCCCGGCTTTGCCAAACAGATTCTTCGTCCGCTCACGGTGGCAGGCAGCACGGAGGTTCTGGCAAATCTATCGCTCAAAATTGCCGCGGTTGCGGTCAGCGTTCAGGTCAATGGACAGGATGCCAGTTCTATTGCAGCCTCGGCTTTCAAGGCGGAAACCTCTAGTCATAACAGCGCCGATGCACTGGCCGATGCGCCCGGTGTCAGCCTGCATGGCAACGGCGAATTGGCCACTATTCCCTTCCTTCATGGACTGGGCGATGAGCGTACCAAGATTGTGGTGGATGGCATGACGATCTCCAGCGCCTGCCCGAACCATATGAATCCAACGCTCAGCTATGTTGCCCCGGCACAACCTGCGCAGATGATCGTACTCGCTGGAATCACTCCGGTCAGCCTGGGTGGAGACAGCCTGGGCGGCACGATTTCGGTCGAGTCTCCCGCGCCTGCCTTCGCCGAGTCCGGAAGCAAAATGCACGCGGATGGCGCCTTCACCGGCTACTACCGCTCCAACGGCGAAAATTGGGGCGGATCGCTGAAAGAAGAGATCGCCAGCGAGCACTTCAGCCTGGGTTATGTCGGCTCCTTCATTACCACCGACGATTACTCCGACGGCGCCGGCCACAAGATCACGTCCACTTATGCGCAAAGCACCGACCATGCGATCACTCTGGCGGCGCAGAGCGGACCAAATCTCTTCTCCGCAACCGGAAGTTTTCATCACACTCCGTTTGAGGGCTTTGTGAACGCCTACATGGATCTGGTTCACAACGATGCAACTTCACTGAATCTGCGCTACCGCCGCACGCTGAGCACTGGCTCGCTGGATGCGCGCTTCTACTGGCAGAACACCACCCACGAGATGAACTTTCTGCAGGACAAGATTGCCGTGGATGGCGCGGGTGCATCCATGCCGATGAACACGCACGGCCGCGACCTGGGCTATCTGGTGCGCTATGAGTCTGCATTGACTACGCGCCAAACCTTCCGCGCAGGGAACGAACTGCATCGCTTCCGTTTGGATGACTGGTGGCCACCGGTGTCCGGAACGGCGCCGATGATGGGTCCCAACACCTTTATCAATATCAACAACGGACGACGCACTCGGCTGGGAACGTACGCAGAACTGTTCAGCCACTGGAACCCGCGCTGGTCCACTCTGATCGGTCTGCGCAATGACACGGTGTGGACCGATGCGGGCAACGTGCAGGGATACTCGATGATGTATGCCGCCGACGCCGCGGCCTTCAACGCCGCAAGCCACGCTCGCACAGACATCAACTTCGACATGACTGCGCTGGTCCGCTACGACGCCAATGAGCACGCCGCCTTTGAATTCGGCTACGCGCGCAAGAATCGATCGCCCAATCTCTACGAGCGATACACATGGTCGACCAGCATGATGGCGGCCAGCATGATCGGCTGGTCCGGCGACGGCAATATGTATTACGGCAACGTGGCGTTGAAGACGGAGACCGGTAACATTGTCAGCGGCACGCTGTTGCTGCATGGGCAGGCGCCTAAGCCCTGGGAGATGAAGCTGACGCCCCACTTGAATTTCATCCAGAACTACATTGACGTGGATGTTGCCTCCATGGGCATGATGGGAATGGGATTGCCGTTGCTGCGTTTTGCCAACCACGACGCCCGCATCGGCGGCGGCGATCTCTCCGGCTTCGCCACGCTGTGGAGCAGCGACGCCGCCGGCACTGGCAGACTGAGCGCCAGCGGAGCATGGCTGCACGGGACGCGCACCGACAGGGACACCCCGCTTTACCAGATGATGCCGCTGAATTTGCGCCTTTCCTTTGACGAGGAGATCAAGGGGCTGAGCGCCGGGCTCGGATCGGAAATGGTGGACAGCAAATCGCGTCTCGATCCTAATCGCATGGAGCTGCGCACCCCAGGTTATGCGCTTGTCAATTTACACGCGGCCTATAGGAGCAAGGTTGTGCAGGGTGAATTCCGCGTGGACAACCTCTTCAACCGACTCCACGATTTGCCGCTGGGCGGTAATAATCTTGACATCTACAACTCCACGGGCAGCATGACGCCGGTCACCGGTCGCGGCCGCTCCGTGTCCATCAACCTGGCCGCCACGTTTTGATGCAAATTCGAGGCTTCTGTTCAGTCCGAAGGCACAGCCGAGTGGGAACGATTGAGCTTGATTGCAATTGCCGCATCTCAAAAAAAACGTATGTTGCATACAATGATTTGTGCGGCATTTTCAGAGTCCTGCGCGCTGCCATTTTTCGCGAAGAGAGCATCAAATGCGTGTTTCACTCACCGAACGAGCCGTAGCGTCGGAATCCGAGATCCGGCTGGCCAGCGATTCAGCCCCGGCGCTGGCGGCTCCGTGGCTTGTGCGGCTTCGTTACGGATTGGTCGTCGGGTTGGCGTTTCTTATCCTGCTGGTCACGTTTGGAGCTCGTGTTCCGCTGCCCCTTGCCTGGCTTGCGGTTCCCATCGCCGCCCTGCTTCTGACCAACCTGCTGCTGCCTCGTCTGATTGCCAGATTGGGGGGACGCCGTGCTCTGGGCGCCACTCTCCTTCTCGATGTACTGGCTCTGACGGTGTTGTTGTCGCTGAGCGGCGGACCGGCCAATCCACTGACGCTGCTTTATCTGGTACAGATCACGCTTTCGGCTGTCGTACTAAGCCGAGCATGGACCTGGTCGCTGGGCATCCTGTCGATTCTTGGATTTGGTTTTCTCTTCCCGTTTCACGTTCCGTTGCTGGCGCTTGAGGGCCATCATCCTGCCCAGGGATTTGCTGTGCATCTGTATGGGATGTGGATTGCCTTTGTTGCGGCCGCGTTGCTGATTACCTTCTTTATCGGCGAGGTGTCTGAGACGCTGCGCCGCCACGAACGCCGATCGCTGGAACTCCAGATCAGGCTTGCCCGGCACGAAAAGCTGGCTGCGGTGGGCACGTTGGCGGCGGGCGCGGCCCATGAGATGGGAACCCCGCTGGCTACGATCGCCATTGTCGCCAAGGATCTTGAACTCTACGCCGGACAGGTTACGCACAACCTCACATTGGCCGCGGATGCCGCGACGATTCGGGCCGAAGTCGATCGATGCGCCTCTATCCTTCGCGCCATGACCACGCATGGACCGGAGTTTGCCGGGGAATCGCCCTCAAGGATCAAAGCGAAAGTTCTTTTTGAAGACTTGCTTTTGTCCCTGCCACCGGCTAACCGCGATGTCGTTG
>Ga0181517_10003130_pt1 | contig 16017 bp, 16 predicted proteins | sample PEATcosm2014_Bin_31_FD_119748 | JGI IMG/M metagenome (GOLD analysis project Ga0181517, IMG submission 119748) | Peatland microbial communities from MTU Mesocosm Facility, Houghton, MI, USA - PEATcosm2014_Bin01_30_metaG | ecosystem: Environmental > Terrestrial > Soil > Wetlands > Peat | place... | reverse complement strand
CCACTGTATCGACGCCACCGGCCCAGCGCGCCGAGAGCAGCGGCCGGTCGCTGCGTCCCGACAGCGCCCGGCGGATGAGCAGCTCGTTGTGCCCCATGCCGTAGAAGTCCCCGGTGTCGAGGAGCGTGACGCCGCGCTCGAGGGCGCGGTGGATGGTGGCGACGCTCTCGGCCTCGTCCGCGGCGCCGTACATGCCCGACATGCCCATGCATCCGAGCGCGATGGGGAAGACCGACGGGCCAGACTGGCCCAGCTTGATGGCGGAGGGGTGGGTCACTTGAGGCTCCTCGGGTGGGGGACCATGCTCTCACGGTCCCGATACGAAGACGATGTCTCGCGGAGCGCTCCGGTTGCCGCGGGCGAGGCCGGGCCAGGCTCGGCAAGCGCCGAAGGGCGGGCTAGAGATGGTGGACCATGGAGCTGACCTTCGAGGACACCCGCGTGGCCTTCGCCGGCAAGACGGACCTTGAGCTGCGCAGGGCGCAGCTGCTGTTCGCGTCGATCGGCTCGCGGTGGGTGGTCCAGAGCGGCAGCACCGTCGCGGCGGCCCTGCTCCGGATGCGTGTGCCAGGGATGGCCGCCGTGATCAGAAGCACGATCTTCGCGCAGTTCTGCGGGGGAGAGAGCCTGGCCGGGTGCGAAGGGGTCGTGGCCTATCTCGGGCGCGGAGGGGTCAAGGCCATCCTCGACTACAGCGTCGAGGGCGAGAAATCCGAGGCCGGCTTCGACGCCACGCTGGGCGAGATCCTCTCGACGCTCGAGTGGGCCCACAGCCGCCCACTGGTCGCCTTCGGCGTCTTCAAGGTCACCGGGCTCGGCCGTCACGGCCTGCTGGAGAAGCGGAGCCGCGGCGCCGTGCTGTCGCCCGACGAGGAGGCCGAGTGGAGCCGGGCCCGCGGGCGGGTCGAGCAGATCTGCGAGCGGGCGCACGCCCTCGGGGTTCGCGTCCTGCTCGACGCCGAGGAGAGCTGGATCCAGGGGGCCATCGACGCGCTGGCCGACGAGATGATGGCCCGGTTCAACCGGGAGAGGGCCATCGTCTACAACACCTACCAGCTCTACCGGCGCGACGCCCTGGCCACCCTCGACGCGGCCTGGCAGCGGGCGAGCGCGGCAGGCTTCCTCCTGGGCGCCAAGCTGGTGCGGGGGGCCTACCTCGAGAAGGAGAGGCGTCGGGCCGCAGAGCTCGGCTACCCCGACCCGACGCAACCCGACAAGGCCTCGACCGACGCGGACTACGACCGCGCCATCGCCTTCTGCGTGGAGCACCTGGACCGCGTCGCGCTCTGCGCCGGGACCCACAACGAGTCGAGCAGCATGCTCCTCGTCCAGGAGATGGAGCGGCGTGGCGTCGCCCCGGACGACGCGCGGGTCTTCTTCAGCCAGCTCCTCGGCATGAGCGACAACATCTCGTTCAACCTGGCGCGGGCTGGCTACAACGTGGCCAAGTACGTCCCTTACGGTCCGGTCCGGTCGGTCCTCCCCTACCTGGTCCGTCGAGCCCAGGAGAACACGGCCATCGCCGGGCAGGGGAGTCGAGAGCTCCGGCTGATCGAGCGCGAGCAGCAGCGGCGCCGGCGGGACCCTTCGGCAGGGCGGTCGACCGCCGCAGGTCCGGCGGGGAGTGAAGACGGCTCGCCCTGACCGTGAAGAGACGGGGAGTCGACCGAGACGGACCTCGGATCAGACCATGTAGACCCCAGACCGACACGGGACGACAGCGGTCACCAGGGTGTCACCGAACTGTGTCCGTGCGCCGTCGCCGTGTCCCGCCCAACCGGTCGAGGTGCTAGGCTGACGCGCGGGGTGCAAGTCAAGGCTCAGGCGCTGCTCAACGCAGCCAGGTACATCGAGACCCAGTACGGCCGCGAAGCGCTGAGCCAGGTCGTCCGTGCCTGCAGCGAGCCGGTGCGCGACCGGTACGTCTCGGCCATCGCCATCAACTGGCACCCGGTCGAGGAGTTCGTCGAGTTCATCGAGGTCGCCGACAAGATGCTCGGTCGCGGTGACGGCAAGCTGATGGAAGAGGTCGGCGCGGCCGGGGCCCGGGCGAACATGAAGGGCATCGCCGTCCGCATCGCGTTCTACATGGCGCAGCCGGACTTCTTCTTCCGGCGCGTGGCCGGGCTCTGGCACCAGTTCAACGACGAAGGCGAGATGGTCACGCACTTCATCGCGGAGCGGTCCGGCTCGATCGAGGTGGTGGGCATCAAGAAGCCGAACGCCGCCTTCTGCATGACGCTCAACGGCTGGATCCGCGAGGTCGCGACGGCGCTCGGCATCCAGGACCCGGTGCCCCGCCACTCGGAGTGTCGAGGTCGAGGCGACGCGCGGTGCATGTGGGACGTGCGCTGGACGGCCCTGCGAGCCGGCGCGGAGGGGGCCCGTGAGGCGCGAGAGAGCATCGACCGGCTCAAGTCGAGGCCACGGACCTCCCCGGGCTTCCCGGCCGTGTCGGACGCGTCGCGACCGTCACCGCCCGCGAGCGCCGAGCACATCCCCGTCGCGCCGAGGACGTCGCGCTCGTCGATGACCCTGAAGGCGGTGGACAAGCTCCCCCCGCCCAAGGAAGAGAAGCGCTGAGGCCGTCCGCCGGCCCGACTACCGCGCCCCCTTCGGTGCCCGCTCTCCCCCCTGCCGATCGAACATCCAGCCCGGGTACTCGGGCGGCAGCGCGCTCACCCTGTCGAGCTCGGCCAGCTCGGCGTCGGAGAGCACGAGCTCGGTGACCGCGAGGTTGTCCCTGAGCTGCTCCTCGCTCTTGACGCCGATGATGATGGCCGACACGTAGGGCTTCGACAGCAGCCAGCCGAGCGCCACCTGCGCGACGCTGACGCCGTGCGCGGCGCCGACCTTCTTCATCGCGTCGATGCAGTCGAAGGTGCGGGCCCTGTCGACGGGCGGGAAGTCGAAGCTGGCGCGGCGCGACCCCTCGGGCCCCTTGCGGTCTCGCTCGTACTTGCCGCTCAGGAGCCCTCCGGCGAGCGGGCTCCACACCATCAGCCCCATCTGCTGGTCCTGCAGCAGAGGGACGAGCTCGCGCTCGAGGTCGCGGCCGGCGATGGTGTAGTACGCTTGCAGCGACTGGAACGCCTCCCACCCGCGCGCCGCCGCCACGCCGTTGGCCTTGGCGATCTGCCACGCGGCGAGGTTCGAGCAGCCGACGTAGCGGGCCTTGCCGGAGCGCACGACGTCGTCGAGCGCCCGGAGCGTCTCGTCGAGCGGGGTGACCGCGTCGACGCCGTGGATCTGGTAGAGGTCGACGTAGTCGGTGCCGAGGCGCCGGAGGCTCCCCTCGATCGACTCGAGGATGTGCCTGCGCGTCAGCCCGAGCTGGTTGGGGCCAGGCCCGACCCTCCCGCGCACCTTGGTGGCCAGCACGACGTCCCTGCGGCGGCTGCCGAGCGCGTGGCCGAGGATCTTCTCGGAGTCCCCCTCCGAGTAGACGTCGGCGGTGTCGAAGAAGTTCACGCCGGCCTCGACCGCGAGCGCCACGAGGCGGTCGGCCTCGTCCTGGCCGGTGTGGCCGACTGCCTGCCAGAAGCCCTTTCCTCCGAAGGTCATCGCTCCGAAGCAGAGCTCCGACACATAGAGACCCGTCCGTCCAAACAGGCGATAGCGCAAGGGGAACCTCCTTCGCGCCTTCGATGCCTGCGCGCGGAGGTGCGTTGCCACTGACCCCACGCCAGCGAGGCAGAGCCGCGTGTGGCTGGCCGGACGACGGTCAGAAGGCGCCGTCGGCCCGAAGGAGATCTCGCCGGCGCCGATCGGGAGTCTAGCTGCCCTGACCGGGCGGTCGATCGGTGCGTCGTGGGTTGAGCAGGAGGTGCCCTGCGAGCCCCTCGACGCGGGGAGATGAAGGGGATGGAGACGGTCACCGTTTCGCACGCAACGCCGGATGCCACCTTTCTCGTGGTGGAAGAAGACGAGTCCACGGCGCGCACGATCGCGCGACTGCTCCGCCCGTTTCCATGAGGAGGCCGGTCCCTGTCAAGTGGACGTTCTGGTGTGGTCGCTAGATTCGACGGGCGGCGCCCGTGGGCGCCGCGAGCCATTCGACCGGAGGCACGAGCCGACAACGGCGCCGCATGAGCGAAGGGCCGGCGGGCACGAGCCGACAAGCGATCCTCGAGTGCAACCGGCGACGGGGAGCGAGCCGACAGCGGAGCTCCGTGAGCGGAAGTCCGGCGGGCGCGATCGATCCGCGGGCAGGCATGAGGGAACAGGCGACGCGCACGTGGGCGACAGGGACGGGAACGTGCGGACCGCCGACCGGTACGAGGGACCCTCGGCCGGGAACATCGGCGACAGGCGGGCTTGTCGCCCACGTTCCGGCGGGAACAAGCGAACAACGCGCGCGAGGTCGGCTCGTTCCGGACCTTGTCACGGACGGAGCCCCGCTTGGTGCCCTCGTTCCGGCCGGAACAGGGGAACGGCGTGCCCGAGGAGCCCGCGCGCCGACGCGAGGGACCTACGTACCGGCGCGACGAGGCCCTCTGCGTCGCCGAGGAGGCGACGTACCGGCCCAGCAAAGCCCGGTACCGGCTGGAGAAAGCCCCGTGCGGTCCCGAGTGGACGAAGCCCGGGAGCTCGGCATCGGCGTACGCCCGCCACGATCGCGAGGACCGAGCCAGGAAGCAATGGGAACAGTGGGACGGTCCGGAGGTGCCGTACGCCTAACCGAGAGAAAGGGGGGTCGCGCCTGACAAGCGCGGCCGTCTGCTCGCCCGCAGCCCAAGCAAGGTGTGCGCTGCGGGAGCTGGAGTGGCCCCGCCCTTGAGGTCCGCGCGTTTCTCCGGCAAGGTGGGCCCATGACGGTCTGCGGCCGCGAAGCAATGCTCCTCATCACGACCAACCCCGCAGGCACGTCCACCAGCGTCGCGCGCCGCCGGACGCTCCTGCGATGCAGCCTCGAGGCCGGTCACGTCGGTCCGCACCGCGACGACGAGCACAGCGAGACCTGGGGGCCGACCAACTCCATTCGCCCGACGCTGCTCCGCCACGAGGACGAGGACCCCTGAGCCCCCAGCGGCAGGTCCCGGTGCCACGGCGCCGCCCGAGCGCCGGACTTGCACTCTCCCGGGGTCGGCGCGATGATTTAAGTGTGTCTGCCGGTGCGGATGAACCCCTGAAGCTCGAACCGGGCTCACGGCTCGATCGCTACGAGCTGCTCTGCCCGATCGCCGAGGGGGGGATGGCGAGCGTGTGGCTCGCGCGCATCGAGGGCAAGCACGGCTTCGAGAAGCTGGTGGCGATCAAGACCATCCTGCCGAACCTGGCCGCCGACGACTACTTCGAGAAGGCGCTGCTCGACGAGGCGCGCATCGCCTCGCGCATCGAGCACATGAACGTCGCGCAGATCCTCGACCTGGGCGAGCAGCACAACGTGCTGTACGTCGTCATGGAGTGGGTGGAGGGGGACGCGCTGTCGCGGCTGGCTCGCGCCGTCGAGAAGCGCGGGCTGCGGCTCCCGCCCGGGATCGTGCTGCGCATCCTGGCGGACACCTGCGGGGGCCTGCACGCCGCGCACGAGCTCTGCGGGATGGACGGCAGCCTGCTCGGCGTCGTCCACCGCGACGTTTCGCCGCAGAACATCCTCGTGAGCACGGCCGGGATGGCCAAGCTCATCGACTTCGGCATCGCGAAGGCGCGCGATCGGCTGGTCGGCGAGACGAGCGCCGGCGTCGTCAAGGGGAAGGTCCGCTACATGGCGCCGGAGCAGGCGGTGGGCAAGCCCGTCGACCGCCGCACCGACATCTTCGCCGTGGGCGCCGTCCTCTACCGGATGCTCGCGGGCCGGGCGCCGTACGCGGCCGAGAACGAGCTCGCGTCGCTCAACCTCCTCACGTGCGGCAGGCCCCCGCCTGCTCTGCCGGCCACCATCCACCCCAGCATCTCGGCGATCGTGAGCCGGGCCATCGCGCACCGCCCCGACGCTCGCTTCTCGACCGCCGCGGAGATGCAGTCCGAGATGGAGCGGGCCATGGTGGAGGCCGGGATCGTCACGACGACCGCGAACGTCGCGGCGTTCGCGGCGAGCTTCCTCGCCACCAACGCCGACAAGCGCAAGACGGCGGCGCAGACGGCGCTGGCCGCCGCGGCCGAGCGGCAGCGCATGCGACAGATCCTGCAGCCCATGGTGTCTCAGGAGACGTCGACGGGCGTCTCCCGGGTAGCGCCTGCCGTCCTCTCCGCCGCGGACGGGGACGACGCGGTCACGCAGCACCTCCCGCCGAAGACGCCGCCCCCGGTGCGGCTGCCGGTGCCGGAGGAGCCGCCGACGCGAGTGCGCATCGTGAGCGAGCCGCCGGTGCAGGTCGCGGCCGGGGTGCCTGCGCGGGTGCACGTCGCGACGGCTCCGGCGGTGCGCGCGAACATCGCGACCGAGCCGCCTGCGCGGGCGATGCTCGCCACCGAGCCGGACGCCGGCGGGCCCCTCGTGTCCGAGCCGCCGGCGAACCTGGCCGACACCTACGTCCGGGTCCCTCTGTCGCGGATCTCGACGCGCGGCAGCGTCATCGCGGCCGTGGGGGCCGTCGTGTTCATGGCCGTCGTGTTCATGGCGTCGAGGAGCCACGGACCGCGCCCGGCGACCACCAGGCCTTCCAGGCCCGTGGCCGCGCCGGTCGTGACGCACGCGCCTCCCGCCGCGGTCGTCTCCGCAGCTCCGCCTCCTGCAGCCTCGTCCGCCGACTGGACCCCGGCGCCCCTGCCGCCGCCCCCCGCCACGGTCTCTCTCGTCGAGGCGCCAGAGCCGCCGCGAGCCGTGGACCCCACGCCCGTCGCGAGGCCGCGCCCGCCGACCGCGAAGGCGCCGGCGGTCGCTCCGAGACCCCCGGCTCCGGAGAGGGTCGACGTCAGCACCGTGAGGACCGCCGCCGCGAACAGGGTCGACGACGGCTTCTGAGGCAGGCGATGCCCTCCGCGAGAGGCCCTGGAGTCCTCGACGGCTTCACCGGGGCCCCGCCGGCGGTCCCGGGTGATACCGCGGAGGCGCGCGCCGCGCGCGAGCGCCTCGTGGCGCACATCGCCGCGCACCACGACGTCAGCGCCGTCGTCCTCGACGCGATGAGGAAGGTGCCGAGGCAGCTCTTCGTCGACGCTCCGCTCCAGGCCGCCTACCAGGACAACCCCCTGCGCATCGCGCACGGCCAGGCGATCTCGCAGCCGCACATCGTCGCCATCATGACCGACGCCCTCGAGCTTCGCGGCGACGAGCGCGTGCTCGAGATCGGCACCGGATCGGGCTACCAGGCGGCGATCCTCTCGCTGCTCGCCGGCCACGTCGACTCGATCGAGATCCTCCCGGCGCTGGCCGACTCCGCGCGGGCGCGCCTCTGCGCGCTCGGCTACCTCAACGTGGAGGTTCGCACGGGCAACGGCCACGCCGGCTGGCCGGAGCACGCCCCGTTCGAGCGCATCCTGCTGACGGCCTCGCCGCCCGAGATCCCGCGCGTGATCCTCGACCAGCTCGGCGAGGGAGGGGTCCTCGTCGGTCCGGTCGGCGAACACTCCGAGTCCCAGCGCCTGCTGCGCTGGCGAAGGCGAGCGTCCCGGCTCCTGGTGGAGGACCTGGGGGGCGTCTCGTTCGTCCCCATGGTCGCCAGGTAGGCCACCCACCGACGTTTCCCTTGCGATCATGGACCGTTGGGCAGAGGGAGCGCGCCGGGTGGTAGCCTCGAAAAATGGGTGCCATCCGAGGCGGACAGGCTGACAATGGGCGCCGTCCCCGCTGCCTGAATGGGGCGCCCGAGGGGAGCACCGAAGCTATGTTGTGGATGCATCGTGCGCGTTTCCTGTCTCCACCACCCTCGGAGGTCGGTCCTCGACGCGCATGAGCGAGGCCCGGCCCCAGGACGAGGCTGACCTCATCGCCAAGGCGTCGGCTGGCGACCGGGCGGCCTTCCGCGCGCTGTACCTCCGGCACCGCGAGACGGTGTCTCGCCTTGTCTTCCGGATGCTGGGAGGCCCTCGCGACCTCGACGACGTCGTGCAGGAGGTCTTCCTCCAAGTCTACAGGAGCCTCCCGGACTTCCGCGGCCAGTCGAAGTTCTCGACCTGGCTGCACCGGGTCACGGTGAACGTCGTGCTGATGCACCGCCGAGCTGCGCGCAGCCGGCCGACCTACGGTGAGGAGCCGCACCCGGACACGACCGCTGACCAGGAGACGGTCGCGCCGGACGTCGACGCAGACCGTCGCGAGCGCATGCGCGCCTTCGCCAGGATCCTGGACAGGCTCGCCGAGAAGAAGCGCGTCGTCTTCATCCTGCACGATCTGGAGGGGGTCCCCCCCGTCGAGATCGCGAAGATCGTCGGCGCCCCGGTGCTGACCGTACGCACGCGCCTCTTCTATGCCCGCCGTGAGATCGAGGCGCTGCTCTCGACCGAACCGGTCCTCGCGGGCCTCTGCGACAGCTCGACGGACACCGCACCTGCTTCGTCGGACGGGAGCGAACCATGAGCACGAGGTCCGACCGCGGCACGCTGAGACGCCTCTTCGGTCGAGGCGAGGACGGGAGGCTGGACAGGCTCGTTCAGGAGGCTCGGTCGGCCTGGGTGCCGCCGGTGAAGCGTGGAGCGGACGGCTCCGATCACCTCGACGAGGCGGAGCGCAGGCTGTTCGCCCGGATCGACGCCCGCGAGGCGCAGGCCAGGAGGCCGGTCAGGCTGGTCGGGAGCACGAGCTTCTGGGGGCCCGTCGCCGTGATTACCGCCGCCGCCGCGGGGCTGGTGTTCTTCGCGCGGCCTCACGGCGCCGAGGTCGCCACGGACTCCGACCGCGCGCGGATGTCGTCCTCGTCGTCGATGGGCGAGCCGGTCGTCGTGCAGGAGCCCGCGAGGCCCACGGCCCCTGCGGAGCTCTCGATGGTCACGGGGGGAGGCGAGCTTCGGGTCGACGGCGCCCGGGTCGCCGCTCAGGGGGCGTCGCTGCGCGACGGAGAGACGGCCGAGGCGCGCGGCGGTGAGGCGCTGTTCGCGGCTCCCGGGCGGGTGAACTGGCTGCTCGAGAGCGGCACCGAGGTGACGGTCGTCCGTGCGGGCACCAACGGCGGGGCCATCGTCCTCGCGCTCAGCGTCGGGGCGGTCGAGGCGCAGGTGACGCCCGTGCCGGCAGGAGAAGCGTTCGCGGTCGACGTCGACGGGGTGAGGGTCGCGGTGCACGGGACACACCTGCGCGTCGCCCGCGAGAAGCGCGGCGGCACGGCCGTCGTGGTCGACCTCACCGAGGGGGTCATCTCGGTCGGGGCGCCGCCGAGGGCGGGCTCGACGGTCGGGCTGCTCGTGACGGCCCCCGCGCACGTCGAGTTCTCGGTGGACGACCTCAGCGGCTCCCTGCGCGTGGAGCATGACGCCACCCGCGTCCGGGCGCCCGTCGATCCGGCAGCTCTCGCGCGGTCTGCGGCGCCCGTCCCGCCGGCTCCAGCGCTGCCGCGCGCGGTGGAAGCTCCCACCGCGGCGAGCCCCGCCGTGGCCAGTCCCCGCGTCTCGAGCGCAGCGGCACCGAGGCCGCTGAACCCGGACGAGGTCATCGGCGCGGCGGTGCGTGCCTGCGCAGACCGAACCTACCCCGGAGGGACCGCAGCCTTCACCTTCAGCTCGACGCTCACCGTGAACGTGAACCCGGACGGCGTCGCCGGCGTCGCCACCTTCGATCCGCCGCTCGAGCCGAAGTTCCAGGACTGCGTCGCTCGCGCCGTCTACGAGATCCGATGGAGCGAGCCGGGCCCGCACCGCATCCCGTTCGAGGTGCACCGGTAGCGCAGCCTGGTGCCGTCAGGCGCGCGCTCTCACGACACCGACGGTCGCACGGGACCGGGGACCTCGTCCTGGCCGTGACCGACGATGCGGTTGTGGCCGTCCACCCGGACCACCGTGGGCCGCCAGCTCCGGGCCTCGGCCTCGTCGACCGCCTCCGCGAACGTGGCGATGATCACTGTGTCGCCGGGCTGCGCGTGGCGCGCCGCGGCTCCGTTGACGCAGATCACGCCCGAGGCCGCCTTCCCGGCCAGGGCGTAGGTCTCGATCCGGCTGCCGTTGGTTACGTTCCAGATGCAGACCTGCTCGTAGGGCAGGATGTTGGCCGCTTGCATCAGGGTCTCGTCGATGGTGACCGAGCCCTCGTACGCCAGATCTGCATGGGTGACGGTCACCCGGTGCAGCTTGGACTTGAACATCGTTCGTCTCATCTCGAGCTCCGTCCCGGCCGGTCGTCCGGTCCAGGCAGTTTCGTCAATCCTCGCGCAACGCGACCCGGTGTCAACCCGTAGGATGCCGCGGCGGCGGGAAACGTGGCATCCTACCCGGTCTACCGCCGGGAGTCAGGCCTCGCCCCCGCCCGGACGACCTCGGTGATCGCGTGAGTCTCACGGACCCCGATGAGGCCGAACTGCAGGCCCATCCCGTCCTCCCCCGTCCAGCGAACCACCGCAGGGACCGTCAGCTCTTCCTTGTACCCGGGCAGGGGGAGATGCACGATGACCTCCGTGCCGAAGGGGAACGGTGACCGGGTCTCGACGAACAGCCCGCCCAGCGAGACGTCCTGCGCCTGGCCGGTCACGACCTCCTCGCCCCCCTTCCGTTCGACCCGCACCTCCACGTCGAGCGGTGATCGGTGCGACTGGCGTTTTTCGACCATGAGGGCGTCGGCCTTTCGTCGTTCGATGGTGCGCGGACCGGCGCACTGGACCATGGTAGCATCGAGTCGTCGCATTTTGGTCGCACGAGAGACCCGGGCCGCCTTCACAGGGGCCGTTCTGGCCATCCGAAGGCGCAGGTTCGTCGCTTGGCAATGAAATCTCCGAAGCTCCACGGTGTTCTTGCTCGACGCCTCGGCACAGGCCTCCGCTCCCTCACCGGGCAGGCGCTCGCCCTCGTCCCCTTCGTCGTCGGTCTGCTCTTCGGGGGCCTCGCGCTCCCGCGCAGCGTCCCTCCGGACGAGCTGCCGATGCCGGCGATGGACGGGCGCGTCCTGTCGAAGATCGTGGCCGACGATGACGCCCGCGCAGCGCGCGTCCGCACGACCTCCCTGTCGTCTCCCGTGCGGGCGGTAGGCTCGGGCTTCCGCGCCTTCAACGTGGCGGAGGCTCATCACGAGGACGAGGCGACCATCAGCAAGACGCGCGACGAGAGCTACCGGGCGATTCTCGCGACGACGGGCGCTGACACCGAGGCGCTCCTGGATCTTCGCGCGTTCCAGATGACCGCCTTCCTCGAGGCGCTCCGGAGCTTCGAGCGGACGGGCACGGTCTCGGACGCGCTTGAGGAGTACGGCGGGACGTTCGTCGATCGCATGACGAAGGTCGGCTGGTGCGAGCGGCACCGCGTCGTCATGCCGGATCTGGTCCGCCGTGCCGCGTTCAAGCTGACGTGGAACCGGGCGGTCCTGGTGGACGGCAACCCGCGCTTCGGCCTCGCGCTGGACGAGACCCGCGCGCTCTACGCGTTCTACTTCGCGCACCCGCACCCCTCGGAGGCCGACCGGACGCGCCTCGAGGCGATGACGCGCGGGGCTCGCGACGCCGCGGCGTGCCAGCGCGTCGACGAGGCCGCGCAGCGGGCCATCGGGAGCTGGCTGCTCGGCAAGATCGGTGAGCTCGGCCCGCTGGATCCGACCTACCCCGCGCCGCTCGCCCGCGCAGCGGCCCTCTACATGACGAGGGACTTCAGCGCGGCGGCCGCCGGCTACGAGGCCTGGCTCCAGGCTCACCCGAACGGGTCGTGGACGTTGCGCGTCCAGAACCACCTCAGGGCCGCGCTTCTTGCGGCCGAAAGGGCCATGGAGTGAACACGCTTCTGCGAATCGTCGCCTGGGTAGCCGTGATCGGCGGCGCCCTGTGCGCCATCGTCTACTACGCTTACGCCGACGTCTGGACGGTGCCGATCGACGATCCTCGGCTGCTGGTGAGCATCGAGCCCACGCTGCGCGGCGGAGACCTCCTGCTCGTCGCGCGCCACGGGCTGCCGGCGCTCGGCGACCTCGTGCGCTGCCCCGATCCGGACGAGCCTCGTCGCTGGGTGGTCGGGCGCCTGGTGGGGGTCAGCGGCAGCGACTTCACGATCCGGAACCAGGATTTCATGATCCCCGACTCCCGCGAGACCAGCGACTCCGGCTGCACCAACCAGAAGCTCGTGAACCCGGCGACCGGCGACGAGGTTCCGCTCGTCTGCCGCAACCGCGAGTTCGCCGGCAGGGAGTACGAGACCCTGAGCAAGCCCGACTCGGATCTGAGCGGGGAGGGGCCGGCGGTCCACAAGGTCCCGCTGGGCAAGATCTTCCTCATGAGCGACGACCGCTACCTGCACCAGGACTCCCGGGACTACGGGTCGGTGACGCAGGCCTCTTGCCAGCACATCCTCTTCCGCCTGTGGGGCTCGAGCGGCTTCACGGACGGCTCCCGCCGCTTCAACATCATCTGGTGACCATCATGTCGCGCGCCGGGACCTGGATCGGGTAGTCTCGCAAGGCAAGCCATGGAGCTCGAGATCGGCATCGTCTGCGGTGGCTGCGACGTCTACAGCCCGCTGGGCACCGTGCGCTGCGCCGCGTGCGGCGACGACTTGACGCTCTCCCCGCGGCGAGGTGGGCGAAGGTCGGCACCGTCGGCCGCCGCTGTCCCGGTCGCCGCGAAGGCTCCAGAGGTGGTCGAGCCTCCCGTGGTCGATCGCCAGCCGGTAGCAAAGCGCGTCCGGACCTCCGCCGGTTCGGGGGTGCCCGTCGCCGCACCGGCTCCTCGGGCTCTGTTCGACGAGCCGCTCCGCCGTCGCGTCAGCCCTGCTGCCGGGATACGCGCGCACGCCGCGCCGTCCGCCGGCGCCATCCTTTTGTCCAACGCGGGACCGTCGCTCTCATCAACGAAGCTCTCCCAGGAGGAGCTCATGGATCAAGCCAAGAACTTCGTCTGCCGCTCGTGCTCGACCCCCGTCCCCGTGCAGCACAAGTTCTGCGGACGCTGCGGAGCCGCGGTGCCCCCCGAGATCCTGAACGCTCGCACCCAGTTCTTCGGGCAGCTCCAGATGCCCGGGCGAGCCAAGCTCATCCTCATCCGTGGCGAGGGGGTCGAGGGGCTCAGCTACCAGCTGAACGCGGACGAGCACATCGTCGGCCGCAACGGCCAGCTCGTGTTCCCCGATGACCCGTTCGTCTCTCCGCGGCACGCCAACCTCTTCTACCGAAACGACAAGCTCGTCGTCCGGGACGAGGGCTCGCTCAACGGGGTCTTCCTCCGTGTTCGGGGCACGGTCGATCTCCAGATGGGCGACCACTTCCTCGCGGGCGAGCAGCTCTTCCGGCTCGAGGCCACGCCCAAAGCGAGCGACGGCCCGGCGCCCGACGGCACCTATTTCTACTCGTCGCCCAAGCACCAGAGCCCCTTCCGCATCACCCAGATCCTCCACGGCGGCGCGCCCGGGATGACCGTCTGCGCACGGGCGGGCGGTCTGCAGATCGGCCGAGAGGGCGGCGACCTCAACTTCCCCGGCGACCTCTACATGAGCGCGTCGCACTGCAAGATCGAGGACGCCATCGGCAAGATCACGCTGACTGACCTCTCCAGCCGCAACGGGACCTACATGCAGGTCAGGAACGACCGCGAGCTCGCGCACGGCGACTACCTCTTCATCGGACGCAAGCTGCTGCGCGTGGAGATCACCGCCTCGGCCTGACCGGCGCCCTCGAGCCCGTCGACGGGCTCGGCTGGCAGAAGACGCTGTCGCAAGCGGCTTGCACATGTCCTTGCGGCACGTAAAGGTGTGCCTGCGATGCGAACTTCCCTCCTTGGCTCGGCCGTCCTCTCGCTCTCCTTGACACTGCCCGTCTCCGCGCTGGTCGGTTGCCAGCAGCTCGCGGACGACCTCGGGGGTGGCGCCGGGTCCGACGCGAGCGTGTCGGGCAGCGTGTGCGTGGGCGGCGAGAACAGCAGCGGCGTGGACGGGCTCCCGTGCTGTCTGGCCAACGGCGAGGGTTGCTCGGGCGACTACGATTGCTGCGACGGTCTCTGTTCGGGCGGCGCCTGCGCCTCCTCCGGCAGCACCAGCTGCAGCGCGGCGCTCGGCAGCCGGTGCGCGACGGTCGCGACGTGCGGGTGCAGCACCGACGACGACTGCTGCCAGGAGGCGACGGGCGCCGTCTGCTCGCTCAGCGCCTACACCTCGCCGTCGAAGCGGTGCTGCCTGAACACCGGGATCCCCTGCGGTGGCGACGCCGACTGCTGCAGCGGGACGTGCGATCCTGCCGCGGCGACCTGCGACTGACCCCGACTCACGAGCCGCGCGGCAGTCGAGGGCGGTGGCCGCGGAGGCGCCCCACGCGCCGGCCAGCGCCGATCGCGGTGCTGGGCGCGAACGCGGCCGCCTCCTCGCACATCTGCGCGAGGCCGTCGAGGGTCTGTCCCTTGGACTCGAGCTCGATCGCGAGCACCTCGAGCGCGTTGCACGCGACCTCGTTCTTCAGGAGGCGCCCGCCCTTCCCCAGGGCGAGCCGCGGCACCATCATGTGGATGCGGCGCACGGCGTCGGCGATCCGCCGCGGCATCGCGATGCGCTCCACGATCGGCTCGAGGAACTCGGCGGTCGAGTCGCTGCGATCGCGGTCGCCGGAGACGGCCTCCGCGAGCGGCTCCGAGAGCAGCGTCGCCCACAGCACGATGTCGTCGAGCGGCTTGCCGCGCCGTTGGGTGCGCCGGTCGACGGCGTCGAGCTTGCGCCAGAAGCGATCGCCGCCTCCGCCCGTGGCCTCGTCGTCGTCGAGGAAGGCCGCGAGCTCGGGCAGGAGGATGGCCATGGCGCCGACCTCCCAGAGCAGCCACATCGACCGGTGCGCGGCCCCGCCGCGGAGCAGGCGCAGGATCTCCTCGAAGACCCGCGGCCGCGCGGCCCGCGCGAGCTCCTCGCGGCACGACACCATCGCGTCGTAGACGTCCGGCTCGATCCCGAGGTCGAGGCGCGCGGCGAACTTGACCGCGCGCAGGATGCGGATGGGATCCTCGCGGAAGCGGACGGTCGGGTCGCCGATCGTGTGGATCGTCCGCCGGGCGATGTCGTCCATCCCGCCGCACCAGTCGAGGACCTGGCGCCGGTCGAGGTCGTAGAAGAGCGCGTTGATGGTGAAGTCGCGACGGATGGCGTCCTCGTGGGCGTCACCGAAGACGTTGTCGCTGCGGATCAGCAGGTCGTCGGCGCCGTCGGCGTCCTCCGACTCGACCTCGGTCTGCGGGCTGCGCCGGAAGGTCGCGACTTCGACGATCTTCCCGCCGCCGAAGAGCACGTGGGCCAGGCGGAATCGTCGACCGATGACGCGGCAGTTGCGGAACAGGGCGCGGACATCCTCGGGACGCGCGCTCGTCGCGATGTCGTAGTCCTTGGGCGTCCCGCCGAGCAGCAGGTCGCGGACGCAGCCGCCGACGAGGTAGGCCTGGAACCCGCCCCGCTCGAGCCTCCGGACGACCCTCGCCGCGTCGGCGTCGAGCCGGCTCTCCGCGAGGTCGACCGCGTGGCGGACGAGCCCCGTGCCGGCGTGGCGCTCGGAGTCAGGTGTGACGGCGCGCTCGTCGGGGCTGGACTCGATGCGAAACGAAGGGAGGTCGGGCGGCGCGGGGAGGTGACCGGGGGGGCGATCCATCAGAATGGCGGTGCGTCACCGCGGCGCGGTGGCGAGGGGGGAGACGTGAGAGGAGAGGGGGGCAAGAGGACTTCGAAGCGGATGGAGGCGCCCGACGCAGGAGCGAGCGGGCCTCCCTTCCCCGGGCCCTCCCCGAGCGCAGGCCGGGCGAGCACGGAAAGGGTGCCGAGAATGACAGCGCTCCCCTGGCTTTGCCGACCCGAGGTTGACTGAATCTCTGTGCAGCGTACCAGCCAACGGTCGACGCCGCAAATGCAACCCTCCCGGGCGGACAGATCAAGCTCCGTGCCGGGCCTGTTGACGCACGTCCCCGGGTGATTAGCTTCTGAGTCGGCTCCGACCTCCAGCCCCTCCCGGGGCGAGAGAGCCCCACGTGGCAGGACTGGCGGGGAACGGAGCTG
>Ga0181517_10003129_pt1 | contig 16019 bp, 15 predicted proteins | sample PEATcosm2014_Bin_31_FD_119748 | JGI IMG/M metagenome (GOLD analysis project Ga0181517, IMG submission 119748) | Peatland microbial communities from MTU Mesocosm Facility, Houghton, MI, USA - PEATcosm2014_Bin01_30_metaG | ecosystem: Environmental > Terrestrial > Soil > Wetlands > Peat | place... | reverse complement strand
GAGAGTGCCACGATCGCAACCAGCACCCAGTCAAACGCGTTCCAGTTCGCTACGTTCATCGTGCCGCCTTAGCGAGGTCTATTGTCCGCCGCCCAGCTCGTCCAGCCCTGTCAGCAGCCGGAATGCATCCAGGTATTTCTGCCGAGTATGAGATACCACGTCCTCGGGCAGCGCGGGAGCGGGGGCCTGCTTGTTCCATCCGATCGATTCAAGATAGTCGCGCACATACTGTTTGTCGAAGCTGGGCTGCGCTCCGCCCGGAGCGTAGCTGACCGCCGGCCAATAGCGGGAGGAGTCCGGAGTCAGCACCTCGTCGGCCAGCACCATCCCCACGCCATCGATCCAGCCGAACTCGAACTTCGTATCGGCCAAAATCAATCCCTTCCCGGCCGCGTACTCAGACGCCTTGGTATAAATGTCCAGCGTCAGCCGGCGCAACTGGGCCGCGGTCTCCTCGCCCACCATCGCCACAACCTCCGCGTACGAGATGTTCTCGTCGTGCCCGCCGGTGTTGTCCTTGGTCGACGGAGTAAAGATCGGCTCCGGCAGTTGCTGCGACTCGCGCAGCCCCGAAGGCAGAGGAATTCCGCACACTGCCCCCGTCTTTTGGTAGTCCTTCCATCCCGACCCGGAAAGATAGCCGCGCACCACGCACTCCACGGGATACATCTTGGCCCGCCGTACCACCATGCTGCGACCCTCAATCTGTTGCTGGAACAGCGGCTCGGACTGAATCTGTTGAGCAGAGAGATGTCTGCCAAAGATCGTTGCGGAAGCCGGCTCCAGCAGTGCCGCGATCTGCGGTCCCTGGATCGCCAGTAGATGGTTCGCCACGGTGTCCTTCAGGAATTCAAACCAGAAAGCCGAAATCTGCGTCAGAATCCTCCCCTTGTCCGGAATGCCCGAGCCAAGCACATGGTCGAAGGCGGAGATGCGGTCGGTTGCAACAAACAGCAGTTGGTCGTTGAGGGCATACAGGTCGCGGACCTTGCCCCGCGCCACCAGGGGAAGGCCACCAAGATCGGTCTTCTGAACAGCTTTCGTCATATTTAAAACGTACCATCCTCTGCGTAAGGAAAAGTCTTGCTACGGCAACTTTGCTTCTCTCTTAAAGTAGGCGGCGAGAGCGTCGGCCAGCGCGGCAACCGTGGGTTCGGCCGCTTCCAGATGGGGCGGCAGGCCGAGGTCGCATAGCGCGCGCGAGGTGATCGGCCCTATGGAGGCGCGCACAACGGACGCAGGCAGCATGTGGCCCGCGGCTTCCAGTAGCGCGACCAGGTTTCCCGCCGTGGAAGCGCTGGTAAAGGTGACCGCGTCGGGCACCATCTCCGGCTCCACGAAGAGGGCTGCAACCGCCGCCAATGAGCTTTCGGGAACACGGTTGCTATACGCCGCGGCCACGGTCACATTCGCTCCGGCTGCCGCTAGCGCGGATTGGAGTGTCGCGGGCGCCTGCTCGGCCAGCACCAGTAGAATGCGTGCGCCGGGAACTTCGCACAGCACGGTCTGGATAATAGACTGGGACAGCGATTCGGCGGTAAATATGGGTGGTACCAGATCGGCCTGCAAGCCCATGGCCTCAACCGCGCGCTTTGTTGCCGTGCCGACTACGGCGATACGGCGCGGCGCAGGCGAAATCCCCAGGAGCTGTGTGCGCTGCTGGAAGGCCTCCACCGCATTAACGCTGGTGAACGCGACCAGATCGAAGCCGGTGAGCGACGCCAGCGCAGCATCGAGCCCCGCATACGAAGCAGGCGGCGCAATCTCGATGGTGGGAATGTGAATCGCAGTCGCGCCCAGTGCGCTCAGTCGCTCCGCCAGATGCGAGGCCTGATGCGTTGCTCGCGTAATCAGGATGCGTCTGCCGCTAAGGCCGCATCCCGGTCCCTGATGCTCGCTCACGGCTTTGCCGCCTGGCCGCGAGCGATCACGCGATCGTAGTACGCCTCATACAACGGAATAATGCGGGTGGAACAGAAGCGCTCGCTGGCCGTCTTGCGCGCCGTCGCAGCCATCGCAGTCAACCGCGCCTCATCGCCCAGCAGTGCAATCGCCGCCGCGGCCATCGCCTCTGTGTCGCCCAGGTCAAAAAGCAGGCCGTTGACTCCATCTTCGATCAGCTCCGCGACGCCGCCAACCCGCGTGGCAATGCTGGGAACGCCGCACGCCATGGCCTCCAGCGCGGCCAGCCCAAAGGACTCCATCTCCGACGGCATCAACATCAGGTCGGCCAGCGGCAACAGCTCGTTCACATTGTCCTGCTTGCCCAGGAAGTGGACGCGGTCGGCAACGCCGAGACGCAATGCGAGGTGTTCTGCGGCAGATCGGTCGGGCCCGTCGCCGATCAGCATCAGCCGCGCGGGCAGGGCGGAGGCTACCCTAGCGAAGACATCGATCACATCCAGAACGCGCTTCACCGGGCGGAAGTTCGAAAGATGGACAAGAAGTTTCTCAGTGGCATTGTCTCCGCTCGCCGGAGCGGTGAATCGCGGACGCATGGCTGCTACCTTGGCTGGGTCGCGGACATATACGTCGCAGTTGACGAAGTTGCGAATCACCTCGATCTCGCCTTTGATATTGAAGGCTTCGCGGGTCCGGTCGCGCAGGTAGCTGGAGATGGCCGTAACCCCATCGGACTGCTCAATTCCAAACTGGGTGATGGGAAGATATGACCGGTCCAGGCCAACCAGCGTGATGTCCGTTCCGTGCAGCGTCGTGATAATGGGCAGGTAGCGGCGGCGTTCAACCGCCTGCTGCGTCTCCGTCATCTGGCGAGCCAGCAGCGCGGAGATGGAGTGCGGAATGGCGTAGTGGACATGCAGCAGATCCAGCGAGTAGAACTCCGCCACCTCCGCCATGCGCGTGGCCAGCGCCAGATCGTAGGGTGGGTGCTCGAACAGCGGGTAGTGGTACACATCCACCTCGTGGAAGTGGATGTTCGCCTCGCGTCCGCTCAGGCGAAAGGGCAGCGACGAGGTGATGAAGTGGATCTCGTGACCGCGCGCGGCAAGCTCGATGCCAAGCTCCGTGGCAACCACGCCCGAACCGCCATAGGTGGGGTAGCAGGTGATTCCGATCTTGCGACGGGGAGATCGACCGTTGGGCGTATGGACTGCAGGCTTCATGGGGCGTTTCGTCTCCGGGGCCGGGGTGGGCACGACTCGCCCCCGCCTCGTGAAATCTTACTCCCACGCCCTTATACCCCGAATGCTGCCCGGTCGATTTAGGGCATCTCTGTACAATTCCGCGTTTTGAAAGGGACGGGCTTCAGAGGCTGCTGAAACACTCTGGTTTGTTAAGGGCACGGCTTTAGTCGTGCCGCAATCCGCTTGTTTTAAACGTGGCTTTAGCCGCCGAGGGAATCTCGAATACCTGTGCAGACATTCCTTCTTGTGGGTGCAGCGATGATCGCGATTTCCGTGCCTGCGATTCGTGAAATGCTCTATCGCCTGATTTCCGCGGCGGGTACATCCAGCTGCGATGCGAACGCCATGGTCAGCACCGGGCATGGGGCCTCGGTGATGATGCGGTATGCAATATGCAACGGCGCATGAGAGTCCGCCAGCGAAGCCTTGCGCACCCCAAGGACAATCAACTTGGCCTTCTGCTGCTTGGCGTAGTCCACCACGGCACAGGAGACCTCGCTGCCATAGGTGGTGGCGCAGATCGGTTCCTGGAACACCACGCCGCTCTCGGCGGCAAGCTGCTGCAGCGCCTCGGACATGATCGCCGGCACTACCTGGCACTGGGTGCAGGCCTCCAGTGTCCGCGGCATCACATGAAGGCAATGCAGCGGCGATGTGGTCAACTGCGAGAAACATGCCGCGAAGCGGATCGCATGAATGGTGATGAAGTGAAAGTCGGTCGCGAAGATGACAGGCCCATCCGACTGTAGCGCCTTCTCAGGGTTCAGCGCCCGAGGCCCCACGGTCAGCACCGGGCAGGGCGCCTGGCGCAGGACCGCCTCCGTCGTCGAATCGAAGACGATACGGTCCAGGCCGTGCAGCGCGCTCGTCCCCATAATCGCAAGATTGATCTTTTTTGCCTTCAGGGTGTTCAGTATCGTCGTGGTCGTGTTGCCGCTGCCCAGGATGGCCTCACAGTCCACGCCTGCCTGCACGGCCTGCCGGCGCATCGCCTCCAGAGCGCCCAGACACGCGTCGTGGTGGGCCTTAGCATCCAGTTCCTGTTCGCCTGCCTCACGCCCATCCGTCTCCGGAAGACCCGGCTTTGACGGCTGGAAGACATGCAGAATCACCAGACTTGCCCGAAGCGCAATGCACGTATCGATGGCCGTTTGGCAGGCAGCATGGGACGCAGCCGAAAAATCGGTTGCGACAAGCAGTCGGTCGAAGCACGGCATGATATCGTTCGCGGATGTGGGCATCGGAGGCATCTCTTTCTTACGCGCGGCGGCGTATCGGGCCGGTCGCTAGAAACTATGCAGCCTCAAGCTACAACGGGTCGTCTCCAGGATTGAATTCGCTAGGACCGGCCGTTCCCCTTCCTTGCTGCCCTGCTTATGCCGCATGGCATGGGCCACTAGACGGAGGCTGGCTTCGGGACGGGGGTGATATGCATCTCCCTCTTCGCCTCGGAGTCTTGGAACGACGCCGCCCGACGCATCCAGATGCAGTTCAAACTGTGCTGCGCACTCAGGGCATAGCCGGTAGAACTCTGTACTCGCGGTCTGCCGCTCCAAGGCGTAAAAATCGCCGCGATCGAGGAGTTTGAAAACAGCCTGGCAGACGGGATTAGCGCAGTTATTGACCATCACCGCCCCTAAAATCCAAATCTTAGGGGGTCTTAGGGTTGAATGCTGTGATACTGGTCACGGCTCTACAGAGATCAAAGTGGAGGATGGCACAAGAAATGCGCACCCGATCCCTTGCGCAACACGGGCTCGGCCCATGGCAAGATGCAAAGACAAGTAAACAAAGGATGAACGTCCGCTCTGTGTAGAAAGGGAGAAAAAGGATACGGATGCTCTCCACTGGCCTTAAAGGCTCAAACCGAGATCCGTTCCAGCCTCTCCGGAGAGAGAATTACGATGGAGACGCCATGGATCTGGATTAGCTTCTCGCGCTTGAAGCGGCCCAGCATCCGGGTCATCGTCTCGCGCGAGCAGCCAACCAGGTTGGCCAGCTCCTCATGGGTCAACGCCATGGTGAAGCGCATCTCAGGCTTGCCGCAGGACTCCGCCCTGCCCCAGTCCAGCAGCACCGCTGCCAGCCGCCCGGCCGTGGAGCCGGAGAGCGCCAACCGCCGAGCATCGAAGAATGCCGCCTTGTACTCCTCGCTCAACGCCTTGGCGGCATGAAGGCTCGCCTGCCCATGCTTCTTCAGAAACCCCAGAAACTCATCCCGCCGTATGCTCTTGATCTCAGTAGGCTGTACTGTCTCCGCAGTCACTTCGTACTTGGAACCGGAGATCACCGCACCCAGTCCCAGTATGTCGCCCGGCATGGCGATCTTCAGAATCAGCGTCCGCCCCTCCTTCGAGGTGCAGGACAGCTTAACCTGTCCGGTACATACGACAAAGACTGCCTGACTCGGCGCATTCTCCAGAAACAGTGTCGCGCCGCGCGGAAGCGTCGTGCTGGTGCCAATCAAATCGAAGTCCGCGAGAGCTGTATCGTCCAGACTGCAGAACATACGCAGTGATCGCAGATCGCAGTTGCCGCAATGGCGCGCTGGGCGAATTATGGGCGAGAGAGGCATACTGAGTGGCCTCCCCGCCATGACACAGACGGGGGGTACGACCGTGGCGGTTAGGATGTGACTGAGCTATGGCCCCTCAATCACATCGTCTGTGAAGGCGAGATAGAACTGTCCCGTCACGCGATTTTAGCACACCGTCATCACGGGACAAGTGGCCTCGGCCAACAAGTCGGGCGTCAGGCCATGTTCCACATGGGTCAGCCAGAACGAGGCCTTGCGCGAACCCAGCACAATCAGGTCCGCCCCAACCCGGCCGGCCAGCTCCAGAATGGCTTTGCTGGCGTCGCCATGTTCCACCACGGTCTCCGGGCTGCACCACTCGTAGGTGGACTCGGGAATCATTCGCTTCAGTGCGGCCTTGAAGCTGGAATCCAACAACTTCCGGTCCTCGGGCGCGGCATCCGCCCCAGCCACATAACAGAAGTAAAGGTGTGCGCCGCTGTCCTGCGCAAACGAGAGTGCAAAGACCGCCGCCTTGGCCGCCTTGGGCGAAAAGTCCGTGGCATACACCATCGTGCGGAACACCAGAGGCCCATCTCCCGGCTGCTTGGCGTGCGGTCCGACCGTAAGCACCGGGCAGGCTGCCATGCGAATCAACTGCTCCGCCACCGATCCCAGCACCAGCCTCTCCAATCCCGACCTCGAGTGGGTGCCCGCGACGATCAGGTCCGTCTCCTTCTGCTTCGCGGTCTTCAGCAGCGAGACGTGGGGCATGTGCCCCTCCAGCAAGGAACTCCCCGCCTCTACTCCACCGGCGGCAAACTCCTTGCGCAATCGCTCCAGGCCCTGGACACAATCACGCTGCCTCGGCTCGGAAGGTTTCCCAAGCGCCGCCTCCAGGGAAGAGAGCACCCGGGACGGTTCATAGACATGGGCAATTTCAACCGCGGAGCGGAAGTTCAGCGCCAACGCCTTGGCGTAGCTGGCCGCCTTCTCCGAGACCGGGGAGAAATCCGTTGCCAACAGAATGTTTTTGACAGAAACCGAGACGCGTTGCAGTACCGGCATGGGACACCTCGATCGCTGGGCACCAGGCGCAAGCAGAATCGGCTTGCACAGCTGGCCCAATCCTTATTCAACGGCGCGTGCCAGGTGCCTGTCCGTGATGTACGTCACTTTGCTGCGCGACGAGACTGCAAGGCACGTCAGCGGGTGCTGTAATAGGGACGATGTCTTGCCGGATTAGCGTGGGGTTTTAACCCCACGAATAAACGGCCTCATATCAGTTTCGGCTTTAGCCGCGGGCACTCTCTCTCCGCCGCTATAGGACTTTTTCAGCACCCTCGTCAGCGCATCGCCCGGCTGCCCGGACAAAATACAGAAAGAAAGTGTCTTATATAGATATCGAATGACCGAATGCAAACTTGCGCCGCAGTCTGTACGGCCCCAAATTACGCTTCGTTCGCCATGGCGCGGATCGATTCCGGATAGAGCGCGCGCAGCACACCCCGCTCCGTGATGATCGCCGTCACATACTTCGCTGGAGTCACATCGAAGGCCGGGTTCTCGATCCCCACCCCATTCGGCGTCATCTGCCTGCCGTTGATGTGCGTCACCTCGCCGCTCGCTCTCTGCTCAATCGGAATCAGATCACCGCTGGCGGTCGCCATGTCTACCGTAGACCACGGGGCCGCAACGTAGAATGGAATCCCATGTTCCTTGGCCAGGATCGCGACGCCGTAGGTCCCGATCTTGTTGGCCACATCGCCGTTGGCCGCAATCCTGTCCGAACCCACAATCACCGCCTGGATGCGTCCCTGCCGCATCAACGTCGCCGCCATGTTGTCGCAGATCACCGTGGTGGGGATGTTGTCCTTCATCAGCTCCCACGCCGTCAGCCGCGCGCCTTGCAGGAAAGGCCGCGTCTCGTCGGCGAAGACGCTGATCTTGTGCCCCTGCTCAATCGCCGCGCGAATCACACCCAGCGCCGTGCCGTATCCGCAGGTGGCCAGCGCGCCCGCATTGCAGTGGGTCAGCACCGTGCCCTCCATCGGCAGCAGCGCCGCGCCGTGCGCTCCCATCTGCTTGCACGCGGCAATGTCCTCGTCGTACATCTCCCGCGAACGCGCAATCACCGCGGTCTTGATCTCGGCTATCGGCGTGCCCTTCGCGGCCAGCCGGTTATACAGCTCGCGAATCTCGTCGATGCCCCAGAAGAGATTCACAGCGGTAGGCCGCGTCTCCGCCAGCGTCTTCGCCATCATCGCAACCTCGATGGTCAGTGCGTCCATCGTCGTCGCCTTGCTGCGATCGATGCCCAGCGCCATCCCCATCGCCGCCGTCACGCCAATCGCCGGAGCGCCGCGCACAATCATGTCGCGGATCACCGTCGCCACCTGCTTATAGTCGGTCGCAAGCACGTACGTCTCCTGCAGCGGGAGCTTGGTCTGATCGAGAAAATTGACGCCTTCCGGCAGCCATTCAAGGGTTGGAATCATGTAGCTCCAGTTTATCGCGGATGTCCGGGGAAACTTTCGACGTTCGCAATAATGCAATTGCGACTGCACTCAGTTTCTCAGTTACATCTTTTACTCCCGTCTCCTCACACCCTTCATGGAGGAGGAATCTAGCGCTGTTCGTGTGCTTTTGATCTTTGGCGTGCCGTTCGACTACTGAATATTGAATGAGCGCTGCATATTGAATTTCATAGCTCTCCGAAAATATGGCGACAGCGAGAACATCGAAGGGCTTATCTTTAAGGTTCCTAATGGCACCCAGTAGGTGCGATTTATTTTTCCCAATACATCGTCTGCCCTTGATCTGAATTTTCTTTTCTTATCTATTGCGTCAAATCCGGGATGAGAATTGCGCTGTCGCTTCCATGATGGGTAGGCTTGGCAAAAAAGAAACTCCGCAAGGTCTCCTGAGAGATTGTTCAAGCTATCGATAATCCCACGCTTACGCAATACTTCACCCAAGTCAGTATGGAGTACTAGCAATTATTTGGATGACAATTTCGATAAGTTCATATCGGATGGGTTCATGGATGGCTCTTCAGCGCGATGTGCGCCTTGCGCACGTCTTTGGCGGTGAAGACGCATATAAATGGAATGTCCTGGTCCGACGGCACCTCGGCTAGCGCGCGTTCGATGATGAGCCGCCCGCCCTGCTCGCGGTCCACCAGGCACAGTACGCCGGCCACCGTCATTCCCGCCTCGCGCGCGGCCTCGATCGCAGTCACCGTAGAACCGCCCGTTGTGCAAACGTCGTCGACAATCACCACCTGGGCGTCCGGCTGCAGAAAGCCTTCAATGCGTCGCCCAGTGCCGTGCGTCTTCTCCGCCTTACGCACCAAAAAGCCATGGATCAGAGTGGGCGCCGGGCCTTGGTCCTGCTCCTCTAGCTCCAGTACTTTCGAGAGTGCGAGCGTCTCGTTGTAGTCCGCCAGTGCATAGGCGCTCGCACTGGCGACGTTGGAGACCAGCGGATCAGCCCCCATCGTCAGCCCTCCCACCGCAACCGCCGACGGCATGTGCTCGCGGACGAGCTCATACATCACAATCCCGGCAAGCCGCCCTCCCTGGGCGTGCAGCGTGGTGGTGCGGCAGTCGATGTAGTAATCGGACTTCAGTCCACTGGCCAGGGTAAAATCCCCTAGCTTGAACGAATGAGTGGCAATCAGATGGAGCAACGCGCTGCGGTGGTTGGTTGGCATGGCTCAGCAATTGTAGCGGAGAATGGTGCAGTGTATCTCGCAACTTTTCATGCACCCCGCTGTTATTGCGTCATGCGCTCCAGATGCCTGTAACCGCCGGTCTGTAGCATCACCATCAGAAAGACAAATCCGTTGTAGGCCCCATGCACCAGTGTGGAGGCAGCCACCGAGCCGGTCTTCAGGCGCACCCATGTCAGCAGCAGCGAGATGGAGAAGAGCACCAGCAGTGCGGTCCACATATGCGCCACCTGGGTTGAGTGCAACAGAGCGAAGATCAAGCTGGTTAGTACCGCCGAAAAAAACAGCGCTGCCGGCGTCAGTGCAGTTGTCGTCTGCCAGCGCATTCGCGCATGTTCGGTGCGCGGCAGGCTCAACCAGTCGTACGCAATCGCGCATGCGGGCACCAGAAAGCCGCGAAAGCATATCTCCTCAAACATCGGCGCCAGAATGGTTCCGAATAAGGTAATGAGCCACGCATCCAATGGCGTCAAAAAAAACTCGTCGATGGGCAGCGTCTTGGGGGATGGTATGAAGCGGGCCACCACCTGCATCATCATCCCAACCAATAACCCCAGCGCAAGCAGCTTTCCCGCCTGGTTGCGCGCAGTTGCCCAACGCCATTCGATCCCATCCAGAAAGCTGCGCCCCCACATCCTGGGAAAGAAGAACCACGCCGCCAGCAGGCTCGTCATATAGGTCGTCGCCAGCAGGGCGATCTGTAGCTTCGGATGCAGCAGCGTGGTCACGCCGCCATGCACACTTCCCGGCGCTCTGCCCAGCGCCGCAAGCACTAGCTCAAGCAGGATCAGCAGCACACCGGTGAAGTTGATAAACACCAATGCGTGGCCCAGGTGAGGAATGCGCCGAGGCGGAGTGCGATCCAGACCTGCGACAGGCTCGATGCCGGGCGCCTCTTCGAGGCTCGGCGTTTCGTGCGGTTTCGGCGCGTCGTTTGGATCGCCGTGGGGCAACAGACTCATGCCAATTTCCCTCTCTTGAGGAACTCGTTTTTCGATGCGGTCTTCGCCGTAGCGTTCTTTGTGGGACCCGATTTACCAACCGCTTTTTTCCCAGCATTGGCAGGCCGCGCCACCGGCACACCGGTCTTCTTCTGCGGCGCAACAAATTTACCTCGTGCAGCCTTCACTCGGTCTGCCGCCGCAATCTCTAACGGCTGCGGTCCCGCGTGGTTCACGCCGCCGCTACCGTTGGACGAGGTTCGATTCGTCCAGTTCGACCCAGCGTGGTCCGCACCATAGTGCCGCGCCAGAAAGTTGCCGGTATACGATCCGGCGACCGTGGCAATCTGCTCCGGCGTGCCATGCGCCACAATGCGTCCGCCGCGCTCACCGCCCTCCGGCCCCAGATCCAGCACGTAGTCCGCGTTGCGCACAATATCCAGATTGTGCTCGATGATGATGACTGTGTTGCCCAGATCGGTCAGCCGATGCAGCACCTCCAGCAGCTTGCGCACATCGTCGAAGTGCAGCCCAGTGGTCGGCTCGTCCAGCAGATACAGCGTGCGCCCAGTCTGCCGCTTGGAGAGCTCACGCGCCAGCTTCATGCGCTGCGCCTCACCGCCGGAGAGTGTCGTCGCCGACTGACCCAAATGAATGTATCCCAGCCCGACGTCGACGAGTGTCTGTAGCTTTACTGCGGCGGTTGGAATGTCTTTTAGGATTGGCAGCGCGTCGGTGATCGACAGGTCCAGCAGGTCGGCAATGGAGTGCCCGTTGAAGCGCACTGCAAGCGTCTCCTGATTGTAGCGACGGCCGTTGCATACATCGCACAGCACATATACGTCGGGCAGGAAATTCATCTCGATGCGCCGCTGCCCCTCGCCCTGGCACGCCTCGCAGCGTCCGCCGTGAACGTTAAAGCTGAAGCGTCCCGGCTTATATCCCCGCTCGCGCGACTCCGGAAGCATGGCAAACAGGTCGCGGATCGCCGTAAACACGCCGGTATAGGTGGCGGGATTGGAGCGCGGCGTGCGACCAATCGGCGATTGGTCGATCTCGATCACCTTGTCGATCTGGTCGATGCCAACTACCCGCCCATGCGCTCCCGGCTCCTCCCGCGATCCATACAGTTCGCGGGCCAGCGCGCGATAAAGGATGTCCGTCACCAGCGTCGATTTGCCCGAACCTGACACGCCCGTCACCACCGTCATCACGCCCAGCGGAAAGTGTGCCGTCATCTGTTGCAGATTGTGCGCGGTCGCATTCTCCACCGTGATCCACTTGCCGGTCAGCGGCCTCGGCTTGGCACGCGCCACAATTTCGATCTTTCCCGCCAGATACTTCCCTGTCAGCGACGCAGGATTGTCCATTACCTGCTGTGGCGTTCCCGCGGCAATCAGCAGCCCGCCGTTCTTGCCCGCGCCGGGGCCCAGGTCCAGGACATAATCCGCTTTGCGGATGGTGTCCTCATCGTGCTCCACTACTAACACCGTGTTTCCCAGATCGCGCAGGTTTTCCAGCGCCTGGATCAGTCGTTGATTGTCGCGCTGATGCAGCCCGATCGATGGTTCGTCCAGCACATACAGCACGCCGCGCAGGCGAGAGCCAATCTGCGTCGCCAGCCGTATGCGTTGTCCCTCGCCGCCGGAGAGTGTCGCCGCCGAGCGGTCCAGCGACAGATAGCCCAGCCCCACCGCGTTCAGAAACTCCAGCCGCTCCACAATCTCGCGCTGTAGCCGGTCTGCCACAATGCGGTCGCGCCCCGTAAAGTTCATGGCCCGCGCGCCCTCCATCGCACGTTCCAGCGACAGCGCCGTGAACTCCGCAATCGACTGGTCCTCGCCGTCGATTGCCACTGTCACCGCCAGCGACTCCGGACGCAGCCTGCGGCCCTTGCAGCGTGGGCACATCGTCGCGGACATGTACTGCATCATGTACTCGCGATAGCCCTCCGACTTGGTGTCGTCCAGGTTGGCGCGCAGATACGCAAATATCCCATGAAAGCCCGTCCGACCCAGTTCATTCTTCGGCGGCCCGTACAGCAGCAAGTCCTGCTGCGCCTTGGTCAGTTCACTGAAGGGTAGATTCAGGTCGATCTTGTACCGCTCCGCCGCCAGCTTGATCAGACGCAGCAGGTACGCCGATCCCGATCCCGGCCCCATCGCACCATCCAGCAGCGGCTTCGACCAGTCCGTAATCGTCTTCGCCGGATCGAAGTCGTAGGTGTTGCCCAGCCCATTGCACTGCGGGCACGCGCCGTAGGCCGAGTTGAACGAGAAGCTGCGCGGCTCCAGCCTGGGCACGTCGATGCCGCAGTCCGGGCATGCCATCGACGAGGAATAAAGCGTCTCATCCTGCGCGCGGTTCGCCCCCTGAATCCCGATCAGCACCAGCCCCTTGGCCATCTGCAGCGCCTTCGCCACCGAGGTCTCCAGCCGACGCGTATCGAACTTCACTACCCCGCCATTTGCCTGCGGCCCAGCCTGCTCCGCCAGCGGCTTCAGGATAATGCGATCCACCACCGCTTCCACCGTATGGTTCTTGCGCTTGTCCAGCCGCATGCCCTCGGTCAGCTCTGTCATCACGCCGTCGATGCGCGCGCGGAATCCCTGCCGGTCCAGCGCCTCCAGCTCCTCGCGGAATTCGCCCTTGCGTCCCCGCACCAGCGGCGCATACACCGTAATGCGCTCGCCAGATGCCTGCGCCACAATGCGCTCCACAATCTGCTCCGCCGTCTGGCGGGTAATCGGCAGCCCACACTTCGGGCAGTGCGGCTGGCCCACCGACGCGTACAACAGGCGCAGGTAGTCGTAGATCTCCGTAATCGTCCCCACCGTCGATCGCGGACTGCGCGACGTTGTCTTCTGCTCGATGGAGATGGCCGGCGATAGGCCATCGATCGCGTCCACATCGGGTCGCTCCATCTGGTCCAGAAACTGTCGCGCATACGCCGAAAGCGTCTCCACATAGCGCCGCTGCCCTTCCGCGTAAATCGTGTCGAACGCAAGCGACGACTTGCCCGATCCGGACAGCCCCGTCACCACCGTCAGCGTATTGCGCGGTATCGACACCGAAAGGTTGCGCAGGTTGTGCTGCCGCGCGCCGCGCACCGTAATGTGGGTGATTGCCATGGGAATCGACTGATCCGCGCACTCCCACACAGCAGCGCCGCGGGGAAATGGCCAAGTCTCTAGGATACGGCATCCCGCCACGCCCAGTCTTCCCCGCACCAGATGCGTGCCCGATCAGGCTGCATTGTTTCCGCGGCAGGCAAGCTTCTCCCGCTCAGTTAGCGTCTATTCAGTTAACGTCGATAAAGAAAAGGAGACCTTGGAACCCTGAAAACTTCCGTCGCCGCTTTCGGATTGGCGTGGGGCGATAACCCCATGAATCAATACCCACAATTGATTGAGGCTTTAGAGGGTGCTGAAAAACTCTGTTTTCGTTAAGGGCACGGCTTCAGCCGTGCCGTACGATGCTTTATTTATATTGCGGCTTTAGCCGCTGAGGTCAGGTTTCTGATGACATATCGACTTTTTCATCACCCTCTTTAGCCCTGGGTCTTCTTTGCCGTCGTGGGAGCCGGAACGTACCCCAAGCAGCATTAACCAATTCGTCATAGCCCGTTGCATCCTTGGCAATCTTTGTAACAATAAATCTGCATCCACCGCGCCTCAACGCGATTTGCATCTAACCCTGATAGAGAACGAAAAGAGGAATGTTTCTGTGAGCGATACGTTAACCCTGGTGTGCGCGGTCCTTGCTTCCATGGCCTTTGGCGTCCTGTTGGCGTATGGAGTCTGCCAGGCCGTCTTCGCTCTCTTCCGCATGCACGCTCTGCGTTCCCCCGCGTCCTCTCCGGTGCGTGTCTCCAGCCGCGCCACCGTCGTCGAAGGCTAGTTGTCCTCCGGATCGGCGATAATCACTTGCGTGACACGTCCAGTCGAATCCGCTCCTTCTAGCACCACCCCCAATCTCCGCCTCACCCTTGCTGTCACCGGCGCCAGCGGCTCCATCTTTGCCGCCGAAATGCTGCGCGCCCTGCACGCGGACCAGCGCGTCGCCCGCATCGACTTCATCCCCAGTGAAGCCGCGCTGCGTGTCTTCGCCGAAGAGATGCAACTCAGCGGACGCAATGGCCTGGTCGAAAAGCTGCTCGGCGCGCCTCCCACCCCCAACAAAATCCTCCAGCACGCCGAGGCCGACATCGGCGCCTGTATCGCCAGCGGCAGCTCCCCCTCCGACGGAATGATTGTGTTGCCCTGCACCATGGGCACGCTGGCCGGCATCGCCAACGGCATGGCCTCCAACCTCATCGAGCGCGCCGCCGATGTCTGCCTCAAGGAGCGTCGCCGCCTCATCCTGTGCGTGCGCGAGACGCCCTTCAACCGCATCCATCTGCGCAACATGCTGCTGGCAGACGAGGCCGGAGCCACCATCTTCCCCCTCATGCCCACCCTCTACAACCTGCCGCGCGATACCACGGAGATGGCGCGCCAGTTCGTCCAACGCGTCCTCGCCCACATTGGCCTGCCCCAGCCCGGCGCATACCAATGGAAGCCCGATTAGAGCGGTCGCGTCGAAGCAAGCCCTGAATGAGTCTGTGGTCTTGAAGGGGCAGGCTGGGGGCCTACACGCAATGCGATCTCTCGTTCAGAAGCGCTTTAAGGCCATCCACAAGCTTGATTCTGGGCAGCCAGCCTGGCATGGCCGGCCCGTCCCATAGATGCATCACCTCGCGTGGGCGGGAGGGCCTTGCCCCCCAGTCGATGCGCAAGGTGCGACCGGCAGTTCGTTCCAGTGTCGCGACGATCTCACGCAGACTCATGCGCTCGCCGCCGCTGACCGCGTAGCATGCCATCGGCGGGTGCTTCGGATCGCGCACCAGGCGGGCCGCATGGAGGAAGGCTTCGCATAGATCGTCAACATGGACCAGATCGAGGATCTGTTCGCCCGTGGACATTTGCAGTTCCCCGTTGGTCTCCAGGCAGTCCAGCAAGAGGCGCAGGAGCTTCTTCCGCCTATCGCCGGGGCCGTAGCTGTCGAACAGAGACAGTGTGACGGCATGGATGCCCTCCGCGTCCGCGTAGTAGGCCAGGATATCTTCGAAGGCCTGCTTGGTCGCCGCGTACAAGTTCACGGGAAGATAGCTGTCGCTGTGGAAGTGTTGCCAGGACGTACCCGTGTTGACCAGCGACTTCACCCCGGCGCCGCTCATCGCTTCCAGTAGCTGAACTCCGAGGAGAACATTGGTTTCGATCAGGGGAACGATCTGCTGTGCTGTGTGTTGCGCCAGAAATAACGAGGCCAGATGGAAAACAACGTCCGGCCTGCTGCGTTCCATCGCCTCGATGACATCTGCGGTTTGGCCCCGATAGGGATGGATATGCACCCCCGCGGACGGACGCGCCATATGCTCGCCGTCGGGTCGGACAAGAATGTGGATCACCCACCCGGCTGCACGAAGATGTTCAACCAGATGAGACCCGATAAAGCCAGTGCCACCCGTAACCAGGGCACGCTGACCGAGCGCCTGCTGAGAAGAATCATGCATCGGTTGCCTCAGAACTGGAATGGACTGTCAAAGTCTTCGAGCGCGGGAAGCTTCCGGTCGCGTTCCGAGAGAATCGGATCGGTCATCGGCCAGGGAATGCCGGCGGTATCCCAGCGAATTCCGGCATCGT
>Ga0181517_10003128_pt1 | contig 16021 bp, 9 predicted proteins | sample PEATcosm2014_Bin_31_FD_119748 | JGI IMG/M metagenome (GOLD analysis project Ga0181517, IMG submission 119748) | Peatland microbial communities from MTU Mesocosm Facility, Houghton, MI, USA - PEATcosm2014_Bin01_30_metaG | ecosystem: Environmental > Terrestrial > Soil > Wetlands > Peat | place... | reverse complement strand
TAATGTCAGCGTTGATGGAGATTGATCCTCAGGGCCGCGTCGTGGAGTACGAACTCACGCCGGGGATCATCCGCAGCGCCGAGCGCATGACCTACACGGCGGTGCGCGACATCCTGGCGGGGGAAGCCGCGGCCTGCCAGCGTTATGCGGGGCTGGTTCCCAATTTCAAACTGATGGAGGAGCTCGCGCTGATTCTCAATCGGCACCGTGTTCAGCGCGGCTCCATTGATTTCGATCTTCCCGAACCGCTGATTGAGTTTGACCAGCTAGGCCGCATGGTGGGCATTACGCGCTCGGAACGGAACTTTGCCCATCGCCTGATTGAAGAATTCATGCTGGCCGCCAACGAGGCCGTGGCCGGGTATCTTGAGCGCCGCGAGATTCCGTCGCTCTATCGTATCCACGAAAAGCCGGAGGCTAAAAAGGTCATTGAGTTTGAAGAGATTGCGGCCAAATTCGGCTACTCCCTGGGAGTGGAGCTGCCGCCTGCCCAGCGTTTGCGCACGAATAGGCGTGACGAGCGCGACCGCCACGCGCGCTTTCTGGAGCGAGTGGAATCAAAGGACCTGAAAATCACCCCGCGGCATTACCAACGCCTTACCAAGCGCCTAGAAGGCAAACCGGAGGAGCGAATTCTCTCCTACCTGATGCTGCGGTCGCTGAAGCAGGCGCGCTACTCGGAAGAGAACGTCGGCCATTTCGCGCTGGCGGCCACGTCCTATACCCATTTCACTTCCCCCATCCGGCGTTATCCCGATCTTATTGTGCACCGGATTCTCAAGGCGGCGCTTGAACAGGAAGGCGGCAGCGCGCGCGTGGTGGGGGATGCTGAGGATAAATCCGAGCATCCGGCAGCAAAGCAGGAGCCTCCGCGTAAGCGTCGCGGGGCGGGGACGGAAAAACGCCGTGAGCCGGCATTGGCCGGGAAGGGTACTGGCGCCACCGGGCAACTGATTCCTGGCGGCTGCTTCCTGCTTCCCCAGGAACTCCAGGCCCTCGGAGTGGCGACCTCCGGCACCGAGCGCCGCGCCGCCGACGCCGAACGCGAGCTGATGGAATGGAAGAAAGTTTCCTTCATGGCGCAGCACGTGGGCGATGAGTTTGATGCCCTCATCATCAGCTTGATCAAGTTCGGGTTCTTTGTGGAACTCACCGACCTGTTCGTGGAAGGGTTCGTGGCAGTCGCCTCGCTGGGAGATGATTTTTACGTTTATCGCGAGCACGAACGCGCCATTATTGGTCAGCACACCCGCCGCGCATTCCATCTGGGCGAACGCGTGCGCGTGCGCTTGGACCGCATCGACCAGTCGGGGAATAAGCTGGAATTCTCAGTGGCGGATTAGCGCCGTTGAAGAGTATGTAGCGCCGCCCTTTAGGGCGGCAAATGCCGGGCTAAAGCCCGGCGCTACGTCGGGGGCGAACTCGGCAGTCGCCCCTATGCCTCTTTATAGAGCCAGGCGGAAACCTGCGTTGCCAGGATCGATCCCACCCAGAGGTCGAGCATCCACCACGCCGTGATGACGCGGCTAAAGGGCGCCCAGGCGGCGAGCGAGAGGCCAAGCGGAAAAGCCATTACGAAACCAACCAGCAATCCCACCCTCAGTGCGGTGAGGGGTCCCGGTCCCAGCGTAGCGCGCGCGGACGCGTAAACCCATGTCAAAATATAGGTCAACAGAAACAGTGTGATGAACCAATAGACGACAAAGAGCGGGTAACGCGGTTGGGGCAACATCAGTTGGTGCGTTTGCGCGAACTGGTATTTTGGCATCAGGATCACCATGTTGATGATCGTGCTCCAAATCCCCCAGACAATGCCGCCCGCCACGGTACCCAGAGCCACACGACGTAACCCGATTGCAGTCATAGGTGAGCCTCCTTTTAAAATCCGGGTGCGGAGAGAAACCTCATTTGCGGGCAATCGTACTGGTGGGCAAAAGGAGAGTCAAGCAGTATGAAAACTCGACACTGGTTTATGTTCGGGGGCTGGCAATTGGCAGGGGCACTGGTTGGGCTGGGAGCCCACCATGTGGACGCGTTTTCGTGGGTACTTTCAGACTTGATGCTTATGCCCGGGACTTTGCTTTCTCTTTATGTTTTCAGGGTTGGTGGTATAGGAAATTCTTGGGACAAGTGGACGTTTTTTGTGGTCGCAGCGGCGCCCAACGCTCTTCTCTTTGCAATTATCGCAATCATTCGGACCAAGAAAAAAGATTGATTTCAAACAGCCAACAACTCAAGCCTCCGGCCCTTGCTTGCGGGCTGGCGTGAAAACCGATATCCTAACTTCTGCACAAATCACCCGCAGGCTTTGCCAATCATTGCCGCCTCGGATCGAGAAGTCGTCGTATGAAGCAAGTTCTGATACTTCACTACCATGAAATCTGGCTGAAGGGGGGGAATAAGAACTATTTCCTCAGCCGGTTGCGCGACGCCGTCCGCCAGGCCGTTGCGGACTTGCCCGTGGCATCCATGGAAAGCATCTCCGAGCGCCTGATCCTCACTCCTGGTGATGACGCAGCCCTTCCCCAAATCATCGAGCGCTTGCGCCGGGTTTTCGGCCTTGCTTACATTGCCGTGGCGCGTGAAGTGGAGAGTTCGCTGGCAGTTCTGGGCCCGGCGGCGTGCGAGATGATGGTGGAAGCCAATCCCCGCAACTTTGCCGTCCGCGTCAAGATGGCAGATTCCCAATACGGCAAGGATTCCATGGAACTGGAAGTGGAGCTGGGAGGCATTGTGCTGGAACACCTGCGTGCGCGGGATCCGAGCGTGCGCGTCAAGCTCAATGACCCCGAGGTGACCTGCCAGGTGGAAGTTGTCCCCGGGAAAGCGCTGATCTATGCCCGGCGCGTGCAAGGTCCCGGCGGCCTGCCCGCGGTGACCAGCGGACGACTGGTGGCGCTGCTTTCCGGGGGGTTCGATTCTTCCGTGGCCGCCTACAAAATGATGCGGCGGGGCTGCCACGTCTCCTTTGCGCATTTCTTCGGCACCCCTTCGCCCTCGCACAATCCCTCCACCGGGGTTGCGCAAGACCTTGTCCGCACGCTTACGCCCTATCAATTTACTTCGCGCCTGTTTCAGATTCCCTTTGACGCCATCCAGCGCCAGATTGTGGCACAGGCTCACGAAAGCTACCGGGTGTTACTGTACCGGCGAATGATGACCCGCATTGCCCGGGAAATTGCGCGTGCCGAGCGTGCCCGCGGCCTCGTGACCGGCGATAGCGTCTCCCAGGTGGCATCACAGACGCTGCACAATCTTATGGCGATTGATCAGGGGGTTGACCTGCCCGTTTACCGCCCGCTGGCCGGCGACGACAAGGCGGAAATCATACGCTTGGCGCGGCAGATTGGGACTTACAGGATTTCCTGCGAGCCCTTTGAGGATTGCTGCCCGCGATTCATGCCACGCTCTCCCGCGATTTTTGCCCGTCCCTACGAATTGGATGAAGCCGAGCGCCACCTGGATATTGATGCGCTGGTCCGCCTGGGCCTGGAGGGCGTTACTTGCATCGATTACAAGTTTGAGCGGGGCGAAATCACCACCCGCGATGTTCTGCCCCGCCGGATTGAGAAATGGCTGGCAGCAAAGAAACCTGCCGAGGGGCAACCGGCAGCCCACGACGCGGCTTCCAAGTGAAGGTGATATGACCCGCTAACCGTCAACGTTCTCTGACTTGTGGATGTTCATTGACGGGTTTCGGGGCGATTCCTATAATTGTCTGTTCCAGACTGAGTCATCCTATGATGAAAAGAATCCTAATTATCCTGCTTGCGCTCTGCGCCGTTCCCCAATGGCTCCCGGCGCAAGCGGCAAAGCCCGCCGCACCCTCTCAGGGCCTGCAGGAGATCCCCACCAGCACCCAGCCCATCCGGTCGCATGTTTACCTGGTTAACGTGCCCTTGACGGTCACCGACAAGAGGAATCGCCTGAAAATCACGATGACCAAAGACGAGTTCAGCCTTTTCGAAGACGGCAAGGCACAGAATATCCAGTATTTCAGCCGTGAAACGGACCTGGCGTTGCGCATCGGCCTTCTGATTGATACCAGCAATAGCATTCGCGACCGCCTGTATTTTGAGCAGCAAGCGGCCACCGATTTTCTCGCTGACACCATCCGCAAGGGTAAGGACAAGGCCTTTGTGGTGGGTTTTGACGTGGAGCCGCAACTGATTCAGGATTACACCGACAACGTCGAGCAACTCTCCAATTCCATTCGCGGCTTGCGGGCGGGTGGCGTCACCAGCCTTTACGACGCCATATACTTTTCCTGCAAGGAGAAACTCCTCTTCTTCCCGCCGCCTGAGCCCTATCTGCGCCGCATGATGATTGTAGTCAGTGATGGTGAGGACAACCGGAGCGAACACTCACGCGAAGAAGCGCTCGCCATGGCGCAACGGGCGGAGGTGACGATCTTTGCCATCAGCACCAACCGCAGTGGGACGGAGCAGCGCGGCGACAAGGTGCTGAAGGAGTTCGCGCGGGAAACCGGCGGCCACGCTTATTTCCCCTTCGAAGCCATTGATCTGGCAGCGGATTTTCGAGCGATTGCCAGCGATCTGCGTACCCAATTTCTGCTCAGCTATACTTCCACAAATACCGCCCGGGACGGGACCTTCCGTAATATCTCGATATTGCCCGTTGATAAAACCCTGCACGTTCGCGCCAAGGCCGGTTACTTCGCACCTTCACAATAGTTAGCTTTCTGGTGCGTAGTATCCGCGCCGGGCGCTCACCTTGCCGTTCCCGGACCGCACTTTGACTTCAATCTTGCGGAAAGTCCCATCAAGTTTGCTGTTGGTGGGCGTGTAACCCAGCAGGTACTGGGTGCGCAGTTCGTTGGCGATCTGTTGGAATGCCACCGAGGTATCATTGGCATTCTTGGCTTTGATGACCCTGCCCCCGGTTTCGTCTGAGAATTTTCGCAGTACCGAATCGCCGCTAAAACCCAGTCCGCCGTAAAAAGCCCGGTCGCTGATATCGATTGAGTAGATGATGATGTCTGATTTTTGTGCCGCCTCGAGAGCGGTCTCCAATTTGACCCTGCTTCCCTGGTCTTCGCCGTCCGTCAGCAGGATCAGGACCTTGCGGCCCACTTCGTTCTTCAACAGTTCGTGCGCGGAGAGGTAGACCGCATCGTAAAGGTGCGTTGCCCCAGCCGCATCGCCCGAGGGAAAAGTTCCCGTGGTGCGGACGCCTCCTCCGTTGATCACATTCTCTTCAATGGCCTTGTCCAGCAGATGCATGTCCGCGGTGAAGTCCTGAAGAAGTTCCACCTCCACATCGAAGTGCATAACGAAGGTGAGGTCTTTGGGCCGCAGGACTTCCCGCAGGAAAGCCTCCGCCTCCCTCTTCTCCACATCCAGCACGCGGCCCTGGCTGGGACTGGTATCCACCAGGATGCCCAGAGTCAGCGGCGTGTCAGCTTCGCGCGAAAAATAGCGGATTTGCTGCTCTTTCTGGTCTTCTTCAACCAGGAAATCTTCTTTGTTGAGGTCGGGAATCAAGTGGCCGTTCTTTTGGCGCACCACCGCATAGATGCTCACAACCTCAATGTTGACCTTCAGGGTTGAACCGGGCGGAGGGAGTTCCTGCTTCTCCTGCGCGCCGGCAAAAGAGGCCGCCGGCACCAGAAGGCAGACTGCGCAAACGATATTCCGCATAATTTTCGAGAGATGTGGGGAAGAGATGTGATCGATGTTCATGGTTGTCCTTGGGGGCGTCCTTGACCCTTTTGCGTTGGATGCAAATTATTTGCCGCGCGTCGAACCCGATTTTTCGTTCCTTCCCTGCGGATAATAGCTTCCATTCGTTTACCGGCAACCGATTCTGCCGCGAGCGTGAATTGAAAAGATGCCGAACTTTGCTTGCAGCCGCTGGTAATGCGGCTCCGAACGATGTCTCATCGGTCATTAATGGCGAAAATTTCGCATCCTATCGCCGCGTGGAGATGAAAATTTTTCCTTCATGCTTCACTTTTTCGACGTCAACAATCACTTTCCTCTTGACAAGATAATTCGGTTACTCTAAACATGATGATTGAATACGCGCTCCGCTCAGCACTGCTGACCGGAAAATCTTAAAAGCTCGGAGGAGAATAGAATGGCAGCGAAAAAGAAAGCAAAGAAGAAGCGGTAAGATTCTTTCGGAAGTCCGAAAGGAACTCTCGGGGGTGCAGCGATGCACCCCCGAAGTTTTTTAGGGGCATGCATTTTGATGAATTAACCGCAATGCCGGAACCCCTTCCCCTCCCCTTCCAGCCAGTCCCAGCGCGCCTCTGATGCAACTCCCCATACTCGTAATACCGCCGGGAACTCACTCCTTCACGTCTTTTTCAGGCGCCTCCAGCATGCGCGGGACCTCATCCACGGGCTCAAGTTCGGTAATCTCTTCGCCTGCCGACGCTCCCAATTCCTTGAACTTCCGCGCGGAAACCAGTATGCGGCTTTCCATTGAACCCACCGCCTTGTTATAGGAATCCACCGCGCGTCCGATCGACGAACCCACATTTTGGAAGTGTCCCAGGAAGGTTTTCAGCCGGTCGTATAGCTCTCTGCCCAGTTCGCTGATCTGAGTGGCATTCTGGGTAATCTTCTCCTGCTGCCAGAGGTAGGCTGCCGAGCGCAACAATGCGATGAGGGTGGTAGGCGTGGCGAGCACGACCTTCTTCTGCATCCCATCGTCCATCAGTTCCCGGTCCTGTTCCAGGGCGGCGCTAAAAAACGATTCCCCCGGCAGGAATAGCACCACCAATTCCAGTTCGGGGCCGACTTGCTCCCAGTATTTGCGTTCGGAAAGCTGATTCATGTGGCCGCGCACCAACTGGCCGTGGTTCGCCAAGGCTTTGGCCCGCTCTTCTTCCGGTTTTTCCGCATCTACCGCGTCGATAAAGGCTTGCAAAGGCACTTTGGCATCCACCGCAATGCGGCGGTTGCCGGGAAGATTCACAATCATGTCAGGCCGCTGCCGTCCGGATTCCGTAGTAATGGTCTCCTGCTCCGTGAAGTCGCAATGCTCCGACATGCCGGCCAGTTCCACCACCCGGCGCAAGGTCAGCTCACCCCATCGGCCGCGAGCCTTGAGAGGTGAACTCAAGGCGCTCGCCAGATGCTTGGTCTCTTCCTCCAGCCGCCTATTGGCTTCACCCAGAGTGCGCAGTTGCTCATCGAGCGTGCCATAAGCCTTCTGCCGGGCCTTTTCCATCTCCTGAATCTGGTATTCATACCGGCCCAGAGAATCCTTAAGGGGACTGACAAGGCCGTCAATCGCCTTCTGGCGTGTTTCCAGATCGCCCCTTGCTTGCGCCTGCAAAGTTTCAAACTGACTCCGCGCCAGCGTAATGAACGACTGGTTGTTGTTCTTAAGCGCGTCGGCGGAAAGCGCCTGGAAGGTCTCTGTCAGGCTCTTCTTTGCTTCCTCCAGAAGTTTTTTCTGTGCCTCCAGGTTCGCCTGAGCCTCGCGCAGCTTGGTTTCCGCGGCCACGCGCATTTCACCTTCGATCTTCAGGCGATCGCGCAATTGCCTGGAATCTTCCGCTGCGGCCCTGGCGTTTTCCAGTTCTGTTTGCGCCTTGACCTTCTGCTCGCTCTCTTCTCGGATTTTTTGCTGAAGCCCGCCCATCTCCCGCTCGCGGCCATCCAGCGTGGTTTGGAGGGTGCTTACGCGCGCGCGAACCTCCTGTAACGTACCTTCAGCAGCCTTCACCCGGCCTTCCGCGTCTACCTGCGATTTCACCAACTCCGCATGGGAGCGTGCGGCGGCCAGCAGCCAGCCAATCGCCATGCCTAACACTACGCCAAGCAAAACCAGTAGGAATGAATTCATAGGAAACGCCTCAATTTCCGGGAACAGATGATAGCTGAAATTGCACGCGCGTGCAGTCCTTCTCCACTAACAGATCGTGACCATGTCTTTTGCTGGAGGCTGGTGGTGCGTGCATTCAGCCCCAACGGGGCGTCCTAACCAAGCCCAAGCCAGCGGCCCATGAGCGTTAACCTAAGGCTCAATGATTTCCTTCACCTGGCTTGCGTAATGCTCGAAAGGCCCACAGGGCCGACAGAATGTGGCCCACGGCGGAAGCCGTGGGAGAGCGAAGGATTTGTCCGTCGAGCCCCGCAAGGGGCGAAAGAGTTCTTTCGACCCGATCGCTCAGCGCGCACCCAGGTTTTCGTGAAATCCGTAACGGGGTGTGCGGGACTCGTGGGGTGCCACCGGTGAAGGCCTCTGTCGCCCCTTCCGGGGCTCACCTGCACCGTGCGCATGTTCCCCCACGGCTGTCGCCGTGGGCCACATTCTGCCGCCGCTGTGCGGCTCTCAGATTCTAGGTTAACGCTTATGGGCCGTTGGCCGGGGCTGGATTGGTAAATCTGTTGATGCTGCATTCTCCCCACGGCTTCGCCATAGGCTTCACGACGTCACCCGCTACGCGGGCTTCCAGATGGCGCACTTCCCAACCGCGGTCTTCAATCGCAAATCCAAAATCGCAAATCCAAAATCAAAAAGTCTCTTCATGCGCCGGGCAAATCAGCTCGAAATCGCAATATTTGCAGGCAAAACCCCGCTTGGGTGGAAACAATTGTTGCCGGATTTGTGCGGCCACATTGCGGATCTCGCTGATTACCAATTCCAAGTCCTTGGATGTGCGCACCGTGCGTACCGCCTCGTTATTCGTCAGGCTATAGAAGGTAAGCTTGGTGGGGTTGAGGTGCATCTGGTCTCTTGCCGCCAGGGCATAAACGGAGAGTTGAAGGCTCTTGTCGGCGTCTTTCTGGGTTGGAGGCCGCCCGGTCTTATAATCCACCAACTCCACGGAATGGTCGGGTAGCGGATTAATCTGGTCGATGCGCCCTTCCAGCACCACATCGCCCAGGTCGAGCGAGAAATGCGCCTCCGCGGCGGTGGGAAGAATCGTGAAGATTTCGTTCCGGCTCACGAAAACGCGCAGTTGCTCGGCTCCCGCGTTCTTGTAAGCCTGTTCCTGGTAATCATCCTCAAAGCCTGCACCTTTCCAGATCTCCTCAAAATGGGCGTAAAGTGTTTCAAATTTCACCGGGCCTTGCCGCCGCAACTCGAAATAATGCCGGACGCACTGGTGCATGATATTGCCAAACGTCAGTGCCGGCTGCGGCCCCGTGGGGATTTTCAAATAGTGGCTGAACATGAATTTCTGCGGGCAGGTGTCAAACGTTTCAATGGCCGAAGCACTGAGTTGAAGCTTTTCCTCCGGCTTGATGGCCGAAGTGCGGCCGGCCCACTCGGCGAGAGGTGGATAGATCCCCGGCGCGGTCGTGGAATCGCCAAACAGGCTGCCCTGTGGCTTTGGGGTGGACGGAGCTTCATGTGGCAACGGCTGCGCCCTCGAAGCTTCCGCAGGCTGCTCTGGCGCCACAGGAACCTGTATACGCTCAATGTCGCGCGCTTCCACCACGGGATTGGAGGTTAGATCAGTAATGAACACCGAGGGTTTCTTGGCGGTCTTCGCCACGCTGGAAACGTACAGCCGGTTTTCCGCGCGTGTCAGGCCGACGTAGAGCAGCCGCCGCTCCTCCTGCTCGTGAATGTTGGCAGGCGGTGGTGGACCCTTGCGCAGGGCATCCGGAAATTCAATGACGGGCTTCTGCTCAGTATGAGGGAACCGCCGCGGCGCCACACTGAGGATGAATACCACCGGAAATTCCAGCCCTTTGGCGGCATGCACGGACATCATTTGCACCGCGTGCGCGCTGTTTTCAGGCTCGGGAGCTTCGATTTGCCCGCCTGCCTCGCGGAAATACTGAAAGTACTCCCAGAAGGCGTCAAGCTTCCACGATTCGCTTTTCCCTTCCCACTTCTCCAGAAATTTCCGGAAGGCTTCCACATACCCGCCGTCGGGGTCCTGGGGAATGAAACTCAGTTCCAGACGGCCGATTAACCGTTGCAGCAGCGCCGTTACCGGGGCGTGCTCGGCATATTTATGCAATTCGGCCAGCAGGCGGCCCAGGTCCGGCCAGCCCGTGCCCTCCAGGCGGCTTGCGTCGCCCGACTTTTGCCACGACTGCAGAACGTCGTAGAGCGAGCAGTGGTCGCGCAGCGCCTGCTTGCGAGCTTCCAGGGCCAACTCCTCGGGGAAATTCCATCGCGGCGTCAGCAGCACGCGCGTCAGGCTCACGTTGTCGTGTACGGAGTGGACGACGTTCAGGTACGCCAGCAGGTCGCGCAGGATGACACTGGAAAGAATCGACAGGCCGCGAATGGCAAAGGGGATCTTCTTGCGGCGGAACTGCTCCACCAGCGGATCGCGATAGCCGTGCGCGCGGTAGAGCACGGCGATATCGCCCGGCGGCGTTTTTTGTTCGATCAACCGCGCCACCTCGTCGGTAATCCACGCCGCTTCACTCAGGAAGTCAGGCGATTGCAGCAGGTAAACTGGGGCGCCATCCTCCCTGGTTGTCTTAAGTTGAGGCTTCGCCTCGTAACGGTCGTTTTTGCCAATCAGCACATCCGCTACGCGCAGAATGCGTTTGGTGGAGCGGAAATTGGTGTCCAGAAAAACCGTTTCGTGCCCGGCAAAGGCTTCGTCAAACATCTTGAAGGCCCCATGCGAGGCGCCGCGAAACCGGTAAATGGCCTGATCGTCGTCACCCACGGCGGTGATATTGAAGGGCGGCTTCACCAGGCGCTTCAACAGCTCCACCTGGGCGTAATTGGTGTCCTGGAACTCATCCACCAGCACGTAGTGAAAGAGCTGGCGGTAGGATTCGAGCACCTCGGGCTCGCGATCGAAAAGGCGAACCGTTTCCGGAATCAGGCTGCCCAGGCTGGAAGAGCCGTCTTCCTCAATCAACTTCTGGCTATTGCGGAAGACGCGCGCCAACTCCTGCTTTTTCTGGATATCCTGCTGCAACAGTGTGCGCTCAGCGGCGTCGAGGGAGGGGGAGATTTCCTGGAACTCCTTTTCCATCGCCGCCACATAGAGCTCAAAATCCGCCGGCTCGATCAGCTCATCCTGGCAACGCGAGAAGAAATCGTTGAGCGAATGGAGAAACGCGCCCGGCTCCGCCAGCTTTTGGTAGAACTGTAGTTCCAGGCTTTCCATGCGTTGACGCAGGAAGATCCAAACATCGACTTTGTCGAGCAGCAAGCGCTCGAAGTGTCGTTTCTTCAGCACCTCGAAGCAAAACGCATGGAAAGTTGAAATTCGCGGCAGGGTCTCGATTTCGGGTAGTGCTTCGCGCACGCGGCGCTGCATTTCCCGCGCTGCCTTCTCGGTAAAGGTCAGCGCCAGGATGTTTTCCGGCTGAATCCCCACCCCGGACGGCTCCTCGTTGCGGGATGGCGGGATCTTGAAGTCGGGAAGCAGCGTCGGTTCTTCGGCGGCGGCGACTGATCCCGTCAGCAGGTGGACAATCCGCTGCGTAATGACGCGCGTCTTGCCGCTGCCCGGCCCGGCAATGATCAGCAACGGACCTTGACCATGTTCTACGGCTTTCGTTTGTTCGGGGTTCAGCTTAAAGGCTGGGCTCATCAACCCATTATTTCGCTAAGCAGCGCCGGGAAGCAAGCGGAGGGAATTGAATCATCGAGCCATCTCGTCATTTAAATGGCTCAATGGCCCAATCGCCCGATGGCCAGATCACCCGCGGACTTGGCTTGCACCCCCGCACTGTCTTCGATAAACTTGGGGTTAATCATGCGCGCCATGCTGCTGGAAAAACCGCGGCCGGCTGAGGAAAATCCTCTACGGCTCGCCGAACTTCCCGTGCCTGAGCCTGGCCCCGGGGAAATTCGCATCCGCGTGAGTGCCTGCGGCGTTTGTCACACCGACCTGCACATCGTTGAAGGGGATTTGACGCTGCCCCGGCATCCGGTGGTCCCCGGCCATCAAATTGTGGGTACCGTAGATGCTCTCGGCGCGGGGGTCACGGAATTCCGCAGCGGCGACCGTGTGGGAGTTCCCTGGCTCTATTCCACCTGCGGCGAATGCGTTTACTGCCGAAAGGGCCTGGAAAACCTCTGCGACAACGCGCGATTCACAGGATTTCACGTGGACGGCGGTTTTGCCGAGGCGATGGTGGTTCCCGCTGCCTTCGCCTATGCGCTCCCCGCCAACTTCTCGGACCTGGAAGCCGCGCCCCTGCTCTGCGCCGGCGTCATTGGCTATCGCGCCATAAGACTCTCAAACTTGCGACCAGGCGAACGGCTGGGCCTTTACGGTTTTGGCGCCTCGGCGCACATCGTCATCCAGATCGCGCGTCACTGGAACTGTGAAGTTTGCGTTTTTACGCGCGCGGAGTCGCATCGCCAACTCGCCTGCAAGCTTGGAGCCGCGTGGACGGGCGCAGCGGGTGAGGCTCCACCCGCGCCACTGGATGCTTCCATCATCTTTGCTCCGGCGGGCAAGCTCGTGCCCGAGGCCATGCGCGCTCTCCGCAAGGGCGGCACGCTGGCGCTGGCCGGCATTACCATGTCACCCATCCCCGAGATGGAATACCCGCTCCTTTATCACGAGCGCATCCTGCGCAGCGTGGCAAACAGCACGCGTGAGGATGTGCGCTCCCTGCTTGACCTTGCCGCGGAGATTCCCGTGCGGACAGAAATTGAAACCTTCCAACTTCCCGAGGCGAATCGCGCTCTCCAAAACCTCAAAAGTAGTAAAATCCACGGCGCAGGCGTGCTGGTCATCTGACGCGCGCGACTTGTGTGATTCATTCTGCCGCTCTAGTAGCATTGAATTGAACTAAATTGAGCTAACAACCCTCGCACCTTTGGAGCAGAGCGGTAATTTGAATTTGCAGCCCTCGCCCCTTTGGGGGAGAGGGAAGAAGGTTAATTGATTTTAGCGCGGCTACGGAGACTGCAACTATGTTTGGAATGCCGAAAGTAATTCGATTCCTGCTCTTGTACTTCATCACATCAGTCGCTATGGCCGGTCAGGTCACCCCCTTTTGTTCCAATTGTGAAGTGACGCGAGCCAACCTGCGCGACCTTTGCGATTACATCGTAAAGAACAAGCGCGACATGCCGACCATCTTCGTGGCCGGATATTACATGCGCACGCTGGTGGCGGGCTATCAAATCCTGGGCGACCAGCGCTACCTGGACGTTGCCCTGGCGCACGGTGACACTCTGCTGAAGAAGCAATTGCCGAGCGGCTACTGGGGCACCGGCTATGGCTCCATCTACCTGGCCGATACGGCCAACGCTCTGGGTGAAATCCTGGCTTTGCAAAAGCACGCCGGCCCGGAGCGCCGCGCCAATTACGTCGCGGCATTGCGCCGTTTCGTTCAAGCCATGGAGAGGGATCACCTCATCCTGCCCGCGGGAGCGCTCGGCACGGGTTTTCGCGCCAAGATCGACGGCACGATCACCAAACGCTATGACGATGCCTACACGGTCTCCTCCGCGCTGGTGGGCGGAGAGACCTTCATGTGGATGTACAAAGAGACGGGGGAAGAGAAGTACCAGCAGATGGGCCACAACGCCGTGCGCTGGGTGCTGGATACCATCCGCGAAGACGGCGTAATTCCCTACATCCTCCCCGGAGAGTACGCCGATCCGAAGGTGAAGGGCGATCCCGAGAACGACTTTAACCTCTGGGAGCGCCTCCCCTATACCAACGTGACCTACGTCGGCGAAGGTGTCGTCAACTTCGATCTACATTGCGACAAACCCGAGTGGCGGGAAGAAGTTCATAAGAAATTTAAACCCGTCATTGAATTTGTGTTACGCACGCAAAACAGTGACGGCAGTTGGGGTAGTACAAAGCCCATACAGCGGCCGGAGACCAACAAAAGTCCCTGGAATCACCGGCCATATTCAGATCGCCGGCGCTCCGCGGGTGCAATAAACGTCCTCACATGGTGGTATCTCCACGTTGACAAGGACCCGCGAATCCTGGTGGCGGTTCGCAAGTTCGAAAGCTTCATCGACGATCCCAAGGCCGCGGCCGATTTCCTGATGCTGCACCGGACCGCCGATCCGGACGCGAATGCCGCAGGCGGGCAGCACACGCATACCGACGGCGACGCCGCCACCGCGCTCACCGGCCTCGCCATTGCCAACATCCTGTCGCCCGGGATCGACTCCCAATGGTGACGCCCCCTGATTTCATTCAAGTTCATCAATTTCAGCTACCGGAGCTCGCAAAATGGACAAACATCCTCGCCGCCGCTTTCTGAAACAGCTTGGAACCGCAGGTGCGGCAGTAGCGCTTACCTCAACGGTGCTCCCAGGCGCGCAGCCGAATCCTGTAGAATCTTGTTCCGATCTCGCTACAGCAGTCATTCCCCTGGAGAGTTGGTCGTTCGCCATCGATCCCAAAGGCGAGGGAGAGTCGCAGGGCTGGTTTAAATCGGCGAAAGAAGGGCCCGGCACGCGGTCGGAGGTAACGGTTCCGCACACCTGGCAGGTTTCCGCGGAGAATGCTGAATACATGGGTGTCGGCTGGTACTGGACTGAGCTCGACGCCCCTTCACATTGGGCCGGCCAGTGCGTCCGAATAGAGTTTGAAGCTGTTTTCCATACCGCGAAGGTGTGGCTCAACGGCCAACTGCTCGGCGAGCATCGAGGGCGGGGATACACGGCGTTCACCTTTGACGCCACACCCGCGCTGCGGTTAGACGCCAGGAATTCTCTCGTCGTCAAAGTTGATAACTCCTTTAACGGCGACATGCTTCCACGCAACAGATCGTACGATTGGGCTCCGGATGGTGGCATCACCCGTCCCGTAAGCCTGCTTGTTACCCCCAGCACGTACATCGAACGGCTTTGGATCGACGCCGTGCCGAACCTCGATGCGGGCCACACCTCGCTGAATATTCGCGCGACGGTTCGAAACGCTGGCGATAGGGCGCAGACACTGACCTTTGCCTACCACATACACGAGGAAGGCTCAGGAACGGCCCTGGCGCGCGTCCAGAAGGCCGGAGAGGTACATCTTGAACCAGGTGCAGCCCATGATGTGAAATTGACCTCCATCGATCTTCCGCTGAAGCTCTGGCATTTCGATCATCCGCACCTGTACCAGGCCATCGTCGAAATCTGGCAAGGAGGGAAGCCGGTTCACAGCTTCACCCAGACCTTCGGCGCGCGCAAATTTGAAGTCAAGGGCACGGGATTCTACCTTAACGGCGAGCGCGTGTGGCTGATGGGCGTGGAACGCATGGCGGGAAGCAATCCCCAATATGGCATGGCGGAGCCCGCGGCATGGATTACGCACGACCACGAGGACCTGAAGGAACTCAACTGCGTCTTTACGCGAGTCCACTGGCAGCAGGACAAGCGCGTGCTGGACTATTGTGACCGCCACGGCATCCTGTTCCAGGAAGAGGTTCCCTCCTGGGGACGAGGTACCTTCGAAGGGATGACGAACGAGCCCACGCCGGAAATCATGCAAAACGGCCTCGAACAACTACGCGAGATGATCGTTCGAGATGGCAACCACCCCTGCATCGTTTCCTGGGGGCTCTGCAATGAGGTCGATGGGCACAACCCTGTTTCGCGCGTGTTCATCCAGCGGATGGCCGAGGTGGCGCGACAGCTTGATCCGCAACGCTTGCTGACTTATGCCTCGAACTCGCTTCAGCACACCCCCGGTGAGGACGCGGCGGGTTTGCTCGACTTCATCGAGTGGAATGAGTATTACGAAAGCTGGTATCCAGGGAGCCCCGATTCCGTAAGGCGCAACTTGCAACTCATCCACGAGGCATTCCCCAACAAGCCGGTGGTGATTTCCGAATACGGGTATTGCGAGTGCAAGCCTGACCGGCTGGGAGGCGATGCCCGGCGCACAGAAATCATGCGGGCTCACACTCAGGCCTGCCGCGAGTCTGATTTTGTGGCGGGAACGATCTTCTTCGATTACAACGACTATCGCACTCACATCGGCGACAAGGGAATAGGGCCGCTGAAGCAGCGCGTGCATGGCGTCGTAGACCTTTACGGCAACCGCAAGCCCTCATTCGAAGCGCTGCGCCAGGAATCGAGCCCGGTGGAGAGCCTGCACCTCACCGCAGCGGAGGGTTCTCTGAGCGCCACTGTAACCGTG
>Ga0181517_10003126_pt1 | contig 16040 bp, 15 predicted proteins | sample PEATcosm2014_Bin_31_FD_119748 | JGI IMG/M metagenome (GOLD analysis project Ga0181517, IMG submission 119748) | Peatland microbial communities from MTU Mesocosm Facility, Houghton, MI, USA - PEATcosm2014_Bin01_30_metaG | ecosystem: Environmental > Terrestrial > Soil > Wetlands > Peat | place... | reverse complement strand
TGCACGCCTCTAGTTTCGCGGACAAGATCGTGTTGATCGGTGTGACCGATCCCGTCGGCAAAGACCTGTGGGTGACGGCGGAGTCATCGGCGCCCATGTCCGGCGTTGAGTTTCAAGCCAATGCGCTGAGCACCATCTTGCGTGGGTTCCCACTGAAGTCGGTGAGCTCGATAGCCACGGTCGCGCTCCTCTTCTTACTTGCCGCGGTCCCGTCCCTGCTGACCCTGCGCTGGTCAAGCTTGGCCGCCTTGGCCGGCGCGGTCGGGGTGCTCTTGCTTTTCCTCGCCGGTGCCCAGATCGCGTTCGACCGCGGCGCCATCGTCGACGTGCCAAGCCCCGTCGTGGCATTGGCACTAGGGACAGGTGGGGCGGTGGCCGTGGAGTCGTTCGTACAGCGCAAGCAACTGCGCGAGCTGCAAACCGTGCTCGACTTGCTGCCCCGGTCCTCCGACTTTTTCCTTTCTTACCGGCGCGGGCAGAGCGAACTGGCAGCCAATACGCTAAGGGAAGGCCTAGCCCGCAAGTTCGGCACCGAGCACGTGTTCATGGACGTGGACGCGATCCAGCCGGGTGAGCAGTGGCCCCAACGAATACAGGAAGCGATCGATGAGTGCCGGGCCATGCTTGTCGTGATAGGACCACAATGGTTGGCGACATTAAGTCCTTCGGGCGGGCGCCGGCTCGACGACCCCTCCGACTTTGTCCGGAGAGAGGTGGCCGCTGGCCTCGCCCGTCAGGAAGCCGTCCTGGTGCCCGTCCTACACGACGGCGCCTCTCCCCCGGGGCGCGACGAACTGCCGGAGGCGCTCAAAGCGCTGGCCGACTGCCAGGCTGTTCAGCTCACGGGCCGTGACTTCGACCGTTGGATAGACGACCTCGCCGAAAACATCCGCAGAGGAAGGGCCCGACAGCATCAGTACCTCTCGCAGGCAAGTGGTGGACCGGAGAGTGGGGCCAAACCAAGCGAGCGTTAAACTATGCGCACCGTCGAGCGGACCGGGGCACCCAACGGCGGTGTTCTTGGCGTCAGTCCTCATTCGTCACACCACCCCCGACGCCGATGATGGCCGGTGACCACCCGCACCGCCCCGGCCATGACCGGAGAGCTGTTCAGTTCTGTGACCGACGCCACCGAGTTCTTCCGGGCCGGGGCGCTCGGGTACTCACCCGGCCAACGCGGCGACTGCATGGACGGCGTCCGGCTCGTTAGCGATCGCTGGGACGCCGAGCCAGTAGTGATCGAGGAGATGAGCTCGAGCCTGTTTGACGACACGACGATGTTCCCCCCGAGGACGTGCACTTTAGATTCGGCCCTTGTCATGCGCGACCTCCCCGTCCGGTGGGCCTCCGGAGGCCAGCTCGCGCCTCAGTTGGCGTCCGGTAGGCGGCCGGCGCGCTCAGGGCAGACGCAGGTCTGCCTGTGGCGGTGACACGACTCGGTCGAAGCCGAGCGCGCCTCGCCAGCACTACATATCGAGGATGAACCAATCCTGGCCGTGAATAACGTGGGGCCGGCTGGATACCTATGTACGTGAACCCCAGTCAGCGAATAGCAGTGAATGCTCCGTCCACCGTGATCGTCGCTCCGTTTAGATAGTTGGACTCACCGATCAGCAGGAAGAGCACAACGGCCGCGACGTCGGTGACGGTCCCGTACCGGTGTGCAGGGATGTTTTGCAGAAGTCGTTGCCGTTCCACGTCCGCGTCCTCCGGGCTCTTCATCGCTTCGATCGCGTCCATCATCTCGGTATGCACGGGCCCAGGTGCAACCGCGTTGACACGCACGCCGTATGCGGCAGCCTCGGCCCCCGCGACCTTGGTGAGACCGACGATGCCATGTTTGCTGGCGACGTAGCCAGCGTGGTCAACATGTCCTACAAGACCAGCGACCGACGCGGCGTTCACGACCGCGCCGGACCCGCGTTCGTACATACCAGGCAGGACGTACTTCAACCCGAGGAACGCGCCGCGGAGATTGACTGCTATTACCTGGTCAAACACGTCCTCCGGGTAATCCACCAAAGGAGCAAGCCGACCGATGATGCCAGCATTGTTGAAGAAGTAGTCGACGCCGTTGAACAGCCTGTTCGCGTGGTCGACGAAACTCCGCACATCTGTGGAGTCGGAGACGTCGGCAACGTGTGCGTGGGCGACTCCGCCTTTGTCGCTGATCTCCGTCACGAGTTGCGCCAATGCGTCCTCATCACGGTCAACAGCGAGGATGCGAACATCGTGGTGAGACAGTGAAAGGGCAGTTGCTCGCCCGATCCCCTTGGCAGCGCCGGTGATGATTGCCCCATGCTTTGATGTCTGGTTGTCATTTCCCATAGTTGTCTGCCGATCTTGACTGCAGGATGATGATCGCCTTCAGGCACGTCACGTTGAGCACTCGAGCCCCTTCCGATTTTTTCGCAATCTAAAGTAGCGGGGAACGGTCCTGTCCGGGCCAACCCTTTGCCGACAGGTCTCAAATGAGGTGCCGAGCTGCCCGACCTCATTGCCGCCGGGATGGGGGCCGCCAAACCGGTGCAGATCAGCGCCGCCGGTGTGGACGCCACGTCGCTCAAGCGAGACGTCGGCAAAGACGTCACCTCTAGTGCGGCGGCAGTGATACCCAGTGGCTCCTGTCCCACGCCGAGCCCCAGAGATCAACAACCACGTGGCCCGGCAGGGCGAGGTCCCGTAGGTCGCCGTCACCGTCTCGGTCACGGCGGCCAACAGGTAGGTGGCCAGCGGCTCTTCCCCGGCGGGGTCGGAGGACGAATCCCGAGTGGCCTTGGGCCGCGCGTGCCCGCGGGGTCGGCGCGGCTAGTCGTACCTAGGCGATTCAGAAAGAGATCGTGCCGCTGCCCTCGACCGAACCGTACTGCGCCACTGGGACGGCGGAGTTAGCCTCGTTGCACTTGCCATTGGCGAGGCGCGGCAAGATGAGGCTGAAGACCTCGTGGATGAGCACCGTCCCGTGCGCGCCGGCGTAGGCGCCGGTGCCCGACACGATCGTCACCGGCGCGCTGGAGCGGAAGGCGAACGAGCAGGTCGTGTTGTTCATCATCGAGGGCGAAGCGTTGTTGGCGGCCGCGTTGAGCTTCGACAGGTCAAGGTCGAGCGTCCCCTTTGTCATCGTGGCGGTGCCGATCCCCTTCGCTTTCGCCTTGCTGGTGCGGCCATGATCGGCGATCGCCCCGACGATGAGGATTGTCCCGCCGCCGTTCGCGGTCTCGCTCGGTGTGACGAAGACCTCGATGGCGCCACCCTTCTGTGGCATCGTCGCCGCTGACGCGACCAGGCCGGCGGTGAGGCCGGCGGTGGGGCTGGCGCCGACGATGGCAATGGCCGTGGCGAACTTGGCGATGCTCATGAGGTGACCTCCGGTCGGTTTGGACTGTCCTGGGTTCGATGGAGTCTCTGGCACCATGACCCGAGACATCCGGGGCCCGAGCCGACAAGCGCGCTGCGTCGCGCGGCTGCCGAGGTGACCATCCATTCCTACACCCGATCCAGGTGGGACGCCACACGGCGGCCGGATGCCTGTCAGCCGCGCGGCGACCTTGGGGGGCCAAGGTGGGGGCCCGGTGTGACGACGTCTGCTCAGGCGTCGACCGGCTCGGTCCGGGCAGGGATCTCCGAGGCGCGGCTGCCTGCCGGCGCTCGACCCGATAAACGACGGGCGGGCATCCTGGTTGGTCCGGCTGCGTGCGGTCGCATAAGGTCACCACCCAAAGAGTTGCCAAAGGACGCCAGTAAAGAAAACATCCTGCGCCCGGTGCATTACACCGGGCCAGAACACCACCGCTGATTTGCGAGGAGGACCTGATGATAGGGACGATTGGGCCCCGCCGGTCACGGCACGCTCGCTCACGGTGGCCCGTCATAGCCTGTACCGCCGTCGTTGCCGTGTCGTCGACCTGGGGATTGCTGCCAACGTCGGCCACCGTGCAAGCACAAACCACACCCACCACGTCGCCCCCGCTCCCGGCAGCACCGGCAAGCTCCTGGGCCATCATCCCGAGCCCCGACACCTCGAGTTCCGAGACCAACGTCCTCACCTCGGTGTCATGCACCGCGGGCCCGGCGTGCATGGCTGTCGGCCACGTCTTCGGCGCCTCGGACCGTACGCTCGCCGAGTCCTGGGACGGCTCCGCGTGGTCGCTGGTCCCCAGCCCCAACAGCTCGACCTCACAGCAGAACTACCTCGACGGCGTGTCGTGCCTGTCGTCCACGGAGTGCACGGCGGTCGGGAGCTTCATTACCGGGCAAGGCGACGAGACGCTCGTCGAGACCTGGGACGGCTCGACCTGGTCCATCGTACCCAGCCCCAACGTCGGCTACCTCAACGACCTGCTGGCGGTGTCCTGCACCTCAGCGTCGACCTGCACCGCCGTCGGCTCCTCCCGGCCTCGCTCCGGCTTTGACCGCGCTCTCGTCGAGACCTGGGACGGCAGGGCCTGGTCGGTCGTCGCCAGCCCCGACGCCAGCTCCAGCACCAACGTGCTCAACGACGTCTCGTGCCCGTCGGCGGCGCAGTGCGTCGCCGTCGGGACCTTCTATAACGGCACCGAGTTGCAGCTCCTGTCCATGTCCGGGGACGGGAGCACCTGGGCACTGCTGCCCAACCCCGGGCGCCACATCGATGGGACAGGGGTGACCTGCAGCTCGGCGAGGAAGGCTGCCCCCCAACTTCGAGCCTGGCCTCGTCCGCCACGAGCCCGATGGCCCGAGAGATAGGTGCGGGCACTGTGCCCACAGGGCCCCCGTGTTCATTGAATGTTTGGTTAACGGTGCTCCACCCGGCGCCATCAAAGAACTCAGCTACTTCGGGACTGCTCTACTACGGGGGGAACCCGGTGTTCACCAAGGCGGCTGCACCGACGTTCGACATTGAGTACAAGGACACCTGTCTCTCAGGTTGTACCGACGTGCAGGTACAGGTCACTGATCCCAACACCAGCAGCTGTCATGCACCGAAGCTCCATGGTCAATGTCTGGTCCCCGGAGCAACGGTTTCGGCGTCGGTGACGCAGATCCCGACGTCCACGACTATCGCGGGCAAGACAACGCCCATCATCGCGCCGTACCCCTCGGATGCCGCAGCGGGGGCGGGACATCTCTGCCTTGCCACCCAGTCCTCTGTATGCGGGACGGGCGCCAACAGCTACATAACCGACCTGAAAACCGACGGGAACGGGCAACTGGTCCTCCGTTACTGGGTGCCAGGCTTGATCGCTCAGGTCACCACGACCATCACCGTTATCGCCAGGGAGCCATGCCCCCCCGAGCAGTGTCGAGCGGGCAAGAAACAAAGCCCTGCCACCAGCATGCAACTCACCATCTTGCCGCATACCGTGTACAGCGGGAGCGCCCACCCTGACGTGAACGAGATGGAGAACTTGGCGTTGGCGGCCGGCAAGGGCGGCAAGTTCGGCTGGAACACCTGGCTCAACTATCTCAAGAACAAGGTAGAAGACAAGCTACCCTACGCCGGAGATGAGCTGGAGAACTGGGCAACCGAATCGTTTATGGGGTCCTTCACGCCCAAGTTGCCGAGCGCCGGTCTTGGGGCCGGGGTGGCGTCCAAACTGGGGGAATTTGAGTTACCCGAGACGCACGCCTACCAGAGCTTTGAGGACGCTCTGCTGGGCCAGCCGGGTACCACCGACATCAGGTTTAACAGCTGGAGCCTTCTGTACCGTCTCGGGTACGAGCTAGATGATGAAAACAAGGCCTCGGTCCCCCAGACGCTTACCCTTAATATTTATGAGGTGTCCTATTGCAATAACGGAGCAGTATGTGGGCCCGGGTACCCAGAGCACGCGTGCGCTGGGCTGTCTGGTTTTACATCTTTGGGGAACCCGACTACTTGTACCACCCACGAGTTCCTCGACTTTGAGTTGTCATCACAGAGTTCTAATTTCGAAACGACATTTAGCGCCGACCTCGGTGGCCTTCTTACTCCGTACGACGCGCCGCAGTGGATGGCGGCGCTGGGTGCGAAGTAGGACGCTTGCTTGGCCCGACGATCTGGCGCACCCGGGACTGACGAGCGGGCTCGGTGTGGCCATGGCCGACGCCGGCATGTTACGGTTCCCCCTTGGCCAGCGCGAGCGGAGGAGGACTTGAATGCGGCTCGGCATAATTGGAGCGGCTGCCATCGCGGACGAGGCGGTCATCGAACCCGCCCAGGTCGTCAACGAAGTCCAGCTCGCCGGTATCGCTGCACGCGACCCGGCTCGCGCCGAGGCTCTGGCCCGGCGGGCGGGCATAGAGCGGGTTTACCCAACCTACGCCGACCTGATCGCCGACAGTTCGCTCGACGCGGTTTACATCCCTCTGGCCAACTCCCTGCACGCCGAGTGGACGATCGCCGCCCTCGAAGCCGGGCGCCACGTGCTCTGCGAAAAGCCGCTGACCTCCAATGCACCCCAGGCGGAGACCGTAGTGCGAACTGCGCAACGCTGCCAGCGATTGATGATGGAGGCATTTCACTGGCGCTTCCATCCCGTCGCCCACAGGATGCTCGAACTGAGCCGGCAGATCGGGCCGCTGCAACGAGTCGAAGCCCATTTCAACGCGAAGATCCCGAGCGACAACATCCGCTTCCAACGGGAGCTGGCCGGGGGCTCGTTTATGGACCTGGGCTGCTATTGCGTCCACATGGTAAGGACGGTGGTGGGCTCAGAGCCCGAAGTGCTCCGGGCGGAGGCGGTCGAGGGGCCGCCAGGCATCGACTTGTCCATGCGGGCCGAGCTCTCCTTCCCAGGTGGGCTGCCGGCGGTGGTCAGCTCCAGCATGGTGGCCGAGGAAACGGTCTGGCCGAGCTCGATGACGCTGCGCGCCTGGGGGGAGGCTGGTCAGCTCGAAGTCCTCAACCCCATGGCGCCCCAGCTCGGCCACCGGGTCTGCGCCACCTTTGCCGACGGGACAGCCGTCGACGAGGTGCTTGACCTACGGGCCAGCTACGAGTTCCAATTGCGGGCTTTTTGCCGGGCCACGGCGGGACGAGAGAGCCCGCTCACTGGCGGGCAAGACGCCGTAGCCAACATGCGGGTGATCGACGCCGTGTACGAGGCGTCCGGCCTCGGCATCCGACGTTAGCTCCTTACCCCGTCCAGCCGGTTCGGGCCCTTGGCCCTGCTGCGGCCGACGCGCTGCTTCACGGCGGGCCCAACCCGTGCTCGGTCGGGCTCGGGAGGCCGAGCCGGCTCGCTCAACGCTTCGGGCCGGGCTAGCGTGGGCGTGCTCAATGCCCGCCGAGGAGGTTTTGATGGGGACAGTTTCTCACCACCGCCATGGTGGCACCCGGGCACTGACCGGGCTGGGTGCGGCCGTTGCTGGCCTCACCGTGGCCCTGGGCTTGGCGCTGACGGGCCCGTCGGTGGCAGATGCGGCCACGGCTGTCGCGGCGGGCAACCAGTACCAGGTCTACTTGGTCCTACCGGGCACCACCGCGGCGAAAGTCACCGGAGAGGCCAAGAGCTCCCCCTCCACGGCCGTGAGGGAGGAGCTGAGCGCTTTCTCGTTGTACACCACGGCGGCGGCGCCGGGGGCGGTCGACAAGGCGGCAACGCCGGCCGCCAGCTCGGCCTCGGCGACAATGGCGGTCAACATGGCATCGGTCCAGCTTTTGAGCTCAGTCGCGGCGGCCAGCAAAATGTCCGCCGACGTTGATTTCTACGACACCGCCAGCGGTGCGTTGGCATTTTCGTACAAGTTCACCAATGCTGTGTTCACGAGCTATTTGTTGCAGGACGGCCCCAGTGGCAGCTCCGTCCAGGTCACTTTCGCATATCAGCAGCTCGAAGTGGACTACATTACCGTTACCCCGAATTCGCCGGCCAGCCCGCCGGTGACGTACATCATCAAGAAAGCGCCAGGTAGCTGACTACGTTCGAGCTCGGCGAGGCGCCAAGGTGATCTCATCTACGCCCATGCGCACAAGCGTTGGCCACGCTTACGCGATATCCGCCAAGGCAACAGCCGTCGCGGTGGCAGCCTTGGGCGTGGTCGCCGCCGGCCCGATTTTTCCCCACGCGGCGTCGGCCACCAGCGGGGTGATCGGTGAGCTGTCTCTGACGACCCGGGCCGGCGCCGTGACTGAAGAGGCATTGACCAGTTTTTCGCTGGCCAGCGGTGCGCCGCCGGGCGGGCCCACTTCGGTGGGGCCCCCGTCCGGGCCAAGCGTCAACCGTCCGGAGACGGAGGCGACGGCGACCATAGGCATCGGTTCGACCATCGCCGCTGGCCTTCTCGAACAGACCCTTGCATCGACGGTCTACGCCAGCGGCTCGGTCAGCCTCGACAACCTCAGCACTGAAGTCAGTTACGAGTTCACCGACCCTTCCATCAAGGCCTACCTTGGCCAAAGCGGCGCCGGCAGCGGGTCCGTCGAGATAACGCTGGCCTTCAATGACTTCCAGGTCCAGGCCGGGGCGTCGACGACCACGTCGCCGGCGCCGAGCGCAGCCGCGCTCAGCGAGTACCCGGCCGGGGTGGGCCCCGGCGCCGGCAATGGCGCGTTCCCCCAGGAGGTCACGGTGGGCCCCGACGGCAACCTTTGGTACACCGACGAGGTCACGGGGGTGTACACGTTTTCGCCCACCAGCCTGCAGCCGCTGCCCTGCCCGTCCGCGTCCCGGTCCCCGGCGGTCGGGTGCGCGGTCCCGGGCGGTAACGTCGCCCCCACCGGCATAGTGGCGGGGCCCGACGGAGCGCTGTGGTTCACCCAGAGCAACGGCGGTAACCCCAGCAACGGTCGGGCCTACTTCCCGGCCAGCATCGGCCGCCTCACCACCTTGGGGGCCTACACCGCCTACCCGGTGCCGGCCTCGGCCCGTTCGGTACCGGGCCTCGACGCCATCACAGTGGGCCCCAACGGCAACCTGTGGTTTACCGAGACAGCGGTCGACCGCATCGGCGAAATCACGCCCAAAGCGGCCAACCCGGTCATCCGCGAGTTCACCCTCCCGGCCGGTGACCACCTCGCCCCCGGCGTGGGGTCGCCCATCACCTCGGCCGACACCATCGCCTCCGGCCCCGGGGGCGACATCTGGTTTACCGAGCAGGGTTCCAACGCCATTGGTGTTATGAGCACCTCGGGGGTTTTGGTACACAAGTTCACCGTCCCCAACGCCAATCTCAACCCCACCCCGCTGGGCATCACCGAGGGTGCCGATGAGACCATGTGGTTCACCGAGGACGACGCCAACCAGGTCGCCAGTATCACCGCCGCGGGCAAGGTCACGGTCTACGCCTTGCCCAGCGCCGCCTCGGGGCCACAGAGCATCGTCTACGGGCCCGACGGTAACCTTTGGTTCACTGAGAACACCGGGGTGGCCAGCATTGACCCCAGTACCGCCAAGGTCACCGTCTACCGAGCGCACACCGCCGATCCCAGCCCGGTGGGGATCACCGTGGGCCCTAGCTGCACCTCAATCTGGTTCGTGGAGTCCAGCGCTGACATCCTGGGGCGGGTTTCCCCTGTCCCCGACACCATGGGCTGTAAGCCGCGCTGAGGCCACCTCGGCCATTAGGGCGGGGGCGGCAGCCCTGGTGCAGTGGACCTCAGCCCTTGGCTTGGCGGTGCCTGAGCGCGTACCCGCAGACGTACCCGCCGGCAACCTTGTGCTCGACCCGTTCGACGTCGGCTTCAGGGAGCACCGCCTGGAGGAACTCAAGCTCTGTGGAACAGGCCGCTCCGTAGCGCGAGGCCACCGGCCAGATGGCGCAGTTGCAGAGCGTGACCCGATAATTCTCATCAGGGAGCTTGTCGAGCTCGGCCATATACCCCTCCCCGTCGAGGATCTGGGCCAGTGCTGCCACCTTCTCGTCGATGCTCTTGCCCACTAGTTGGTCTCGGACTTGCTCAACGCGCCGGTGCTGACGGCGCTCAAAGGCACGGGACACGAGGTCGGGGTCTTCCTCCTCGAGGTAACCAAGCAGCTCAACAGAGAGGTCACCAGTAGCTTGGGCGAACAGCGCCTCGCCCTGAGGTGTGCTGTGGTAGAGGGCGGCGGGCCGTCCGGGCTGTCCGGGCCGCCCTCGTTGCCGGTGGCTGGCGACAAGCCCCACCGACCTCAGGATGGCCAGTTGCTGGCGGACGGCGCTCGGTGTGGTCGCCAGCGTGCCTGCGAGGTCGTCGACCGACGCTTCCCCCCGCCTCTTCAGGGCGAAAAGAGTGTTCCGCTGTGCCCCTGTCAGTTCGATCAGGGTGACTGGCACGTGCTCCACAACGACGATCATACCCAGGAAGAACATATTATGTGAGTTTTGCAAGGTGAAACTTGTAGGATTGGAGACCTTGGGGACCATGAGCCCCGGCCGGCCGGCGTGACGCCGACACTAAGGAGACGACGATGAGCACCCCCCGGACCACTGGGCAAGCAGCAACCGGAGGCGCGCCATGACCGCTGTAGCGAACGAAGTCGCCGAGCTGGCGAGCCAGGAGTACCAGTACGGCTTCGTCACCGACCTCGACACCGATGTGGTCCCCCCCGGGCTCAACGAGGACGTCATCGCCCTAATCGCGTCCAAGAAGAACGAGCCCGAGTGGCTGCTCGAATGGCGCCTGCGCTCCTACCGCCACTGGCTGACGCTCGCCGAGCCGGCCTGGCAGAACGTCACCTATGCGCCCATCGACTACCAGGCCATCAGCTACTACGCCGCCCCCCGGCCCAAGGCGGCGCTGGCCAGCCTGGACGAGCTCGACCCCGAACTACGGGCCATGTTCGACAAGCTCGGGATCTCCCTCGCCGAGCAAGAGCGCCTCGGTGGGGTGGCCATCGACGCCATCGTCGACTCGGTGTCGGTGGCCACGACCTTCCAGAAAAAGTTGGCCGAAGCCGGCGTCATCTTTTGTTCCTTCTCCGAGGCCGTCCAGGACCACCCCGACCTTGTGCGCCGGTACCTCGGCTCGGTCGTCCCCTACCGGGACAACTTCTTCGCCACGCTCAACTCGGCGGTGTTCACCGACGGCTCGTTCTGCTACATCCCCAAGGGCGTGCACTGCCCGATGGAGCTGTCCACCTACTTCCGTATCAATGCCGCCAACACCGGCCAGTTCGAACGGACCCTCATCGTCGCCGAAGAGGGGGCGTACGTGAGCTACCTGGAGGGCTGCACGGCACCGATGCGGGACAACAACCAGCTGCACGCGGCGGTGGTCGAGCTAGTGGCGCTGGAGGGCGCCCAGATCAAGTACTCGACCGTGCAGAACTGGTACCCGGGCGACGCCGATGGCCACGGCGGGGTCTACAATTTCGTCACCAAGCGGGGCCGGTGCGCGGCAGACGCCAAGATCTCCTGGACCCAGGTCGAGACCGGGTCAGCCATCACCTGGAAGTACCCCGGCGTCATCCTCCAGGGCGACAACTCGGTGGGCGAGTTCTACTCCGTCGCCCTCACCGCCAACCGCCAGCAGGCCGACACCGGCACCAAGATGGTCCACATCGGCAGGAACACCCGCAGCACCATCGTCTCCAAGGCGATCTCGGCCGGTCATGGGCAAAACACCTACCGGGGCCTCGTGAAGGTCCTGCGCTCAGCTGAAGGCGCCAGGAACCACACCCAGTGCGACTCTCTCCTCCTGGGGAGCGACACCGGTGCGCACACGTTCCCCTACATCGAGGTGAAGAACTCGACGGCACAGGTAGAACACGAGGCCTCCACCTCCAAGATCGGCGAGGACCAGCTCTTCTACTGCCGCCAGCGGGGCATCTGCGAAGAGGACGCGGTCTCGATGATCGTGAACGGCTTCTGCCGCGAGGTGTTCAAGGAGCTGCCCATGGAGTTCGCCGTCGAGGCCCAAAGGCTCTTGAGCGTGAGCCTGGAAGGAAGCGTCGGTTGATGCTCTCCATCACGGACCTTCGCGCCAAGATCGGCGACAACGAGATCCTCCGGGGCCTCAGTCTCGAGCTCAAGGCGGGCGAGGTGCAGGCGCTCATGGGCCCCAACGGGTCGGGCAAGAGCACCCTCGCCAACGTGCTCGCCGGCCACGAGGCCTACGACGTCACCGGCCAGGTCCTCTTCGAGGGGGAGGACCTGCTGGCGATGTCGCCCGAAGACCGGGCCGGGGCCGGGGTCTTCCTGGCCTTCCAGCACCCCGTCGAGATCCCCGGGGTCGGGAACCTCTACTTCATGCGCACGGCGCTCAACTCACTACGCCGCCAGCGCGGCCTCGACGAGCTCGACGCGATGGACTTCCTCGAGTTCGCCAAGCAGAAGATGGAGCTCGTCGAGATGGACCGGAGCTTCATGGCCCGATCGGTCAACGAGGGGTTCTCCGGGGGCGAGAAGAAGCGCAACGAGATCCTCCAGATGGCGGTCTTCGAGCCCAAGCTCGCCATCTTGGACGAGACCGATTCGGGCCTCGATATCGACGCCCTCCGAGTCGTCGCCAACGGCGTCAACGCGCTGAGGGGCCCGGACCGGGCCATGTTGGTCATCACCCATCACCAGCGGCTGCTCGACTACATCGTCCCCGACCGGGTCCACGTCATGGCCGAGGGCCGGATCGTCCGCTCCGGCGACAAGGAACTCGCTCGTGCGCTCGAGGAGCACGGCTACGTCGATCTCGACCAGGTGCACCTCGGACCATTGGCGTCGGGGCGGGCGAGACCGTGACCACCGGTGGTGACCTTATGGCCGACGTTGCCGTCCCGCCCGCCGGCGGCCTGGCGCTGCTCGAGCCCGAAAGCGATGGTCCCATGTGGCTCACTGAGGCGCGGCGGTCCGCTTCGGACTGGGTAGGCGCGCACGGCTTCCCGACCCGCAAGGACGAGGACTGGCGCTACACACGCCTCGAAGCGATGCTGGCCGTGCCCTTCGAGCGGGCGCTGCCCGGGCGCAGCCACCAGCACGCACGGACGGCGTTCAACGGCCTCGGCGTCGGTCTGGGCGGCGCCCGTCTGGTCTTCGTCAACGGCCTCTTCGCCCCCCAGCTCTCCCGCGTCGAAGAGCTGCCGAGCGGCGCCCGGGTCACCAACCTGGCGTCGGTGCTGGCCGCGGGGGACGAGCGCCTCGAGCCCATCTTGTCGCGCCGCTTCATGCCGTTCCAGCATGCCTTCGAGGCGCTGAACGCGGCCCTCAGCGGCGACGGCGCCTTCGTCTCGCTCGCCGCCGGTGTGGTTGTTGAGGCCCCGATCGAGCTCGTGTTCTTCTCCGAGACCGGTGGCACGCCCGTTGTGTCCAACCCACGCTCGGTCGTGCTGGCCGGCCCGGGCAGCCAGGCGACGATCGTGGAAACCCATACCGGCGTCACCGGCGATGTCTACTGCACCAACGCCGTCACCGAGGTCATCCTGGGCGCGGGTGCCAATGTCACCCACTACAAGGTCCAAGACGAGCCCGCCTCCGCGTTCCACCTCGCGCTCCTCGATGTCCGCCAAGACCGCGACAGCCACTTCTCTTCCCACCTGTTCGCGCTCGGGTCGCACATCGCACGCCAGGAAGTACGGGCCTACCTCGAGGGCGAAGAGGCGGACGTCAGCCTCGGCGGCCTGTACATGCCTCGCGGCCACCAGCACCACGACAACCCGGTCCTGGTTGTGCACTCCGCACCGCGCTGCACCAGCCGCCAGCTCTACAAGGGCGTCGTGGACGAACACGGGCACGGCGTGTTCAACGGGCACATCATCGTCCGCCCGGAGGCGTTCGGCACCGACGCCCGCCAGACGAACAAGAACCTGGTCCTCTCTGACGACGCCGAGGTCGACACCCGGCCGCGCCTGGAGATCCTCACCGACGACGTCAAGTGCTCCCATGGCGCAGCCGTGGGCCGCCTCGACCAGGAGGCACTGTTCTACCTACGCTCGCGAGGAGTTCCCGAGCAGTCGGCACGCGGCATCCTGACGTACGCGTTCGCACGCGAGATGGTGGACCTGGTCCCGATCGAACCGCTCCGAGCTCGCCTGGAAGCGCTGGTCACCGACCGGTTCCCGACGAGCCAAGGCAGCCCAGTGCAGGAGGTCTTGGGATGAGCAGTGACCTCAGTGAGCTCTACCAGCAGGTGATCATCGACCACAGTCGCCATCCGCGGAACTTCGGGCGGCTCGGCGACGCCACGAGGACCGTCGAGGGCGTGAACCCGCTCTGTGGGGACCAGGTCACGCTTTACCTGAAGCTCCTGGACGACCGCATCGATGACATTTCGTTTGAGGGCGTGGGGTGCGCGATCTCGATGGCCTCCGCCTCGCTCATGACCTCGGCCGTCAAGGGCAAGCGGTGCGACGAGGCGCTCGCGCTGTTCGGGCCCGTCCGGGCCATGCTGACGGAGAGCCCCGGCAACGAGGTCGCGACGGCGGAGCTGGGCAAGCTAGCGGCGCTCTCGGGAGTTTGGGCGTTCCCCATGCGGGTGAAGTGCGCGACGCTTGTCTGGCACGCACTAGACAGTGCCCTCGAAGAAAAGACCGAGATGGTCTCGAGTGAGTAGGTGACGATGGCACCCGAGCGCCGTTCACGGACCACGCTCGAGCGTGACTGCGAAGCAAACCTCATCCCGGGCGGACAGCGGGTGACGCTGTTCCAAGGCGACGAGGTCACTGTCACCCAGTCCCTCGGGGGCAGCTTTACCGTCCAGACCAGTCATGGCGACTTGGCCCGGATAAGCAGCGAAGATGCGGACGCGCTCGGCCTGGGGCCGACGGGCGGCACCGCGGCCCACCAAGGCAGCGCCGAGACCGGCCCGTTCGATATCGCGCAGGTGGTCGAGCAACTGAAGACCGTCTTTGACCCCGAGATCCCAGTCAACGTGGTCGATCTCGGGCTGGTCTACGCCTGCGACGCCCAAGCACTGCCCGAGGGGGGCCATCGTGTCGAGATCAAGATGTCGATGACCGCGCCGGGCTGTGGGATGGGCGACGTGTTGAGGCAAGATGCCATCGCCCGGGTCCAGGCGGTGCCAGGCGTCACCGACGTCGACATCGAGCTTGTATGGGACCCACCCTGGGACATGAGCCGTATGTCCGACGCGGCCCGGCTCGAGCTCGGCTTCTATTGAGGGACCTGACATGACCGGTCATTGGGCGGTGCGATTGCACCACAGGTGCACCACCGGCGCTTGGGCCGATGGGCCCGGCGTCCAGGCCCACAGAGCCGCCGATCGGTGCGATGGGCGCCCGACGGCAAACCGATAAACAACTAAGAGAAGAGTGAGCATCATGAAAGTCTGGATCGATCAAGACTTGTGCACGGGCGACGGGCTCTGTGAGGAGATCGCACCCGCTGTCTTCACATTGCTCGACGACGGCCTCGCCTATGTGAAAGAGGGCGACGACGTGAAGAGCGAACCCGGCGGAGCGGCCGGCTTAGCGGTCGTGGCCGAAGGGCTCGAGGACGCCGTCGCCGAAGCGGCCGAGGAGTGCCCCGGTGAGTGCATCTTCATCGAGTCATAACTACGAACGCGACGGCCGATCGTCAAGGTCCGGGCACGCGTACAGGAGACATGTAGCCATGACCAAGACAAACGTCATCGACCAGTTCATGTGGCAGTGGCAGCAACATTTCCGCATCAGCGTCGAGGTGCTGGCCGAAACAGCGCTGGACAGGATCGGCGCTCGCCTCGACCCGCAGGTCATGCTCATCGGGCTGGCGCGCGACGCCGCGGCACGGCACCCGGTATGCATCGAGCCCGAAACGGGGCCAGTCCGCCCGGAACACCTGTCCGGCATCGAAGCAGGGGCTGCCAAGCTCTACGGGGAGAACCCGGACAGCCGGACCTGGCCCTCCGACGCTGGGGTGCACCAGCTCCGGCACGGCCTCTTGCGCCGAGCGATGGTGGGCGAGGCGATAGCCAAGGCGATCGAGTCCAGCGGGTCCTTGCCGGGAAAACGCCTCTTCGTGAGCGGCGGCGCGCTGGTAGCCGGGTTCGACGTACACGTGGGCGTCGCTGTTGACCGTGGTCGCTACGAGGCGCTGCCAAAACTACAAGACGAAAGCGTGAGCGGCTGGCCGGCCCCGTCCTCGTTCACCCGAGGGCTGATCGAGCTCATCCTGCGTGAGGCCGACGCTGGCCTCCATGTCCCGGCGCCCAACTCTTCTGACGTTCGCAG
>Ga0181517_10003123_pt1 | contig 16045 bp, 14 predicted proteins | sample PEATcosm2014_Bin_31_FD_119748 | JGI IMG/M metagenome (GOLD analysis project Ga0181517, IMG submission 119748) | Peatland microbial communities from MTU Mesocosm Facility, Houghton, MI, USA - PEATcosm2014_Bin01_30_metaG | ecosystem: Environmental > Terrestrial > Soil > Wetlands > Peat | place... | reverse complement strand
TTCCAAAATCAGAATCTACTATTATTGGAATTAAGCCGGGGAGGCAACTCCCACCAAAGCGAGACTAACCTCTAATATAGACCCCTGAAGCAACCTCCCCGGCGCCCGAAAGGGTCAAGAGGTTCTTCCAGAAACCACAGAAACCATGCGGGCATGTTCTGGCTTGCTTCAACCAGTGCGCTTGGCAACCCTACCGTGGCACGTCGAATGCACTCGATAAAGTGAACGTGCATTTTGAGGGCCGACGCAAGTTCCCAAGGATTCACCTTCGGGCTTCTGGTTTGCGCTCATCGTGTCAGCCTTCCTGACGTATCTGGCGCAAATTCCAAGGTCTCTGAAATGCCTCGTGATATCATGACAGTTACGTGCCCGCAGGCGCCTCCAATGAGAACGTTAACCGTACTGGGCTCAACCGGGTCCATCGGCACCAATACCCTTGATGTGGTCCGGCGCAACCGCCAACTGTACCGGGTGTACGCTCTGGTGGCCGGGCGCAACGTGGAGACGCTCTCGAGACAGATCGTCGAGTTTCGTCCCCAGGTTGCGGCAGTGGCGACGCCGGAGGCACTGGCCCACCTCATCGAACTTCTGACGACTCACGGATTGCCACGCGCGGAATGGCCGGAGCTGCTGGCCGGCGCGGCCGCGCGCATCGAAGTCTCGATTGCCGCAGAGGTGGACACGGTGATTTCCGCCATCGTCGGAGTTGCCGGCCTGCCGGCCACTTACGAAGCGATCCGCCGCGGGAAGCGAGTCGGCCTGGCGAGCAAAGAGGTCCTGGTGTGTTCGGGCAAGCTGGTGATGGAAGCCGTGCGGGAATCCGGCGCCGAACTCCTTCCGGTGGATAGCGAGCACAACGGCGCCCACCAATGCCTGCGCGCCGGCAACCGGGAGCAGGTAGCGCGGCTGATTCTCACAGCTTCCGGCGGACCGTTCCGCGAGACCCCGGCCGAGGCTCTCGCTTCGGTGACACCGGCACAGGCTCTCAATCATCCAACATGGCGGATGGGCAACCGCATTACCATCGATTCCGCTACCATGATGAACAAAGGCCTCGAGGTGATCGAAGCGTGCTGGCTGTTCGATTTCACGCCCTCCCAGGTCGGCGTGGTGATCCATCCGCAATCCACCGTGCACGCCATGATCGAATACACCGATGGCAGCGTGCTGGCGCAAATCGCCGCCACGGATATGCGCATGCCCATCCAGTATGCCCTGACTTACCCGGAACGGGCCGAGGCGCCGGTGCCGAAGATCGATTGGAGCCAGGCGAGGCGTTGGGAGTTCTTTCCGCCCGACATGGAGAAATTCCCGTTGTTGCGTTTGGCGTATGAGTGCCAGCAGACCGGCGGCTCGGCCGCCTGCACGTTGAACGCAGCGGACGAAATCGCGGTGGAAGCGTTTTTGCAAGAGAAGATCGGTTTCCTGGGAATATACGAAGTAGTCAGCGAGTGTCTAGCGAAAATGCCCGTCCGCTGGCCCAGTTCGGTGGAGGAAGTGTTGGAGATTGACGCGGAGTCGCGGCGCGTGGCGCGCGAATTGGCCGTTCATCGCGCCGTGCCGGCTTAGGAACACCATGGTTGCAATTCTGGAAAACATTCTTTGGCTGCTGGTGCTGATCGGGGTCATGATCATGATCCACGAACTGGGCCATTTTTGGGCAGCGCGTTATTTCGATGTCAAAGTGGAAGCCTTCAGCCTGGGCTTCGGTCCCCGGTTGTTCGGCTTCCGCCACGGCGAAACCGACTATAGAGTATCCGCCATTCTGATCGGCGGTTACGTGAAGATGGCCGGTGACGCGGCGGTTCTTGAGCAGGTGAGGGCCGACAGCCCGGCAGCGCTCGCGCTTCCGGAAGGCAGCGCCGCCGATTCGCGCAGCCTGCTTGCCAAACCGCGCTGGCAGCGCGTCATCATCTCCGCGGCGGGACCCATCATGAACGTGGTGTTGGCCATCGCCATCCTGACCGGCCTGTACATGTTCAAGTATCAGAAGATCTCCGACGAGGACCTGTACGCGGTGATCGACCACGTGGAAGCCGGCTCGCCCGCCGCTCAGGCGGGAATTCGGGATGGCGACCGCATCGTCAAGCTCGATGGCAAGCGAAACCCCACCTGGGAAGATATCGGCGAGAAGGAGGTTACCGGCGCTTTCCAGCCCCTGTACATCACTGTCGCGCGGAACGGCCGGGAGATCGAATGCATCGTGACGCCGACGCTGAACGAGCGGGTCGGCGTGGGCTACGCCGGCTGGGACGAGCGCGGCCAGTTGCAACTCGGTTCCGTACTGCCCGGTTTCCCTGCGGAAAAGGCCGGTCTCAAGAAGGGCGACCTCATCCTGTCCGTCAACGGCCAGCCGATTCACTCACCGACCCGGTTTAAGGAAGCGACCGGCAATAGCGCCGGCCGGCCCATCGAGATCGAGTTTCAGCGTGACGGCAAAACCGGCCGCATCACGGTGCAACCGGTGTTTGCCGAACTGGATGGACCGAAGCGCTGGGTGATCGGCGTGGGGCCGCAGCAGAAGCTGCATTACACCACGATCCGGCTGCCTTTCCCCGCAGCCTTGCGGGAATCGCTGGTGGAGAACGGCAAGGGCGCTTTTCTGCTGGTCAAGGTGATCCAGGGGATGATCGAGCGGCGCATGTCGCCGAAGAACCTTTCGAGCCCCATCGGCATCGCCCAAATGTCCGGCGCGGCGGCTCGCGAAGGGGCCGCGGAGTTTCTCGGCTTCATGGCCATGATCAGCCTGCAACTGGCCATCTTCAACCTGCTGCCCATCCCCATCATGGATGGCGGCGCGATCCTCATGCTGCTGATCGAAATGGTCATGCAGCGCGATCTGAGCCTGAATGTGAAGGAAGCCGTGTTTAAGGTCGGCTTCGTCTTCATCATGATGTTGCTGGCATTCGCCATCTTCAACGATATTTCCCGGTACGCGCATGGCTGATCGAATGGCTTGCATCCGGAAGCCTCGCGGCATCATCTGGTAAATGGCCCCCGTCATGTCCTGTAGCTGCGTCCGCCAGACCGAACTGCCCGGTGTCACGCGTCTGTCTACGGACATTTCATACCATCCGGATCGCACGACGCGTTTCTATCATTACCCGCTGCGCGATCTGGCGGCGTTCCAGGCGGCGGCTCGCGCGGTGGATCTGGCGCCGGAGCGGCGCGCCGCGCTGGTGACCGCCTTACGGGTACAGAATCCGCCGAGCCCGGCCCTCGATCGCCTGGCGCAACCGGGCACTCTGGCCGTCGCCGCGGGCCAGCAGGTCGGGCTGTTTTCCGGCCCCGCCTACACGATTTACAAAGCGCTGCACGCCGCCCGCCTGGCGGAATGGCTCACCACGCAAGGTCTGCCCGCCGTGCCGGTATTCTGGCTGGCCACCGAAGACCACGACTTCGCCGAGGTCAACCACGCGTGGGTCTTCAACGCCCAACACCAGCCGGTGAAGCTGGAGATGCGCCGTCAGACCGGCGCGCAGCCGGTAGGAGGGGTGGAACTGGCCGCGCCTCCGATCGACGAGCTGCGCGCGGCGCTGGCGGGCTTGCCGTTCGCCGACGAGGCTGTCGCCCTGGTGGCCGAAACTTACGTAACAGGCCGCACCATGGGCCAGGCCTTCGGCGATCTGCTGCGGCGCCTGCTTGCGCGCTTCGATATCCCGCACGTCGATCCCATGCTGCCCGTGTTCCGTGAGCTCGCCGCGCCAGCGCTGCGCAGCGCCGTGGAACAGGCTCCGGAATTGAACGCCGCGGTACTCGAGCGCAACCGCGAGCTGGCGGAAGCCGGCTACCACGCGCAGGTCCACGTCGAGCCGCAGAACGCCTTCTTTTTTCTCCTGGAAAACGGCAAGCGCCTCGCACTGCGCCGCCACAACGGCGATTACCAGCTCAACGGCCGCAGCTTCACGTCCGCCGAGTTGGCCGGTCGAGCGTCCGAACTTTCGCCCAATGCCCTGTTGCGGCCAGTGGTGCAGGACTCGATCCTTCCCACGGTGGCCAGCATTCTCGGCCCCGCCGAAGCGGCGTACATCGCGCAGTCGGAAGTTCTCTACAGCCGGATTCTGGGACGCATGCCGGTGGCTGTGCCGCGCGCCGGCTTCACCATCATCGATACCCGCAGCCAGAAACGCATCGAACGTTATGGCGTTTCGCTCGCCGATTTCTTCCATGGCAAAGAGGCTTTCCGCGAACGCCTGGCCGCCGCGCTGATACCGCCCGATCTGACGATTCGTTTGCACGACACGCTGATGGATGTGGATGCGGCCGTGGAACGATTGCGCGCGCGCCTGCTGGCATTCGATCCCACGCTCGAGAAAGCCCTGGCCACCAGCGCCCGCAAGATCCGTCACCAAGCCGCCAAGATCCAGGCCAAGACCGGCCGTGAGACGTTGCGCCGCGACGAGCGCGCCAGCCGCGACGCCGCTTCGCTGTATGGCCTGATCTACCCGGAACGGCATCTCCAGGAACGCCTATACTCGATCCTGCCGTTCGTCGCCAAACACGGCTTCGAACTGATCGACCAGATTTACGAATCGATCCAGCTCGATTGCGCCGACCACAGGGTGCTGGTGGTGTGAGGAGCGTATAGCACGCCGGGTTAGTGGCTGCTTGTCCACGGCATGAGCGGGCGACCAGAAGGTCGCGTACCTGGGTTCTCTGCATTTTGGGTTGAGAGTTTTGTGCGCAGCGCTCCACTGTTTTAACTTGGGCTCCGCCGGCAAGCCCGCAGGGCGAAAGAGAGTAGCCCACGGCGCAAGCCGTGTGGATAGGTCGTCTTTCGGCGTAGCCCCGGAACGGGGCGTAAGTCCATGGCGCGCAGCTTCACCTCCATCCTGGTCCATGTCATCTTCTCCACCAAGAATCGCGGCCCAGACCTGTCCACCGAGATCGCCGGCCGCCTCTTCCCTTACATGGGCGGAATTGTCAGAGAGCGAAAGGGTGTTCCGTTGATCATCAACGGTCCCGCCAGATCATGTGCACCTTCTCCTGTCTATTCCCGCGACCGAGTCGATTGCCGAGTTGCTAAGGGTGGTGAAAGCCAATTCTTCGCGCTGGGTGCACGAACAGTTTCCGGACCAGAAGGGGTTCGGCTGGCAAGCCGGATACGCCGCCTTCACGGTTAGTGGCTCGCGATCGGCTGACGTGACGGAGTACATTGCGAGACAGCAGGAGCACCATCGCCGGGTGTCGTATCAAAAGGAGTTCCTGACGTTCTTGCGGAAGCACGGCATCAAATACGACGCGCGCGACCTGTGGGGCTGAGGGAGTCTTACGGCCCGTTCCGGGGCTCTCGATTGCGATGTCTTTTCCGCACGGCTTGCGCCGTGGGCTACTTTCTTTCGCCCTCCGGGCTCGCCGCGTGACCCGAGGCAATATGCCGCTTGTTGTCGTCCGGTGCTCCGAACTACGGGGCCGTCTGAATCAGTCCAAAAACCCGTAACGCACAACCTCTGATCGGCTTCGAGCGTATAAATGCCGGCGCCACGCCCCACTCAGACTCGCTGCGCGATGGATTTTGCTTGCAGGAACAGCAGCAGGTAGTCCGGGCCGCCGGCTTTGGAATCGGTGCCCGACATGTTGAAACCGCCGAAGGGATGCGCGCCCACCATGGCTCCGGTGCATTTGCGGTTGAAATAGAGATTGCCGACGTGGAAACGCTCGGCGGCCAGACGCAGGTGTTCGGGATCGCGAGAAAACACGGCGCCGGTGAGGCCATACTCGGAATCGTTGGCCAGTTCGAGAGCGTGTTCGAAATTCCTCGCCTTGGTCACCGCCAGCACCGGTCCGAAAATCTCCTCTTGAAAAACCCGCGCGCGCGAATCGACGTCCGCAATGATGGTGGGCGGAATGAAATAGCCGTCGCCGGCCACCGGCTCGTCGCCAGCTACTAAGCGTCCCTCTCTTCGGCCCACCTCGATGTACGCCTGGATAGTCTTGCGCGCGCTGCGGCTGATCACCGGTCCCATGTAGTTGGCCGGATCGTCGGCAGGGCCGACCTTGATGTTGCGCGCCTTGCCGGCGAGCTTCTCCAGGAAATCGTCGTACACTTTGGCGTCTACGATGGCCCGCGAGCAGGCCGAGCACTTTTGGCCCTGGTAGCCGAACGCCGATGCCAGCACGCCGTCCACGGCCTTCTCAAGGTCGGCATCGCCATCCACCACGATCGCGTCCTTGCCGCCCATTTCCGCCACCACGCGCTTGATCCAGATCTGGCCGGGCAGCGTCCTGGCGGCCAGCTCGTTGATGCGCAAGCCCACGTCGCGCGAGCCGGTGAACGAAATGAAGCGCGTCTTCGGGTGGCTCACCAGCACATCGCCCACCGCCGCGCCGCTGCCGGTGAGCAGGGTGAACGCCCGCTCCGGGAACCCCGCCTCCAGCAGCACTTCGGCGAACTTGGCGCCGATCGTCGGAGTTTCGCTGGATGGCTTCAGCACCACCGTGTTGCCCGCCACCAGCGAGGCCACGGTCATCCCCACCAGGATGGCCAGCGGAAAGTTCCACGGCGGAATCACCACGCCTACGCCGAGCGGAATGTAGATCATCTCGTCGCGCTCGCCGGGCAACTGCACCACCGGCTGCGGCCCGGCCAGGCGCTGCATTTCGCGCGCGTAATATTCGCAGAAGTCGATGGCCTCGGAGACATCGGCTTCGGCCTCGGGACAGGTCTTGCCGGCTTCGTAGACCAGCCAGGCGTCGAACTCGAGCTTGCGCCGGCGCAGGATGCGCGCGGCCTCGAGCGTCATGCCGATGCGCTCAGCGGCCGGCACGCGGCTCCATTGCGGAAAATATTGCCAGGCGGCTTCCACGGCTCGCGCGGCGAGCACGGCATCAGCCCGGTGGTGCACGCCTACGATTTCGCCGGGGCTCGACGGATTCACCGATTCGAGCTTGTCGCCGGTCGAGATATAGTCGCTCCCGATGCGAAGCTGATATTCGCGCCCGAATTCGGAGCGAACTTGCCCGAGAGCCTCCTCCATGGCGCGCCGGTTAGCGGGCTGGGAGAAATCGGCGTACGATTCATTGCGGAACTCGTTCAAGATAGCGGTAGCCATGCCTATCATGGTGACAAAAGCCACCGGCGAAATCCAATGGGCCCCGAGCCCCTGGTAGAATTCGGGTGTGGTCCGCGTCCTGATGATCTCCTCGGAGGCTGCGCCGCTCGCCAAAACCGGCGGGCTGGCGGACGTGGTGGGGGCATTGCCCGCCGCGCTGCGCGATCTCGGCTGCGAGACCGCGGTGGTGATTCCGCGCTACGGATCCATCCCTCTCAAGGACGCGCGGCGCGTTTTCGACCATCTTCCGGTGTACCTGGGGAAGGCCGGCTTCGATGTCTCCATCTACCAGGCGCCGGCGGAGTATCCGCTGTACCTGGTAGAGTGCCCGCGGCTGTTCGACCGGCCGGGGTTTTACGGTGAGGCGGGCGTGGACTATCCCGATAACAACGTTCGCTTCGCCGTCTTCGCGCGCGCGGCCCTGGGCGTGGCGCGCCGCCTCTTCCGGCCCGACATATTACATTGCCACGACTGGCAGTCGGGCCTGGTGCCCACATACCTGCGCACCACCTTGGTCGGCGACCCCACGTTCATGGGCGTGAAAACGCTGTTCACCATTCACAACCTGGGCTACCAGGGTCTGTTCCCCCCGAGTGCGCTCGCTGAGGCGGCCCTGGACAAGACCGTCTTCGAACCGGATGGCCTCGAGTTCTTCGGCCAGGTCAGTTACATCAAAGGCGGCATTTCGTTCGCCGACGCGCTTTCCACCGTCAGCCCCACTTACGCGCGCGAGATCCAGACGCCGGGGTACGGCTGCGGTTTGGATGGCGCCTTGCGCGCGCGCGCGCCGGTGCTGACCGGTATCCTCAACGGCGCCGATTACCGCGAATGGAGCCCGCAGAACGACCCGCTGATTCCGGCGCCGTATTCCGCGCAGGACTTAAGCGGCAAGCGCACCGCCAAGCAGCAGCTCCTGGCGGAACTCGGCCTTCCGGCGGAAGCCATGGACCGGCCGCTGCTGGGCATGGTTTCCCGTTTCACGCAGCAAAAGGGCGTCGATCTGGTGACCGAAATGGCCGCCGAAATCGTCGCCGAAGATGTCTACCTGGTGGCGCTCGGCTCGGGCGAGCCGGAGTACGAGGAGGCCTTCCGCGCCATGGCCGAGCGATTCCCGGGGCGCGTCGCGGTGCGCATCGGTTACGACAACCGGCTGTCTCACTGGATCGAAGCGGGCGCCGACATATTTCTCATGCCGAGCCTTTACGAGCCCTGCGGTCTGAGTCAGATCTACAGCCTGCGCTACGGCACTGTGCCCGTGGTGCGCGCGACCGGCGGCCTGGATGATACCATCGATGAAGGCACCGGATTCAAGTTTCAGGAGTATTCCGGGGCAGCTCTGCTGAGCGCCGTTCGCGCCGCCATTCAGGCGTTTTCCCGCCCGGATGAGTGGCGCGCCATGATGCTCCGCGGGATGCAAAAGGACTTCTCCTGGAAGGCTTCCGCGCAAGAGTATGCGGCATTATACGGGCGATTGGCGGGACGCGCGTGAATCCTTTCTTCCGGCGCCGATTCTAATAGTGCAGGAGATACGATGGCAGGTCAGAACACCTTAACCTTTACCGACTCTTCGTTTGACCAGGACGTCCTCCGGGCGGAAGTTCCGGTTTTGGTGGACTTTTGGGCCGAGTGGTGCGGCCCTTGCAAAATGATGGGCCCCACCATCGACTTGGTGGCCAGCGAATACTTAGGCAAAGCCAAGATCGGCAAGCTGGATGTGGACTCCAACGACAAAACCGCCATGCGCTATAACATCCGTGGCATTCCCACCCTGCTGCTGTTCAAGGGCGGCCAGGTGGTGGAGCAGCGGGTCGGCGCCATCGGCAAGTCCGAAGTCCAGAAGATGCTGGATTCGCACGTTTGAGCGGCGTATCGCCTCTTGGCACGATGGGAGCTGGTGCATTTGACCGACCTGCGATATCCAATCGGGCCATTTGAAGCAGGCCCGCCCGTCGATGACGAAGGGCGGCGCCGGATGTTGCGACAACTGGGCGACGCTCCGGCACACCTGCGCGCCGCGGTCGCCGGCTTATCCGCCGCTCAGCTCGATACGCCATACCGGCCGGGAGGTTGGACTGTCCGGCAGGTCGTCCATCATCTGGCGGACGCGCAAATGAACTGGTACGTCCGCACCAGGCTGGCGCTGACCGAGTTCGAGCCTCTCGTCAAGCCCTTTGACGAGGTTCTGTGGGCGGAACTCGCCGACGCGCGCATCGGGCCGGTCGAGCCTTCTCTGCTGCTGTGCGACGCAATCTGCGCGCGCTGGGTCACGCTGTTCGAAGCGCTGACGAGAGCGGAGTGGGCGCGCCGCATGCTGCATCCGGAACGCGGCGAGTTTGTCCTGGACCGAGTCTTGCCGATGCACGTCTGGCACGCGCAGCATCACACCGCGCAGATCACCGCGCTGCGGGAACGAATGGGGTGGCTGTAAGGGGCTAGAAGACAGAAGGCAGAAGACAGGAGTCAGGAGCCGGAAGTCACAATAGCAGCGGCGTAGGCGCTGAGCAGCCGGCTGACTTCTTCGGCCGTGCTGGCGCCAGAATCAGATAGTAACGGCACTCGTCAAGCGAGCCCTCCGCCACGTTCATAAAACGCGCCTTGTTCGCCTTGCCGCGACGGCGAAAGCCCTCGGCGATGTTGGCTGGCACCGAGACGGCAGCTCGCCGCATCTGCGACGCGAGACCATATGTTTCTGGCTTTGGAAAACTCGCCGTAAGCTTGTAGATTTCCAGGACAAGATCATGCGCTTTGCGCCACACCAACAGGTCGCGAAAACCTCGCGCGGCAGATTTTGGTGGGGGCATATGCGTCCGTCTTCCGTCTTCCGTCTTGCGTCTTCCGTCTTCTGACTTCTGCCTTCTTCCTACTTCAGCCCCAGCCGCCTGTGGTCTTTCAGAATGCAGCGGTCCATGACTACCGCCAGGCCGGCGGATTCGGCGCGGCGCGCGGCCTCTTCGTGCATCACGCCTTCCTGCATCCAGATCGCCTTGGCGCCCTTGCGAATGGCGGATGCCACGATCTCCGGCACGTGCTCCGCACGGCGGAAGATATCGACGATGTCGACTGGCTCGGGAACCGCATCCAGCGACGGATACGATTTTTCGCCCAGCACCTCGGCGATGTTCGGGTTGACTGGAATGATGCGGTAGCCCGCCCGCTGCAGGTACTCCGCCACGCCATGGCTGGGGCGGAAGCGTCTGGCCGAAAGGCCCACCACTGCGATGGTTCGGGCCCCGCGCAGGATGTCCGCGATCCGGTTCATGCGCCCTCTGGTTTGGCCGCCGCCGGCTTCGTGCGCAGCGCGCTCCGCAGCTTGCCTATCTCGTCTTCCGTCAGGTGGCGGAAGTGGCCGGGCTTGAGCGGGCCCAGTTCGATGGGGCCGACGCGCACGCGCCGCAGCTTTTCCACCAGAAAATCGAAGTGCCGGAACATCAGCCGGATTTGATGATTCCTGCCCTCGAAAAGACGCACCTCGTACCAGGGATTCTGCGCGGCGTGGATCAGCTTCAGCCCGGCCGGAAGCGTGCGCTTGCCGGAAAGCGGGACACCGCGGCGGAATTGCTCCTCCTGCTCGGCGCTGAGCGTGCCATTCACTTTCACCACGTAGGTCTTGGGCAGATGCGTGGTGGCGGACATGATGGCGTTGGCCATTTCGCCATCGTTGGTGAGCAGCAGCAACCCCTCGCTGTGATAATCCAGGCGGCCCACCGGGTAGACGCGTTCCTTCACCCCGTGCAGCAGGTCCATCACCGTGGCGCGCCGCTGCGGGTCGCTGACCGTGGTGACGGTGTTGTCCGGCTTGTACAGCGCAATGTAGACCAGCCGCTTGGGCGGACGGAGCAGCTTGCCATCCACCTTGATGTGGTCGCGTTCCAGGTCGGCTTTGGAGCCAAGCTCGGTGACCGCGGCGCCGTTGACCCACACGCGGCCCTCGGTGATCATCTGCTCGGCATGGCGTCGCGAGGCCACACCGGCGTGCGCGAGAATCTTCTGCAGCCGCTCTTCGGCCATCAGTTGTCTCCGGAAGGCGGTTCTTCGCTGGCCGCCGAAACTTCGGGCTCGGCGGCCGCGGCCGGTTCGGCCAACGGCGGTTCAGCCGCCATTTCAGCCGCTGTTGGCTCGGCTGCCGCTGGCTCGGTGGCTGGTTCGGAATCGGCGAACGCCATGCGGCGAATCTCTTCGAATTCCTTGAGCGAGGGTAGTTCGCTCAGGTCTTTCAGGCCGAACTGAATCAGGAATTCCTTGGTTGTCTTGTAGAGGATCGGCTTGCCGATGACGTTCTTGCGCCCGGCCGCGGCGATCAGCTTGCGGTCGAGCAGCGTCTTCAGCACGCCCGCGCCCTGCACGCCGCGAATCTCCATGATCTCCGGCGCCGTGGCGGGCTGCTTGTAGGCGACCACGGCCAGCGTTTCCAGTGCCGGCAGCGACAGCTTGAGCGGCGGCTTCAGACTCTTGACGAACGTGCGCACCGCGTCATGATGCTCGGCCTTGGTGGCCATCTTGTAGCCGCCGGCCACTTCGCGAATCGCCACGCCGTGCTCGGGCTTGTCGAATTCCTCGATCAGCCAAGTCAGCGCCTCCTGAACGCGATCCACGGGTTGCAGCAGGGCCGCGCCAATCTGCGCCGCCGTCAAAGGTTCCTCGGCGACGTAAACGATCGCCTCCACCACCGCGCGCAACTGCGCGTCGGCGAGCGAGACCGGCGTATCGTCCGCCGCCGGCCCGGCCAGCAGGTCGTCCATCGAAACCGGCTGCTGCGGGGTTTGTGTTTCTTCGGTTGGCGGCTGCTCCGTTTCCGGCGAGGCCGCTCCGGTTTGTGTTTCCAGTTCTTCCATTCCCGTCAAAAGTAATCTTTTTCAATTGTGGCGATGGGCTGCTCGTCCGCGAACACCGCATCGAAATTCCGGTGCCGCCGCAGCGCGATCTCGCCGAACAAATCTTTCTGCGTCACTTCCACCGCCTGCATCCGGACCATTTCGAGCACCGCCAGAAACAGCGCGATCATGGCGCGCCGCGAGCGCTGCTCCTCGAGCACGCGCAGGATGAAGATGGGCTGGTCCACCGCCACCGCGAGAAACCGGTCGCGCAGGTTGCGAATCATATCCGGCACCGTCACGTCGGCCGATTCCACCTCGTACACCGGGCGGAGTTTGGCGCGGTCCAGCACTTCGCCGAAAGCCTTCACCAGGTCAAACAGGGTGACCGCCAGGCCGGGATCGTCGTCCTCGCTCGAAAAGGCCTTGATCTGCGGGTTGGACCAGACGTTCTCTTCGATCATCCTTTTCTGCTGCAGCATCTCGGCGGCGTTCTTGAAGCGCTCGTGCTCCATCAGCCGCTCCACCAGTTCCTGCCGCGGGTCCTCCGCCTGCTCGGCATCCTCACCCAGCGCCGGATCGCGCGGCAACAACATTTTCGACTTGATGTGGATCAGCGTGGCCGCCATGTAGACGAACTCCGCCCCCAGGTCGATATCCATCTCGCGCGCTTTTTCCATGTACTCCAGGTACTGCGAAGTGATGGTGGCGATAGGAATATCCTTGATATCGATCTGCTGCTTGCGAATCAGGTCCAGCAGCAAATCGAGGGGTCCCTCGTAATGTTCCAGGTGGAGATCCAACGGCGATGACACTGCTATCACGATAGCACGGGACAGCCCGGAAACCGGCGGCGGGAAGGGGGCGGATCACGGCCCGCGGCGCAGAGCTACCAGCGATTTGGCGACTCCCAGCACGCGCTCGCGCAAAATGCGCGCTTCGGGAAAGAGCGCGCGCAACTGGCGCGGCCCGAGCAGGCGAACATCGCGCAGGTAATGATCGATGTAGAAGTCCCGGCGGTCGGCCGAAACCGGAACCAGCACCCGCCACCAGTTGAAGCGCGGAACCAGCGCGCGCTGCCACGGTCGCGGCAGCCAATGAATGAGCGGAGTGAGCAGATGCTGCTCCACCGGAAACCATCGGTTGGGCGTTTCCACCCAATAGGCGCGGCCCACGCGCGTCACCTCGCGCGCGAATTGCCGCTGGCTGGCCAAATCGCCGACGTGTTCGATCACCGAGTTGCTGAAAACTACGTCGAACGCGGCATCGCGGAATGGCAGCGCCCGGCCATCGCCCGCCACCCAGCTTGAGGCGCCCGCCAAGTCCTCGGCGGCGCGCGGCGTGTTCAGCAGCACCAGTCGCGGCGGCGCGGCCAGCAGTTGCCAGTTATCCGGCGTGCCGCCGATATCGAGCACGCGGGTCTCCGGCGTGACGCCCATTTCAGCCGCAAACCGCGCCATCCGCCGGCGGCGGAAATGGCGCGAGATGGCGGCGAAGCGCCGCGCGGCGGTCATGTCTCACCGGCAGGACAGACCATCGCCTTTGGTGGTCTGTCAAGCCCGGCTAAAGCACGACGCCTTGACAGACGACAAAAACCGATCGTCTGTTCTACCTCCAACTCGACCGCGAGTGCCACAAGAACTACACAATCCAGCCATCGGCCAGGTTGACCACGCGGTGGCCATAGGCGGCGTTGTCATGCGAGTGCGTCACCTGCACGATGGTGGTCCCTTCCTCGTTCAGCTTCTTGAACAGCTCCATGATCTCCTTGCCCTGGCTGGAGTGGAGGTTGCCGGTGGGCTCGTCGGCCAGGATCAGCTTGGGGCTGGCGATCACGGCGCGCGCTACGGCCACCAGTTGTTGTTGGCCGCCGGAGAGCTGGCTCGGGTACAGGTCGCGCTTACCCACGATGTGAAAGCGGTCCAGCGAATCGCAGACGATGGCCGCCCGCTCGGAACTTTTCACGTTGCGGTAAGAGAGTGGAATGTCCAGGTTCTCGTACACCGTCAGGTTGTCGATCAGGTGATAGCTCTGAAAGACGAAGCCGATGTACTTCTTGTTCAGCTCCACGCGGTCCTTGGGCTTCATGCGGTGAACCTGGTGGCCAACGAATTCGAACTCGCCGGTCCACGCCGCATCGAGCATGCCGAGGATGCTGAGCAGCGTCGACTTGCCGGCGCCGGAGGGGCCCATGATAGTGACGAACTCGCCCTCGCGGATCTCCAGATTGATGCGGCGGAGGACGTAGGTGCGCCCGTAACCGCCCTCGTAAAACTTCTCCACGTTGCGAAGAGTAATCATGATGTCCTATTCATGGCGCAGCGCCCTGACCGGATCGAGGCCCATGGCGCGGCGCGCCGGCAGGTAGCTGGCGAACAGTGCCACCACTGCCAAGCCCACTGCGGCCGCAGCATAAGTGCCGATATCGCGCGGGCGAATACCAAACAGCATGGAAGCCATCAGGCGCGTGAGCACCAAGGCTCCGGCCAGCCCCAGGGCGATGCCGAGGACCGCCAGGCGGACGGCTTGTCCCAGAATCAGGCGGAGCACGTCGCCTTTCTGCGCGCCCAGCGCCATCCGAATTCCCATTTCCTGCACGCGCTCGCCGACGTCGTACGAAACCACGCCGTAGATGCCCACCGCCGCCAGCACGAACGAAATCGCGCCGAACAGGCCCAGCAGCAGAGTGCTGAAACGGGCGCCGGCCACCGCCTTGGCGACGATCTCGTCTCCCGACTGGATCTGGCCCAACGGCTGTTCGGGGTCCAGGCGGCGAACCTCGCCCTGCACGCTTGCCGCCAGCGACAGCGGCTCGCCGCCCGTCCTAACTACGATATTGGTGGCCGGAGTGGGCCGCTGGTCGTATGGGCTATAGACGGTTGCCCAGTCTTCGCCCTGCACGGTCTCCGGTTTCACGCTGCCCACCACGCCCACCACCTCGGCGACCACAAGCGGCGACCAATCCAGGGCCAGGCGGCCGCCCAGCGGACTGGCGCCGGGGAAGAGACGTCGCGCCAGCGCCTGGTCGATGACGGCCACCGCGGGCGAATCGCTGGTGTCGGCGTCCGTGAACTCCCGCCCGGCCAGCAGCGGGATGCCCATCACGCGAAAGTAATCCGGCGTGACCGAGCGAGTCAGCGCCATAGGCCGCTGGTCGGGGGGCGGCGCGGGACGATCGGCGACGGCGAACATGACGCCCACGTCGAGGCCGGTCAGCGGGAGCGCGTTGCAAACGCCCACGGCGCGCACGCCGGGAAGCCCGGCCAGCCGCGGCATAACGGCGTGCAGGAAGGCCACGCGGCGCGGCGGCGCGGCGTTTCTGCCACCGGAAAACGGCAGCCGGACGGTCAGCAGGTTGGAGGCTTCGAAGCCCGGGTTGACCGAGCGCAGCCGGTTGAAACTCCGCGCCAATAGGGTGGCGCCGATCAGCACCACCAGCGCCAGCGCGATTTCGAGCACCACCAAACCGCTGCGCAGCGCGCGGCCGGAGCGGCCCACCGTGCCGCCGCGTCCGCTTTCCACCAGTGCCGCGTTCAAGTTGCCGGAGGAAATCTGCAAAGCAGGCGCCATGCCGAATACGAGGCCGGTGAGGACGGAGATGACCACGGCGAACAGCAGCAGCCGCCAATCGGCGTGGACTTGCGCCAGACGTGGTAGGTTGGCCGGACCGAGCCGCGCTACCAGGCCAACAGCGGCGGCGGCCAGGACGGCCCCCAGCGCCCCGCCAACCAGCGCCAGCAGCACGCTTTCGGCGAGCAACTGCATGGTGATGCGGAAGCGGCTGGCTCCGAGCGCGGCGCGGACGGCGATTTCTTTGTGCCGCGTGGCACCGCGCGCCAGCAGAAGATTGGCTACGTTGGCGCAAGCGATCCCGAGCAGCAGCCCCACCGCCGCCAGTAGCACCAGCAAGGCCTGGCGCGTCTTTCCCACAATCTGCTCGGCCAGCGGCTGGACCACGGCGCGGTATCCGCTGTCGATCGCCGGATAGGCGGCCTCGAGGCTGGCCCCCATGCGATCGAAGTCGCTCACCGCCTGCTTGAAGGTTACGCCCGCGCGCAGGCGCGCGATTGCGGTGAGGCTGCGGCCGGACGCAACGCGCGGGTCGTTGATGTCGAAGTTGAGCGGAGTCCACACGTCCACGCCTGGTTCGATCACGGAAAAACCGGGCGGCATCACGCCCAC
>Ga0181517_10003122_pt1 | contig 16053 bp, 12 predicted proteins | sample PEATcosm2014_Bin_31_FD_119748 | JGI IMG/M metagenome (GOLD analysis project Ga0181517, IMG submission 119748) | Peatland microbial communities from MTU Mesocosm Facility, Houghton, MI, USA - PEATcosm2014_Bin01_30_metaG | ecosystem: Environmental > Terrestrial > Soil > Wetlands > Peat | place... | reverse complement strand
GCAGCGTCATTTGCGGCCGAGCCGTAAGGAAACTCACGCCGCGCCGAAGACGCGCTCGAAAATGCGATCCACGTTGCGAAGTTGGCGCTCCAGCGAAAAGGCTTCGGCGATACGTTCGGGGGGAAGAAGAGCGCGGATTTCCGGGTCGGCGTCGATGGCGGCGCGGAAATCGCCCTCCTGCTCCCAGGCTCGCATGGCGTGCCCCTGGACGATTCGATAGGCCTCTTCCCGCATCATACCGGCGGCGGCCAGATCCAGCAGCAACTGGCCGGAGAAGACCAGCCCGCGAGTCATCTCCAGATTGCGGCGCATGCGCTCGGGATAGACCATCAGGCGGTCCGCAAGCTCGGTCGTTTTGGCCAGCAGATAATCGGCCAGGATGGTGGAATCCGGCAGAATCACGCGCTCCACCGAGGAGTGAGAGATGTCGCGCTCGTGCCAGAGCGCCACGTTCTCGAAAGCCGCCTGGGCGTTGGCGCGCACCACGCGCGCCAGTCCGCAGATCTGCTCGCTGGTCACCGGGTTGCGTTTGTGCGGCATGGCCGAACTACCCTTCTGGCCGCGCGCGAAGTACTCCTCAGCCTCGCGCACCTCGGTGCGCTGCAAGTGTCGCACTTCGAGCGCAATTTTCTCGCAGAGCGCCGTCGCCAATGCCAGAGCCGACACGAAGGCGGCGTGAAGGTCGCGCTGGATCACCTGGGAAGTCACAGCGGCCGGACGCAAGTTGAGCCGCGCGCAGATGCGCTCCTCGACATCCGGCCCAAGGTGCGCGAAGGTACCCACGGCGCCCGACATCTTACCCACGCGCAGATCCTCGGCGGCCGAGCGGACGCGGACCAGGTCGCGGCCGGCCTCCTCGTACCAGATGGCGAATTTCAGCCCGAAGACGATCGGCTCGGCGTGAACGCCGTGCGTACGGCCAATCTGCACCGTGTGGCGGAACTCCAGCGCGCGCCGCTTGAGCACCACGCGCAGCGCCTCGATATCCGCCAGGATTATGGCGGCGGCCTGCTGGAGAAGCAGCGCCTGGGCGGTATCCACCACGTCGTTCGAAGTCAGCCCGTAATGCAGCCAGCGCGACGCTTGGCCATGACCCGCGCGGGCCATGCTCTCGGTCACCGCCGTGGTGAAAGCGATGACATCGTGCCGGACTTCCTTCTCAATTTCATGGACCCGCTCCGGCTCGACGCTGGCGTGAGCGCGCAGCAACCGCGCGGCCTCCTCCGGGACGACGCCCAGCTCCGCCAGCGCCTCCGAGGCCGCCAGTTCCACTTCGAGCCACTGCTGGAAGCGATTGCGGTCGCTCCAGATCCGGCCCAGGACGGGCCGCGTATATCGAGGAATCATAAGATCAAAATTGAAACACTTCCGAAGTCGTGCGCTGCGAGGCGATGGAAAGCCGCGCCGCGAGACCGCGCCCTTCGAGGGTCTGGGTAGCCACCAGCCGGACGATTTCGGGATGGTTGTTCTGCTCGCTCAAATGGCCCATCACCAAAAAGGCGGTCGAAGAATCCAGGTCGCGCGCCAGGAATTCGGACATTCCCAGGTTCGAGAGGTGGCCCACGCGGCTCATCACGCGCTGCTTGACGGACCAAGGATACGGCCCCACCTTAAGCATGTCGAGATCGTGGTTGGCTTCGAGCAGCAGCAGGTCCGTGCGGCGCAGATGGTACTTGATCGATTCGGGGACGTAACCCAGGTCCGTGACCACCCCGATGCGCACACCCTCGGCCTCGAAGCAGAAGCCCACGGGATCGACGGCGTCGTGCGGCACGCTAAAGCTCTGCACCTCGATCGCGCCGATTTGGAAGGCTGAGCCGGCCTGGAACAGCTCGACACTGGGCCGCGTCTCGCCCCAATCGATGGCTGGCTCGGTGAGCCAGCTCATGTAGATGGACGAGCGCAGGTCCTTATTGCGGGCCAGCACGGGAAGGCCGGCTACGTGATCGGAATGCTCGTGGGTGATCAGGATAGCGTCGATGTTCTGGAGGCTTTCGCCGATCGAGGCCAGGCGCCGCCCCAGTTCCTTCATGCTCAGCCCGGCATCGAGCAGAATGCGCGTGTTCCCAGCCGCCAGCAGCGCGGCGTTTCCCGAGCTGCCGCTCGCGAGCACGCAGAACTTGACGATTGTCCGCCTCCCTCTCTCGACCCTCCAGAATACACCGATTCGATTGATGAAAGCGCGACTCGCCGCGCCGCGAGCCGCAACCTTACAGATTCTCGACGCGCAGATTGCTATCGAATTCCGAAGGGCGCGATTGGCGCTACCCTATCAGAAACATGCATCGGACGATATGCGGATGTCTGGCCGCGGCCGGGGCCCTGGCGTGCCTGGTTTCCTGTGGCCGCGGGGAGCGGGGCCAGAGCATCGAGATTGCGCTGGTCACCAAGGCCCTGGATAGTGAATGGTGGCAGCGCGTGAAGGCCGGCGCCGAAGAGGCCGCGCAGACCGACAAAGCCGTGCACCTGGTGGTACTGGCGCCCGAACGCGAAGTCAACGTCGATCAGCAGGTTTCCATCCTGGAAGACCAGATCACGCGCGGCGTATCGGCGCTGGCGGTGGCGCCGGCGGGCGCGGCGGAAGTGCTGCCGGTGCTCGACCGCGCCAAAGCCGCGGGCATCCCGGTGCTGATCGTGGATACGGATGTCAACTGGCCCTCCAAGCTGAGCTATATCGGCGCCGATAACCGCCGCGCGGGCCACCTGGCGGGTGAGTACATCGTGAAGCTCCTGGGCGGCAAAGGGCAAGTGGCGGTGATTCGCGGAATCCTGGGCATTGCCACGCATGAAGAACGCCTGGCGGGGTTTCGCGAGGCCCTAGCGGCTGCGCCCGGCATCGAATGCGTGGCGGTTCAGCCGGCCAACAGCGAGCGCACGCTGGGCATGTCGGTAATGGAGAACCTGTTGACGAGCTACCCGGATCTCAAGGCCGTGTTCGCCACCAACGACCAGATGGCGCTGGGAGCGGTGGAGGCGGTGGCCGCGCGGAATCTGACCGGGCACGTGGCCATTGTGGGGGTAGACGCCACCAGCGAAGCCGTACGCGCAGTCCAGGCCGGCCGGCTGGCCGCGGATGTCGCCATGCATCCCGAAGCGCTGGGACGCGATGCCGTGCTGGCGGCCATACGGGCGGCCCGCAAACGCCCTGTCGAGCCGCGCATCGACACCGGCGAGACGCTGGTCACGCGGGAGAACGCGGCCCAATTTTCGGTCCCGGCGGGAACGCCGTCCGGGCAGCCGTAGGCCGCGCTCCCTAAAAAGAGGTCCGAGGCCTCCAGTTTTGCTTTGGTATCATTCCTATCTATGGCGAAATACTCGATTGGAGTGGACATGGGCGGCACGAATTTCCGCGCCGCGGCCGTCGACCGGAACGGCAGCCTGATCGACCGGGTGAACGGCACGACCAACGTCGCAGCCGGACGGGAAGCCATTATCCAGGACGTCGTCGATGCGGTCGAATTCCTGCGCAACCGGCGCGGCGGGGACGAACTGGTGGGCATCGGGATCGCCCTGCCGGGGTTCATCGTCATGGAGACCGGCACCGTGGTGGTCTCGCCCAACATCCCGCCTTTCGACAACTTTCCCGCCCGCGATGCCTTCCAGCAGCGCCTGAACGCGCCCGTCATTCTGGAGAACGACGCCAACGCGGCGGCCCTAGGTGAGAAGTGGATCGGCGCCGGCCGGAATTTCAACGACCTGGTGCTGCTGACCCTAGGCACCGGCATCGGCGGCGGCATTATTTCCGAGGGCCGTGTGCTGCACGGGTTCATGGGAATGGCCGGCGAACTGGGCCATGTCACGGTGGATCTCTACGGCAACCCGTGCGGCTGCGGCAACGACGGCTGTCTGGAGAAGCACGCCTCCGCGACCGCCATCTCGACCATGGCCCGGCTCCTCAACCTGGGTGACGACCTGACATCCAAGGATGTCTACGATCTTGCCATGAAGGGCAATCCGCTGGCCCGCAGAGTCTTCGACTGCATGGGCAAGGCGCTAGGCATGGGCTTGGCGATTTATATACAGGTTTTCAATTTTCCGCTGTACCTGCTGAGCGGAGGGCCGCTGGCGGCCTGGGATCTGTTCACGCCAGCCATGTTCGCCGAGATCGAGCGGCGCTCGCTGACATACCGCTCCACCAGGCCGCGCATCGAGAAGGCCACGCTGGGCAGCGACGCCGGCTTGTTCGGAGCGGCCTATCTGCCTTTCCAGGCGGCGGAATCGGCCGTAGCCGCCTAGAACGGGCTGGGACGCTGGTTTCGACGGCGGAACGGCGATATACTGCGGTCTGATTCGCGAGCCTATCCGGCACGACGAAAGAGAGACTATGACGCAATCGTCCCCCCTGAAGAACGCCCCACCGGAACAGAATACCGGTTTTGTGATGGCCGTGGCCGCCACGGTCTTTTTCCTCTTCGGCTTCGGCACCTCGCTGAACGGCGTCTTGCAGCCTCACCTGAAATCGATCTTCAATTTGAATTACGGGCAGTCCACGCTGGTGCAGAGCGCGTTCTTTTCGGCGTACTTCGTTCTGTCGATGCCGGCGGCCGCGCTGATGGCCAAGCTGGGTTATCAGAAGGCCATGGTGGCGGGCCTGGGAGTGATGGGCTTCGGCGCGCTGCTCTTCTACCCGGCCGCGGATTACCTCTCTTATGGCGTATTCCTGGCGGCCATTTTCGTGCTGGCGGCCGGCGTGACCATGCTGCAGGTCTCGGCCAATCCCTTCGTTACGCTGCTCGGCTCTTCTGCCACCGCTTCGAGCCGCCTGAACCTGGCGCAGGCGTTCAACTCGGTGGGCCAGATGCTGGCGCCTTACCTGGGCGGCTTACTGTTCCTTTCCGCGGTCGCCGCCACCGAGGCGTTGAGCGATCAGCAGAAGCTTTCGGCGGCGCAAGCGGTCAAATTGCCATACCTGGTGATAGCCGCCATCCTGCTGATTCTGGCGGTGGTGCTCTCGCAGCTCAAGCTCAGCCTACCCGCGTCGCTGGCCAGCGCGCGCCCCGAACCCGGCGACAGCGTTTGGAAGCATTCGCACCTGGTGTTGGGATCTCTGGGGATTTTCGCTTATGTGGGCGCGGAGATCTGCGTCACTTCCCTTTTCGTCAATTATCTGACGCAGCCTGACATCGGCAACATGACTCCCAAGACAGCCGCCGGGTATCTTTCGCTGCTATGGCTCGGGATGATCGTGGGCCGCCTGTTAGGCACGGCGATCATGCGCACGATCCCGGCCGGCAAGGTGCTGGCCACGGCCGCGGCAATTGCGTTTGCCCTCACGATCACCACTATTATGACCACGGGAGCGATCGCCGTGGCGAGTATCGTGCTGGTGGGCCTGTTCGAATCGGTCATGTTCCCGACCATCTTCGCGCTGGCGGTATCCAACCTGGGTACGCTGACGGCCAAAGGCTCGGGCCTGATCAACATGGCGATCGTGGGCGGGGCTCTGCTGCCACCGGTCCAGGGTTACCTGGCCGACCACATCGGGCTGCACCTCTCGTATATTGTGCCGGCCCTCTGCTACGTTTACGTTTTCTATTACGGATTGAGCGGCTCGAAGATCCGGACGGCAGCGGCGGTGTAGGTTGCAATTACGGCGGCGTATTTGGAAAGCCGGTTCCTAAACAGGCGAGTAACGAAAGGTTGGAGTCATTTTCTGACCCCAACCAAGCGTTCTTAAACATTGGCGGAAGAAACTGTGCCTCGCGGTTTCGTCCCGGAAACCACTTTTAATAGCGATCCGGTGGTTTCACCGCTTCGACCGATACAATGCTCCAACTGTATTGGCGCGGTTTAGCACGTCTTAGTCGCCCACGGCTCCGCCTACGGCAGCGATTAATTGTTTTGCGAACGCAGGAGTCATCTCAAGCTGCGCTTCTCCGAGATTGGTGCTGAGTGCAAGAGTAATTTTGGAAGGGTCGCCACTGTGATTTCGGAACGCACTCATGCCGGTGATCGCCACATTTTCATTATGAAATTTCAGGATCAGCCGTTCGTCGTCAGACGCAACCGGATTAATGACGTATCCGAATCCGCTTATTCTGGCCATCGATTTTAGCTCACCTCTTACTATAACCCTAACCCGGCATCGTCGAAACCAGACGGGGGAACACTGAAAGGTTGGACCCATTTTCGGGATCCAGCCGCCTGAAAGCATTGGCGGAAAATGCATGCCTCGAATTTCTTGCCCGATATCTACGGGATTCAGCGATACGGGCACTTACGGTCCCACCTCAGTACGCAGCCAAACGGAGCCGAGACCAAAGGGCACTCCTGGCGGATCGTGTTCGCGTTCCCGAGCGTCACTTCGTCTGAGACGGCATGGCGCTGCCTTCGCGCAGCTCGTCGGTGCCGCGGTGGGCGACCAGATCGCCCGGCCGCAGGTTGCCGATCACTTGCACCAGGTCTCCCTCGGCGGGGCCCTTGCGGACATCCACCCATTCGGCGACGCCGGCGCGGTCGCGGATCACGAAGGTTCGCTCGGTGGTGGTCACGACGGCGCTGCGGGGCACCCATAGCGAGGGCTGCGCACGGCGCACCGGCCAGGCCACATTCGCATACATGCCGGGAGCGAGCGAGCCATCGCGGTTGGCGACATCCAGCTCGACCGGCATGGTGCGGGTAGCGCGATCGAGCGCGTGGCCGATGCGCGCCACCGTGCCGGACCAGGCGCGCTCGGGATAGGCCGGCACGTGGAATGCGACGGTTGCGCCGCGGACCACGCCGGCCACATCTTCCTCCGGCACGGGCACGACCAGGCGGAGGTGCGAGACCTGTTGCAGTACCAGAAGCGGCGGATCGGCGGGCGGTCCGGCCAGCGCGCCGGGGTGCACCAGGCGGTCCGTGACGGTGCCCTCGAAGGGCGCGGTGATGCGGAGATAGGCCGAGAGGCTCTTCTGCGCGTCGGCGGCGGACTCGGCGGCACGGCTAGCCTGCTGCCGCGAGAGCACCAGGGCCCGCGCGGCTTCCACCTGTTTCTCGGCTTGCACCAGCTCGTTGCCGGCCACGGCGCCGGGCGTGCCGGCGGCTTCCTTCAGGCGCTCGTAGGTGCTTTCGGCGGCGGCCAATTGCGCTTCCGCCTGGAGCCGGTCGGATTCGGCGGCCTGAACTTTCGAGAGGGCTTCGGCGATCTGCGCTTCGAGCTCCGGGGCGCTCAGCTCAATGAGGAGATCGCCCTCGTGCACGGCGGAGCCGCGATCCACCAGCACACGGTCGATGTAGCCGGCCACTTTGGCGTGGAGTGAGACGCTGAGGAACGGCAGCAGCTCGGCTGGAAGATCGATGGTGCGCGCCATGGGACGGGCGACGACGGGGACCAGGGCGGTGGCCTGCGGCCAGGCGAGCGCGGCAAGGGCTAGCATGATGAAGGGCAAGCTAAAGCATGCCCCACCAAAGAGCACGCGATTACGGAGTTGCATCATAGTATCGGCTCGCAGGGTCCATGGGGTTGAGGGAGGCCGAGCTGGTGGCCGCCCGCCCCTGGAGAATGGCGTAGATAGAAGGCAAAATCGAGAGCGTGGCGAACGTCGAAACGATCAGCCCGCCAATCACCGCGCGGCCCAGCGGGGCTGTCTGCGCGCCGCCCTCGCCCACGCCAACGGCCATCGGCACCATGCCGCAGATCATCGCCGCGGCGGTCATCAGGACGGCCCGCAAGCGTCCGCGCGCGCCCTCCTCGGCGGCTTCGCGCGGCGAGCGGCCTTCGTGGCGGGCGCGTTCCGCGAAGGTCACCAGCAGGATTGAGTTGGCCACCGCGATCCCAATCGCCATGATCGCGCCCATGAACGATTGCACGTTGAGCGTGGTGCCGGTCAAAAGCAGCATGCCCAGCACGCCGCACAGCACCGCCGGAACGATCAGCACGATGGCCAGCGCCAGGCGCACGGATTGGAAGTCGGCCGCCAGCAGCAGAAAAATCGCCAGCACCGCCAGCAGCAGGCCGGTGCGCAAACCGGAAAGGGTCTGCTCGAGCGGCGGAATCTCGCCGCGCATGCGCACCGTAACGCCGCGCGGGGGCGCGCCGGCCGCCCCGACCGCCTGGCCGATCCGCCGCGCCGCTTCACCCAGCGTCAGCCCGTGGATGTTGGCCGTGAGGCTCACCACGTGCTGGCCGTTGTAGCGCTCGATGAGGCCCGGCATGGTGCCCAGCTTGAGGGTGGCGATATCGGTGAGGCGCGTCTCTGGGCTGCCATCGCGCATCACGGAGAGATCGCCCACCTGCTCCACGCTCTGCATGGCGTTCTGGGGAATCTCGACCTGGATCTGAAACGCGTTGCCGGAATTGGGATCGCGCCAGTAGTTGGGGTCGGTGAAGCGCGAGGAAGAGGTCGCCGGCACGACCGAATGGGCCACGTCTGCCATGGTCAACCCGAACTGGCCGGCGCGGTCGCGGTCGATCGCGATATCGAGCGTGGGATAGCCGTTCTCTTGGGCAATCTGGAGGTCGCGCAGAAAACTGAGACCCGCGAGCCGGGTGCGGATCTTCTGCGCGTGCGCGTAATCGTCCGCCAGGCTGATGCCCTGCACCGCGACCTCGATGGGGGTGGGCGAGCCGAAGCTCATCACCTGGCTGACGATGTCCCCGGCTTCGAAGGAAATCGTGCTGCCGGGCAATTCGCGGCGCAGGGCGTCGCGCAGGCGTTCGCGGAGGGCCTCGCCGCGCGGCGCGCCGGGCTTGAGGGCGAACTGGATGATGGCCTCTTGCGGCCCGCTGGTGAAGAGATGAATGAGATCGACCGGGTAACTGGAGGGCACCACGCCCACGAAATCGCTGGTGATTTCGAGGTTGCCGGCTCCCGATTCGCGGCCGATGATATCGAGTGCGCGGAGCACCACGCGCTCGGTCTCCTCGATGCGTGTACCCGCCGGAGCGCGCAGACGCAGGCGAAACAGCCTCGCATCCGATTCGGGAAACAGTTCCGTGCCCATGCGCGGCAGCAGCAGGAAGAGCAGCCCAATAGAGGCCGCCAGGTAGACCGCCGCCAGGAGCCAGCGCCAGGCAAGCACCGCCCGCAGATAGCGGCCGTACGCCGCGTAGAGGCGCCGCTCTTCGCCGCGATGCGCCTCGCGCATCATCCAGGTGGAGAAGACTGGCACCAGCGTGCTCGAGAGCAGGTAGGAGGCCATCATCGAAAAGGCCACCGCCAGCGAGAGCGGCACGAACAGCTGGCGGCCCACGCCGATCATGAAGAAAGAGGGCACAAAGACCGCCAGGATCGAGAACATGGAGAGCAGGCGCGCCATGGCCGTGCGGCTGCACGCCGTGACGACCGCGCGGGCCCGCGAAACGCCCGGCTGCATTTGCGTGTGGATGTTTTCGATCTCGACCGTGGCTTCGTCCACGAGCACGCCCACGGCCAGGGCCAGGCCGCCCAGCGTCATGATGTTGAGCGTCTGGCCGGTGATCCACAGTGCCACCACGGCGCCCAATAGCGCGAACGGGATGTTGAGGATCACGATGAGCGCGCTGCGCCAGTCGCGCAGGAAGAGCAGCACCATCAGGCCGGTCAGCGCGGCGCCCACCAGGCCTTCGAGGATCAGCCCACGAATGGCGTTGACCACGAAGGGCGATTGATCGAATTCGAGGCGCACGTCTACGTCGTCCGGCACCACCTTCTTGAAATCTGGGATGGCCGCCTTGACCGCGTGAATGACGGCCAGCGTAGAGGCGTCGGCGCGCTTGGTGACCGGGATGTAGACGGTCCGCTTGCCGTTGACGTGCGCGTAGGCGGTGACGATATCTGTGCCGTTCTCGACGGTGCCGATATCGCGAAGATAGACCGTGGTGCCGGAAACCGGGCGTATGGGCGCGCTCAGCAATTCGGCCAGGTTGCCGCCCAGCGCGGCGTTGGTGCGGGCGATGCGCTCGATGGGGCCGGTGTACATGTTGCCCGAGGGCATCACCAGGGTGGCCTTATTGACCGCGGCGATGGCCTCTTCGGGCGAGATGCGGTACTGGTGGAGCTTCGCGGGATCGAGCGTGACCACGATGGTGCGCTGGTTTCCGCCGAAGGGCGGCGGGGCCGAGACTCCCGGCAGCGTGGCAAACAACGGGCGCACGCGGTTGATGGCGAAATCCTGCAGTTCCCCGGCGGTGCGCGACGGGCTGCTGAAAACCAGCAGGCCCACCGCCACGCTGCCGGCATCGAAGCGCGTGATAAAGGGCGGCACGGTGCCCGGCGGCATGAAAGAGCGGGCGCGGTTGACGTAGCCCACGGTTTCCGACATGGCCTGGCTCATGTTGGTGTCCGCGTGGAAAACCAGCTTCATAAGCGCGGCGCCCTGGATGCTTTTGCTTTCGACGTGATCGATGCCGGTGATGTAGAGGAAGTGGTACTCGTAATAATACGTGAGGTAGCCTTCCATCTGCGCCGGGTCCATGCCGCCATAGGGCTGCGCGACGTAGATGGCGGGGTCGCCGACCTGCGGGAAGATATCGACGGGCATGCGCTCGATGGCCAGCAGGGCGCAGAGCGCGATAGCCACCAGCGCGACCACGACAGTGACGGGCCGGGCGAGCGCGGCTAGCACGAGGCGCATTAGGGGCTGACCTCCGCGAGGAAAGGCCGGACATCGCCAATGGCTGTCGAGATCGCCAGCAGGGCGCGCCAGACGCTCAGGCGCGCCAGGGCGTCATCGATTTCGGCCTGCGTGAGGAGGCGCTGGGCTTCGGCCACTTCATCGATCGCGCCCAGGCCGGATCGATAACGCGCGCTGGCCTGAGCGGAGGCGGCTCGCGCGGCGGCCACCTGCACCGGCGTGTTGGCGGCCACCTGGCGGGCGCCCTCGAGCGCGGCCACGGCACGGTTCCAATCGGCGGCGAGATCCACGGCGATCTGCCGGTAGCGCGCGACTTCGGCGCGCACGAGGGCCGACTGGGCCGCCTCGCGCGCCTGGATGGCCGGAAAATCGAGTATCGGGAAGGTCACCGAAAATTCCACGCCATAGTTCTGGACGCTGGGTGCCAAGCCATTGAGGCCGCCTAGCAGCGCGCCGTTGGTTTCCGCTCCGGTGCCGCGCGCATAGGTGGCGCCCTGCAGGGCAAACCGGGGAAAGTAGGAACGTTCGAGAGCGGCAAGCTGCGCCTTGGCGTGCGCGAGGGCGGCGTTCTGCTCCAGAGCCACGGGATTGGCGGACGCGTCGAGCGGCGCCGGCGAGGCTGCCGGCGGCAGATCCAACAGACGCGGGGCGGCCAGCGCGATCTCCGCGGGAGGTGCGCCCACGAACTGTGCCACGGTGGCGCGCGCCACATCCACGGCTTGCTGCGCCTGGATCGCCTGGGTGCGCGCGGCGGCCAGCTCGGCTTCGGCGCGGGATCGATCGGCGCCCGGCCGAAGCTGCGCGTTGACGAGGGCGGCGATGGTGGTGAGAACCGTTTGAGCGCGCTCCACGCCCGCCTGGGCGGCGCGAACCGTTTCGCGGGAAGCCTCGAGTGTGAGGCAGGCATCCGCGGTGGTGGCGGCCACCTCGAACTCGGTGCGCTTGACGGCGGCCTCGGATTGCGCGCGCGCCGCGGCCGCCAGGGCCACATTAGCCTGCCGCAATCCGAAATCGAAAGGCTCCCAGGAGACCAGGGTTCCAACGGCGCTGCCAAAGGCCGTGCCGAAATTGTTGGTGCCCAGCACCGGCCCGGACATGGAGGGAATCGTGCTTTGCGGCAGAGACATGCCCAGCAGGTTGTTGCGCGTCGCGCGGTTCACCATGGCGAAGCCGTCGATGCGCGGCAGGTAAGCCGTGCGCGCCAGCCGGATGGCGGCCGCGGCCGCTCCCACCTGTTCCCGCGAGACCTGGATGGAGGGATAGTTCCGCAGCGCGCGCTCGACGGCCTGGGCCACGGTGAGGGGTTGCGGCGCGGCGAGCGGCTGGGCCGACAAAGCGCGCACTGCGGCCGCTACGATCAACCAGGTTCCCGCCCGACGGAGGTTTGGTCTGTTCACGGCTCCATGCCTTCCATCAACTCGTGGAACAGCTCGCGCACCTTGCCGGTGGCCGTCTCGAGCGCTTTCCGCCCCCGCGCGGTGGCCCGGTAGACCTTGCGCAGAGATTTGCCGTTGCGCCGCTCGGTGGAGCGCAGGTAGCCCTTTTCCTCGAGCGAATGCAGCAGCGGATAGAGGGTTCCGGGGCTGATGCGATAGCCGTGGCGGGCCAGTTCCTCGGCCATGCCCAGCCCGAAGATAGGCTCCCGGGCGGCGTGATAGAGAACATGCAGGCGGATCAGGCCCGAATAGAGCTCACGATCCCCTGCGGAATCCCCGCCATCTACTTTCGTTTTCGACACTCGATAACGAAAAGCTTGCCAGAGAGGCGCCCTGCTGTCAAAAGCGAATTGTATGTTTAACGGGTAGACCGCCGGCCCGCTCGCTTTCTAGCCGGAGTGCGCTGCCAGAGAGCCGGGGTTGTCCTTGACGACGGCGCCCTCGCCGTGGCCGCCCAGGTCGGCCATGAGCTGCTGCATCGCGCCTTCATCGAGCACGTTGTTCGTGATGACGCAGTTCTGCAGCGCCTTGTAGACGATGCCATATGAGGGCGACCAGACGCCCCGGCCGCCATCGTCGCGGCCGACTCTGAGATTGTTGCCGCAGCAGGTGATCCCGCGGCAACGCTCCAGGCGGATCTGAGACGAATCGTAGGTGCCCGGCTGGGCGTTCTTTCCACTCCGGTTGACGAAGTTGCCGGTAATGCTCATTTGCCGGCCGTCCAGGATGGCCAGGCCGCAGGTGCCCGCGCGATCGAAGTAATTGCCGGTGATGTTGTAGCCGTTGCCGCCCACGATCAGGATGCCCTCGCGGTTCCACTCGATGCGGTTCCCCGTGAAGGTGCAGGCGGCGTTCTCCTCGCGGCCGGCAAAGCCGGCGCCGCGATTCCCGGAGAGCCAGTTATCGAGCAGGAAGCCGTCCCATCCGCGCAGCCGTATGCCGTCGCCGGCGTTGTAGGCGATCATCGAATGGCGGATCGAGAAACACCAGGCGCGCGTGAGGCACACGCCGTCGCCGCTGAAGTTGGCGATCTGGCAGCGCTCGATGCGGAAGGTATCTTCCTGGCGGCCGTAATCCGGCTTATTCAGCCACACGCCATGCACGCCGGCGCCGAGTTTGCCACCATCGAGAGCGAGGCCATCCACGGTCGCTCCGAACGCACCCGTGAGGTTGAGCAGGCACCCGGCGCGCTCGTCCGCGAGCCGGATAACGGACCCGAAGCCATGCTCGTAATCCCAGGCCGGGACGCCGGTGAGAGCCACGTGCGGGCGCAATTGCAATTCGGCGCTGCGGTAGACGCCGGGCGGCACGTCGACCGAACCGCCGCGCGCCGCGGCGGCATCGATGGCACCCTGGAGGGCCTTCGTGTCGTCACTTTTCCCGTCGCCTTTCGCCCCGAATTGACGAACGTTCAGAACGGTATTCGCCGCGTCCTGAGCAGCGCTCTTCCCCGGCTTCATCGCCAGCCACATTCCGGAAAGCGCGGCCGCCCGCGCCAATTGGCGGCGCCCGGACGAGGGTGCCAAGCTCTTCTCCGCCATACCAGAGTCCTCCCCGATGGATGCCGGCTGCTATTTCGGGCACGCCATCGCTGCATCCATTTTGCTCGCGAGATCCCGCTTTGTCACGCGGCACGACGCCCTTCCAGGCGCCGAATTGCCACGGGAGCGATTTTGGAGGACGCCGGCGAAGGACCAGGGGAAAGGCGGGCGGTTGCATTACTGGCCGCATTTGGATATAAACGTCGTTGGGTCGAGGAGGTCTTGCATATGTCGAACTCGGAGTTTAGCCGCAGAGAACTGTTGTCGCGGGCGCGTTATCTCGCGGCCACGCCCCTGGTCGGTAGCGCCATGGCGCAGTCCGCTTTCCAGGCGAAAGCCGTGTCCCAGCTCAAGGGATCCGCGAATTCCGTTGTCATTCCCACGCATGAATTGGCGGGACCTAACGGCGCTCCCTGGATCGAAGAGCGCATCGATTTTCCAGCCAGTTGGGACGTCCACGTGATGGATATGGCCGGCCACAGCCGGGCGACCATTTCCCCCGAGCAGATTGCCGAGCAGTGCTCTCAGCCGATCGGGACGAAATCCCTGCGCGAGTTGGCCCAGGGGAAGAAGACGGTTGCCATCACCTTTGACGACCTCACGCGCACGACGCCGACTTATACCGTGACGCCGTGGGTGTTGGCCGAGCTGGCTAAAGCTGGCATCAAGGACGAGGACATTCTCTTCATCGGATCGTTCGGCACGCACCGCCCCATGACCCAGGCCGAGGTCGCCCGCAAACTGGGGGACCAGGTCGCCAAGAAGTACGCCTGGCTGAATCACGACGTATTCGACAACGTGAAGGAGATCGGCACCACCACGCGCCAGAACAAGATCCTGGTTAACCAGACCTTCCTGGGCGCGGACCTGAAGATCTGCCTGAGCGGAATCAAGGTGCACCAGGACGCCGGGTATGGCGGGGGCGCCAAGGCCATTCTCCCCGGCATCTCGCATATCTCCACCGTGGAGTACAACCACACGCAGATCCTGACCAAGGTCAATACCACTGGCCCGGTGAAGATTTTCAAGAACGACATGCGGCAGGACATGATCGAAGCCGCGCGCATGGCCAAGGTGGATTACACGGTTCAGATCCTTTACAACGACCGCCTGCGGCCGCTGCAGATCTGGGCCGGCGACATCGTGGACGCCCACCACGCAGCCGTTCGCGTGGCCGCCAAGACTTTCTGCACGCCGACTCTGAAGGACGCCGACGTGGTGGTGGCGAACGCCTATCCGCAGAACTCCGAGGCCTATCACGGGGCGCGTTGGATCAACTACTCGGCGCGCGACGGTGGCACGGGCGTGCTGATCGTCCAGCACCCGCTGGGCGTCGATCCGGTGCACTACCTCAACAACCGGCTGGCGGGCCTCAAAGGCGCCACGCAGTTCGATCTGAACAGCCGGCGGCGCTTGGGCGGCGGACCCGGCCCGCAGAAGAAGGTCAACCTGATCGTCTACTCGCAGTACATGACGCGCAACATGCAGAACACCACGGCGCGGGGAACGAACACCACTTTCTGCGAGAAGTGGGAAGACGTGATTACGAAGCTGAAGGAGCTGCACCCGGGCGATCCGCGCGTGGCGGTGTATCCGTACGCGGGGATGCAGCACCAGGAAATCGAGCTCGACGGCTAGGGCGGGCAACCACTCCCTCACGGTCGTGCCTCGGACCGAGCCGCGACCGTGAGGAACGGTCTTACAACCATCCAGATTCGATTACGCCGAAATTCCCACTCCGCGGCGGGGTCGCTCCTTGCGCACGAAGCCGCTGGTGTCCTGGTCCGGCTCGCCGTCGCACTCGATAGCGATGACCGTGGCGGGATTGTCCGGCGCCTCTTCAGGCAGGCCGGTGAAGCGCACGCGGTAGGGGTCCTGGTCGAACTTGACTTCTTTGCCCGAGACCAGCAGGCGGGCCGACTTCACCTTGTTCCGCAAGCCTCCCATCGAGACCGTCGATCCCGGCCAGAAATGCACGTGCATGTAAAGCGTGTTGCCCTGGCGCGTGAAGCCGGCGAACTCGGAGGTGCGCGGCTGGCACTTATCCGACTGATAGATGGTTGAGCCGTTGCGCTCCATCCACTTGCCCACGGCGGTGAGAATGCGGACGGATTCCTCGGGGATGGAGCCATCCGCTTTAGGGCCGATATTGAGCAGGTAATTGCCGGTATCGTGCGCGCAGGTCACGAGGTTGCGCACGACGGTCTTGGGCGTCTTCCAATCGTCGTCGGCCTTCTGGTATCCCCAACTGCCGTTCATGGTCATGCAGGATTCCCAGGCGCGGGTTTCGGCGCGGATGGTCTGCTCGGGCGTGGCGAAATCGCCGGGCAAGCCGTTGCGATTGTTGACGATGATCTCGGGCTGCAGCTTGTAGACCATCTGGTTCATGGCCTCGGATTCCCACTGCTCGGGCGTGAGCGGCCAGTTGACGTCGTACCAGAGGATATCGATCTTCCCGTAGTTAGTCATCAACTCGCGGACGTGGCCGTGGATGTAATCGACGAAGCGTCGGCGCGCGGCCTCATCGGTGGCACAGCGTG
>Ga0181517_10003120_pt1 | contig 16059 bp, 9 predicted proteins | sample PEATcosm2014_Bin_31_FD_119748 | JGI IMG/M metagenome (GOLD analysis project Ga0181517, IMG submission 119748) | Peatland microbial communities from MTU Mesocosm Facility, Houghton, MI, USA - PEATcosm2014_Bin01_30_metaG | ecosystem: Environmental > Terrestrial > Soil > Wetlands > Peat | place... | reverse complement strand
TGATAGGTGCGTCTGACGACTTTGACATTCGTTTGGTCGACATTGCTACCAGGCAGGCGAGTGGGGACACTGAGCTCGACGCACCGCTGACCCGGTCCGCCCTGCGCCGCCGACTGCCTACGCCGGGACGGCCGCTGACGCGCTTCGCGTCTCGCCAGGCCATAACCGACCAGCTTTTGCAACCGCGAGGGCGGATAGTGCTGCTCGGCCAGCCCGGAGTGGGGAAAAGCGCACTGGCCAGAGATGCAGCGGCCCGCGTTGACGAGGGTGTCGGCTGGTTTCTCAGCGCCACCAACAAAACGGCGCTGGTTGCCGCGTTGGCTGAGTCCGAGCTCGACGAGAATGGCCAGCCGGCGCGGGGCGGCGAGGCGGTCGACCCGGCGCCATTTGCCCGAGCGGCCCTGAGACGGCTCAGCCTGGCGACAACCGCGTGGGCAGTCGTCATCGACAACGCCGACCGGGAGCCGCGAGAGATCGAAACGCTCCTGCCCAGACCCAACCCCGCGGCCGGCCAGGCCCTCATCATCACCTCAACCAATGACAAGTGGCGTGATTGGGGCGCCGAGGTCATCGACGTCGAGCCCTTGGACGCGGAGGAGTCGGTGGCGCTGTTGGAAAGCGAAGCCCTGGTCGAGCTCGCAGGTGGCAGGCCACTTCTCACCCAAGCGTTCACTTCCGCCCGCCGTCACCTGGAGCTTGCTCCCGACGAGCTCGCCGCCCAGCTCAGGCATGTGCTCGACCTCGCGGCCGCGACCGCGGGGCCAGCCGCCTTCTGGGCGCTCCTGACGCGCCGCCTCGACCTCGGTGCACTGAAGGCGGCGAGGTTGATGGCGTGGCTCGTCCCCGAAGGAACGCCATGGGAGGTCCTGGCCGCATGCGGCGTACCGGAGAGCGCGATGCGAGAGCTTCACGCCGTGGGCCTGACGGGCGACGTTGTCGAGGATGGCGGGCGCGAAGCCACGCTTCACCGTCTGTTTGGCCAGGTCATCCGCGACGACCTCCGACAGGACCGTCGCGCCGGACTGGTGGCCGTCGAGTTGCTCGGCACGCCAGCCATTCGCGCCCTGCTGATGTCGCGAGGCGACGGGACGATCACCAAGGAGCTCGCCAAGGCCTTGACAGACGGCGAAGAACTCTCTGCCCGTGGGCAGGCTGAGCTCGGTATGGCGTTGTGGGCCCTGGGCACTCTCCAGGAGATGTTCGAGACGACCAAGGTTTCAGCCGCCTCGTTCAAAGCCGCTATGATGCATTTGCGGGAGGACCATCCGGACGACCGCCCGCTCATCGCCGACTGTCTTCACGGCCAGGCTCGCGACGTCAACCAGCACCGGTACGAAGACGCCGGCGCCGTGGTCGAAGCGCGCCGTTGGGTGCAACGGGCGTTAGAACTGCGTGACCAGAGCGACGCGGCCGGCAAGAGCCGCCATCGCGCTCTCGATGGCCTGCTGCAGCAGCGCTATGCGACCAACGCGTTGCCTTTTGGCAGCCCTGAGCAGGTGAGCGAACTCCAAGGCGCTCTCAAGCTTGTGGACCAGTCCTGGCGGGAGCGCCGGGAGGTGCTCGGCGCCGACGATCTACTCGTCGACCGGGCCTTGTTCAACCGGGGTGGGGTCCGGATCGACCTGGCCCAGCGTGACCGCGAACACGCCGCGGACTACCTCAGGGTTGCCGACGAAGTCTACCGGGCGACCCTACAGACACGGTCGTGGGCGTACGGCGACCCCCACCCGCTGACGGCGGCGTCCCACCACGGGGTGGCGTTGACATGCTATTACCGCGCCTTGCTCGACGACCCGTCGGAGGCGGACGCCTTCCTGGTCGAGGCGACCCGGGAAGCCAATATTTCCCTGGAACAGAGGCACGAAACTGACGGCGGGACCGACGGCAACGACGCCTCCAAGTCGGCTCGGTTGCTCGGCAAGATCGCCCTGTTGCGGTGGCAGCTCAGCTGTGGCGATGACCTGCGGAAGGTTTTTGACGAAATCGAACGCGAGCGGGGGACGGGGCCGGCGCCAAACGCTGGGTAGGTACCCGCGGATGAGGGTTCGGTAAAAACGGCGCGACGGCTGGTGCCGGCCTACGAGGGCCCGGAAAAGGTCACCGAGGCGGCAGCCGAGCGCAGGGCCCTGACCGCTCGGATAGCGGAGCGCACCTCCTGAAGGTAGTTGGCCGGGGTGAACGACTGGCGCAGCGCGCCCAGGCTCGCCTTGGCGGCGTCGAGACCTACCGTCTCGACGGCACAGCCATATCGCAGCGTCAAAATCCTTACGGCGTCGACGTGCTGTTGAGGAAGGTAGATGGTCGAAGTGACCAACAGCACAACGTCATCCTCGCTCAGGTGGGCACAGTTCTCGGCCCAGTAGCCGTACGTGTCGGCGGTGTTGGCGCGCCGCGAGGTCGGGTCGCTTGACGGGGCAACGATTAGCCGGACTTCCAGCCGGTCCGTCACCCACGTGCGGACCAGGCTCGTGGCAAATTCGCCTCCAAGACCGTTACCGGGCTCGTCGTCCACCGCCCGGCCGAGCTTGAACGCCCTGACCAACCCCTCCTCCATCACCTGCATTTCGTTTTGCTTGGCTTTGAGGCCTAGTTGTTCGATCAGCCCGTGCTCGTCGCCTCCGAGGGGACGATATGCGCTCAAGGCACTTACAGAGCGGGTGCGGATCCCGGACTGCACCAGTTCTGCGGCGCGGACCGGGCGTAGCAGGCAGGCCCGGACAAGTCCGCCCAGGACGAGAACGTGGCTGTAGGAGCGGCGAGAAGGCGGGAGTGGATCCGTCATCCCGAGAGCTTCAGCGGCGCTCATTATGGTCCGGGTTGTGGGCTCGTCGAACTCTGCGGCGCGAGCCAGGTTCCGTTCCTGGCCGCCGCGAAAGTCCCAGTGCTCGGCTGAGAAATGGTCCAGCCAATCGAGCATGTCGGCCGTCGGCCGGGGTTCAGGGTCGCCACCGAAACAAGACACGAGCGCGGCGAGGGCGGGATTGCCAACCCAGTCGTCGATGCTTTTCAGCAACGCTCCGGGCGCCCGCGCCGTGGTGCCCCAGCCCGGTGGCTTTATGGTGTCAGAGCGGCTCATTGTCTATGCCCGTTTAGCTCTGCGAGCGCTCTTCGGCGAAGCCGATGGCGGCGATGCCGGCCCAGTAGATGGGGGCGGCGTCGGGGTCGCCATCTCGCCATGCGCCGAGCTGGCGGAGCTGAACCTTACGCCATGCCGAAGCCGTGTCCTCGTCGCCAGTCAAGCACGCCAGACAGTCCAGGGCGAGCCGGTATGTGGGGGTGGCCCACACCAGGTTCCACAAGGCGGCCAGGACCACAGTGGCACCGGCGTAAATGGCGGCCGGGGCCAAGCCCAACCACTCCGGGCCGGCCTGACGTGCTCCCCCGCAGGCGACCAGGGCCACTCGTTCGGCCATCGGCCAGGGCGGCCGGTCGCGGTAGACCCGCCGGGCGGGGACCAGCGCGTCGCCGGGGCCCGTGCCGGATAGGACTAAAGAGATCTCGGACGACGGTCTCCCCCTCTCCCAGGAGATGTGGCCCAAGTAGACAAGCGCTTTGGGACGTGGCTCGGAGAGCTCCTGGCGCAGCTCCTCCGAAGAGGCGAGGCCGGCCCGGTCACCCGGCCGGGGGGGACCTGACAGGTGAGCACGCCGGGTGAGAACCCGCCTCGCGCCCGCCCAGGACAAGTCCTGGAGCACCTCGTCGAAGGCGGGAAAATCGGTCCCGTAGTTGGGGTCAAAAAGGAGGCCTCCTCCCGGGTCGACGACGGCCACCGTACCGTCACCCGGAGCTCGAGGGCGGGCGCGGCGAGCTTCCGCCAGCAGTCCCAGCGAGGCCGCCAAGCGCAGCTGAGCCCGCTCCACCACCCGGGTGCCGGCCTGGTCTATAGCCAGCCAGCCCAGTGGCACCGCGGCAATCTCGGGAGCGGGGGCTACCGCCAAGGACAGGGGATTGTCTGCCGAAGCGGTGGCGAGCAGCCGGACCAGGGGATCGGGGAGCAGGAGCGAGCCCAAGCGCCGGGCCAGGTCGGTCTCGGAGGCCGGGTCGACGAGACAGCTCTCCGCCATGCGGGCCGAGTAGGCATCCCCGCTCTCGCCGCTGGTCTTTTCGGGGAGGCTCCGAGCCAGCTCGGCCAGGACGGGCTCCAGGTCCAGCATGGGGACGCGCTCGGCAAACAAGCTTCCGTCGTGGCCGAACAAGAACCAGTAGAGTTGGTCGCCCACCACCCAGCTACCCCACCACCACCATGCGGGCCCGGCCGCGGCCTGCGCCACTTCGGCCACGCCTAACGCCTCGGCCAGGTCCGACAGGCCGACCGACTCGGCTAGGGACGGCCGACCGCGGGCGAGCCGAACGCCGTGGGGCGGGCAGAGCGCCTCCTCTTCGCCCAAAGCAACGTCGACGGCGGACCCTGAGAGCACCGACGGCTCAAACTTGGCGTCCTTGAGCACAGTGGGCCCTCCCAGCGTCCCGTCGGGATCGGGGACCATGCCCGCCAGGTAAACCTCCAGCGCCCTTTCCCCCTTGTCCGATAGCTCCCGGGTGGGGACGCCCTGTACACGGGCCGCCTCGACCAGGATGGCCACCCTCTCCCGGTCGCCGACCTCGAGCGCCAACGAAAGTGCTCGCTCGAGGCTTTCGGTGTGCTGGGCGAGCCAGCGCCGCCGGTCGTCCGGACGCGCCAGGCGGTAACGGAGCTGGTCGAAGCCCACGGCGGAACGGATGGCATGGGTCAGAGCTTCGTCCCGGTGCCCCTGAATGAGGGCAATCCCGACCAGGGCCTCCTCTCCGTCGGCCGCATCTTCTTCTCGACCGCTCTCCTTGAACCAACGACGTCCGGCCTCGTAGTGCCCTTGGGCTTCTTCGTAGGCGCCCAGGGAAAGGGCGACCAGCCCGAGGCGTTGTTCACAGATGGCGACTTCTTCGTCCCGACCGTGGTCCCGGTACCAGCGGCGTGCCGCCTCTAGATGCAGCCTCGCTTCCTCGTGGGCATCGACCGCGATCGCGACCAGGCCCAGCCCGCGCTCACAGCTCGCCACACCCTCGCCGCGGCCCTGGTCCTGGTACCAGCGAAGCGCCGTCTGGTATCGCTGACGGGCTTCGTCGTAGGACTTGGTCATGAGGGCGACAGAGCCGAGGTATTGCCCGGAGCGTGCCGCCTCCTGGTCCAGCCCGTTTTCCCGGTACCGACGCGACGCCGCCTCTAGGTGCCGCCTCGCCTCATCGTAGGCACCCGCTCCGAAGGCGACCGTGCCCAGTCCTTCCTCGCATTCCGCGATCCGCTCTTCCGGCCCGTGGTCCATGTACCAGTCGAGCGCCGTCCCGTAGCACTGGCGGGCCTCGTCGAAGGCTCCCACTCGGAAGGCACCCCGGCCCAGGTACCACAAACAGCGGGTGGCATCCTCTTCCGGCCCGTGGGCGCGGTACCAGCTGAGCGCGACTTCGTGGTGGTGCCGAGCCTCGTCGTAGGCTCCCGCGTCCAGCTCGACGGCGCCGAGGTATTGCGCGCTACGGGCGGCTTGCTCCTGGCGATCATTATCCCGGTACCAGCGCAGCGCCGCCTCGTGGAGATGTCGGGCTTCGTCGTAGGAGTTGGTGTTGTACGCGAGCCGGCCCAGCACCTGCCAGCACTGAGCGACGTCGTCTTCCCGGCCTTTTTCCCCGTACCAACGAAGTAACACCTGGTACCGGGCCCGGGCCTCTTCGTAATCACCCAAGCCGTAAGCGACTAGACCCAGGCCTCTCTCGCAGAAGGCCACCTCCTCCTCGGGCCCGTTGTCCCTGTACCAGCGCAGCGCGGCCTCGAAATACCCCCGTGCCTCGTCGTAGGACCGACGAGCCAGGGCAACCTCTCCCAGGTGGTACCGGGCGGCGGCCGCTCTTTGCTTCAGGGTGGCCAAACCGTGGAAGCGTCTCGAGCGGCCGCCGGTCCGTCCGCCGTCAGGCGATGCCGGGCTTTGCCCGCGTTTACGCACCGCCCGGTCCGGCCGGCTCAGATTGAACGTGGCCACCCCGAAAAACCGGGATGGACTGCGCACCCAGCGATGAGACGCTTTTCCCTGTCCCCGGCGTACCCGTGGACGGCCCAGCTACCACTTGAACGCCTCGGCCAGGAAAGGCTTCTCGGGGCGGTGGGCAAGCTGGGCCACGAGGTCGGCCCAAGCCGTGCCGGGAGAGGCCGGCCCGGGCCTCGACCCGTCACGGGCGTGAGCGCGCCGGCCCGCCAGGAAGGCGCGTTCGGGGTCCGGGACCGCCTCCCAGTCGGCGGCGCAGCGCGCCCAGCGGGGGGCCACACGCTCGTCCCGCCCCATACGTTCGGCGCGGAGGGCGGAATGTCCCCATCGCCAGGCGCGCTGAGTAGTTCGCCAACTGGAGTCCCGGACCGGCCAGTCACGGCGGGGCACGATCTCCACCCACCGCCCGGGCTCTTGCCCCGGCGGCCCGGCGATGGGCAGCCGCGCCACCGCATCGTTCCCGGACACTACGAGGGGCGCCTCCGCCAGGATCTTGCCGTGGGCGGGAGCGACTAGGCGGGCCCAGAAGTTCCGGACCTCCTCCCGGCTCGCCTCTCCGACCAACCGGGCTCTGACCGTCAGGGCGTCCCCCTCGTTCGCCAAAGCGATATCAGAGGGTGGCTCCTCGCCGGGGCGGAAGAGGCCGAGAGCCAGCACCCCCAAGTCGAGAAAGCGGCCTACAGGGAACGGGCCCAAGTCGGTTTGGCCCCCCAAAAGACCTCGGTAGGGCGGCACCCGCGCCGGTTCCCTGGCCGCCTCGAGCAACAGGCCGGCGGCGGCATTGACCACCTCGTCGAGACGGTCGTCCAGGGCCGCCGCGGGTCCGGGCCGGCTTCCCCTCGCCAATTCCGCGACGTCGCGCAACACCAGGAAGAGGTGCTCGCTCACCGGGGCCGCGAGGAGCTCGGGATCGGTGTTCAGAGCTCTCACCAGGCCCGGCGTGGCCGCCTCGGCATGGGCGCGGGCGGTCGTCGTGAGACCGGCCTGTGAGGCGAGCCGGGCCGCCTCGGCGTCCCACAGGGGAGAAGATGAAGAGGACGGGCCCAAGTACCGGGAGGTGGCGAGCAAGGCCAGGCGGAAAAGTTGACCGGAGTAGCCGCGCTCGGCCTTAGCCACGAACGGTGCCCGTCGCGCCTCCGGATCGTCGGACCGCCTCGCCGTCTCCTCTCCGAATAGCCGTGTGAGGATCAGGCCCGCCTCGGGGCGCAGTTGCAAAGGCTCTCCCGGGGTAGCTGGCGACAGGACAAGCTGAGCCAGGTACCCCTCAGCGGCGTCGAACGCCAAGAGAGCCCCGGGGACCGCGACCAGCTCTACGGCGCCGGCCGGGCCGGGCGGCAGGCCAACGAAGGTCAGCTCGCCGGTGTCGTCGTCCATGCTGGCCCTTACCGGCTCCTCCGCGCTGGTCGCTAGCTCCGGGCTCGGGCCCGTCACTGAGGTGGCACGGGCCCGAGGGCGCGGGCCCAAGCCGTCAGGCTGCCTCTCTTCGCCGCGAAGGTGCCTCTGGGCGGCTGTCGCCAGGCCGTTCAACGACGGGTCGCGGCGGGCCAGGGCGTCAGAGACCTCGGCCAGCAGCTGGCGAGTGCGACTTGGGATGCGCTCCGCGGGCACCTCCACCAGCCGCTGGCAAAACGCCACGGCGGCCTCGGCCACAATGGCAGGGTCGCCGCGCCTCAGACCGACCTCAAGGTGTTCCAAGGCGGCGCTGAAACGACTACCCGTAACCGCGAAGTAGTGCCGCAGCGGCTGGGTGGCGGCCAGGGGCCCCCCGGCGGCAGCCGTGGCGACGGCTCTGGCCAGCTCGTCGACCAGGACCCAGGGCAACAGCCAGAACAGCTCGGCGGCAGGGGTGGGTGTTCCCCCGGCCAGCCGGGCCACCAGCGTCCAGCGCAGGTGGGCGCTTTCTCCGCCCAGGCGCTCGGCTACCCATTCGGGGAACGGGCCCTGGGGCCACGCCTCCTCCAGGGCATTTATGGGCCCGACCGACTCTGCGGAAACCAAGAGCACCGGGCGGCCGAAGTCGTCCAGCTCGATCACCCGCTGGTGGCCCTGTTCTGTCTCCAAGCCCAAGGCTGTGGCCACCTCCCCATGCGGGGACCGCACCTGTACCGCCGTACGCCGCCATAGATCGGAAGCGAACCGGGCGAGGTCGCGGGCGTCCCGGCGTTCGTCGCCATCATTAGGGACCAGTACTCGGGGCAGCTCGACCGGCCCGGGCCCCCGGGGGACACTGGCCACCCAGTCGCTCAGCGGACGGGGGGCCGTCACCGATCGCCTCCTTGCCTGGCCAGCTGCACAAGACGCACTACTTCCTCACCAAGGACGGCGGCGGCGAGGTCAACGTCGTCGTTGGAGAAGTCCTTTACGGCGGCCTTGAACTTCTCCGCCAGTTCGTTGGACCTCGTTGTCGGGAAGCTGTTGCCGCCCCGTTGCGCCAGCCATTCAGTCAACGGGCCAAGTTCGATCGCGTGCTTCGCTTTCTGCCAGCGCAGCTGCATCTTGATAGCGCGAAAGGCCACATTTGCTTGCTCGACACCGTCCTGCTGCGTGTTCGGTGACCGCAGGCGGTGCGCCTTCACGTCGCCGATCCCGCTCCCGGAGGCGTCCAGCACGACGTGGCGCCGTTCGTCGTAGAACAGCGCGTTTACAGTCAGGTCCCGGGTGCAGAGATCCTCAGCGAAGCTCGTCCCGCAGGCATGGGCGGGAAACCCCAGCGCCACCAGTGGCTTGTACTCGAGCAGGCGGTTCTCTTTTTTGTCCGGGAGGTCTGGCGGCCCGACGTGACAAACAAGGGACGCCGGGGAGGTCCCGAAGCGGAGGTCTCCAAAGCCCTTCGCTCTCAGCGCCCCATGGACCGTCGCCCGGAACACCCCCGGGGGGGCGGTCCCAGCCAGGTCGACGTCGTTGACTTTGCCCGGAGGGAAGCCATCAATCAGGTCCCGCACCGAGCCGCCGACGACCCACACCAGGTGCTGCTCGCCCACTAAGGCGTCGGTCACGATAGGGCTCAGCGCCACGACCTCCCGGCCCGGCCGCCACGTAGCCGGGCCGTTTGGGCCCAGGACCTCCGTGAACGCATCGACGAGCCCGGGACGGACCGAACTGGCATCAAATACTTGGCCACTGCGCTCCAATGGGGCCGGGGCAATCTCCCCGGCGCGGGCCCAGGAGGCGGCGCCGGACTGGCAGCGCCGCTGCACGTCCACGAGATGTTCGAGTTTTGCCGGCAGCTCGCCGTGGCCCTTCTCGTCAGCCCACAGCACCAGGTCGAGCTTCAGCTCCTCCTCCTCGGTTAGGCCCTGGTCGCGCTTCAGTAACTCCGAGCTCGCCTGTAAGCAGCAGGCACCCAGGAAGCGTTTGTCCACGCCGTCGCCCGGGATCACCGGCCCGGGCTCGGAAGAGCGTTCGTAAAGTGTCACCGCGCCCTCACGTTCCCGCGGGTTTTGCCCTAATGCAGTCATCAACACCTCTTGCCGGGGCTTTCGAGCCCGCGAGTAAACGGTACCCCAACTCATGGGTTGGGTGGTCCGGCCCCGGTCAGGCCGGCCTGGTCGTGAGGGATGGTGCCCGGGTGGCCGGGGGAGGAGCTTGCAGCGCTGACGAGCAAGGCTCGCATGGCCTGGTCGAGCTGGAGAAAAAGCGGCTGGCGGGGATCATGGGCGCGGCTCGGTTTTGCCTCCTCGGCTCCGCTCGGGCGGGCCGGAGGGCAAACGGCGGCGCCAGCCCCGGCGCATCCGGCCGGTGCCATCCCCGCCACTGCCTCAACACGTGGCGGTGCGGGCTCGTAGGCAGGCAGCTCCACTGTCGTGACCGACTCACCCGCCTTGAAGTGGCAAAAACGGTCAGGCTGCTCGAGGAGCTGGTCGGCCGTGACACCGAGCAATGGCGCCATCCGGAGGGCGCTGTCAGGACTGACCCGGAACACGAACTTCAGTGCCGTCGCCCCGATGACGGTGTCACCTAGCTGCTCCCCCAGGACGGCCAGGGACTGGGTGGCCGCCCAAACGGACACGCTGAACTTCCTTGACTCGTTCATGGCTCGTTCAAGGTTCCGAGCCGGGAAGCGGTGCACCTCGTCCACGTACAACCTGAAGAGGGGCCGCTCGCTCGCCGGCCGGGCCATGGCCGCGTCCAGAACGCCGGCCAGCAGGATATGGCCAAAGATCCCCGTGCCGCTGGGCGGGAGGCCGGCCAGGCTGGCTATGACCGGTCCACCACGCCTAATTAGATCACAGAGGCGGGCGCCGGCATCGGGGCCGGCGAGCAGTTTGCCAACAGGTCCGGTCACCAGCGGCTCGAACTTGCAAGTGACCCAGTCAATGAGCGAAGCGGCGTCGTTGTTGCCGGGGGCGTCGAGTAGCCGTAGCGTTTGGCGGACGGGCCCGGGCAGCGCGGGGTGGGCCGCGGCCAGCCGTCTTCCCTGGGGGTCGGCGTACCAGCCGAGGGCGTCGGACAGGGGGGCCCCGTGAGCGGCCGAGATGTAGGCAATGGCACGGGCCTGCTGCAACCAGCGCGGTCCTGACCAGCTCGGATCTGTGTAGTTGTTGGCTACGGCGTCACAAAAGTGAGCGAGCGCGGCCTCGACCTCGTCGAGGTTGGCGCCGTCCGCTCGCAGGGCCGGCACCGGTGACAACCGCATGGTGGCGATGTCGGTGGCGTCAAAGACGCAGAGCTCAGTACCGATCGCCTGGGCATGCCGTACCAGCATGTCGGCGGCGGTCCCATGGGGGTCCAGGAAAAAGAAGGGCCGGCCCGAGCGCAGGTCTGCCAAAGCGGCGGCAACCATCGCTGTGCTCTTCCCGGAGCCGGTGGCGCCGACGAGCAGGCAGTGGCTGCCAATCAGATCGTCAGGGATGCCAACCGGCGTTCCGCGGTGGCCTCGTCCGAGCGTGCGGCCGGCGCGCAAGCGTTCGGGGACAAAGAGGTGACGCCGCAAGACGACGGGGAAGGTGGGTATCCCCGCACGCCCACCGAGCGGCCACTTTATGGGGGATTCCGTGAGGGTCACGACGTCACGAAGCGAGCGCGCACCGATGCCGCCGTAGAGCGGGAGGCCCGCGGCGTGTGCCTCAGCCAGCTGGGAGGGGTCGCGTTCGATCTCGTAGCCGCCGAGAATGGCGCGAAGGCCGGCGACCACCGTGTGTGTCGGAGCGCGGTGGACGTCTCCCTGGCTAGTGAACTGGGCGGCTATGGCGCGTAGCGTCGAGTCGGCCAACGGCGCCGGCGAGCTAACCGCTATTTCAACCGCCAGGAGCGGAGATCCGAAGCTCGCCTTGATGTCGACCAGCGTCTCGGTGGCCCGGGCCAGCTCGAAGCTCCGGTCGGCCCGTTGGTCAGCCTGGCGGGCCATACCCTGGGCGGTGCTGAGAGAATTCTCCAAGCCGAGATGGTCGTCCAATGACAGCTCGGTGGCGAGGACGCTGGCCCGCACGCGGGTCGGCTCCCTCCGCTCGGCCAGGAGCCGAAGGATGCCCGACCACGGGTCGATGGTCGGGTGCCAGCGTGACAGCACACTGATCTCGCCGTCAGGATGACAGATGGTCACCATGCGTTGGCGGATCAGGGCCGCATGACCCAGCTGGCCCGGGCCGAGGTCAAAAAAGCACCGAGGGTCCTCGGGTTCGGCCGCGTACGGTGACGACGGCGACTTGAGAAGGGCCTCGATCGTCTCGGACACGGCTTCTGACTCAAAACGGGTGCTACCGGCCGGTCCCAGGGCGCCTACGGCCACGTGGACCACGGTCCCACCAGCTGCTCGGTAGCCGGGAGAAACCACCTCGGCGACCCAAGCCGTCCGCCCGGGCACCCAAAGGGCCTCGACGGCGTGGCCCAACAGGGCCGCTCCGGCCGGCGCGTCCCCAGGGGCCAGGACCTTGGCCGCACCGACCAAACGCCATGCCGCCCAGGTGGCCTCACAGGCCACGGGGTCAACGGCCGAACCGGCGCCGGTGCTCAGAGCCCGGGTCAACATGATCTGTCCGCTGTCGCCCTCGAGCAAAGCGGGCGACATGGTGCGGTTGAGCTCGGGCCACCCCTGGGACTGCGTGGTGACTGAGATGTCGTTCAATTTGAAGTTCCTTCCTGTGGTGTGACGAGCGTTCCCGATGGGCGACGAACAAGACCGGCCGGCCGGGGCGTCATGCGCTCCCGGCACCCTGCGATGGCTACTAGCCCCGGCCTAGGTACCTGCCGGTGTCCTTGCTGGCTTTGACGTTCTTGCCGGCGCCTCGCAGGTACTCGACGCGGCCGCTGCGCCCATCGACCACGGCGTGGCCGGCTTTGGTCCCTTTGGGGCCGAAAAAGACATCGTTCTTGTTGGTCTTTGGGTCGTACTTCACCGCGTGCACTCGTCCCGTCTTGCCGAAGTTCGTCATCTGTGTGGCTCCCTCTCCCTGTTCGCTCCACACCGCCTGGTTGGCGGCCAAGGGTCGTTTTGCAATCCGCGTCCACAGCGCCGAGGCTCAGCTCGCACGTGCGCGCCACCGGCCCTGGACGCAGCTTGCGAAGGTGTGGTAGCCCCCGAGCCTGCGAAGGCTCGGGCCCCCACGGCAGGGCGAGGTGCCCTCTTGTTCCTGGCAGCTGGCACGGGCCTTGCCTCCAGCCTCCGGTGCCGGCCCAACCACCGGGCCCGTCACGCCGGGGCCGCTAAGCATTTCTTCATCCCATCACGTACAGATTGAAAGGAGAACGGGGCCCGGGCTCGCACCGCGGGCACCGCCCCTGACTACCAATGAGTGATGCTTTTGAGGTACTTCCTAGTACCGAGCCTGGTCCCACGCCAACCGGACGGCAAGTTTTGACGCGTATTTATACTTTAGCTACCGAAGAACAAAAACATCTCAACCCAAATAGTGTTGCTGATTTTATAAGAACTATGTTGGACAACCGTCTGCCAAGTGTCGAACAAACAGATGCGATGATCGAAAGTGCTACCGTAATTGGTCGGTTCACAGTACTCCATCAGTTGCTTCAGGAATTTGTACCAGATGTTACCGATGGGCCCGCAGGACAAACTTGGGCACCAGCGAGCGGCGGCGGGCGATGAGCGCAGTATTCTTGGCTCTCGTCTGCCTCATCGGCCCCACGTCCCCGGGAGCATGTAGAAAACCCGGTGTAAAACCGGACGACGAGCCGAACTCGGTCTTGACAGCCGTTTTGGTCCCGCTCTTTGTCCCCACCGAGCTTTTCCCAGCGCCGCTGCGGGCCTATCCAGGGCTTCGTGGTGGGTGGAGCTAACTAGGTCGGCCGCTTTGACTTCCTGGTCAGGCCGCCTGTGGGCCCTGCTGCGAAGCCCCTTCATCGAATGCTCTGGCTCGTCCGGACCCATCGCGTCGATGCCTTCTCGAAGGACGCCGAGATCCTCGTCTTGCGCCACCAACTGGCGGTACTCGCCGCCAGGACGCCCAGATAGGCACCGCGGTGAACCAGGTCGTCACCCTCCAAGGCCTCCCCTTGTGCGCTCACGGATCAACAGCTGGTGTAGGGAGTGCCGCTCGCTCCCTCAACGGCGTTGATGAGCCACCCGCTCGGGTTGAGGTACATCGTGTAGTTGAGCGCCCACTGATCGCAGGGCTGCCCGTTGGGGCTCTCACTCGGGCTTTGTTGGCTGGTGAAAGTTACCGTGGCGACATCTGTCCCGCCCCCCTCGGGGGTAACCTCATCGAGTACCACCGCAGAGTCATGGGAAGTCCCCGACCCGGAGGTGATCTGGCTTTGGGATAATTTGGCCTGTTCGGAAGGCGTGAACCATTCCCACGCGGCCACCCAGTTGCGGTCATTGATGGCAGAGAAGTACGCAGCCAGTGTCTTCCGGATCCCGCCGACGTCCGGACCAGTGGCCTCGGGCCCCAGCGAAACCAAGCTGGTAGTCGGGACCGGCACCACGCGCGTGGAAGAGGCTAGCGATGTCGCCGGCAACGTGGTGGTGCTCGTGGTGACGCCTCGGGTAGTGCTGGTGGTGACGCCTCGGGCCACGGTGACCGTGGTCTTCGAGGCGCGAGGCCGGGCGGAAGTGGTGCTCCTTAGGGGGGCGGTGGCAAGGGCGACAGTGGTGGAGAGGACTCCTCCCGTCGTTGATGCCCTCGAAAAGGCGGAAGTCCTCGTCGGCCTCGGGGCGGAGGTGGTGCCGGACATCGGTGGCGACGCGTCGCGCGACTGCCCGGGACTCAAGGTCACGACGAGAACGGTGGCGGCGATCAGCATCGCCACGCCAGAACCCGCCAGTACCGCAGTGTTGCGGCGACGTCCCCTGGCATGTTTTGGCTCGCCGGCGTTGAGCCATTCAACCCGGGTCTGCGAACGTGGTTCGGCTGGTGAAGCTTCTGGCGCGATTATTGGAGCGCGGCACTTGCCACAGAACCGGCCGTCATCCGCCTGTGTCCCCAAGGAAGCACCACAGGAGCTGCAGATGCGCTCGCCGCCGTCACTCACGCGGCGGATCCAGTCCTGATGACGGTGTCATCGCCACTCAATTAGCATGCTAACCGCGCCTAGCTCCCACAAGGGGCATCCAAAGCCGTGGTCCCTGCCCTGGTGGCCCGGTGACCGTCTGGCTGCTGCCAGGCAGGGAATGGTTGGCCCGCCAGCTTGACGCGACCACCGGCTCCAAGCTGGCGATATTCATCGGGCTCACGACATGGGACGGCCGGCCCGGGCAGCCCGATGTGCGGGGACCTGCCGGCTCCCACGGCACTGCCGAGAGGCCTGCGGCTTTCCCTTCAGCTTGACCGCACGTCGGTGACGTCAGGGGCGGACTTCCGCGGCACGATCCGGATCAGGGAGCTCGGGCCGGGGCGGTTCTCAATGGACCCAGGCCAACCAGTCCAAGCCGTCGTGGTCCGCACGGGCGCGCAAAGGGTGGTGGCGGTTTACAGCGGAGGGATCGCCGGGACCGGCTACCCGGTCAACTTGGTGCGAGGCGAGTTCCAAGACCGTGGCTGTCATCGGAGGGACCGCGCGCTGCGACGGTGGGACCGGTTCGGCACCCCCTGCCGGCACCTACGGCGTCGTGGTCCAGGTCAGCAGGGGGTGTAGCGCTGTGCACTACGGCAAACTTGCACTAACAGTTAACGTCAAGCGTTCGCACACGGCCTTGACCTCGAGAGTGACTGGCCCGGCAGCAGACGGCGGGTTGACAGCTTCGACGTAGAAACGATTTGGGTCGGCGTCCGGTTGTGACGGATAGCTCTTGACCACGGAGGCAACGGTTAGACCGATGGCCCCGCCCATAATGTAGCCCCCGCCTACGACCTGCGTGCCGCCTGGACAAGCGGCGGAAATGTAACTTATACGGCCGGGATCGATCGTATCGGTCTCGCTGTCCGCGTCAACGAATGTTATGTCACTTATCGACTTTGTTGAGCCGGCAGCCGACGCGGGGGTTATGCTCGTCCAGATCCCTATTGTCGCAGCGCTGCTTAGTACCGCGACGATGGCTGAGAGGATGACTTGTTTTTTCATGGCTTGCTCCTTGTGTTTGTGTTGATCTCAGAGGACAACGTGCCTGGTATTGGCCAAAGGGGCGCGCCCGCCTAGCGCTGTACGCAGGACCGGCGAAAGTCAACCGGTACCGTCGTAGCTCCCGAAGCGCCGGCGGTCCGTGTCGGGCGGATCTGTTGGACGACCGGCGCTCGAGGTCGATCCAGGCAACGCCGACGCTGCAAGGCGGTCGCCGGTGGCCGAGTTGAAGGACCACCGGGTGCGTGCGGGCCGGCGGCTGTGCTGACGCGCTGGCAGCGCCACCTCAGTTACCAGGACAGTCCCAGGAGCCGGTGATGTGCACCTGGCTGTGCCCCGGCTTGGCGAAGGCAGGTTTCGGGGCGGGCACGAAACCGACGGCGAGGCTCCCGGTCCCTGCCTTGATCGTGAACCTGCGCGCTCACCGAGCCACGTCTGGGGTGGGGAACAGGCCGGTGTACGTCCCCCGCCCGGGCGGGGGCGACGACGGCGACCGAGTACAAGTCCGGGCCTTTGGCAATGCCGGTGAGAGCCCCGTTGAAGTGGAACTGCGCCACCTCGGTGTTGGTGCCGCGGCAATGGCCGGGCGCGAGCG
>Ga0181517_10003119_pt1 | contig 16064 bp, 7 predicted proteins | sample PEATcosm2014_Bin_31_FD_119748 | JGI IMG/M metagenome (GOLD analysis project Ga0181517, IMG submission 119748) | Peatland microbial communities from MTU Mesocosm Facility, Houghton, MI, USA - PEATcosm2014_Bin01_30_metaG | ecosystem: Environmental > Terrestrial > Soil > Wetlands > Peat | place... | reverse complement strand
TTCGGCCAGTCGATCTATCAGGTCCCCGCCGATTCCGGCGGCGGTCTGCCAGTGAACCAGTGGATCACCTTCAACCGCGGCGACTGGACCATCAGCCAGAACACCTCGCTGTTTGTCCGTTACATCCAGCAGAGCACTGTGAACCCCGCCGGCTCGATCAACAACAGCCCCTACGCGGGTTACAACACAGGACAGACGCAGTACAACCACAATCTGGAAATCTCCCTGAGCCACGCCTTCACGAACACGCTGGCCTCGGCCACCAAGCTGCTGGGCACCCGCTACAACAACGGCCAGCCCCTGGGCACGGTTCCTGTCAGCCCCACTCTCTACGTCAACGCTCAGGCACCGGTGGTGCTGGGCAGCGGCGACCTGCAGTTCCCCGGTTACGCGGCCACCACGCCCGGCAACTCGCTGCCCTTCGGCGGACCGCAGAACTTCATCGAACTGGGCGAAGATCTCGCCTGGAGCAAGGGCAAGCACCAGTTCTCTTTCGGCGGCACTTTCCTGTTTCTCAAGGACAACCGCACCTATGGCGCATATGAAGAGGCGGTCGACGCCCTGCTGACGACCGGCACGGAAGGCGCCCTGCAGAACTTTCTGGCCGGCAACCTTGGCGATCTGAACGTGGCCTTCAACCCCAACGGCGCGGTTCCTTGCCCGCTGAATACGACCACAGGCACCTATACCGAGACCGCTAGCTGCATGGTGAACTTGCCTGCCAGCGCTCCCAACTTCTCGCGCTCCAACCGCTATCAGGACGGTTCGGCTTATGGAACCGACTCTTTCAAGGTTTCGCCCCGCCTGACCCTGAACATCGGCATGCGCTGGGAACTGTATGGCGTGCAGCACTCGCAGAAGCCCCAATATGACGCCAACTTCTTCCCTGGCTCTGGCAGCAACCTCTTTGAGCAGATCCGCAACGGTCAGGTGCTGACCCGCAACGAGGCTCCCGACGGCCGTCTGTGGAACCTGAACAAGAAGCAGTTCGGACCCAAAGTGGGCTTTGCCTACGATCCCTTCGGAAACGGCAAGACCAGCGTGCGCGGCGGTTACGGCATCAGCTACGAGCGCAACTTCAACAACGCCACCTTCAACGTGATCCAGAATCCGCCGAACCAGGGTGTGCTCAATCTGAACACCGCCTCCAACGGCCCCATTCCGATCACCACCACCAACTTCCCGACCGCTCTGCTGGGCACCGGCACGATGGCCATGCCTACCGTGGAACTGCGCGCCATCGATCCCAAAATCAAGCCCGCTTACGCCATGAACTACAGCCTGTCGGTGGAGCGTGAGATCAACAGCATCACCGCCAGCCTGTCGTACGTGGGCACGCGCGGCATTCACAACTACTCGATCGCCAACCTCAATCGCGCCTTCTCTGGCGCCAACTACAACGGAGATCCGGTCAATATCCCCGGCACCGCAACCCCGCTGGCCAGCCGCACCAACCTGCAGTACAGCAACATCAACTGGCGCGGCGCCGATGGCGACAGCTACTACAACGGTCTAACCGCCGAAGTGCGCAGCGCCAACCTGGCCCACACCGGCTTGAATGTGCGCGGCGACTACACCTGGTCGCACTCGATCGACAACACCAGCTCGACCTTCACCGATGGCTACTCCAACGCCGATGTTCTCGGTTATCTGGACCCCTTCAACAAGCGTCTGGATCGCGCCTCTTCGGACTTCGACGTGCGCCAGCGCGTAGCCGCGGCCCTGATTTGGGAAGTCCCCTTCGGCAGCCATCTGAGCGGCACCAAGAAGATGATTGCCGACAACTGGACCATCTCGACCACCTTCAACGCCCAGACCGGCACGCCGTTCAGCATCTTCGACTGCTCGAACGCATACACCAACTGCCCGCGCGCCAGCTTCGTCAACAACCAGCCGAAGAATCACACTCGCAGCCTGAACAACCTGAGCTCGGTCTACGGGGCAAACACCTTCTCGTACATGTCGTTGCCGAAGTTCTACAACGCCGACGGCTCTATCGACACCGCCAACTACAACGAACAGCTCAACCCCCTGGCCGGGAACACCAGCGACATGCCGATCTGCTCGGGCGAATATGGCGTCGGTTGCCACTTTGTTACCGGCATGACCGGCCGCAACGCCTTCCAGGGACCTGGATCGTGGACCCAGAACCTGGGCATCGTGAAGGACGTCAAGCTGCACGAGCGCTACGACCTGCAGATCAAGGGCGAGTTTGTGAACCTGTTCAACCACGCCAACACCTTCCTGACTCTGCCTAGCGATGCCAGCACCAATTCCGACATCCTGGCGTTCAAGGGAGCCAGCTCCACCGGGTCCATCCCCGGCAACCGCAACACCGAGCTCTCGATTCACCTCGCGTTCTAAGAGATCTCACTTAAACTGCAAGGGCCGCGGCACATGCCGCGGCCCTTGCTTTTTGTGCCCATGGAAATCTGCTTTCGGAGTCCTTGCTGGCTAGAGCGAAACCAAAGTCCCTGTGCCCCGGTGAGTTTTGTGTTTTCGGGATACACCAACTCTGGTTTCGCTGTAATACGACAGTTGTACTTCGCAGGGACAGCGCAAGAAGGACAAGGGCCCGGGCCTAAAGGCCGCCCTGATTTGCGGCTCTTTCATGGGCCTGAAGGCCCATGCTCCCTCCGTAAGACGCTAACTCCAACTGTAGTACCAAGAAATATGGTGCACGGCGGGGCCATGGACTAGACTGATTTCCTTGAGCAAACCTCAAAGGACAACACCATGCAAAGCCGTTTCGTACTTTTCAGCGTGGCCCCGGCCATGCTTTTTGCCGTAGTTTCCGCGATCCAAGCCCAGACCTTTCAATCCATTCCAGCGCTCGCGTTCGACAACAGCGGACCCGTCCTGCGCGCCCACGCCGAGGCGGAGAAACCCTTCACGGTTGCCGGGGAACACGGGGTACTGGTGGGCCAGCAGAACGGGACCTTCGAATCGTGGGTTCTGCCTGTCAAGCTGCTGAGCCACCTGACCATCGAAGCCCAGATTGACGGTTATACGGTGCCGATTGACGTGAACCGTCAGGTTGCGCAGGTCGAGGTTCGTCCGGACCGGACGATTTTGACTTATGCCCATATAGGGTTCACGGTGCGGCAGATCATGTTCTCGGCCGACCAGGCCGGGGCGGGCACCGGGCCAGTGGTGCTGTTCGAGTTCGACTGCCTGCACCCGACGGATTTCATCTTCCGCTTTACCCCAGAGCTGCGCTGGATGTGGCCAGCGCGGAATGAAGGGACGCCCAGCGCCGAATGGGTAGTCAATCCGGGTGGCGGATACTACGTTCTTCATTCGGACTACCCGGATCTGGCGGGGGCGGTGACGATTCCGGGCGCGCAGCCGGGGATTCTGGCTCCCTACCAGGAGCGGCCGCAGGTGTACCCGGTGGAGTTGAAGCTGCACATCGATCCGGCGCGGGACCGGGGGCGGCTGTTTCCGCTGCTGATGGCGGTTGGAACCGACCCGGCAGCGGCTTCGAACCAGGCGCTGGGGGCAAGCCTGACGGCGCTGAACGCCGGACTCGCCGGGGCTTACCAGGCCCATGTGGCGGAGTACGCGAAACTGCTGGCACATTCGACATTGATCGAGACGCCCGACAAGGCGCTGAACGAGGCCTTCGAATGGGGCGTGATTTCGATTGAGCAGCTGCGGGCGAGGGCTGTTCCCTCGGGAGAGCGCGCGCTGGTTGCAGGATATTATGCGTCTGGCGACTCGGCGCGGCCGGGGTTTGGGTGGTTCTTCGGACGTGACGCGCTGTATACGCTGTTTGCCGTGAATGGGTACGGGGATTTCGCGCTGAGCAAGGCCGAATTGGAGTTTCTGATCAACAGGCAGCGGGCCGACGGCAAGATCATGCACGAGTACTCGCAGACCGCCGAATTGCTGGACTGGAAGTCGTTTCCCTACATGTATGCCGCTGCCGATGCGACGCCGCTGTTTCTGCTGGCGGTGGCCGACTATGTGCACACGAGCGGGGACGTGGCGTTTCTGAAGGAGCATCGCGCGGCGGTGGAGAAGGCGTGGGAGTTTGAGACTTCGCACGACGCCGACGGGGACGGGATCTACGACAACTCGCAAGGGACCGGCTGGGTGGAGAGCTGGCCGGGCGGGATGCCGCGTCAGGAGATCTACATGGCGTTGCTCGACCAGCAGGCGAGCGGCGCTTACGCAGAGTTGGAACACGCGCTGGGAAGTGAAGCGGAATCCGCTGCTGGCCGAGCGCGCGCGGGGAAGATTGCAACCACCGTTGAGAAGGAGTACTACGACGCACAGAAAGGCTGCTATGCCTTTGCGACCAACCCGGCGGGGACGGCGAACAGCCCGGTGGACCGGACTGTGACGGTGTACCCCTCGATTGCATGGTGGAGCGGCAAGGCGACACTGGCGCACGGAGACGAGTGCTTGCGCGAACTGGCGCTGCATACGCTTCAGACCGATTGGGGCCTGCGCGATGTTGCGAGCGACGAGAAGGTTTATGACGGCATGAGCTACCACCAGGGTTCGGTGTGGCCGCTGTTTACAGGATGGACAGCGCTGGCGGAGTACCGCGGGAATCAGCCGCTGGCTGGCTACTCGATGCTGAGAGAGAACGCCAACCTGACCTGGGCACAGGATTTGGGAGCGGATACGGAGCTGCTTTCCGGCGATTATTTTGTGCCGTTCGGGCGCAGCACAAGCCACCAGCTGTGGTCGTCGGCGATGGTGATTACACCGACGCTGAAGGGGCTTTTTGGGCTTGCGGTCGATGCGGAGAAGAAGACGATCACGGTGAATCCGCAGCTGCCGGCAAGCTGGGATCATGCGGAGATACTGAACCTGCAACTGCCGGGTGGAACGGCCTCGCTCTATTTCACGCGCAAGGGCGATGTGCTGGAGGTTTCGTCGCGCACTCTTCCAGATGGATGGAAGTTGTTCTCGGAGGTTCAGGGAGCGAAAGGCGGCAAGGTGGGTGAAGTGAAGTCCCACGAGAAGACGATTATTCCTGGCGCGGATGGGCTGTTGATTCCGCTGCCGGAATACGAACTGGACCTGGGAATGACGAAGTTGGGGCCAAATGTGCGGGAAGATGCGCTGGCGAGTGGAACCATGCCGCAGCCGGGAGCGCGGACGGAGAAGTTCCGGGTTCTAAGCACGCATTCCGAAGCGCGGAAGCTGGTGGTGGAAGTGGAGGGACGCGCGGGAAGCGACGGAGCGCTGGGACTGATTCACAACAGCCACGAGAATCCGAAGCGCGCGGTGGACCCGGTGGCGAAGGTGGATGCAGCCGGAGGGACTGCGGAGATTGAGTCACGGGACGATACCGGGATGAATCCGCAGATGCCGCGCGGGCTGTTTTTGCACTTCCCGGCCGGCGAGGGGTGGAAAACGATGAAGGTGACGCTGAGCTGGTAGCGGCGTAGATCCCACGAAGGCCCACCCTAGGCGCAAAGACAAAAGCGCGCCGAGGGTGGGGCACCCGGATTATGTCGTTGATTCAAATAGATCAGAAGCGAAGGCGGGCGCCAAACTGGATCTGGCGCTCGCGGTAAAAGTTGGTGGCGTTGACGTTGAGCGGCTGGCCGAAGGCGGTGGTGTTGGCCTTTAATCCGTTGAGGAAGGTCAGGGTCGGAGCGGTTCCGTCCGTGCTGCCCGACTCGATGGAGTAACCGATGGTTTCAAGCTCGGTGACATTCTGGTGGTTCATCAGGTTGAAGCTTTCAGCGAGGAGCTCAAGCTCCCGCATTGGACCGAGGTTGAAGCGGCGGGCTACGCGAAGATCCATCTTCCAGGTAGCGGAGTAGCGGAAGGTGTTGCGGCCGACGCCGTAGACGCGATTGTCGCCGCCGGAGCCATTCATCCCCGGCCCGAGAGCCACGATGGCTGCGCCGGTTTGAGCGACGAACTCGGTTGCCAGCGCGCCGGCGGTGCGCATGGTGAAAGGCTCTCCGCTGCGCGCCTGGAGGATGGAAGAAAGCATCCAGCCGTTGGCGGAGCGGGCGAGGGAGCCTTTGAAGTTCCACGGAGCCTGATAGATGAGGTTCGCCGAGAGGGCGTGGCGGGTGTCGAGATCGCCGACGCCGTATTCCGCCTTGAGGTCAGCGGGATCGAGGGGATCGCTGCCGGTGAGCTGAGCGCTCTGGTTGGGGTTCCAGTCCATGGCGTGGGAGTAAGTGTAGTGGGCATGGACGCTGAGTCCGCGGCGGCTGGAACGATTGAGGGTGAGCATGAATGCTTCCCAGGTGGAGTTGGCGCGGCTGGCCAGCTGTACGATTTGCTGGTAGTTGGGATTGAGGCGTCCGGCGAAACCGGTTGGCGAGGTTGGGGACGGCCAACCGGCATAGAAGGGGACCGTGATCTTCGATGCCCGGATTGGTCCAAGGGCTGAGGGATCAACGACCGAGTAAGTGATCTTGCCGGGATTGACGGACGAGTCAAAGTTGGTGTCGAGCGAGAAGGGCAGGCGGCGGCCCAGGCTCAGGAGCGCACTGGCGGTGAGCTGAAAATGACCGGGCAAAACTTCTTCGATGGCGGCTACGGCCTGGTGGACTTCGGGATTCTGGAAGCCGGGCCCGAACTCGACCGCACCAGGCCTGACGACGCTTCCCGGCGGGCCGTTCAACACGTTAGGGAAGGGCGGAGCGCCGCCTTGAACGAGGTTGTCGGTAGGGCGCAGGAAATAGCTGAGGTCGCCCTTGAGTGAGCCGGTTTGCGTGGCGATGGTTTGGAAAGTCGAGTTTGCGGTACGGCCAAAGTACATTCCATAGCCAAGGCGGAAGACCGGCCATCGGGTTTCGACATTGCCGAACGCGAGGCTGGCTCTTGGACCCCATTGGTGGCCAAGAGACGGGGATCTTTGGGTCAACGGGAGCGCGGGGTTATCGAGCGCGGTTAGCGGCGGAGGGGCCTGCTCGCGTTCCCATCGCATGGCCAAAGAAGCGGTGAGCAGCTTGCGCGGCTGCCACTGGGCAGTCACGAAGCTAGCCCAGTCGTTGCTCGAGAAAAACCAGTTGGACGGACCTATGGTCTGGGAATAATACGAGTAACAGGGAAGATAGCCCAATCCGTGAAGAGTGCCGGCGGCATCGCGCCAGACTTTGCCGGTCTGGTCACAGTTGTGCTGATTGAGAGGGTTGAGTTGCCCGTTGACGCCATAACTCGCGAAGGCCAAGGCGTCCGAAGCAAAGTTAACGGCGCTGGTGTAGTAGTAGGTTCCGGCCTGGTTGCGAAGCAGGCCGGTAGCATCGGAGTTATGGGCGAGGTCGAAGCCTGTTTTGAGAAGAAGATTGCCGCGCACCCAGTCGAGCGATTCGGCGGCTTCATAAAGATGCTCGTCGGGATAAGCGCCGGAGCCGAAGCGCGAGGGGTTGCCGATGGTCATTCCATAGCGCGGGTCGACGACAATTTGCGGCAGCTGTCCCCAGGCATTGCCCTTGAGAAGAGTCTGCTCGAAGGGTGAGGGCGGTTCCGGTTTGGCGGCGAGATTGTTGCGCCCAGCGGAGGCTTGCGAGGTGAGGAGCAGGTTGGGAGAAAGATAGGCTTCCCAGCGCGCGAGCAGCCACAGCTCACTGGCCTGACTGGAGCCCAGACTGTGATTTCCAAAGGGCTCCGAGGTGCGGGTGAGGCCGCCGCCGGGGGAATTCCAATTGGCTCCGATGCCTTCCAGGGTGAAGCGGTGCCGCTCCGCCAACTGACCGTCGAACCTGGCAAAACCGACCCACTGCGCGCCGGTGCGAGCGGCGGGACCGAGCAGTCCGTCGAGGGTGTTGAGCATTTTGGAGTACGCCGCAACTCCCTCGGCCACGGGATTTGCGGCGGGCAGCGCAAGGCGGGCGCTGAGCACCTGCATCTGGTCGTTGTTGGGCTGGGCGAAAAACTGGACAGGGTGCTTGACGGACGAGATGGCGGGGTCGTTGCGGGAGTAGCTGTCGAGGGCGGCAAACCAGAAGAGCTTGTCGCTGCGGATGTGGCCGCCTACACCGAATCCCCACACCTGTTCATGATCGGGCGGCGTATAAGGGAGGGCGGTGAAGACAGGCACGGCTGAGCCAGAGGCCGGCGCGGTTTCTTTGACCCACTGCGTAAAGGGGTTCTGCGCTCCCCAGGTGTTTTGCCTGTCGGTAAGGAAGCCCTGCCCATGCAACCCGTTGGCGCCCTTTTCGGTTTGGACGTTGAGCCGCCCGCCGGTGGCGCTCGCAGTGAAGGCGTCCACATTGGCCGCAGCGGTTTCCACGGAGCGGATTGCCGCCTCAGCGATGTTGAGTCCACGGCCGCCTGTTGACGGATGGGCGAAGGTGTCCGTCGACTCATTCAAAGATCCGGAATGCGCTGGGGCATCGCTGCCGAAGGCCAAGCGCTGATTTCCGCCATCGATGGTCAGAGCCCTTTGATCGGGCAGCGGGGTGGGCGCGGATCCCTGGCTCGTGTTGGCGGCCGGGGCGGGAGGCGTGTCGAGGACGAAATTCTGCCAGCGACGGCCGGGGGCGGGGAGGGACTGAATCTCATCCGCATTGAGCGAGGAGTTGAGCGTTGCAGGGGGCGCACCGGCAGCGGGAAGGTTCGGGGAATCCTTGAGGGTTGCGGTTGGGGGACCAGCGTTTACGCTGACCTGGGCTTCGACAGGCGGAAGATTGTTGGCCACCACATTTGGGATCGTAGGCGGTTGCGGCAGGGGCTGCGTGGGCAAGGGACTGGCAGACAACGGCTGCGGGGAGAGCAGAACTGCGACCGCGGCCCGCGTGAGCCGCGGAGGCTCAGATGCCGTTGAACCAGCTTCCAGGTTTGGCTGCGAGTCTTGTTGAGCGACTTCCACCGGCGGCGGGGAAACGAAGTTCATCGCCACGATGAGGCGCCGCGTGTACCCGGCCTGCAGCTCGATGCCATTCAGACGGCCAACGCCGAGCCGGGGGCTGGTTGCCTGCAGGGTGTACGCTCCTGCCTCCAGTCCAGAAAAGGAGAAGGCCCCGCCTTTGCCTGTGATGGCGCGAACTTCCGCGCCGGAGGCTTCGTTGCGGGCCAGCAGGGTGGATTCGGCCACCGGCTTTCCGCTCATATCGATCAGCTTTCCGACCAGGGCGCCGGTGGGAGCGGAAGAGTGATTCGCCGGGAGACGGACACAGCCCTGCACACCGGCCGCTGCCAGCAGCGCCGCAAGGCAAAAGCATGGGAGGTAACTTCGTCCTGCGCCTGCCATCGAGTCTCCTGCCCGGGGCAGATGCGGGGAAAACGCTCAGTGGTATGAGCCCGAGCCGCACGTGGGCGGGGCCGAATCACTCGTGCCGCGAGGAAAGGCGGGAAAGCAGACACCCTCAGCGGTATCCTGAACGCCGGAAAATTCCCGGCTGAGGACACTTAGGACGAGACTTTCACCCATTCCGCGAAGTTGGCAGCGATTTTAGTCCACTTTCGGTAAACTGAGAAGACGGTGTATCGGAATTTGTTGCGCAGGGCAAGAGCCGCGCAGCTTCCCGATCCCAGAATCCACTCCCCTGGTTGTGTATGTTTATCGATGAAGCAAAAATCCGGGTAAAAGCCGGCGATGGCGGGAACGGCTGCATGGCCTTCCGGCGCGAGAAATTTGTTCCGCGCGGGGGCCCTTCAGGCGGCGACGGCGGCCATGGCGGCGACGTGGTGATGGTGAGCTCGCAGCGCCACAATACGCTGATTCACTTTCGCTATAACCCGGAGCACAAGGCGCAGCGGGGCGAACACGGCCTGGGCTCCAACTGCACCGGCCTGGACGGGCGCTCGATTGTGCTCAAGGTTCCCGTGGGCACGGCTGTCTACGACGTCGAGACCGGTGAGCTGGTGCATGATTTCCAAGAGCCGGACGAAGAGTTCATCATCGCCAAGGGCGGCCGGGGAGGGCGCGGGAATCAGCATTTTGCCACCAGCGTTCACCAGGCTCCGCGCGAGCATGAACCGGGCCGCGCGGGAGAGGAGCGGGTGTTCCGGCTGGAACTGAAGCTGCTGGCAGATGTGGGACTGGTGGGGTATCCGAACGCCGGGAAGTCGACTCTGATTTCACGCATCTCGGCCGCCAAGCCGAAGATTGCCGACTATCCCTTCACCACTCTGGAACCGAACCTGGGAGTGGTCACGGTGGGAGAAGAGCCGGATCTGGAGTCATTTGTGGTGGCCGACATGCCGGGGCTGATCGAGGGCGCACACCTTGGGTCGGGGCTGGGAATCCAGTTTCTGCGGCACATCGAGCGCACCCGGCTGCTGCTTCACCTGGTGGATGTTTCGGACGCCAGCGGGCGGCCCGATCCGGTGGAAGATTTCAAAGTCATCAATAAGGAGTTATCCAGCTTTTCGACCACCAGCACGGAAGAGTCGATAGACGGCGAGCGGGAACAGACCCTGGAGTATCCGCTGGCCAAGAAGAAGATGGTGGTGGTAGCGACGAAGATCGACGTAGCGAATCCCGAGAAGCTCAAGAAGCTGACTACGCACGTGAAGCGGCGCAAGCTGGAGTTCCATACCATCTCCGCCGTGACCGGCGAGGGGATCGACGAGCTGAAATGGGCGCTGGCCAAGCTTCTGCGCTCGCCCGAAGAAGAGTAAGGGCAAGAGCTGGGCTTGAGCAGGGGCTAAAGCCCAGTTCTTTTGATTGCCTTTAACGGCACGGCTGAACAGGCTGCGGGAAAAGGCCTGCAGTTCGCTCAATTCCTCGAAAAACATCCCTCGGGGGCCAAAGCCCTATTCGTTTATTGGTCTTATCGGCACGGCTGAAGCCGTGCCCTTTCAAAACTGAGGCCAAGCCGAGTTTTTCCGCAGCCGGTGAAGCCGTGCCCTGTTACAAGGCCAGACGAGTTTGAGCATTTCAGCAGCAGATAAATCCGTAGCCTTTCAAAACAGTAGCCTAATTGGCAAGCTGGCGATTACATTGCGGGATGCGATTTCATTCCCTTGGGACGGCGATCCCAACGCCGGACTGATGCCGAATGGCCATGGAGTCGAGCGCGGGCGCAAATCGTTCACTTCTGGGACATAAATAGGTACCTTTGGATCTGGGCCATGGGTACTGATATGCAGAGTAACTTTGCGATTGGAAATGGCAGCAAGCTCTTCACGTGTTGGCATTTATTAAAGAATTACTGGAAGTAGCTCGTTGCGATAAACTTGCATTCGTATCGTGACCTCCGTACGTCTCTCCGTCAACGAACTCGCAAAGGCCTGCGCCCACTCATCGAACGCTGAGGAGTGGAGCGATTTTTTGCGTAGCTGCAGACCGCTGGCGAGTGTGGTTACCCTTCGCGTGGCGCGGATGTGGGCGAACAGCGTTTCTCCTGCAATCGTCGAGGATATCGTGCAGGAGGTATTTCTGAAGCTGTGCGAGCAGGAGCGGCGCATTCTGCGGGACTTTGAGCCGCGCGGGAACGACTCGTTTTTCGGCCTTTTGCGGATTGTAACGGCGTCGGTTGCCAACGATTATTTCCGCCGCCAATATTCGGCGAAGCGCGGTGGCAAAGTAGTAACGTCCTCGCTCGGGGAGGATACTTATCCCGCGCATGTTTCCGGGGACGACTGCGAAGAGTTACAGCAAACAGTTCTTTTGACCGAGGTGGACGCACTGCTTCGATCTGATCCGCTGGCTATCAGCGAGCGTGATCGGAGTTTTTTCTGGCTGTATTACCAGCAGGGATTCACCGCGATGGAGATTGCCGGGTCGACCGGGTCGGGACTAACTCCGAAAGGCGTGGAAAGCGCGCTGCGGCGCATCACAAGGTGGACGCGGGAGAAGCTTGAAAAGCGAAGGAGTGGTGAAGAAACATGAAGCTATGGGTCACCGCGATAAGTTGAGAAACTTTGCAAAAGGAAACTTCCCTCGGAATCCGATAGATAGAGTGCCGAAATGAAGGATGAATCAAACTCCGATCGCCGACAGGACACCCCCGAGGTGGTTCCAGGCGAGACCCTTGCCCAGGAGTTCGAGAGGCTGGTAGCAAGGCGGCTGTTCTCGGCCGGCACGGTTCGGGAAGGAGCCGGCGGCGTTGACTTTGCGGCGGGAAACGACGCATGCCCCGATCCCGGCGAGTGGCTCAGCCTGGTTTGCGGAGAGACGCCTGCCGCCGAGGTCGACCGGCTGCTTTCCCATGCGGCGGAATGCAAGAGCTGCGCGGCGCGCCTGCGGATGAGTCTGGACGCCATTTCCGGAGAAGCTACGGAAGCTGAGATTAAGCAACTGGAGGCGCTGGGGCCGATTGCGCCGGAACGCGAGTTGGAACTGGCTCGCAAGCTGGCCGCCACGGCGACGGTTCCGAGGAAGCAGAAACAGGGCAAGGTGTACCTGATGGCGGGTCTTACGCTGGCCGCGTCGCTTTTGCTGGCCGCGGGATTCGCAAAGCGCTGGGTACTGCTTCATGCGCCGGAGCAGCTGTTGGCGCAGGCTTATACGCACTCCCGGATCTTTGACCTGCGGATGCGGGGGGCCGAGTTTGCAGCGGTGACGCCGGGTACGCATCTGCGCGGCGGGGGAGCGGGGCACCCGGACTCCGCGCTTGTGGATGCACGGACGCGGATCGCGAAGGAACTTGACCGGACTCCGGGAAGCGCGCGCTGGCTGGAGTTGCAGGCCAGGACCGAGGTTCTGGAAGAGAAATTCGACCCCGCCATCGACACTCTGGACCGCCTGCTGGCAGCCGGACCTGTGACTTCGGATCTGCTGCTGGACGCTGCCGACGCATATTTTGAGCGCGGGAGTTTTTCAGGCAGCGAGAACGATCGCGCCACGGCTTTGGAATACCTGCGCCGCGCCGATGAGCTTGCGCCCGACGATCCGCTGGTGCTGTTCAATGAAGCCATTGTGATGGAGGATCGCGGCCAGGTTACGAATGCCGTGGAGACCTGGAACCGGTATCTGAAGTTTGAACGCGATCCACACTGGCTGGCGGAAGGGCGCAACCGTTTGCAAGCGCTGGAGCTGAAGCTGGATCAGATGAAGAGCCACCAGGGCAGGATGGAACAGTATTTGAAATCTCCGCCGCAGATGCGCGCCCTGGCGGCGAATGGCGTGGCGCTGAAAGCGGTGGACGAGGAGCTTTCAAGCACACTGCTTCCACGGCTGCTGGGAGTGGCCTATGCGCGACCTGTGGACCGGTCGAGGGGTTCGCCCTGCGGCGAGGATTGCCAAGCTGCCCGTACGCTTCTGCGGAGCCTCGCCGCTGCACTGGAACTCAATCATCAAGACCCTTGGCTCACCCAGTTTCTCCCCCCCGATTCACCTTCATCCACTCTGAAACCCGAGTTTCTCTCCGGCGCAAATGGTCTGAGCGAAGCTATCCGCGCAGATGGATCGGGCGACTATGCCGCCGCGCAGATGTGGGCAACGGAAAGCCGCGCGGAATTCCACAAGATTGGCTGGAAGGCCGGAGAAGCGCGCGCAGAGGCGGAGAGAACTTACGCGCTGCAAAGGTCTTCGCGGATGGCGGAGTGTGATGAAGCTGCCGACAGGCTGTTGCGCGCTTTTCCGCAGTTTCCGAGTATCGAGATCCAGGCGCTGACCGAGGAAGCAGTCTGCGAAACGGGTTCCGGCGCCGATTCGAAGGAGAACACTTCAGCTGTTCGGGCAGAGAATCTGTCACGGGAACATCACTACGCGATTCTGGACATGCGCGCCCGGAACATCCTGGGAGGCGCAGCGGTTGAATCGGGCGATACCGAACATGCGTGGCGGATCTATCTGGGGACCGTGCGCATGTTCTTTGCCGGCGACTATCCGGCATCTCGTGTGTACACCACGCTGGCCGGGCTGGCGGAGGTTGAAAAGTCCACTTCCCGCGTGCGGGTTGCGCTTTTGCAGCAGCGCGAAGCCATGGAGACGCTGGCACTGGCCGACAGCCGCGCGCCAATTGCCCTGCAGCGCACTGATAGCCCGCGCCGGCATTTAGGTTTCTGAGCGCTTGAGTTTGTGGGTTGCGATGGGGTGTGATGGTATCGCACGCCAGTACGGTAACCAGAGAGATTTGTGCTTTCCCAGGTGCCCAAAAGCAAGGCACCTGGGGCACCCAAACTGCGCGAAAATACCAAATCACATGGCAAGGGTCCTGTCAGCCACGATGAGGAGTCTTAAGACTTGTCTGGCGGGGTAAGTTCGACGATCAACTGCGTGAGCTCGTCGAGGCGACGATAACTCATCGGTTTGAACTCGATTCCTACCAGGCGCTGGTCGTGGACAGCTCGGGGTAGCCCAGCCAAACGGAAGTGAAGGCGCTGGATTTCGAACTCGACTTCCACCTCCTGATGCATCATCCCGACAAATGGCTTGGCAAACAGGACACAGCATCCGCCCATGCTGAGGGCGGTCATGGAGCCCAGCGACACTCTTTCCGCCTGCGGGTCGCGGACCATTACCGACCAGTCTTCCGAACCGGGGCTGGTAATGCGCCGGTGGTCGCCGTGCACCGCAAGGACAGCGGCCATGGAAGAAGATACCGGCATAGCGACGGGCTCGGGGGTCTCGCTCTCCTGGATGGTTTCATCTTGCCACGTCTCGGCTTCGAGGGCCTCGCGGACTGCGTCTCGCGCGCTCTCGTCGATCACGCAGCTGATGATGTTGGCGACCTGATTCTTGCTTCTGACGCCGGGGTGAATGAAACGGACGCCGACTTGCTTGGAGGAGGTGCTCCATTGGGTGACGCCGCAAATCCTGAGGGTCAGACCGAAAAGCGACATATCGAGTTCGACGTTGGCGATGGCCCCGTCGCGGAAGGGGGTTTGGGTCTCGACGCGACAGCCGCCCATGCTGATGTCGAGCACGCGACAGGGAAAACTTGTCCCCTGATAGTTGAGCTTGGCAAATGCATCGGTAAGATTGTGGCGCTCGTAGACACGACGCTCGCGGCCCACCTTTTCCGGCGGTCGATCTTGGTGGGCGAGGAGCTGATTGAGGTTGATCATCGTCATACGAGCACCGTGGAATCTGGTAATAAGTTACAGTCCCCAACCCCTAGTTATCGGCATATCCAAGAATAATATTAATTTTCAGAAAACGCAGGACAAGAATTCGACGCGTGCGAAAAAAGGAGGCCCGGGGTCTTCTGCCCGATGTAAAGCTAGAGCGGTTCCACGATTCACGCGCCCTTTGCAGATCTTCGAAAGGTGGCCTTTTCTTGGGGAAAACGCCACTTTAGCTCAGTGGTTCCTGGGTGCAGCAATTGTGGAACCGCTGTAATGGATTGCTTATTACAGGAGCGAATATCGGGTGCAGATTCAAGCGCTGATCGATTGCGGCGGGGGTCAAACGCATGAATAGAAAATGTAGAGGTCAAGCAGGGGCGGGTCAGGCGGGGAGCGCGGAGAAATATTCGGCGACCTCGGCCCAGTTATTTACGCGGACAAATCCGGTAGCGGTGAGGTTGTGCGGCGCGGAGTAAAGAATGCCCTGGCCTTCAAAGCGGAGCAAGTTACGAGGAAGATCGTCGATAAGGTAATCGGCGCGCAGAATGCTTTTGTTTCCGCAAAAGACATAGTGGGTGGGTGGAATAAACGGAAAGTGCCGCTGCAGCCAGCGATACTTGGGCCCAAGGGAGTTGGGGACCGTCATGGCCTGGGTGGCGATGAAGATTTCAAAGCGCGCGGAAAGGCTCTTGAGGACTTCCTGAGCGCCGGGCATGAGGGCGAGATCTTCAAAGAAGTCCTCGGCATCGAGAAAGGCGCGCAATTGCTGTTGGCGGTCGATGGGAGTAATCTCCCACAGACCTTTGCCGACCAAGTCCTGCGGAGTGACATCCTCATCGAAAGTCTGGTTATAGCGGCGCAGGTGCTCGGCCAGGGTATCGGCCATGACCTCGTCCATGTCTACGCAGATGCGAATCATAATGCTGTTATCCCCATTGAAAAGAAGCTGCTTGCTTCGAGAAAAGGCTTGAGTAAGCCACCTTCCCTCTGGGGCTAAAGCCCCATTCATTTTGTTAGTCTTACCGGCACGGCTAAACAGGCTGCGGAAAAAGGCGCGAATCCGAGTTAAGAGCTGGAATGAGCTTTAGCAGGGGCTAAAGCCCGGCTCATTTGATTGGCTTTATCGGCACGGCTAAAGCCATGCCCTGTTACAAAGCCACCCTGAATCGAGTTTTTCC
>Ga0181517_10003111_pt1 | contig 16078 bp, 25 predicted proteins | sample PEATcosm2014_Bin_31_FD_119748 | JGI IMG/M metagenome (GOLD analysis project Ga0181517, IMG submission 119748) | Peatland microbial communities from MTU Mesocosm Facility, Houghton, MI, USA - PEATcosm2014_Bin01_30_metaG | ecosystem: Environmental > Terrestrial > Soil > Wetlands > Peat | place... | reverse complement strand
GGGTGGGACCCGCTCGTGCCGACACCGTTAGTTGCGATTTTGCCAGTGAGGCAGGTGCGACGATTGAGTTCAACGGCACAAATGGCACTTTCGAGTTTCCCACCACGAGCCCATATGATTTCGTCATCGCTGCGACCTCGCCATACTTGGGAGGACTTCAAGGTAATATCGGCGGAACGTTCACCGTGGGAACGATTACAACCGCCGAAGACGGGGGGCAGCAAGCAAACGTTACGTCAACGGACGGCAGCTTCAGTGTTTTCGACGGGGCCAGTAATACGCTGACGGCAAATCTGAACTGGAAAACCATTCAGGTCTTATACGGGCTGTTCGGCATCCTGAACGTCGAGGGTGCTGCCAACCTCACCAACGTCAGCTACTCCGGGAGCAACAGTGATTTACTGGGCATCAAGGATGGAACCGAACAGACGGTCGTTTTGACGTTCCAGTTCTCGCCGGTCACGGAGCAGACGTTGACGGAACTGATGACGCCCGGTCAGGTGACCAGCACCAGTTACTCCGGCTCGTTGTCGTCTTCCAGCCCCCCGCCGGTTCCGGAGCCTTCGTCCTGCGTGCTGCTGGTGACGGCTGGCCTAGGCCTGCTTGCCTACGCTGGGCGACGGCAACGACGGATGGCATAGCAAACCGATCCAGAACTTCTTGCAGCCATAACAATCCGAAAGCGAGGCAGCGTTAGCGGCTGGTTCAACCGTAATGGCACTCCAGGGGAGTGCTTCACGATGAACCTCTCCTGATGGGAAAGGTCGCGTCGTGCAGAGAGCCGGACGTTGCCTTCGGATTATCTCTCCTTTGGCTGCTCTTGGCTTGAACCAAGCCCTTGTAGCGTCATGTTAGTGCCGTTCGACTTGATTTGCCGGCGAGTGCTAGCGGTTGAACGACTACGGTTCAGACTTGCGTTTTCTAGGAGACAGCAAATGTTTGACAAGACGATAGTGCGAGGTTTTTTGGCGGTGGTGGCTTTAGTGGCTTCCGTATCCAATGTCAGGGCAGACAATCTCCCTATAACTTACAATTTCGTGAACGAGCCCACCTGCCAGAACGGATGGACAATGAACGGGACGATCACTACGGACGGAAACCTGGGCAATATCACTTTCGCAGACTTCCTTTCCACGACTCTCACTTTCACCGATTCAAGCCAGAATGTCACCTACCCCAGGTCGTTTTCCTGGAATGCCGTCGCCGACGGTGAGTCGGGAATCGTGGCCACGCCACAGGCTATCCTGCTTTACCCAACCCAAAGTGTAGGACAGTTCCCCAACACTGACAGGGAATCGGGCATCGAGCTCACATATTATATCGGCCAGTCCGAGCAGGAGGACACAGAGTGGTGCAACACCGGCTTGGCAGGTTCCGGATACTACGCCCCCGCCCCTTGGACAGGGGGTGCCCCATCGTGGATCGTCCCAGATGACTATTACCAGTCCTCCGGGCACTGGGGCAACCTCTGGGAGTCTTACTATGACACCCACGACTCTGGGGTAGCCCCGCCCGATTTCGTCGCCAACGCACCTTGGGTCATCGCCACCGCAGTCCCCGAACCCGGCACCATCACGCTCCTCGTCTCAGCACTGCTGGGACTCGCAGGGGCATTTTATCTGCGGCGTCGTCCGGCGAAAGCGTGACGAACGCTAACAGTCGTTCAACCCGCTTCGCACCCACACAAGCCAGCGACGGACGTAATCCCCGATGCGGACTTTTGCCGATCCGAAGAAACCTGAAGGCAAACAGGCCCTACCAATCCGAAAGTGAGGCAGCGGTCATGACAGTTGGTTCACATTTGCCTTCGCCTCGATGGGCGATGGTGATGGTGGTTTTCACTTTGGGTACAACTGTTTGTCCGGCACAGGCGGAGACCGTCAAGATTCAGTTCATGAATTTCGCCCTCCACTACGGCAGCTACGAGGGCGACCAGGACTTCTACTCTGCTCCCGCAGGTGGTGGCACCGGTTCGCCTTCTCAAGCCGAGCCGCTGGGTACGGTGTCCGTGGCGAAGGCTGAGCAGTTGTTCGAGTTGCGTTTACTCCGCATCGTTTGGATGCGGATGCAGAAGATTTAGACTTGCGTTTATGAGGAGACGACAAATGTTTGACAAGACGATGGTGCGAGGTTTATTTGTGGTGGCACTGGCGGCGACACTGCTCGATGGGACGGCGATGGCTGATGTAATTCTTCCCACACAGGAACAACTGTCGGCTCTCCGGGCAACTCAATACCAGATTGCCTTCGTTACGTCGGACACGATGGATGGCACAAGCGGTTCGGAAAGCTCCTACAACACCATTGCCGCGACGGACGCGGCGGAGAACCACACATTAAACAATCTGGGAGCCAGTTGGACCGCAATCACCACAACAACCACGATGGACGCTTCGGTCAATGCGACGACCTATTCTGGTGTTCCCATCTTTAACACGCAGGGGCAGTTAATCCTTTCCGATGGATCACAACTATACACCAACTGGACCACGTACTCTCTGGCTAACCCTATAGAATACGACGAGAGCGGCAGTTATCAAGACACACGAGTTTGGACGGGAGGTTACGCCAACAACGGAGACTACCAACAATATCCCCTGGGCGATCCCCATGGCATCGGAACCGTCGTCGCGGGCGACGATACATCGACAACCGTGTGGAACATGAACCATTGGATTTCTCCCATCACCCAATACCCGGTCTACGCACTGTCGTCCCCCGTCCCCGAACCCACCACCCTGACGCTCCTGGTCTCGGCACTGCTGGGACTAGGGCTCGTTTATCTGCGGCGGCGTGGGGCGAAAGCGTGACGACGGCGGACATCCAAAGATTTCGGCTGTAATTCCCCGAAAACAACTTCCTCAACACCGGCGTTTCTGGTCCGAAGGCCCGTGGTCTATTCCTTCTTCTCCGCATCGTGCTGACCGATACCCGCGTCAGTCGGTCGGATTTCGGTGATGCTCATCGGGACTCCGTGATAGGGTCTTCTCTCACATTGGTCGGCCGCCCAGTTTTCAAGCGGCGAAAATTGGAGGACGAGGAGGCCACAGTTGAGAAACGAAGGGCCACCACATTGCAACCAGTCGTGAAACAGAAAATCCTCGCCAATGCAAGCCAATGACGAGGTGTGTTTCTTCGAGGTGGCAACAAGCCTCTCCTTAACCCGAGTGGGGCAGTTTTCCGACAGCTTACCCCCTCCATAGATGCAATTTTCGTTGTTTTTGTGTTAGCCCCACTCTAGGTGCTTGACCTTCCCGCTATTTTTTAGTACCTTCAACACATCGCAACTTGTTTGGGCAACTATTGGGACTTGATTCTTGGTGGAGGTAGTTTCCGTACCGCAACTTCTAACCCCACGCTGAGGCAGCGGCACCCCCGTATAACGACGATTCGGCTCTATCCGGATGTCCTGGGGTGCGTTCTTGATGGGTTCACCTGCGGTGAACCGGTTATCCCTGGTGTCGTTAGCGTTTTATCCCGACCCAGAAGCGACAGGGGCGATCACGTAAAAAGGTCTCGCAGCCATAACAATCCGGAAGTGAGGCAGCAGTAGCGGCAGGTTCAAACCGTAGTAGCACTCCACGGGAGTGCTTCACGGATAGCCGCACGTTGCCTTCGGATTTTCTTTCTGTAGGCTGCCCGCCGCTTGAACCAAGCCCGCATCAAGTCCGTGTGGCGTCGTGTTGGTGCCATTTGACTTGATTCCCAGCGTGTGCTGGGGGCTGAACGGCAACAAAATCACATTCACGAATCCGTAGGGAGCAAGTCATGTCCAGTTCAAGACATTGCCGCCGAAACACTCTGGTAGCTGCACTCCGCCTGTTGTTCTTGTCCGTCCTCCTCATAACCGCAATCACCGCTTCGGCACGTGCGGATTTGGTGGTTACTATCTACAGCGGCTCTGATCGTGGTGATGAAGCAACCGCGTCGGGCGGCGATCCATCCTACGCGGAAGATCAGGGGCCACTTGTCCCCGATCCCGCTACCACGACCCCGTATTCAACAGTTGTCACCGCATCGGCAGGCGGATCATCCGCTTCTACGAAGGTTTCCCTGACCTCGTCGTCCCTCGATTGGCAGTTTAACCACGTGCGTACGGGGTGGGGGCAAGGGCCTGGTACGGAGGCGTATGGTTCCGGCATTGTTGTCTTCTCGGTGAGCCAAGACACACCGTACACATTCGTAGGAAGTTACCAATCGACGGCAAACCAGAACACGAATCTTGAAACCTACCTGTATGGTGGGCCTTCGGCAAACGACCTGAGTATCCTGATGGGCTACGACGAGCAAGGAAGCGGCGGGACGCTGACTGTCGGTCCTTCCGCAAATTTTCTAGGTTCTCTCACCGGGGAGTTTTACCCGGGCGATGTGTACAGGTTTGATTATGACGCTAGTATAATCGGCCTACCCGGAACCCCGAAGCCGGACCTCGGAGGGGCCACTGGCGAGCTTACGCTCTATTTCGGCACAGCCGTCCCCGAGCCCACCACCCTAACGCTCCTGGTCTCGGCACTGCTGGGACTTGGGGCATTTTATCTGCGGCGGCGTGCGGCGAAAGCGTGACGAACGCTAACAGTCGTTCAACCCGCTTCGCACCCGCATATGCCAGCGACGAACGTAATCCCCGATACGGACTTGATCCGCACCTTGCTCATAAAGCCGCTTCGTCCGTTCGACGCAACGCTCGACCGTTTGCACTGCGGCGGCCCCAGACGAGAAGCGATAGCCGACAAAAACCCCTTCCACCGAACCGATTTTTCCGCTGCTATTTTTTCGATCTCCCCAAAGACAATCGCTTCAGCTTTTTCGGCGGCGAGGGAAGTTTCCCAATTCCGAACAGTGCGACACGAGGGCAAAGAAAGCCACCCCGTTAAGGCTCAATTCTAGAGGCAGCAGCGTTAGCATCCCGTAACAACGACTGTCCGATTCTGACGGAGGTCGTGGGTGCATTCTCTCTTGGTTTACCTTTGTTAGTTCGTCGGCAGCGTGTTGCTGACACGAACACATTGGCTTCCTTTACGGCAGGAGAGGCGAGTGCCGTTTGACCTGATTTCCCGGCGTGTGCTGGGGGTCGAACGGCAACAATAACATTCGGGAATCTTTAGGGAGCACGTCATGACCAATTCAAAACCCCACCGCCGAAACACTCTGGTAGCTGCACTCCGCCTGTTGTTCTTGTCCGTGCTCCTCATAACCACACTCGCCGCTACCCATCTGTTGGCATCATCGGTGACTATATCAGACACCAGCGGTTCTTATGGTGACACAGCATATGCTTATGGCGGGTGGCAATATACTGGGAATACCGACTCCGAGGTCAGCACTACTCCGGCGATCCCGTTATCGGCAACTGTTGTCGCATTGGCTGGCGGCGGATGTACTGCTTCTACGATTGTCACCCGGAGCCAGTCGTTGTTTGATTATCAGTTCAGCGACCAGCGACCAGGCAGTCTTTACAGCCAAGCACAAAATTACGGCAATGTTTGGTTCACGGTAAGCGAAGCCACGCCGTACACATTCGCAGGATATTTCAACTCGGCGGGAAGCGAAACCACTTACCTTACGACCGAGTTAAACATGGTTGCCAACTCGGGCCCCACCGAATTCATAAGTGAGAACACAAGTCCGGCGGGCGGTGCCAGGCTGCAAGTCGGTTCTACGGCCAGTACCGGCGGGATCGACACGTTTTCTGGCTCTCTGACAGGGGTTTTGCAGCCGGGCCTCTACGAGTTTGCTTATAACGCATATATTTATAGCGGCGACCCCAGCCCTCCGGACGGTGGTGCAAACGCTGTTGGCGAGCTTTCGCTCTATTTCGGCACAGCCGTCCCCGAACCCTCAACTCTCACGCTCCTGGTCTCGGCACTGCTGGGACTTGGGGCATTTCATCTGCGGCAGCATAGGGCGAAGGCGTGACGACCGCATTCACCGGGTCGTTCAACCCGCTCCGCACCCACACGCACCAGCGTCGAACATAATCCTCGACGTGGACATCGTCCGCATCTTGCTGGCAAAGCCGGTTCATCCGTTCGACGCAACGCATCGCATTAGCGAAACACAAGAGCCATCCACTTCGGGTGGCTTTTTTTCTTGTTGGGCCACAGCCCAAGACCACCAGCGTCAAAATCCCTTTCTACCGAGGCGATTCTTCGCCGTTGTTTTTGGGGCGAGGAATCAGACAGACTTTTCAGCCAGTGGGGAGATCGCCTGAGTTTCTGGGTTTCCGAAAATGCGAACAAAGAAGAGGGGGGTGCGGTAGTCGTCAGCCAGCCAAGGGGGTGGAACCGGGTTTCAGGCTTTCCACTGGAATTGTCCGGAAACACTTTTTTGCGACAACGACGCTTCTCGTCCGAACATCCAGTGCGATGCTCGCCTCGTGGTCGATCTCGACAGCGAGCGAGCCGGTCCGATGAGGTATGATGTCCCACTCGGACCGGCCCGCTCTTGATTTCATCAGTGGACTTCTACACCGCACTTGGCCGACGACGAACAAACGAAGCCACGCCGAGTCCCAGCAGTACCGTGCCGAGGAGCGTGAGGGAAGTGGGTTCAGGCACGGCTACGGGTACGACACTGACATCGCCGAGCCCAACATAATTCTCACTTGAGCAGGCAAAGGAGAGATCTGTGTTCGTGCCGCTGGCCGGAACGATATAGCTGAACTCCTGCCAACCAAGGTTGGGTGCGTTCCAGTCATTGTATGATGTGGGCAAGTGCAGCAATTGCGAGGGTCCCCACTTAGCAACGAAATCCGAGCCGCCATAGAGGTCGTTGACCCAGAAGTCTACCGCATAGGATGAGCCGGGAACGGTGGCGACGACCTGGTCCAACGTTGCCGTCTGCCAATCGGCGAAGAGGGCATAGTAATAGTCACCTTGGTTGGGGCCACGGTAGTACGCTCCAATCGGGCCGTCGGTTGAATCGACAAACGAGAAGGAATTGGGAGAGACACTGTTCCAGGAGCTAAAATCGCCGGTCCCGAAGTCACCGTTGACTATCAGGTTATCTGCGTTAACCGGTTGAGCAAAGGCGGCCAGCAGGGCCGACAGCATTACCACGGCAAGACACGAATTGACTCTCATGACTATCGCCTTTCGTTGAAGCTGGATGGCTAAACTAGGACTAAACGCTACCTCGTCAACGTGAAACCCACCTGGACTGTGCCAATAACACGTTGGCAAAATCGGTAGTCCACTGGGTCTGCCAGTTTCTCTGTCTCCGTTTCAGGCCAAATGGCTTGGCAATAAACCGATCTTCCCATCACGAGACGATGACGGGAGACTGACACGGGCATGGCTCAATCGAGGGCAGCCGAGAGAAAAAGGCAACGTGCAGCCGACCTACGAAACACCTTGGCGGTTTCCACCGGAGGGTGCTAAGGTTCGAACCAGCCGCTAGACGCTGCCTCCAATTTGGGATTGCTATGGCTGCAAGACTTTGAGATCGACCTCGACAGGTCGGGATATACTCAGACAATCTCCGCAGGAACCTCCACAGGAAACGGCTCGCAGCACAGAGCCGAGGAAAGAACGCACACTGCCACGTCCGGAAGAACCGGATCGTTGCGTTTTCTGCGTGCCGACGATGATGAAAGCCAAGGGGCAAATGCCGCTCACGACTGCCATTCCTTCACGACGCTGACGCTACCTATCGATATCTGGGTTCAACGTTACGAGGTATCCGCTAAGGAATGCCCTGAATGTAATGATGTCTTGCGAAAGGTCAACACGATTCAATGGGGCTAACACAAAAACAACACAATTCTATCCATCGAAGGGAAACGCACTAGGAAACTGTTGCCGTCGTGTTAGGCCAAGGCGTGGCTGTTGCCATCCCATCCGCAAAAAGCCGCTTGGCTTCGGCGGCTACTGCTGCCGCAACCAACCGCCACCTGTGAAACCCTCCCACCTCCCCGCTTTTTCCGCCGCTATTTTTTCGACCTCGCCCCTTGGAACTTGAAGCCGCTTTTTCGGCGGTTCCGAAAGTTCTTCCATTTCCAAAAATGCGACGGCCAACAAAGAAAGCCACCCCCGTTATTCTCCAGGGGGCCAGGGGTATGGAACCAGATTCAATAGATTCCGCTGTAATTGTTTCATTACTCGTTCTGCGACAACGGCGTTCTTGGTTCGATCTTGCTATTGGGTGGACGGGTCCACTGAGGTGTCGTCCCCAGCAGACCCATCCACTCTTGGTTCGTCATTGGCGGTGGTCCGAGATTTCGACCGAGTCGTAAGGCTCGGTCTCGCAGGAACACTTCGGACAGCGGTCTTTGCACTGGCAGTCCCACTCGTCGGTCCACTTGGTGCCACACTCGCTGCACTCGTAGAAGTTCAGAAAAAGCGTCTGGACTTCCTCGTCGGTTGATGTGTTCAGCATCGTGTGGTTCCTTTCAACGGATGGACTGGTCCCCTCAATACTCCGATGGCAAGCAGAATGTTGTGGCCTCACGATGGCCTTGCTCATTGCAAGCCTCGGTGATGCACCAGATCCGTGTTTGGTCCTTTAATCTGTATGCTGACAACAGCCGAGAGCCGTCGATAAGGGCCTGGTCGTTGGCCTGGCGGTCCTCGTCGCAGAGTTCCTCACCCCAGTCTCCGGCGATGTGCCGCTTGAGGAACTCGAAGGGCGTTTGGTCATTTTTCTGAAATGCTTCTGACGCACCAGCCGAGGCCAAGAGAACTCCAGGGTTGAACTTGGGTGTGGTGGTGGTTCCCGTCATGATCTTTTCTCCGATTGAGTGTGGTTGGTTCATACTGTTCTGCGAAGGTCCGATGCAAGCTGTCGGCGTGCCTCGTGATAGACATGACTGGCCCGCTTGATCGGTCGTAGTTTGTAGCCGATGGTCCTCAATTCGGCGGCAAGATCAGCAGCATCGTCCGGCGAGCATGGCTTCGTGTGTTGAAGGACACCGTGGTAGTCGGCACCACCGTGTTGGCCGACATGTTCATAGGCATCACAATGGTCGCCGTAAAGGTCCGCAGGCAACTCCGGGAACAAGGCGATCACGTCGCCCGTGTCTCGCCATCGCCGGAACACGACAATATCAGCTTCGATCATCGTGCTTCTCCTCGCTGGACTGTTTGATGTTGGAAACAGGCGGTCCGACTTCCACGATGGTCATCGGGACTCGCCGATAAGGTCGCCTGCCACACTGGTCGGCGGCCCAACTGTGGAGAGATGAAAAGCGAGCCAAGATGAAATGGCTGTTGCCGACGTGGACTTCCTGCCACTCCGTGCAAGTGGTCCTCTGCCACGCCAGGAGATGCCACGTTTCTTCAACGTCGGCGTCGGTCGTGTAGCACACTCGCCTCCGATTATGGAGTGGCGGCAATTCTCCGATCAGGTAGAGCCGTTCCTCATCAGCACCGTTGTGGTTCTCGGTGTATTTGCCTGCTGGGTAGGTCCGACGGCCGGTCTGCACGATGACCGGTGTTGCGGCCGAGATATGCTCTTTCGCAACAAGCCACTTGGCAACCTGGATTGCCGTTTGGTTTTCCATGATGTCCTCGGGTGTTGGCTATTGTTGCCGAACACCCGAGGATGCTGGTCCGGTCGGTCAGACTCCTTCGAGTTCAGCCTCTTCCTCATCTTCGGCGTCCAACTCCATCCAGTTGTTGGCCACCATCAGGCAGTGGTGTCGGGCCTGGTCCTCGTCGCAGTTGTCAATGAGTTCACCTCTGAAAAGCATCCCATCATCGCCGAGGGCATACCCGACGATGAAACGGCCACGAGGCAGTCGGAAGAGAAGAGCGAGACCGCCGTTCCAAAACCGTTCGACGACATCGCTTCGGCAGTCGAGCATGGTCCCACCAGCCCAGGTCGTCAGCCAATAGTGGCCCTTCTTGAACTTCACATAGCCGGTGATGTCCCGACGAATGACCGTGGCACCGTATGCGGCGAACTCGTGGCCCTCATGTTCGATGATCCCGATTTCGATCTGACCCTGACGAATTGACCGAGTGGAAGCCATTGGTTTTCTCCTTGATTGGGTTGAACACACCCCAACAAGGCGGTCCATCAGATCGGAATGACTTCGTACTCAACACTCTCCCCATCTTGAATGCGATCAACGGCAAGGAGAGCCGCCGTTTCACGCCCATTCGTCAGGCGGCAAAGGGCGTTCAACTTGCTGACGAAGGCAATAGAAACGGGATGATTGTTGAGCCGGTCGCCGCAAACACCGGCGTCTCTCATGGCGGTCAGGTGGCGATGAAAACAGCCGACGATGGCGATTAGGTTTACCCCGTCCTGAACTTCATTGGCATCACGAGCCGCTTTTCTTTCGGCTTCGTTGGTCCCGCTGGCAATGGCCTTGATGGACATGACCGTTCTCCTGCTGAAGTGTCTTGGAACAGGAAGATAGGGTGGTCCGTCAGTTGGATAATGACCAACTGGCCGCAAAGCCAGCCAGCCTTGCCTACTTTCACGGTGATCCGAAGCCGATTCTATGCAGTGGCGACGGAAATACCTCCCAGAAATCTGGATTTGCCGAATGGGTAACCTTTAACGCTTGCGGGGCCGATTCAGATTATTGGAGGCTCCCATGCGACATATCCTGAACAGGTGGAAATCGGTGAGTTCCTGCTGTTTGGTCGGGCTTCTGGTCCTGGTGACAACTCCTCCCGCCTTCGGACAGGACAGCCCAATAGCTAACAACTCACCCGCAGGCGATAGGGAAGACTTGCAGCCGTCCTTTTCCGAGATGGTAGTTGACCGGCCAGGGGAGGCAACCTGCTGCGACCTTGGCTGCTGTTTGCCATATTGCCATCCCCGATGGACTGCCTCTGCCGATTTCATCATCTTGGATCGGGTCGGCAGCTTCAATCAAACGCTCGTGGAAACAGTGCCGCATAATGAGCCGTACACAAATCCTGGCACCGAAGTGCTGAACGCCAACGATCTACAACAAGGTTTCGCCGGTGGGCCGAAGCTAGGTTTGATTCGGCACGGCGACAATGGTTACGACTTGGAGTTATCCTATTTTCAGATCGACGGCTGGAACGACTACCGAAGCATTGGTCCCACTCCAGATTACTGGTTGGTCATGACGGCTCCAGGCAACTTTATTCAGGAACAGGACTGGAAACACACGCAGATGATGGCATGGGACTATTCCTCCCGTCTCTATAACGCCGAGTTGAACATGCGATGGAATCCGCTTGACCGCCTCACCGTGTTGGCTGGATTCCGTTGGGCCAACCTGTCGGAAGGGCTTCAGGGAACCTTGCCGGAGCTTCCGGGAACCTTGCCTGATAGGCGGAACCCTTTCTGGGATGCCAACCTGGCGAACAACCTCTATGGTTTCCAGATTGGTGCCGATGGGAAGCTAATGGAGCGTGGCCGCTTTTCGATCAACGGGGTGGTGAAGGCCGGGATTTTTGACAATAATGCGGCAGAGACCACCGGCGTCAGTATCGATAGGACCGTCTACTGGGAGTCGGCTTCGACCAATCAAGTCGCCTTTCTTGGCGAACTCGGCTTACAGTGCAAGTATCAACTCACCCGAAGGCTTTTGCTGAAGCTGGGCTACGAAGCCATGTGGTTGCAGGGCGTTGCTTTGGCACCCGGTCAGATTTCGGACACCTATTGTTACTATGATGCCGGTAATCGACAGAACACCTACATTCAAGCACTTGGCGTTAACTCTGGCTCCGGCGTGTTCTATCACGGAGCCACGGCCGGTTTGGAGTATTCGTTCTAAGAGATGCGATGAGGTCCTGCAATCAGAACGGCAGGTAATTGCCACTCGAATCGGCGGGACGGGCGTGCAGGTACTTCCCCGTTGTCGCCACGCTACTGTGGCCCAACGTCGCCTGAACCAGGTGGATGGGACAACCTCGGTCCAGTGCGTGAGACGCATGAGCGTGTCGAAACCAATGACAGGAGACATCCTTGTCGATGCCCGCCCGTTCGGCCGCTTTCGTGACGATTCGCCAAACCTGGGATTCGTCCAGGTGGCCCTTCTTCCGGCTCTTGAAGACCGGAGCGTCAGCAGGTGAATCACCTTGTAGACTCTGTAATGCCTCCCAGACGCTTCTGGGCATCAGGACGGTCCGAGTTTTACCGCCTTTCCCGAAGACGGTGACCTGGCCAGTGGAATCTCGCTCCTGAAGGTGCCGCCACTTCAAGGAGCAGATTTCAGAGACCCGGAAGCCACCACCGTAGAGCGTGAGCAAGATGGCCCGATTCCTGGGATTCGGCTCCAGCGAGATGATCCGCAGCACCTCGGCCTCGCTCAGGATTCGCTCGGCCAACTGGTCCCGAAACCCCGGAATCTTCAAGGCACGGCCCACGTCGAACTGGAGATACCCCAACCGGAAGCCGAAGGCGAACAGGCTCTTGATGGCCGACATCGCCCGGTGAATGGACGACGGCTTCAGCCCGGCCTCATCCAGGTGGTTGGCGAACGACTGGAGGTCGATTAGCTTCACCGACCGGAGCGGCTTGTCAACATATAATAGGAAGCGGTCCGCTTCGGCCCGGTACGCTCGCTGGGTGTGGTCGGGCCGACCGTGAAGCCAAAGGCCGATGAGTTGGTCGTCCGAGTCGGCCTGTCGGGTGGTCTCGGTCGGCCCCACGATCCCAGATTCGGGCGAATGCAAGATAACAGTAATTCTCTTGCCTAAATCCGCACAGCTTTCGTCTTGGTTCTCGGACATCTTTCGCACACTTTCCGTTGGGGTTCCGCACATCTTCCGCACAACTTTCGAACGGTGGCCGCACAACTTCCGGCCGCTTTCCAACACCTTTCGCACAGGTCCCGCACACAGTCCGCACACACCTCACACAGTTCCCGCACGCTTCAGGTGTCTGAAAACTGTGCGGAGAATGTGCGGTTCGTCCTGGCCAGTCGTTCCTTTGGGGAAGCAGGCGGCTATGGCCTTCTCGACGATGGCGGTCGTCAAGTTGGTGAGGCCGAGGGACTGAAGACTTTCAATCAGGTCGGTGTAGTCGGCCTTTGGCTTGGCTGCGGGCCTGACGGGACCCGAATCACCGGGTTCGGCCCGTTCATAGAAAATCACGAACTGGCCGCTCACCCCGATCCCCATCTCCCTCGCCTTAACGTTGTCCTCCACCATTGAGGCGTTGTAGTAGGGCCGCCCGTTGGGGAGCTTCAGCGGAGGATGAAAGGTGCCTTTGCGAACGTGGGCATAGAATTGGCTTCTGCTCATTTTCAGAAGCGAACACATTTCGCTCACACTGATTGCGGCTTTGATACGGCTTTCGTTCATGATCTTGACACTCATCGTTCACAATCCTTACTGAAATCGGACAGCATCAGGTCGTCGTGGTCCGCAGGTGGGCGATCCCAGCCGCCGTGAGAATCCGGCCCTTCTCCGTTTTGTCAATGAGGCCAAGCCTGATGAAGTCCCTCTCCAGTAACTCCACAGTTTGACGTGGGATGCCGAGATGCGTGGCGATCACGTTCAGACGAACGGCTCCCTGATTTGCCCGAAGTAGATGCAGGTACTTTTGCTCGGTTTGGTCGAAGCCGAGGGCGTCGATGCCTTCCATCTCCAACATACGAGAGACATGCCCAGCCTCGATTACGTCGGACGAATCTGCCGACGATTGGCGTTTCGCAGCATCGAGAAGCCGAACACCGAGGCGAGGGACGCCTCGACTTCGCTTTGCAAGTTCGCCCACCGAATTGTCGTCGATGGCCCAGCCGAGTCGTTTGGCCCGTTGACGAATCAACAGAGTCATCTCTTCGATGCTGTAGTGGGTCAGACGAAGTAGAATCTTGAACCGGTCCCTCATGCTCGTTGTGAGCAGGTATTCGTCAGTCGTAGCACCGATCAGACAGAAGGGAGGCAAGTTGACCGCCTTGCGATTCCCGGTGAGGAAGAGTTTGCCCTCCTCCAAGGCTCGATAGAGGCAGACCTGCACCGTGGAACTCAACTCATGAATTTCGTCCAGGAACAAGATATCACCGGCTTCCAACATCATCAGCAATCCCTGCATCTGGCCGGGATTGGCGATATTTTGGGCGAGTTCCGTATGGCAGTTGGTGCAGCACTCTCGGCTGACGATCTCGGCGAGCAGCGTCTTGCCCGTTCCGCCCGCCCCGCACATGAGAATATGGCACATGGCTCCCTCAACTCCGGTTTTGAGCCGGTCGTTGAAATACGCATCAAGGGCCGTTCGTAGCACGTTCACCGCCCTGGTTTGACCGATTACTTTGCTCAAGCTGGAGATGATGGGTTCGGTTTCTTCGCTCATAATCCTCTCCGCTGGTCCGCTACTCGACTTCCCTGATGCTGCGAATCGAAGGGATCACCTCGTCGTTGCTGTGGATCAGACCTCGGTCAAAAAGCTGGTCCGCCAAGGCTTGGTTCTCACTCAGGTTCATCCCATAGTCATTGGCTATGCCCACAAACTCAAACGAGACCGCCTCTCCCTCCCCTTGATACAGCCTGGCTATGGCGTGTGCCTCGTCGTCAGCCTCTATTCGATGAGTGAGAACGTGCAATTCGTATTGGCCGATCTCGAAGGTGGGCATGGCTCTTCCCTGGTTAGTCCGGTCAGTCCCAAATGGCTTCGAGATAGCGGTCGCCGTTGTCGTCCTCGGCAAGGTCCGTCTCGCTGTCGTCCACATCGTAGTCCCGCACGACAACCCGAACTCCCAAGGGGACAGCGACGTGTTGCACTACGCCGCCTTCGACGACGACGGTGACGGTTGGGCCTGCGGTATCGTAAGGGTTCATTGGTCCGGTCCTTCGCTAAAATGTCAGGCGGTCCAACATCCTGTTCTCTTGTCGTCTCGCCCGCTTCTCCCAGGTGCGGCCGCAGATGGCTTTGATGCGGGCAATGACCCTTTGGGCTTTTTCCAATTTGCCCTGATCCTCGTAGTTGAAAATCCGAAGCCGAATTCGCCGGAGCAGCTTCTCATACTTGCAGAAACGCTGGTTATCTCGGATCGCCTGTCGCAGTGATTTCATAGTCCGTCCTTACTCGAACAAAGATTTCCATTCCCGGTAGTTGTGATCGGTCGGCACTCGCACTTCTTCAAGATTGCCGAACTGGTCCCGCCGTCGGATCGTGCCTTCCGAGTCGGGATATTCGATCACGCAACCGTCCTTCAATTCCAAGCCAGCCTCACCGAGGGCCGGATTGGTCAGCACGGTGAAGCAACACCCCAAGACGCAGAAGCCGTATTCGTCGGACAGAAGATCGGCCGCTTCCTCGGCCGGGTCCCAATCGTCGTCGTCCACCACGGCGATATGCTCGGAAGGCAAACCCAGTTCGTGCGGATCGCCACCATCAGTGTCCCACTGAATGTTAAACAGACGAAAGGTCTTCATGGTGTTGGTCCTTCCTATGCCAGCCCCACCGCTTCTCGGCCCACAAACTCGCCACGCTCGTCGATCCCCAGGCACATCAGGATATCGCAGGCCAGCCGATTTCCCTCGGATTGCACCTCGGCATCGCCACCCAGATTGTCCGATTCGCACAAACGCCGGAGGAGGACGGGAAGCGATTCAACACTGACAACGCATTCCAGGGTCCCACACACGACCAACTTCCCGGCCTTTCGTTTTCCGCCCTCGTATCGGTCGCCCCGATCTGGGCAGAAACAGGCTTCCAAGTGCGAGTCGATCCCCTGGTTCACGGCCGCAATCACGGCACGAATCTCATCTTCGTCGGTCAGGCTCATCGTGAATGGCTCGTTGGCCACCGCCGTGCGGATCATGTCATAGGCCACGGAGCCAGAGCCGGTGTCGATGCTGCACATTGAGTTCGTCCTTTTATGGTGCGGTTGGGGTTGATTGTCTTTCACGGTCCAAGGCGGTGCCTCACTTAATGATCTATGTCCCAATCGTCATCGAAGTCCTCGAAGTCGTCGTCGCTGTCTTCACCGTCGTCGAAGTCCTCGAAATCGTCCCAATCTTCATCGTTCTCACCTGGACACATGGCACTTCTCCGTTTGGTCAATGTTGCAGAGCCACACCACAGGAATCTGGTCCCGCTATTCTTCTTCGATCTTCTCGTATCCCAAGGCATCAAACGCTTGGCGAAGGGATTCCTCGGAAGGGTAGCCGCCACGGTCGTCCGTGTTCTCAATCTCCCCTTGATC
>Ga0181517_10003110_pt1 | contig 16082 bp, 18 predicted proteins | sample PEATcosm2014_Bin_31_FD_119748 | JGI IMG/M metagenome (GOLD analysis project Ga0181517, IMG submission 119748) | Peatland microbial communities from MTU Mesocosm Facility, Houghton, MI, USA - PEATcosm2014_Bin01_30_metaG | ecosystem: Environmental > Terrestrial > Soil > Wetlands > Peat | place... | reverse complement strand
CCTGTCAACGCTTCGACGCCGCCCTCACGAGCGGCTCCGCATGACTCGGGGCCAGTGTGGTTCGCTAAACCTTCACCGTATGAAACTTTCATTCACTACACCTCGCCGGTTTCGCCGGCGCACAGGAGGCAACACATGCGGTCATTTGATGCTGCGTCCGCCGATGAGGCATGGCGACTTGCCGTTGACGCGATCAAGGATGGGACACAAGTGCTGCGGCAGAACGGGAGAGGGGGATATACCTCTGAGCTGCTGCATGTAACGGTTCACGTTCATGATTCGCGCCAAAGGTGGGTGATATCACGCACACCGGCACTGAGTGTTGCATTCGCCGTCGTCGAAGTCATCGGCATCCTCAACGGCCGTCGCGACTCTGCATACCTCAATTTCTTCAATCCTCTCTTGCCGAAATTTGCGGGTACTGGGGCGGAATATCACGGCGCATACGGCTTTAGGCTGCGAAGAAACTTTGGATTTGACCAATTAGAACGTGCCAGCAACGCACTCAAGGCGAACGGGGATGGGCGTCAGGTCGTATTGCAGATTTGGGACGCGGGGTTGGATTTCCCGTCGGATGGCGGCACGCCGGTCGCAGACGACATTCCGTGCAACATTTGCTCCATGCTCAAGGTGCGGAACGGGAAGCTTGAGTGGTCGCAGATCATGCGCAGCAACGACATTTTCCTCGGTCTCCCGCATAACTTTGTGCAGTTCATGACATTGCAAGAAGTACTCGCAGGATGGATCGGCATCGAGCCGGGGAGCTACACGCATTTTGCCGACAGTCTGCATCTTTACGAACAGGATGCTGAGAACGCCTTTTCTTCCACCCAAGTGCCTACCGCCGCAACATCAGACTCACTGGCGCTGCCAAAGCATGAAGCCGATCCGATTTGGTGTGAGATGAATAGGCGAGTAGATTTATTAATACAAAGCGAGTTCACTCCGAAGCAATATGGGAGTATTGCTCGGCTCGAAGATGTACCCCAAGCCTTTATGAACCTGATGGCTGTTGTGGCTGCAGATGCGGCACGGCGGAGAAGGAACGACGAAGGGGTCCATGAAGCTATCAAGTATTGCAAAAGTGCCGTGTTGCAGCAGCTCTGGAATCGCTGGGCTGAAAGACAAAATCAGCATTTATCGGAAAAATAGCCTCAACATGAGAGCCACTATCGCTGAAATTGCGGCTGCACCATAGATATTCACCAAGGTTCTCAGGCGATCCACATCCTTTTGAAGTGTGGATAGAGTGAAGTTTTTTCCTCCCAACAACTGCACATCCTCCAAGCGTATTCCTGTGAGGCCCTGCTTGAAGTGAATATCATCTTCCTTATCACGACCGCCGCCAATCTCATCGGATGTCAATTCTGCGAAGAAGATTGTGAATGTAGGTTCATATAACTTGAGAAGAATATCGGCTGGACCGACGTTTTGTACACCGAATCGTAGAACCCCCTTGAAGGTCGGGTCTACATGAAAGCCAGAAATATTAACAAGACCTTCAAGTTTATACTTACTTCGAACTGAAAGGAATGCCATCATATTCCTAGGAATATCGACGATTTCATAGCAGGTCAGAATGGCGAATTGTCCTGGAGGTAAGCTGACATATGGCTCCTCTTCACTGAGAAATCTAGGCACTGGTTCGCCAGCCATGTATAGCTCTTTACCGAGACGCAAATCGTATGAGCACTGCCGTACACACTCAGTCTCATAGTTCTCTGCGATCAATTGCCGATTATCCATCTGAGCAAGAAGTTCTCGTTTGGCAAGGAAGGACATCAGCGTCCTCCAATCGGGGGCATAATTGAAAAACGGATAGCAATGCTGATCGTTATGATCAAGACCATAGCCAGGCCGGCAAGTACACACAAGTAGGCTGCCCTCGCTGAGTAGAATTCCGTTCGAACACTCGTGGAAGCTTTCAGTTTTCCGATCAAGGGAATCACACCAACAAGCACAATCATCCCGGCAACCGCGACTGCGATGCCCCAGCGGAACACAGTGCAGACGAGATAGTCCATGGCCCACCTCTCCGCTAATAGGCTATCAAATCTGAGATGAGAGTTTCCAATTCAAAATGTGTACTAATCTTGTTCATGGGACTCACGAGCTATCGTTATGATGCGGTGCCAATAGGCGGCGCGATTGGCCTTTCTAGATTCGCCCTTGGTTGACGAGCTGAACAAAGCAAGAAGGCTCATCCAAGGCCGCGAAGAAGAATCCATAGGACTCAAAGGCCCGTTCGGTCTAACTGACCCTACTTCTCAAAACGGAGCAGGCCACGAAGGGTCAAAGCAACGGCGTCGTCGATGCGCGGCGCCTTCGCCAGTGTGGCATTTTCTTCCGGGGTGAGGCCATTACACAGGTCAAATCCTTTAAAAGCGTCAAACTCTTCGATTTTCCTCCATCTTGGCCGGGAGGTTGCCGAGGGCAATATCAGACCCCCTACTGGGGTGGATCGGGGCCTCAAGTACCACAGAATCTGAGGAACTACGATGGCTACGACCTATGCGCCACACGCGGCTACAAACGAAGATTCCCTCAGGAGATGAAAGAACAGGTCACCGAGAGGTTCTTATCTCTGAAGGTGCCAGGCTGCCTGGGCCGCCCCATCGAATGGACGCGCTCCGAACGAACCATTCGTCCAAGGAGTGGCCGCTTTGACTTAAGGTCATATATTAGAGTTTTCCGGGGTCAGGTCAGCAGAAACTCCTGCTTCCTCCCAAAGGTCAAATTCCCCCGTTGTTTGGCAACGGGGGAATTCTCACTCCAACTTCGATCCGTGAAATGGAAGGTGAGTGAAAAGTGGATGTGCATGAAAGAAAGTTCGCACGTCGTGGGTGATGTTCCTCCCAAGCCCTGCCCTTGCGGATACATCGACTCCTCGATTTGAACCAATCCGAATCGTGACAGAACATTCGTTCACAATTTTGAGTGGCTCAGTTGTCTCGCACTCTAGAGCCTGCATGCCACGGTGGCAGAATTGTTCTGCTCCGTCAAGGACGTCAGCTTCGCCATACAGATAACGAGCGGTGTTTGACTCGAATTGCACGAATCGAATCTCGCAAGTGCCCGACTGCATCGGTGAAAGACCATCCAGACCTAGTGGATTGACCATCCTAAAGTTCACAAGACACACACGCAACTGCTTCTTTCCTATTGTCCCTGGGTCTTGCCCATCTCAACCGGACATGCGGATTTCCCGCATCCGGCTGACGCGTACCGTACGCGTGATCCCTTCTCTCCCCAGCTATTACTCTGGATCGTCGATACTATGGATCATCCGACTCGAAGGCTCAGACGCGCTTCGGATCTCCGGCTTTGAATACTTCCCTTGATTCCGCGCTGCTTGTCTGTACTAACTATGCTTCCCAATTCTGATGAGATTAGGATAAAGTCTTCAGGCACCGACGAGCCTTGGACAACATAGTTAGCCTCATAAACAATTCGCTGTGCGCTGTGGCTCAGAATCTCGCATACGGGTACTTCAGCTCACGGCACTGCCCGATAGCTTATTGCGGGAACTAGTGGACCGGACGAATTTTTCATCGGTTCCCTCCTTTGCACACCCAAGAGAACAATAGTACAGAACTAAGATGACCGCAAGACTATGCCGTCATAGTTCCGGCATGGTAATACTTGGTCTTGAATGCCCACAGAGCTCTAGCGCCATTCAAATAGAGAGCCAAAGCTCTGGTCGGATCAACACCCAAATGAGCAGGCCCAGTAGTTAAGAGGTGAAAAGCACTGTACAGTTCGGCCCTACATCCAAGGTGTTTATCACCAAACTCAATTTGGCGTTTCTCGATGTACTTTCTGATAAAAGCTGCAGTTTCCGAATATACTGCGGGCAACCATGGTTTCATGGGTTTTCTATAGGAAGTAGTGGCTGCAGTAGAAGCACCGTTTCGCTTCCGCGATTCGACCCTCTCTGAATCTGTGATGGATGGGAACTGGATTGAAGTTCTAGAATGCCGACACTTTGAAACCTCTAATGTCCGAAATCCACTGGTAATGAAGTCATATTCACCCTGAGCGGAGTGCAAGAGTTTCCCGAGATCGTATGCTGGATCATAGACGCCAAGATCCTCGTTGGTGATTCTGAAGCCGCGCGGGTCAACAAAGATCAATTTAATCGGCTCAGGGTAAAGGCGGACCAAAATGTTGTCGAAGTGCATGTCTCCATGCACAAGGCAGAGATGAGTTGGATTCAGCTCAGAAAAAGCTCCCATGTCGGTCAACTGATCAACCACTCTTTTTGGGTTTTCAATAACCTCAGAATCGTAAACAATCTGCTTGCCGTTCAGCAGCCCCGAATAAAGATCGTACGCCTTTTTGAATTCTGGAGGTTCCTTTCTTCGGTTGCGATTCGAAATTATCGCGAGCGATTGCGCAAGGCGCTCATTCAGCTTCTTTACGCACGCGGTGTGCAGAAATGAAGGATCAGGTGGGCCGGTCTTTTGAGCTGAGTAGATCACGCTAAATGCGACGTCTAACACTCGAGTGAAGATAGTGTGTGTAATCTCTTGGGAATATTGCGGATCCACTTGATCCAGAAGGAGAGACTTCACTGACGGAAGCATGTGATAGTCCATTTCGTAGGATATTTTGTCACCATGATTCCACGATTGAATCACCCTCGGGAAGAGGGGAGCGAGTTTCTTATCCTCAGACACGAATCTCAGAAAGTCAATTTGGTCTGCGAGTGTGGAAGAAGCAGTAGAGTCGGTCTTGGTTATTATTCCATCAACGGAATTTGATTCAATTGATGTTCTCCATCGAATATATTCCGATACAAGACCCACGAGACGGTTCAGCGAGTTTTGAACCTGAACAGGGTCTTCAGTAGATGCAGGATATAAATATCCGCGCAGATCCAAATTCACTATGGCCCCCAACTGCTCAAACTGCTTTGGCAACGAAATTGCAATCAGCGGTATTTCTCGATACTGGTCGCGGAGAGACGAAACCTCTGAATCTGGTGGCGTTGACTCTATATCCCAGAGAATCGCATCTGGGCGTAGCCGTATTTTGTCAATGGATTTTAATGCTTTGCTTAGAGTGACATACGCTTTGAAAGAAATCTCGTATCCACCATCACGCATAAGTGACCTAAAACGAAGCATTTGCGCTTCAGACTCTGCTGGTCTGGCACTCACGAGGGCTAATCGCCACAGTACTCGAGTGGAGTCTTTTTCCATTCCGGCCAGCTTTTCCTAGGGATCCCCTGTTATTCTTACATATCATGGTGGTAAATCGAATGCGGAAAATTCTCCATATTTCGACCTCAAGCCCTTTGTCAGATCTCCGCCAGCGAGTTCTATCACAACAGGGATTCGAGGTGCACACGGTTGGGACCCTTGATGAAGCGCTTGAGAAGCTTGAGGAAGATGCTTATGACGTGATCTTGATCGGGCATACGTTTGCCCCGAGTTTTCAAGAAAACTTGGTCAACGGAATCCGAACCCGGTCGGCGAGGCCAGTACTCCTAGTGACTGCAAATCTCCAAAACTCCCGGGTTGGACTCGAGTCGTCGGTCTCGGCGTTCAGTTCGGTAGATTCGTTTGTGCAGACTATTGAGCGTGTCTCGCAGACACATCAGTCCGGCGGCCGTAGAGCTGTTTCTTCCTCCCGCTTACAAGCTAAAGGGAGGCGTTTCGCTAAATCTCAGTAGAGAATATGACTATATAAATGACTATGAGGCAATAAGGTGAAGTGTATCGCTGCCTTCACGAACGGCCGAAGCAATCAGCACGCTTAAGAGAATTCTCTTTTAAGGCATCAATGAGGTGTGGCCTTCCCTTGATTCCATCACATCCCGTACACGCGATGGGCAGTGTGAGTCTTGGGAGCACCAACCTTAATCTTTGCCCGTCGCCGTCAGTACTGGGCAATTTGAATCAACTGCGGGTGTCCGCCGCACGAGGCCAAAATGTTCTCGCCGCAATCCCAGATCTGATTACATAACCGGGCTTGTTGGAGCATTGAATTTTCCGCCGAACTTTGCGATGCTCGGCCTCCAGGCCCGCACCAGAGAAACCATTTCGCAAGTAATCTGCTCACTTTGGATCATGCAGACGGAAGCAATTGCCTCCGGTCGGTTTCGAAGAACGAATCACACGGTGGAGTTGAGGACGCAATGCGTGGGATCGTCCCTGAGTATTTCAAAGGGAGGATTGAATCTGAAGTCGGTTTTGCAGCGATCAGGGCACAGAAGCGCCACGAGATTTCTTCCATAAGGCACGGCTGGTTAGGATATTTCCTTCACGGCGCCGCAACATTTGGGAATGCGGTGGTCTTGGGATGGCAGCCATCCGGAAACTGACCGCCTTACCAGGCCACCGCCCTTACCTAATCTGAAGAACTCTTGCGATCTGGTCCAAGCTCTTGCCGGTGGGTTGATGCCTCCCAGCTTCCCAGCCCATGAGCGTCGCTGGATCAACACCCAATTTCGCAGCCATCTCCCGTTGAGAGAGGCCGAGCGCCCTACGCGTTGAAGCAAGGCGTTCAGGAAGTGAGCCTGCGGAGGTGAGGGGTTGTACCCCGGGAACTGGATGATAGCCGGTAAGTAACGAACCTCGGGGACAGTTGCGTTGCCTTCCAAGCTGGTAATCGTCAATTCGTGAACGCCAGTTTGATCAGCAGCCTGCTTCTGTAGGAGCTTGAGGTCGAGACGGCGGGCGCGTAGATGATCGCCTAAGCTATTGATTTACTTGGGGTAATTTGTGGGCTTGCATCTGGCGACTCGAAGCTAAAAATGACAGAAAGGCAACGCAACCATGAAAATCGCCAAGCGCAATCAGCATGAAGGATGGCGAGATCGGGGCTGGAGGAAAAATTGGTAGCGGACACGAGTTTTTGCCTTTTCAAGGGTCTCGTCTGAATCAAGCATATAGAATGGGCCGCTGCGAGGCCTTAAAAGCAAAGACGCCAAACGATTGTAGGAGTGTTATTCCAGCGGATTCTTTAAAGCTCTGTTCCAGACAACCGCCATATTGGACTTTTACGACAAGACCGAAAGATGATATGTTTCCTTGTACATAGAGAGTGAGGAACCCGTGACTGACCAAGCTCACGATGATGCCCGCAGGGAGAAGGAATACGTCTTCTTTGTGGATGCCAACCGCTTCACGACGGAGAGCATGTCTCTGACAGCGGCTCAGATCAAAGCGCAGGCGGGCGTGACGCCGAATTATCAACTGTTTCTCGAAGAGGAAGGTGACAGGCCGGACAAGCCTATGTCCGACGGCGAAAGAGTTGAGATGAAAGAGGGCGAAAAAACCCGGCATTTCTACGCGGTACCACCGGCAACTTTCGGAACCCAATGACCCCGTTCGAACAACATCTCAAGGATCTTCAGTCTGTCTGCCCCGACGCTACCGCTGCGCGATTAGGTAGCGGAGCCCAGTTGATCACGATTCCCAATTACGCAATACCGCAAGGCTGGAACCGGCAAACTGTGACGATTCTGTTCGTTGCGCCTCCGGCATATCCGGCCGCTCAACCGGATTGCTTTTGGGTCGAACCCGGTTGCGTGCGTCTCGCGAACGGTGCGACGCCCCAGGGGACGAACGATTCTAATCCCATTCCAGAAATCGGCCCCCGCGGGACGTGGTTTTCCTGGCATGTTCAACACTGGAATCCAAACCGTGATTCGCTGCTGTCGTATTTCAAAGTCATCGAACAGCGGTTCAAGGCACTGCAATGATCGAGTTGGTGCTTGCAGCTGAGGAGAGCGCCCGGCTCCAGGCGAGGCTCATCGGAGGCGATACCGAGCGATGCGCAATCATTTATGCCACCCAAGTCTCCCGCGCTGACGGAACAACAAGGCTTCTGACTCGCGAAGTGCAATTCGCGGAGGATGCCGATTACACGCGAAGAGGCCACCTCGAAGCCGAGTTGAAGCCTGAGGTCGTGGCCTGGGCAGCCAAGCGCGCCAAGAGGGAGAATCTGGCTCTGGTCTTCGTCCATAGCCACCCCGGCTCGGACCCGCCTTTCTTTTCATCCCTGGACTCCAGAGGCGAAAAGCATTTGGAGGAATTCCTCCTCAAACGTCATCCAGCGTTTGCGCATGCCGCGATGGTAGTCAGCGCAGGCGGACTTCGTGCACGCCGTCTCGGAACCGAGAAAGAGATTCGTGTGATTTCAATCGGAAGCAATCGCGAGGTCCTCTTTGACCCGGTGCTTCCTGAGCCCGTGGCGCTGGAACAATTCGACCGCCAAATTCGAGCATTCGGAAAGGCAGGACAGGAGGCGCTCCAGCGTCTTCGCGTAGCCATTGTCGGCTTGGGTGGCACCGGTTCTCTCATCTCGCACCAGCTCGTGCATCTGGGCGTACGGGATTTCATTCTGATTGACCCGGACATTGTGGAGGTCACCAATCTTAACCGTGTAGCCAACGCCACTCTCAGCGACATTGGAGGTTTAAAGGTAGAGGTTGCGGCGCGATATATCCGGAACTTTTCGAAAGAGGCGTCCGTCAAGTGCGTGAAAGGTGACATTATGATGGTCCGGACGGCCCGAGAGCTTCTGAATGCCGACCTGATTTTCGCCTGCACGGATTCACATGGAAGCCGCTCGATTCTGCAACAGGTCTCGTATCAATACCTGATCCCGTGCATAGACATGGGCGTGATCATCACAGTCGATAAAGGACGCATTTCGCACACCTACGGGCGGGTTCAGCTACTTGCCCCCGGACTCGCGTGCCTGACTTGCGGCGACCTCCTCGACCCCAATGAGGTGCGCCGCGACATGCTGTCGGAATTCGAGCGACAGGCTGATCCGTACATTCAGGGTGTGCGCGAGCCAGCGCCTGCGGTCATGTCGCTGAACGGCACCGTTTCCTCGCTTGCCGTAACGATGTTCCTGGCGGTGACGATAGGCATCCCGATGAAGGGGCGTCATCTTCTCTACAACGCCATGCTTCCCAGTTTGCGAAGCGCCCGAGGTGAGGCGAAGACGGATTGTTATGTCTGCTCCCGGTCGGGCTCCTATGCGAGGGGTGACGGATGGCCTTTATTTGCGCGGGAGTCGTGAATGCCCATAGAGCTGAACCGCTTGCGCAGCAGAAAGAGCGTCGTTTGGCTCGGAAGCCAAGCGCCGGAGGACGCGCAGCGGGTGTTGACGGAGCGCGAATATCGAGTGGAGTCGTGTACCAGCGAGAAACTCCAGGATGCGGCCTATCTGTCTGGAATTTCTGCGGTCGTGTTTACTGAACAGCCCGACGCCCCAGAAAGAATTGTGAACGATCTCCGGAACCACGCACAGCAGTTGATCGATTTTGACTGCAACATCATTCTCCGGTCGGCACCCACCGGGCTGCAGGTTCTGATCGGGGTGGTCAACGAGCTTGCGATACCAATCGGCGGCATACCACTTCCCGACGCCACCGAGCTAAAGTCTCAGAACTATGAAGACGGCGATCCGCCGGCACCTTGTGCGCAATACTTTAGCGACGCGGCGACGTGGGCGAGTGTCGCCAATTTCATTGCGGAAAGCCCCCCGGGACCTGCGCCGAATCCGAATCTGACCATAGTTGTCGAGCCGGTGATCGATGCGGATGGCAAACGATACGACGTAAGGTTGACCGATTCGGCGAATCTATTGCTTCGACGCGCTTTTTCAGACTGCTCCGATGTCCACCTGAGTCCAATAACAAAAGGAAACTCTGGTGTGGACGTCTATCGCGCGTGTGCCGAACTGATCGCGGGATTGCACGGGAAATGGCCGCAGCCTCACTTTGTGAAACTTGGCAACCGCAAGAAGATTTTGGATGAATACGCAAACTACGTAGGACACGTCGATCCTTACGTTCCCTTCCATCTTGGGCCCCATCTCGTTAGGGATCGTTGTTGTCTCGGAGCGAACGAAGGGATTCTCGTCGGAGATTACGTCGAGGAGTCGGAAGACCTCTGCGTTTGCGCCCCGGACGGTCGATCAGCGCCTGCCATCGCTTGCCTCTTCGACAGAACGCTGCTGGGCTGGCATCGCGGCGCACGGAAAGAGATGACGCCAATCTCCCAAGGTTTACTGGCCCGGTTCCCAAGGAAGATTAACACTGCCAGGATGACCAAAGCACGGGAACTTGGCGCGACACAGGACCTCGCATCGCTTCGACTATTGTTCGAGCGTTGCACGTCAACGCCCGTGTTGGTCGGGCCCGTGCACGGCGATTTGCATTCCGGGAACGTGCGGGTGCGCGCCGCCGATGCAATTATCATCGACTTTCTCCAGTACCGCGATTATCCGCTCGTTTTTGACGCCGCGTGCCTCGAAGCGAGCCTCTTGGTTGAAGGATTCGCCAATGACAGACGGAGTCCTCCGGAGTGGATGGAGTCGCTGAAGCCGCTATACGATTCGCCGCCTCTCGATGGGACCGTTTTACATGCAAACCCCGCGAACCGCTCATTCTGGTTTCACGCAAGCGTTCATCAAATTCGCCGGTATGCGCGGCAATGGGAGTGCGGCCCCAATCAGTATGCGGCTACGTTGGCGCTTGCAATGCTCATTAAGGCCGTGAAGGATGCGGATGCGCCGGAACATGAGTCGTATCGACGGGCAGGTGCATACGTAATAGCAGAAAAGATACTGGCGAATACATTCTGTGATCACCAGCGACCGGCTGCTGGACAGTCGCAAAATCCCTCGCCTGCGGTGGCGTCATGAAAAGATCGGCAGACTTCCTTCGGTTCAAAGGCAAAGTCGGGACGCGCGGCGAAGCTTCAGCACTCTTGAAGGAGCCGGGCGATGCAATCCTCGTCGAGCGAGGGCGACCGCGTTTACTTCTCCTTTCATGTCCATGTGGTTGCGGGCAGCATTTTCCAATTAACCTTGACCCTCGCGCCGGGGCAGCCTGGCGGCTCTACTGGAATGATCGGCGCGAATTGAGTCTTTACCCGTCAGTGTGGCGGGAAAGCGACTGCTTGAGCCACTACGTGATTTGGCGAAACAGGATTTTCCTGTTCGGAAGATACGAGGATGACCTGGACGCGGCGGCTCAGCCAGATGAGACTGTTCCCCTGAACGACGTTGTACGCGAACGGCTGCCCAAGATAGGCTTCGTTTCGTTCTCGGACATTGCGGAAGAAGTAGGAGCGATTCCATGGGATGTACTCATGGTTTGCCGCCGCTTAGTCAGGGCAGGTATTGCGCGGGAAGGCTTCGGTAAGCAACGGGGCGCATTCGGCCGAATGTAATGGATTGCATTCCGATTGGGGTGATTGCGGGGAATGATCGGCGGTGCACATTAGACCGTCGCACGATATGAGAACACCATCGGGATTCAACATGTTTGATCTGAGCCTAGAAGGAGCTGGCTTGCCGCTGGCGATCATAGACTTCACCGGCACAGCACCGAAGCTAGAGCGGTGGTTGACATAACTGATGGTGAGATAGTCGAACGACGTTTCGGCTCTCCAATGGTTATTATTTCACCGGGGAAATCCTAAGCCGGAGGTTATGGATGAATTTTACCGTCGTGACGAGAGCGTCTCCGGGTTAGCAGGTTGTCTCAGCCTATTACTCGTTGGAGTCTTCTATATCTACCGTAACATAAATCTCTACCGGACAGGTTCCGAGCATCTCGTCGATTTGATATTGAGTCTGTGTTTGACCCCATTTGTGGCTTTTTTGGGAACTTGCGTTATTGGCGGTGCGGTTATCTTGGGTTATCTGCTGCTGTGGTTCGTCGTCGCTAAGCCACTGTCATGCATCCTTCGCTTGATGAATCTTCCCAAGCGCGGAACATTGGGCACGGCTGGTCTTGCACTGGCCGTCATAAGCTTTCTGTTGACCATCAGATCGCGATGGTTTTCATAATCATCTGCCCCCTGAATTCACCCGAGTTGGAATGCAATTTGCCCCCACTCGACGCCGGATGGCTCTCAATCAACCTCACTGAAGGATAGAGTGGCCTTGACCTCTCGCGATCTGGATTGGCGTTCCCGGAGCAGATTGGTCAGCAGAGAGTGCATAGGCCTGATATCTGCCTCCTCGCCCAGCCGCGGGATCCGAACATCTAGTGCGATATGCCCAGGAAACACGTCGCTGGACTTGCCGAACTCCACTCCAGTGGTTGACGCGACTGCCGTCTTGAGATGATCAAGAGCAAAGTTAGCCACACAGGTTTCCCGGCCCACGCGGGGCTTTGAAGAAGACCCACGCGCGTTATCCAGTAGATCAAGGAGTGGCCCCACATTGGCATAGGTCCCCGATCGCGGCATGTGAATTCGTAGCACCGGATCGGTCGTGGACCGCGCATGCCCCGTGGCCAATTCGACATTGGCAGTCCGTCTGGCCGCCTGCACAAATGGCTTGAAGGCTAGCCTGGCCGATTTATCTATACCGCGAACCGTAAGCGCCGTCGGCTCCCACGTGTTTCCAATGCCCGTGAAAGCATCTTTCCAGAAGCTGTAACTCACCTTGCCAAGACGGATAAGGGGTCTCATCTTGCTTTTTGCAATACAACTGAATCCGATGGACGACTTTGCAGAGGCGCTGACGCCTCCACCCACCTTGAATGCGTCCTGGATCGTGGGGTAATTCGCCGCAGCCTGAAGGTCTATATCGGCGCCACGGTCGTTGGACTGGATTATAGTTGCCGCACCTGCGTCCACGACGCGCGTAACCACAAAGTATCCTAGGTCGAATTTCCCTGCCTGCGTCAAATCAAGAAGTGTCTTTCCCAACTCATACAGATCGTCGATGGCTTGGCCTTTGCAATTCTGTAGGTTGAAGAAGACTGAATTTGCATTCTGGAAGGTGACTTTCATTGCGGCGCTGGCGACACCTCCGGGCTGGCCTGTGGCCAAAGAGTTTACGTCGATTTGCTTGCAGCCCTTCGATGAGAACTCATAGGAGGCCTCGGCATCGCTGTCCTGTTTCGCCGTGAACTTGATCTTGAAGTTCTTTTCAAGATTCCCTTCCTTGGTAAAAATGGCGTTCGATACCCTTCCGAAATCGCCAAGTTCCAGGCGCACGTCAGGCAACCAAGGCGAATACATCTTGAGTTGGTCATGAACCTCTTTGCAATAGCGCTCAGCGGCTCCAATCATAAGCGTCACCTGTCCTCTCTTGAAGCTTGCACCGGTTCTGTGATCATCGTATCGCGTCGGGTGTGGTACAACCAAACAAAGTCCCGAACAATGCCATAGCAATGAAATCCAGCAAGTATCTCATGATGCCTCCGATGCAGCAGTGAGCCTCTTGAAAGCTCCGAAGTAAGACGCCGCTATATACGCCGGTTCGAACAAGCGCAGTCATTGCTTTGCAAAAAGGCTGTCTAGGTTATAGGAGATTCCAAAGGTTCCCCTCACGTCGGATTCTTTGATAAGGTCTGTACGGTTGCTTCCCGTTACCGAAAACGGAATGGTGATACCGGTACTTCCGATGGGAATCTCCCACTTTCCTTGGCCCAACCATATATTGCCTCGTGTCGACACGGAGACGCCATTGACGGTAACAGCCTGACCTAGCGGTTCCTGAATGAGATCCTGAAAGAGACCGGAAATGTCTATGGTAGATTTCTTACTACCGGCGATAGGCGGGACTGGCAAATCTAACTCACCCGAGATCTTGTAATCCCGCACCGGAGCGAGATGTAACTGGGCTGATGGTGCTGTAAAAACGGTTGTGCTTGCGTTCGCGGTCAGCGTAGCCTTTATTCCAAAAAGGTCGCCGCCTGCAAATATCAGATTAAAGGTAGACAGGTCCGGTGCGGTTGTGCCGATCGAGTATGTTTGTGTCGTGGACTTCGGCAGGGAAACAGATGCTTGATTGACAAAGGTGTATTCAAAGCTAAACACAAAGGACGTACTTATTTTGTCTAACACTGCGGCGTCAGCCGCCGCATAAACTTGTAGTGCTTTGTTGTAATCGGCGACGTAGCCCTGTGCCGTTGCTGAGTAAAGTTGTGTTTCGAAATCACTCAGAATAGCCGTCATGGCAGCCGAGATGTCACCGTCAGTCAGTGATTTTGTGGCTGCGAGTTTCGTCAATTCACTCTGCACTTCGGTTGTCCACTGAGCATATTCGGCTGGCATTTGTTGCTGCAGCGTTTGCTCATAATTAGGGACGTTATTCGCGACCGCTTGAAGTTGATTATTCGACAGGTTGTTCCACTCATTGAACCACTTGAGATCACGGGGGTCACGATGATTCCTGAGATCAAGGTGAACAGTTGCACTATTGAAGGGACTCGGGGAGGTTGACGTTGATGTTGAGGAGCTACTGCTGCCAGTATTAAACGAAGCTGAGATAGAAGTCGTGGACAAGGTGTGAGCAAGCGGGCTCGACGGCTCGCTCCGATAGAAACTCATGAACTTGGTGCCATTGATAGCCTTGATTACGTTCGGCACATTTGCCTGGACTGTGGTGGTAGTTCCATTCACAGACTGTGTCAAGGCACCACTCTCCACGGCAAAGCTAAGAAGTGACGGTACACTGCCCTTGCTCGTTGTAGACGAGCTGCTAGGAGTACCGGCAGGTGCAGTCGTTTGCTGGTCGGTTCTGTTCTGCACTGCGTTAGCGACGCTGGCATTGTTTGCAGCTGTTGCCGCAGGTTGCGCTGCCTTGTTGGCCGCGTTCCGAATCTGGGTCACATACGTAACAGGGTGCTGGAAGATTTCCAGCCCGCCTGGAACGTTCTCATTCGCTTTGTAGAGAGTGACGAGATTTGCGACGATAGCGGTGTTTTCAGTCTGGCCGGGTTGTAATGTTGACCCGGAGGCTTCGCCGTGCGCTGGAGTAGACACAGGCGTTGTGCCTTGAGATAGGCAACTGGAGGCTATAGTGGCTCCGAATAGAAGGACAAAAACAATTGAACTCTGCATACTAGACCTCACTGCACTATGAACGTGTAAGTCTGACTGTTGGGACCCAGACCTTGGGGTACGGCGATGCCGCTCTTGACAGGCGAGTCCTGAGGATTTGTTATGGATGAGAAGGTTAAAGTGTAGACGGCAGTGCTGTACGGCGCCCCGGAAGGGATTGCTTCTGCACATGAAACCGCGAAGGTCACTTGCTGCCCGGAAGTATTAGGGCAGGTAAACTCGCGTGTGTCACTTGTATTCGTCCTTCTCTCCTTTGCCCATGTGCTGCCGTGGGGCGGGGTTGTGTATCCGGCAACGAATGGCGGGTTATCGATTTCCGTCACGAGCCGGATGACTTCCCTGGGCGTGACTTGAAACATATTGTGGAGGAGCGCCTTCATGAATTCTTCCTTTCCATGCGACCGGCCTGACTCGAAAGACAGTAACTCCGATCGGGCGGGATCGCGGAATAACTAGAGACTGTTATTGTCCCTTCCCAGGGCGGGAACGTGAATTGGATTGAGCCGGAATTTCCATTTTGCCTCTCGGCTGCGAACCCATATAACCTATAGTGCGCATACACCCGCCATCGTTTCAGCGTATTGTGGAAAACTTCAGCATAAACCGCGCTCGCATTCGGCCCTGCTGGGATGCGGTCGAGCCGCTTTCGCAAGGCCTTGACGCCTCCCGACGTAGTGGTAAAGTTCGAGTGCAACACCATGAACCAGCCGCATAGCATTTCAACGAAAGAGTGGCAGGATTCGGCACGTTTCACTGGGGACTGGCACCAGGTTAAGAGGAAGGCGAGACATGCCGAAACACGCAAGTGTACTAAAGCCGACGGAAAGGACGCTTCGTCTCCTTTATGCAAGATCAGGGAGCAGAGGGTCGGGGGTTCGAATCTCTCCGCCCCGACCAAAATATAAACTATTGATAATGCAAACGATATTGCCGTTAATGGCCACACATCTGCTTTTTACCGCCAAAACATTGTAGTCGATTTTGTAACGGTCGCCGCCTCCGAGTCAAATTCAGCGAGTTTCAAACGGATGTTCCGATGGGGAGATTTCTGGTATGTCAGATGGAACTTCACACGACGGAATCGACGGGCGGAGCGATGACAGGTAGAGCCGTTCAAGCATCGGGTCCTTGGCGATCACTCAAAAGCGGCCATAGGTTATCACCTCAAAACCGGCCATAGGGAGAATGGCCTAAGACATTAGCTCCGACGGGGGCATTTAGCCTCTGTTGGCATGGGTAATGTCTTGG